>SXGR01289359.1_pt1 | contig 60977 bp, 44 predicted proteins | sample 3174711 | NCBI WGS metagenome assembly SXGR01 (sample SAMN11356860, study PRJNA531348) | freshwater metagenome | isolation source: freshwater sample F1-60 | place: China: Fuxian Lake, Yuxi | collected 2017-12-25 | reverse complement strand
GGTGGTTGGTGGGCTCGTCGAGGAGCAACATGTCCGGACGGCTGAGCAGGAGCTGCGCTAGCGCAACTCGGCGACGTTCCCCCCCGGACAACGTCGAGACGTCCTGGTCGCCAGGAGGAACCCGAAGCGCATCCATGGCGACTTCCACGGTCCGGTCGAGTTCCCAGGCGCCTGCGGCGTCGATCTTGTCCTGAAGCTCCGCTTGTTCGGTCAGCAGGGCGTCCATCTCGTCGTCGGTGATGTCCTCGCCCATCCGGTTTCCGACGGCCTCGAAACGGTCGAGCAGCGCGCGCGTATCGGCGACGCCCAACTCGATGTTGCCCCGGACGTCGCGGGTGGGGTCCAGGGAAGGTTCCTGCGAAAGGTACCCGACCCGCACCGTGGGATCGATCCAGGTCGAGCCGAGCACGTCCGTATCGACGCCGGCCATGACCTTGAGGACCGTTGACTTACCCGCGCCGTTGGCGCCAATGACACCGATTTTTGCGCCCGGATAAAAGGACAGCCAGATTCCCTTGAGAATCTCGGTTCCGTCGCCAAGGACCTTTCGCAGTCCCTGCATCTGGTAAATGTACTGGTGAGCCATAGGAGTCTCTCAGAAGGCGGCTTGGCCGGGGGTGCGAGGGAAGGGGATGGCGTCGCGAATGTTGGAAACGCCCGTCAGCCACATGAGCATGCGCTCCAGGCCAAGGCCGAAGCCGCCGTGAGGCGTGGATCCCCAGCGCCGTAGCTCGAGGTACCACCACAGCGGCGCCTCCTCCATTCCGCGCAGCGCGAGTTGGTGGCGGAGTTCCGCCTCACGCTCCTCGCGCTGGCTGCCGCCGATGATTTCGCCGACGCCAGGGACAAGGAGGTCCGTGGCCGCCACCGTCCGCCCGTCGGCGTCCACCCGCATGTAGAAGGCCTTCTGCTCGCGGGGGTAGTTGGTGACAAAGACAGGACGCCGGAAGTGTTCCTCCGCGAGGTACCGTTCGTGTTCGGATTGGAGCGACTCGCCCCAGCCCACGGGAAACTCAAAGGTCCGCTTCGACGCGACGAGAATGTCGACCGCCTCTGCGTAGGTGATTCGCGCGAAGGGCGCCTGCAAGGCGGAACGCACCGCGGTGACGTGCCCGGGTGCGAGGAACGTGTCGAAGAAGGTGAAGTCCTCCGCACATCGCTCCAGCACGCGCGTGGCGACGGTGCGCACGAACTCCTCGGCCAGCGCGATGACATCGTCCAACGTCGCGAACGCAATTTCAGGTTCGATCATCCAGAATTCGGCCGCGTGGCGGGGCGTTTGACTGTTTTCGGCGCGAAATGTGGGGCCGAATGTGTAAACGTCGGTGTGGGACTGGGCGAAGCACTCGACCTGCAGCTGGCCTGACACCGTCAGGTAGGCGGGCGTGCCGAAGAAGCCTTCGGGCCGGTCGCCGGCCGACACGTGGAAGAGCTCGCCGGCGCCTTCGCAGTCGGTGGTCGCCAAGATGGGTGTGTGGATCCACACGAAGCCGTGGCCCTGGAAAAAGCGGTGAATCTCGTCGCACAGCGCGTTGCGCACTCGGACGATGGCCTGATGGGTGTTCGAGCGAGAGCGCAGGTGCGCGATGGTTCGCAGATGCTCCAGACTCGTCTGCTTTTTCTGCAGTGGATAGGTCGCAGGGTCGCTGTCGCCTACGACGTCGACGCTCTCTGCGACGAGCTCAAAGGGCTGTTTCGCCCCGGGGCTCTCCTGCCAGCGGCCGACGACGCGGACCGCCGCGCCGATGCCGAGGCGCGCCGCCAGACGTTCGGCATCGCCAGCTTCGAGGATGACCTGCAGCGTCCTTGGCGTGCTGCCGTCGCCAAGATGGACGAAGGCCACGTTCTTGGAGAAACGGCTGGTGCGCACCCAGCCCGTCGCCTCGGCCAGTTCTCCGGCCACCGGGGTTGCCAGCAAGTCCGCGATGCGTCGGCGGCGTTGTGTTCCCAGACCCATGCCCACCTCGGGGGCGCGTTTAACGGGGCGCCCGGGCCCGTCCTGAGTTCACGCGAGGTTGTGGAAGACCCGCTGAACGTCGTCGTCTTGTTCCAGCCGATCGGCGACAGCGAGGACCTCTTCGGCTTGCGCGTCAGCAAGTTCTACGAGGTTGGAGGGCACGTAGGCGCTCTCCGCGGAAAGGACCGTCAGGCCGCGAGCTTCGATGGCCGCCTGCAGGTGCCCGAAGTCCTGGAACCCACAGCGGACGACGATCTGGCGGTCTCCCTTTTCGCCCGTGGTCTCGCCAAGCTCCTCGAGGCCGGCGTCGATGAGGTCCAACTCCAGTGCCTCCTCGTCGACGCCCTGAGGCGACAACTTGAACACGCCCATCCGGGAGAACCCGAACGACACGGAACCGGTGGCGCCGAGGTTGCCGCCAAACTTGTTGAAGATGGCGCGGAGGTTGCCCACCGTGCGCGTCGGATTGTCCGTGGCCGTCTCGATCATCAAGGCGACGCCATGGGGGGCGTAGCCCTCGTAGAGCAGTTCCTCATAGACCAGGTCCGTTTGCCCGCTTGCCCGCTTGATCGCAGTCTCGACCTTGTCCTTTGGCATGTTCGCGGCGCGCGCATTCTGGACGGCTCGCCGAAGGGCAGGGTTGCTGTCGGAGTTGGGTCCCCCGTTCTTGACGGCGATGGTGATGTCCTTCGCGATACGCGTGAACATCTTCGCCATCTTGTCCCAACGGGCGAACATGGTCGCCTTGCGGGTCTCGAAGATGCGGCCCATCGGCCCTCCGGCTGGGCACCTACTCAGGTGGAGGGGTCGGCGGCGAGGGTTCTGCGGCGTTGCGACGTGCCGATTCCATGAGTTCTTGCAGTGTGAGGGGCCGCTTGCCGGTCGGCGCAGGGGCGGGCGCTTCCGGCGCGGGGCGCTCCCACGGGAAGTCCGCAACGATCGGCTCGCCGTCGCGCCAGTTGACGAGGCCGAGCGACAACGTCGGGACGTAGATCAGCACGACAAGCGCGGCCGTCACAATGCCCAACGTCGGGAGGATCGCCTTGGCCACTTCGCCAAAGGGCATGCGGAAGATCGCGGCGGCGACGAAGAGATTCGTGGCCACAGGTGGCGCGATGTAGCCGATCTCCATGTTGACCACGAAGACGACGCCAAAGTGGAGCGGGTCGATGCCATAGGCCTCGATCGCGACGGGGGCGAAGATCGGCGCGAAGACGAGCGTCGCCGACATGCTGTCCATCAGCGCACCGAGCACGATCAGCACGCCGTTGACGAGCAGCATGAACTGCCAAGACGACAGGTTGGCGTCCGTCACCCACGTCTGAAGGCGAGCGGGCGCGTCGATCTCCGCCAGGAAGTCGTTGAGTCCAAAGGCGAGCACGACCAGCAGAATGAGGCTCCCGATCAGCGTCGCCGCCTCAGCCAAGAGCGCCGGGATGTCGGAGGGGCCGACGTCGCCGTACACCCATGTCGCCAACACCAGCGAGGCGACAAAGGCTACGGCGCCCGCCTCGGTGGGCGTAAACGCGCCGCCGTAGATGCCACCCAAGACGAGGGCAGGCAGAGTCAGGGCCCAAGCGGCTTCCCGGAAGGCTGTCCATAGCCGCGCCATGTCGATGGGGCGGCGTGAGCCAGGCACGCGGCTTCCGACAAAGGCCGCATAGACCGCGAGGAGCCCGGCGATACCGAGCGCAGGAATGAGACCGGCGAGGAAGAGGTCGGCAGGCTCCACGGCGGCGGTCCCTTGCACGCTGATCGCGTACACGAGCATCGAGATGGCCGGCGGGATCATGCAACCCAGGCTGCCTGCGGCGCAGACGAGTCCAACGGCGAACCGTGGCGGGTAGCCGGACGCGATGAGCGCTGGCACCATGACGGAGCCCACGGCCACGAGCGTCACCGGCGACGAACCGCTGATGGCGGCAAACACGATGCAAGCCGCGATCGATGCAATCGCAAGTCCACCTGGCAACCACGCCGTCGCCTCGCGCGCAAGGTCGGTCAGGCGGCGAGCCACGCCGCCCCGCGTCAACACAGCGCCCGCCGCAACGAAGAAGGGGATGGACAAGAAGACGTTCTTGCCCGTCAGCGACTCGACCTTCGTCACGATGCGATCGAGTTGTAGCGCCGCGTCGGTGTAGTCGGTGAACGTCAGGAAACAGGCCGCAGTGGCGACCCCCACCACGACGAAGAGTCGGCTGCCCACCAGGGCAAGGGTCAGCAACAAGGCGACCACGGCGACCATGTCTGTCACGGCGCCTCCCCATCTCGCCCGGCAAGGCCAAGGTGATGAAGGGGATCCTCGACCCCTGCGGGCAGGGTGCCGTGCCAGGTCTGCCAGCCCTCCGAAGCAAAACGAAGCGCCAAGACCGTGGCGCCGTACGGGAGGGCTGCCGCGGGGAACCACATCGGGATGGCAAGACCCGCAAGATTGCCGCCCGCACCGTCCGTCGCGACCCAAAGGGCGTGATGAGCGGCCATCGACCTGAGGCCCAAGCCCGCCAACAACACGCAAAAGGCCGCGGTGGCGACGTGACCCACGGCCGTGACGCGCCCAACCCAGGCTTTGGGCCAGATTTGGGTGCCAATGTCGAGCGCGAGGTGACGTCGGTCGTGGGCGGCGAGCGAGGCGCCAAACATGCCTAGCCAGAGCGTCAGCGACAAGGCCGCCGTTTGGCTCCATACCAGGCCGTTGGGAATTGCGACGACGAAGACCTTGAGGCCGATTGTGACGAAGGCGCCGGCCGCGAGAGCAGCGGGCCAGGGTGTGCGCCCCCGCGAACGTTGAGCCAAGGCGACCACGAGCGCCGCGGTCAAACCAGCTCGGACGGGAGACGCGAAGTAGCCGCCCTGACGGGTCGCGAGGCGGTGCACGACGTCCAAAAAGACGAAGGCGCCCATGGCCAACAGGATGGCGGCGACCGCGGCCCGCTCAAAGCGGTAGATCGCGTCGTCGAGGCGCTTCATGGCCCCTTCCGCAGCGCGGCGAGGCCGGCTGCGATCTTGGCGTAAAGCGCCTTTTCGCCCGCGCTGGCCTTGGCCAAGTAGCCGTCGCGCGCCGCCTTTGCGGGCGCTTCGAAGGTCGCCAACTCGGCCGGCGTGGGCTGGTACACGGCCACGTCCAACTCCGTGAGGTTCTGGACGAGGAGAGGATGCAGGGCCCGGATTTCCTTGCGCATCGTCAACATGAGTCCGCTTCTGACCGTGAGCAGCGCCGTCTGATCGGCAGCAGAGAGGCCGTCGAACCAGGCCTTGTTGAATGCGATGGCTGCCGGTTGGTAGATGTGGTTGGTAAGGCTGTAGGTCTTCGTGACCGTCGTCCACTGCGCCGCCATCGCGTAGAGGGGCGTGTTGTCGTAGCCGTCGATGACGCCGTTCTGCATCGACGTCAGCACCTCCGTTACCGGGATGGGAACCGGGCTTGCACCGAAGGCTCGGTACATCGCCAGATGCACCTGGCTCTCCTGGCTGCGCATCTTATGACCCGCCAAATCGGCTGGGCCCCGGATCGCACCAAAGCGGGTTCCGAACGAGCGGTACCCGTTCTCGGACCAGAATCCGAGCACGAGCCCCCGGGCCCGGAAGGCGGCTTCGAGGTCGGCGAGAATGACCTTGTCGAGGATGTGGTCGGCCTCGGCCGCCGTGCGAAAGAGGTAGGGCAGTTCGAGGACATTCAGCTCGGGCACCACGGTGGCGAGGGCGCCGGTGGAGGCGCCGACGCCCTGAATCTGGCCTCGTTGAGTCTGCAGGACGGTCTCGTTCTCGTCTCCAAGGACACCGCCGAGGAACGGGCGAACGGAGACGCGCCCTCCCGTCAGTCGTTCCGCCTCCGCTTTGAAGCTGACGAGGCCCGCAGCCCACGGGGTCCCATCCGGTGCGACGGTCGCCATGCGCAAGACGGCCGGCTCAGCGGCCTTGGCCGATGTGGCCACAAGTGGCCATGCAAGCGCCCCTCCCAAGAAATGCCGACGTCGCATTCTGCGCCTCCAGACGCTGCCCGCTATCCTTGCTCTTGGGGACCGCGGTCGCCCGTTCTACTCAGCGACACATCCACTGTCGCAGGAGGAACACGTCCGCTGGTCGGGGAGGTTGCCCTCGACGGTCGCGCCGACCTCGACCCAGCCATCCGACTCGACGCAGGCCATTCCTCCGCCGACGTCCGCTGTGTTGCCTACGACGGTGGTTCCCGTCCACTCGGCACCGGTCGAGTCTTCGACGCGTATGGCCCCGCCTTCAGACTCCGCCTCATTCCCATCGAAGAGGCTGTTGAGATCGGAAAGGCCAACGACATCGTCCGCGTAGAGGCCCCCTCCGTCGACGGCGTTGTTGCCCGTGAACGTCGCCTGGTCGAGTGCCAGCCCGTTCACATCCACCGCGGAGAGCCCGCCGCCGTAGACTCCGGCGTTGCCCTCGAAAACCACCTGATCCAAGGCGACGTCGCCGTCCCCAAGGGTCGCCATCGCACCGTAAAAGCCTGCGCTTCGGCAATCGGTGAAACTGCTTTCTGACAGGCTGAGGCCCGTCAGGCCGCTGGTCAGCAGCGCCCCAGCCGTGTTTCCCTCGCAACCGACGAACGTGGTGCGCTGAATTTCGACGTCTTCACTGGCGAGCCAAACCACAGCGCCGGCTTCGTCACCAAGGTCGTCGTCGAACGTGGCGTCGACGACGAGCGCATCGTTGACGGACTCGAACCACCAGGAACCGGACGCCGAGTCCGCTGAGTTGGCCGCACTCTTCACGCCTGTGGCCGCAAACGGCGCGCTTTGAGTGACCCAGAGCGCGCCGACGGCGCCGGCGTGATTGCCCTCGAACGCGACTTCGTCGAGGACGAGGCCGTCGCAGCCATGACAGATCAGCCCGCCGGCGATCCCCACCGCCACGTTGGCTGCAAAGGTGACGTTTCGGAAGGTCACCCCTGAACTGCCCGTGACGTAGGCTCCGGCACCCTGCCAGGCCTCGCCGTCGCGAAAGGTGCTGTTCACGACCAGCAAGTCTGTTGCAAACGACGCCGACAGGGCACCGCCGGTGGCCAAGGCATTGCCGAGGTCGTTGCCGGCGACGTCACTCACGGTGACGTTGGCAGCGTCGATGACCCGGAATGCGGCGCCGTCGGCGGGGCGGCTGCCGGCCAAGGAGAAGCCCTCCACGGTCGTATTCGAGGCACTCACAATCCATAGCGGTTGCGTGCCGTCGAGCGCCCAAAGCTCGGTCGAGGCCGATCCGAGCATGGACGCGACCGTCGTTCCCTCGCGATCGACCAGGATCGGGCCCGGTTCGTTGTAGAGGCCAGCGTCGACACAGACGAACAGCCCATCGGCCGTCAACGAGGCCACGGCTTCGCCGATCGTGGGAACGTCCAAGGGGACTTGGACGTCGCTGTCCCACCCCGTACATGCGTCGTCCAGGCCGTTGCAGGGCACGTCAGCGGCGCCTGGGTAGACCGCGGGTTCGGCGTCGTCGCAGTCGCCGGGGGGCGGACCGATCAGGCAACCGAACACGGTATCAGTGCCACCGAAACCGTCGCCATCTCCGTCGACGATGGCCTCGATGAGGTCAGCCGGGTCCAGGTCGGGGTCGTCGGTATCGACCAAGTCGTCACAATCCTCGTCGAGGCCAAGCCCGTCGCAGAGCTCTGGCGCCAACGGGTAGATGTTGGCATTCGCGTCGTCGCAGTCGTCGTCATTGCCGACGCGCGTCACAGAGTCGCAGGCCATGAACGCCGTTCCGATACCGAAGCCATCGTCGTCGACGTCTGCGTACCAGGGGGTGCGCGACGAGGCGAGTGTCGTGTCATCCAGGTCGTCGATCTTGCCGTCGCAATCTTCGTCCGTATTGGCGTCGTCACAGATCTCTTTGACGCCGGGCGAAACGGAGGCCGATGCGTCGTTGCAGTCGCCACCTTCGTCCGCGCCCTCACCGGCGTCGCGGCAGTCGGCACGTTCTTCGACCCCGAAGCCGTCCCCATCTCCGTCGACGTACCAAGGGATGAAGGTGGACGGGTCCACCGTGGGGTCCGCGCCGTCCGCCACCCCATTGCAGTTTTCGTCGACATCCGCGTCGTCGCAAACCTCCACCGCGGCTGGGTGGATGAGGGGATCGGCATCGTTGCAGTCCAGGTCCTCGGCGAAGCCATCGGCGTCGACGTCGGGAGGGGGAGCCTCGCCCGTGTCCGTGGGAGGAGCCGTCGGCGGATCGGTCGCAGAATCCGTCGGAGGAGTCGTTGGGGGGGCGGTATCGGTGGGGCGCCAAGTGTCCGTCTCCGCCGGGGCTGTCCCTGTGGACATTGGAGGCGGCGCCACGTCCGTTGGCGTGGGTACCTCCGAAACATCGGTCGGTTCGTTGGTTCCGCAGCCGATTGCCGCGAGAACTGCGAGGGTCCACATCACGAGGAAGCTAGCCGAATCCTACGAAATGGCCATACGAGCCGTGCGCCCCCATGCACGGGCGCCCTGGCACGAGCGGACCGGGCGCTTGCGTCGCGAGGGGGCATCAATCGACCGCGTGGAGCCACTTCCGAAGGGCCGCGAGAACCTCGGCGGGCGCTTCCTCGTGTGGCCAATGCCCGGCGCCCTCGATCCGCGTCACCGCGGCACGAGGGAACTCGGCCGCGACCTTGTCGAGGTGGTCGGGGCGGAACGCATGATCAGCCATGCCCCAAATCAGCGCCATAGGCATGGCGTCCAAGCTGCGCCGCTGCTGCCATAGGCTTTCGAAGTGGGCTCGGCTGCCGCGCATGGATGCGGCGAGCGCGTGCAGCACGAGGCCGCGGTCCGACGGCTCCTGGAACAACCGGCGGTGGTGCTCCCAAAGTTCGGGGCTTCGAGGTGAACGCGTGCCCCAGGCGGAAGCGGCGAGCACGTCAATGGAGAAGTTGAACCGCTCGTATAGCCATCGCCCGAACGCGCTTCCGAGCAGGAGCGCCCCCATCCCGACCATGGGTTCGTCCGCAATCGGCCAGAAAAACGTATTGAGCAATGCCACCCGCACGGCACGGCCCGACATCGCGAGCGGCAGGCCGATGGGCCCGCCAAAGTCGTGGACGACGAGGGCGAAACGGTCGAGGGCCATGGCGTCGACGAATGCCTCCAGGCGTCGCGCGTGGGCTTCAGGCCGGTAGTCGGCTGCCCTTGGCCGGTCGGAGAAGCCGAAGCCGAGGTGGTCAGGCACGATGACGCGATGGTCGCGCGACAGGTCCGCCACGAGGTGTCTGTAGTCGTAGCCCGACGTCGGCGTTCCATGGACGAGGAGTACGATGGGGCCCTGCCCAACGTCGATGGTGTGCAGCGAGCCATCTCCGACGTCGACCCACCGGGGTGGCCAGGGCCACTTGGCGAGGTCGAGCCAGTCGGGATTCCTATGTCGGTCGAGTGTCAACGACTTGCCGCGCTCGGTGCGCTTCTGATATTAGACCCGGCCGGAGGAACCATGTTGACGAGCTTGAGCCTAGCTCTGACCGTCCTAGGCTGTGCAGACGATGGAGGAGCGACCGACGCATCCGACACGCCGGACACGACCGATGATGTAACGGACGGCACCGGTGGCACCGGCGGGGGCAGCGGCGGCACCGGCGGGGGTAGCGGCGGCTCAGGGGGTAGCGGCGGCTCAGGGGGCACCGGCGGCTCAGGGGGCACCGGCGGCTCAGGGGGCACCGGCGGCACAGGGGGCACCGGCGGCACAGGTGGCGATCCGCTTTGCGACCCCGTCTTGGCGACCGGCAAATGGGTTGTCGACGGCCCCGCCTTCGGCATGCCCATGGATGTCCGGCTCGAGATGGACGCTGTCACCTGCGAATTCGTACTCTCGAATTGGAGTATGGTCATGGGCGACGTGCCGACTGGGGGCTTCGTCGTGGGCGACCAGGTCACGTTGGCCGGCGATACCGGGTACTGGGAAACGTGTGTTGGAACGGCCACGTCAGACGAATTCGTCGAGGGCACATGCAGCCACGACAACAAGGACTTTTCGCTCCGCCTCAAGTGACGAGCTGCCGTCGCGCGGAACCCGTTCACAATAGGGCCCCACCACCACGGGGGGCGCATGGGTGACGCGGGGATGTTGGTCGGCTGGGATCGGGTGGCGTCGGGGCGCGAAGCCGTCGCCGAAGAGATGTTCAACGAGATGGTGACGTGGCTACGTGCCCAGCACGCTGCGGGGCGAATCCAGTCCTTTGAGCCCGTTGTGCTTGGCGCTCACGGTGGCCGGCTCAACGGGTTCTTCCTCGTGCGCGGCGAACAGGCCGGCCTCGACCATCTGCGGAACAGCGAAGAGTTCCTTGCGCTCGTCGTACGGGCCAACAAGAACCTCGAAGGCTTCTGCGTCCTGAGGGCCCACTTCGGCCGCGAAGTCGAGAAGCTACGTCGGCTCTACGCGACGCTCTGAAGTCCGTTCAAGGGCATGTGCCCCGGGCCGAGAATCGCCGGCCGGGGCACGACCCGCTCGACATGAACGTCGCTCCGTCGCACCCACAGTAGGGTCTGAGGTCCCGAGTGCATCCGCGCATCAGCGGTGCGCAGGCTCCGGGCGCGTCGTCCGCGCAGCCCTGACCTTCGCAGACGCCGCTTGCGCATTCGGCCGACGTCAAACAGGGGGCGCCAGCGGCCACCCCCGTCGGCGGCGTTGGGGTGGGCGCCGTGGGTTCAACTACGACTTCGGCCGCAGGCGCGGTGGGCGGTTCGACGGCCGCAAGTTCGGCGGCGGGGACCTCGGCGACGTCCGCGACCTCGACGACGTCTGCAACGGCAGCGGGCGCCGGGCTGACCTCCACGGCCTCTGGTGGACGTGTCCGGCAAGCCCAAACCAGCAGAAGCGTCCAGGCCATTCTTCCCCCGAGCCCGCGGCGGGTAACGCGCCCGGTCTTCGGCCCAGACGATAGCCGGGTGAGGGAGGGACCGTGGACGTCGTGCGCGCGCCGGCCGAAGTGCGGTTCGCGGGCGAGTTGGCGGCGTTGACGCTGGATCCGTCGCCACCGAACTCGCGCGGCTGCAGGGCCGGCCGTCCCCCAGCGGCGAGGAATTGCTCGACGTCCTCACCGAAGTCGTCGCCCACGGGCGACCCCGCGACCCGATCCGGGCGGTACTCAAGAGGGCGTTCGTTGGAACCGAGCGAGGCCACGTCGAGGCCGCGTCACCGCCGACCCCGCTCAGCGAGAACTTCCACAGCGGATGTCGGCGCCATCACCTGCCGCTGGATGGGAGGGCCAGCACCGTCGTCTGTGAGGTCTTGCGGCGTCCAGAACACCGCGAGCGGAGCGCCTGGCTCCATCGATGTGCGCTCATCGAGCTCCCGGTGTTCAGTGTGGAACCGGGCTCCCTGGGCGGCCGCCCGCGCGGGCCCCGACTCACCGAGCGATGGCCTTGGTGTGCGGGTGAGGAGTTGCCGATGGCGCTCGAAGGCGCGTCAGACTTCGGCGAGACCATGGAAGACGTCGCCATGGCCGTCGGGGCCCGCCGCATTCGCGATGCAGGCGACCTCGAACAAGCACGGGCGGCGTTCGCGGACATCGTCCAGGCGGACTTGCCCGACCTCCTCGACGCTGCACTCCGCCAGGTTGAAAACCACCTCGCGCAGGGCTCCGGGCCGAAACGTCTGTCGCGCTCCTATGGCATCACGACACGCCACTTGGCGGGCGCGCTGTGGGCCACCCGGGCGTCCTCGACGTGGGGCTGCGTTGCTGGCAACGCGCGGTGGCGGCCGTGGCGCCTTCCGCGGCTGCGGGGGATGCCGCCGATTGGCCGCGCGTCCTGCGGGAGTTGGTCCGGCTCGCCAAGGAACGACCCGGACTCGATCGACGAGACCTGTGTGCTGCCGCAAAGCGCTTGGTGGAGGACGACTCCACCGCGCCTGCGGCGAGAGGCGCCTGCCTTGGCGCGCTGGCATCGTTGGGTCAAACGGAAGGTGCATCCGCCGCGCATGTCGTGCGCCGCGTCGCCTTCGCGGGTCCTGACGCTTTGGGTCACTTCGTGGCGGCGTGGTTGGCGGGTGCACGAGGTTCGCTATTGGCCGATGCCCGCCCGTTGGATGCCCTCCGGGACGCGCTCGGCGATTTGCCCTGGGAGAGCTTTCTCGCGATTCTCCCAGGCCTTCGCCGCGCATTTGCTGACCTGACCCCCTATGAGCGCGGGTCCTTGGGGCGAACCGAGGCTGCTGCGTTCGACGATGGATTCGTGGACATCGACGAGCGACCGGTTCTCGCGGCGCTCTCCCGTTGGTCGCTGTGACATCGGCGACGTCGCCGCGTCAGCCCCAGAGGATGCGCCGTCCGTCTCGGCGCCAAGGCTCAGTCACTGCCCGCGCCAGCGTGACCGGCAGCAGTTGGTGCTCGGCCTTGAGGATCCGAGCAGCGAGGCGGTCGGCATCGTCGTCGTCCAAGACCGGCACGGCGGCCTGTGCGAGGATGGGTCCGGTGTCCATTCCTTCGTCCACCAGGTGGACGGTGACTCCGCTGACCTTCACGCCCGCGTCGAACGCCTGGCGCTGCGCATGGGTCCCCGGAAAGGACGGCAGGAGGGCGGGGTGGACATTGACGACGCGGTCCGGGAAGGCGCCAAGGAACGCGGACGAGACGAGCCGCATGTACCCGGCGAGGACGACCCACTCGGCGCCGTGTTGCTTCAGCCCGGCGGCCATCGCGGCGTCAAATGAGGGTCGATCGGAGAAATCGCGGGCTCGGTGAGCAAAGGTGGGTACGCCTGCCGCGCGCGCCCGATCGAGGGCAGGCGCCATGGGGCGGTCGGATCCAACGACGACGATCTCAGCGGGGAATTCCGCCGTCGCCGCCGCCGAAAGCAACGCCCCCAGATTGGAGCCCGTGCCGCTCGCCAACACGCCAACGGGGACGCGCCTCACGTGAAGTGGACGCCGTCGCCAGGCACGATTTCGCCGATCACGTGGCCGCCCATGGCGGTCGCCGCGGACTCCGCCGCGTCGGCCTCGAACACTGCGCAAAAACCGATGCCCATGTTGAACGTGAGCCACAAGTCGGCCTGCGGGACATCCCCCGTCCGTTGAAGCCAAGTGAACACCGGGGGGACGGGCCAACTCGAGCGGACCAAATGTGCGCCCACGCCACTTGGCAGGACGCGCGGCAGGTTGCCTTCGAGCCCTCCCCCCGTGATGTGAGCGGCTGCCTTGACGCCGTGGGCCCGCGCGGTCGCCATGGCCCGCGGGTACAGGACCGTCGGTCGAAGGAGCACCTCGTCGAGTGGTCCGTCAAGGCCCGCAGGCTCGGCGTTCCAGGGGAGTCCCGACAGGGCGACGACCCGCCTGACGAGGCTGTAGCCGTTGCTGTGGACACCGCTGCTTGGCACGCCGACGACGCGATCTCCCGCTCGGACGCGGCTCCCATCGAGCAACTCCGAACGCTCGACAGCGCCGACGCAGAATCCCGCGAGGTCGTAGTGGCCTGGCGCGTACATGCCAGGAATCTCGGCGGACTCGCCGCCGAGGAGGGCACAACCCGCTTCCGTACAGCCCGCCGCGATTCCGGAGATCACCTGCTCGGCGGCGTCCACGTCGAGCCGACCGGTCGCGAAGTAGTCGAGGAAGAAGAGGGGGTCGGCGCCGCACGTGATGACGTCGTTGACGCACATCGCGACCAAGTCGATCCCGATCGTCGTGTGACGACCCACAGCCTGGGCGAGCAACAACTTCGTTCCCACCCCGTCCGTGCCGCTGACGAGCAAGGGGTCCCGGTAGCGGCCAAGCAACGAGAACAGGCCGGCAAAACCGCCAACTCCCGCCACAACGCCCGGCGTCCGCGTACGCGCAGCCAAGGGTGCGATGCGATCGACCAACGCGTCGCCAGCATCGATGTCCACACCCGCTTCGCGGTAGGTCGTCACGGCGCCCCCGAAAGGCGCCGCTAACTCAGGGCGCGGGCGCCGCGGGAGGCGCCGCCGGCGGGACGGGCGCCGCGTCGGCGTCGCGGCAGCATCGGAACGTCGTCGTGGCGTCGGCCAAACCAGCCGAGAGGTCTGTGGCCTGTGCGCAACGCGTACCGCGCTCCGGATTCGCTTTCAGGCCACCTTTGACGATGTAGCGGTCCTTGCCGGGCACCTGAGTGGAGGTCCACTCGCCGAAGTTGCCAGACAGGTCCAGCACGCCGTAGCCGGACTTGCAGTCTGGGCGGCCACCGGCGGCGTAGGCCGCCTCGAGGCCGGGGCCACAGAACTCTTCGTCGTAGGTGTCGCCGTAGGCGTAGTTGAGGTTCTTCGGACCTTTGCAGGCCTTTTCCCATTCGTCGGAGGTGCACAGGCGCTTGCCCTCTGCCTGACAAAGGCCTGCGGCCTCGGCACGCGTGACCTGGATTCGGGGAACCTCGCCCCGGAGGTTCGGAAACTCGAAGGCGTCGATGAGGAAGCCGGGCACGTTGACCAACTCAGCCAGCGGCTCGCCTTCGCGCGTCAACTCACGGGATTCGCCGTGCAGCCGCCCCTTCACGAACGGTCCAGCGGGCACGTACACCATGTTCCTTGGGTGGCGGGCCAGCACGGCCTTGAATTCTTCGGGTGAGGGGAGTGTGAGCCCTGCCGCGGCGGTGGCGCGGGCTTGACTGTCCAACGCTTCGGCCTGGGCGGCCGGGTCGGGCCGCAGGTTGAAGACGATCACAGCTACGAGAACGACCAACGCGAGGCCTAGGCCCATCGCGATCGGGCTGAGGCGTCCGCCCGTAGAGGCGTCGCCGTCGGCTGTTTCCGAGAACGTACGTTGCAGGTCCACAACGAGGTCATGGGCCGTCGGATACCGATCTTCGGGTGCAGTCGCGAGCGCAAGTTCTGCGATGCCGTCGACGTGGACCGGAAGCTCAGGACGACGCGTGCGAGGCAACTGGAAGGTGCCGACAGGCGCAGCACCCACGAGCATCTCATAGAACATCACCGCGGCCGAGTAGACGTCGGACCGAGGTGTTGCGACGGGCTCAAAGCCCTTGAGTTCGGGTGCGAGGTACTGGGCTTCACCCCGACCAAACTCGTCTTCCGCCAGTAGTGCACCGGGCACGAGGTCCCAGAAGGCGGCGCCGACGAGCTTGATTTGGGCGACCGAGTTCTGGCGTCGGGGACCTGCTTGCCGAATGTTGACAAGGACATACTCGGGACGAAGCGCCCGGAACACGACGCCCGCATCGTTGGCCGCCGCGACGCCTTCCAGGACGCCGATCGCGATTTGAGCGGCTTCCTTGAGGTCGAGGGGACGATTCTCAAGGCGGGCCTGGGTGAGGTACTCCCTCAGGGTTGTCCCCTCGAAGTCCTCCATCGTGTAGAACGCAACGCCGTCGGCCTCGCCCAACTCTCCGATTCGGATGAGGTTGGCGTGGTTGATCTCCTTGGCGCGCTTGTAAACAGCGAGAATCTCGTCTTTCTGATCCGGACCGGCGGTTCGCGGTCGGAGGAGTTGCAACCGGACATAGTTGCCCGTTTTGAGGTGCTTGCAACGGTAGGAGATGCCAAGCGGGCTCTCATCCAGGAGGTCGATGACCTCGTAGCGTTCTGCGATCGCGTCCCCTCGACCATATTCGAGCTTCCGGCTGGACACGGGCGACACCTCGACGCGGACCGGGGCGCCTCCCCGGACGTGGAGCCTACCACATTCGTGCGCGTCGTGCCCGGCGTTGTCTCAGGTGCGTCGCCACGAAAAGAAGCGCAGGAGTGTCATGAACCTACGCCGCCACGCCGACAGGTCCAAGAAGCCCGCAAAGAACACGTGCAGGCCCAACGCCCCGAAGAGGCCAAGGCCCAACCCGAGCGCGAGGACGGCTCCAAGGCCGAAGACGGGGACTTCGTAGGGAGCCGGACTCCAGGCTGCGAGCAACAACAACGAGCCAAGCGTCACGGTGCTCGCAAGGAAGGCGAGCGACAGGCGCAGCACTGCGGCTCGGATCTCCTCGCGCATCGCCTTGGCGTCGGGGTCGCGGGTGACCACCGTGATGCGGCCGGCCTCCAGGTCCATCAGGAACTGCGTGAACTGGGTGGGCACATCGCGAAGGGCGCCTTGGGCCTGCAGCGCCAGTCGCGTGAGGTCCTGAGCCACGCGATCGGGCTCCAGACGGCGTTGCACAAGCCGTTGCGCGTACGGCTTCACTTCCGCCACGATGTCGACATCGGGCATCAGCGCCCGCACTTCGCCCTCCACCAGGGTGATGGCGCGGCTGAGAATCGCATACTCTGGCGGAAGCGCGATTTGGAAGCGCGTGCAGAGCTGCACGACGTCGACGAAGGTCGTCGGGCTGGCGAGTTGGTCGAGGCTCGCCCCATGGTATTGCACCATCTTTCGCTCGAGTTCGGCCACGAAGGCGCGCATGTCGATGCGGCCGTTCGCGGCTCCCGCCCGGTACACAGCCATGGCAAGCGCCTCGGCGTCGCGAAAAACCATGCTCGTGAACACTTCGACGAGCGTGTCCTGCATGCCGCGCGTGAGCTGCCCTACGAGGCCGAAGTCCAGGTAGACCAGTTGACCATCCTCATCGACGAACAGATTTCCGGGATGGGGGTCGCCGTGGAAGAGGCCTGACTCGAAGGTCTGGCGCCAGGTCGCTTCCATGATGGTGTGGGCCAACGTCGACGCCTGCTCGCGGTCGAGTGTTGGCAACACCTCCCTGAGCGGGCGGCCATGAATGCGTTGCAAGACCAGCATTCGGCGCGTGGACCGCTCGGGGTAGACGCGCGGGACCTTCACCCCGTGCAGTCCTGCCAGAACGCGGCCCATGTGCTCGGCGTTGCGGGCTTCCTCGGTGAAGTCGAGCTCGCGAGAGATGGCGACGTCGAATTCCCGAACGATGGCCGACGGCGTCATCAGCCCAGGGACCGCGAGGCGCCCCTCGATGAGCTGCGCGAGCGCGTAAAGGATGTGGATGTCGCCTCGGATGCGCCGTTCGATCCCACGGCGCTGGATCTTGACGGCGACCTCGGTGCCGTCGAGCAGGACAGCACGATGGACCTGCGCAATGGATGCGGCGCCCAATGGCTCTGGATCAATGTGCTGGAAGACGGTCGCGACGGCCGCGCCGATCTCCTGCTCGACCAGCGCGCGGACGTCGTCGACGTCCATCGCCGGAACGCGGTCGTGGAGCGTCTCAAATTCGGCAAGGACGTCCTGTGGCAAGATGTCGGGCCGAAGCGCGAGCACCTGGCCAAGCTTGACAAAGGTCGGCCCCAACTCGACCAACACGAGGCGGAGGCGCCGAGCGAATGAGCCGCTTGGTACCTCGGCCTGGGCAGCTGCCGGGGGCGCAGTGAGGCCCACGCGATCCAGCAGGTGGCCGAACCCGTTGCGTGCGAGCACGAGACTGATCTCGTTGACACGCGGGAGGTCGCCGATCTGCAGAGTGGGCTGAGGCATCACGCCCCCCGGATACCCCGCTCGCCGGCCGGGACGCCCGCGATAGGCGCGCTGGTGGGAGCAAGCATGGCGGCCGAGAGCTCGATCACTCCGCGCGAAAAGGACTACTCGGACTGGTACCTGACGGTGATCGCCGCAGCGGACCTCGTCGACGACTCACCCGTTCGCGGGTGCAAGGTGCTCAAGCCCCATGGCTACGCCATCTGGGAGCGCATCCAATCGGACCTCGACCGTCGGTTCAAGGAAACGGGTCACGTCAACGCCTACTTCCCGCTGTTCATCCCGATGTCTTTCCTTTCGAAGGAGGCGCAGCACGTCGAAGGCTTCGCCAAGGAGTGCGCAGTCGTCACGCACCACCGACTTCGCGCTGTGGAGGGCGCCGACGGCGTCATGGGGGTCGAGCCCGATCCTGGTAGCGAGCTGGAAGAGCCGCTCATCGTGCGGCCGACGTCCGAGACCATCATCTGGCACATGTATGGGCGTTGGATCTCGTCGTGGCGCGACCTGCCGATCCTCATCAACCAATGGGCCAACGTCGTCCGATGGGAAATGAAGACGCGGCCGTTCTTGCGAACGGCAGAGTTCCTGTGGCAAGAAGGCCATACGGCGCACGCCACGGCCGACGAGGCGATGGGCGAGACGCTCAAGATGATCGGTGTCTACGCCTCCTTTGCGGAGGAGGTCCTCGCGATTCCTGCCATCGTCGGCCGCAAGTCGGAACGCGAGCGCTTTGCCGGCGCTGAGGAGACGTACACGATTGAAGCGATGATGCAGAATGGCTGGGCCCTGCAGGCCGGCACGAGCCACTTCCTCGGCCAGAACTTCGCCCGCGCCTTCGACGTGACCTTCCAGACCGCCGATGGCGGCCGAGACCACGTGTGGGCGACAAGCTGGGGAGTCAGCACGCGGCTCGTCGGGGCGGTCGTGATGACACATAGCGACGATGCGGGCCTCGTCTTGCCGCCGACCGTGGCGCCGATTCAGGTCGTCATCGTCCCCGTCTACAAGGACGAGTCGCGGGCCGAGGTCGTCGCGCGTTGCCACGAGATTGGCGCGACGCTCAAAGGCCGCTTCCGCGTCCACGTCGATGACCGCGACCACCTCCGGCCCGGCGCCAAGTACTTCGAGTGGGAGCGCAAAGGCGTGCCGCTCCGCCTCGAGATTGGTCAGCGCGACCTCGCGGCCGGCACCGCCATGGCGCGCACGCGCATCGCATCGGACAAGTTCACGTTGCCGCTGGACGGCCTCGCGGACCAGGTCGGAACCGTCCTTGAGACCTTCCAGCGAACCCTGTTGGAGCGGGCGCGGGCCCGCCGAGACGCCGCTACGGTCGAGGTTGCGGATGTGGCCGCGTTCGACGCCGCGGTCGACGGCCACTTCGTGCGCATCCCTTGGGGTGGCGACGGAACGGACGAGGACGCCATCCGCGAGCGCACCAAGGCCACGCTGCGCTGCTTCCCGAGCGACGCGGCACCGTTGCCGCCGGGCACGATCTGTCCCGTCACGGGCAAGCCCGCCTACGCCGTCGCCCTGTTCGCCCGCGCCTACTGACGCCGATTGGCGTCAGGCCTGGAGCCATCCACGGACCCGATCCGCGATGGCAGCGGGGGTGAGTCCGAAGAGCTCCGCGAGTTGAGCCGCCGGCGCGGAAGCGCCGAAGCGGTCGATGCCGATGCGAAGGCCTCCGTCGCCGGCCACGCACTCCCAGCCCTTGGTCGTCGCGGCCTCGATCGTCACACGGGGAAGGTTGACCGGGAGGAGAGCGTTGCGCGTTGCGGCATCGGCCGCGAGGAAGCGCTCGCGCGAGGGCATGGAGACGACGCGAACGCGCACGTCCGAAGCCTGCAGGAGGTCGGCGGCGGCCAGCGCGGCTGACACCTCCGAACCGGTGGCGACGAGGACGGCGGACGGGGCAAGGACGTCGCGAACGAGCCAAGCCCCGGCGGAAAGATCGATGCCGTCGGCCCCGGGAAGGACCGGCAGGTCTTGGCGCGTGAGCACGACAGCCGACGGACCTGTCGTGTGGAGCAGCGAGGCGCGAAGGCTCGCGGCCGTCTCGTTGGCGTCGGCAGGACGCCAGACGACCATGCCTGGAATGGCGCGAAGGGCGAGGAGGGTCTCGATCGGTTGGTGCGTCGGACCATCTTCGCCGAGGAAGACGCTGTCGTGGCTGTAGATCCACAGGACCGGTTGCCCCATCAGCGCGGAAAGGCGGACGGACGGCCGGTGGTAGTCGTGAAACACGAGGAACGTGGCGCAGTAAGGGCGAACTCCGCCGTGGAGCGCGATGCCGTTGCACGCCCCGCCCATCGCGTGCTCGCGGACGCCCCAATGAACGGAACGTGCGCCGGCGAAGCGATCAGGCGTCAGGGCGGTCGCACCGATGGCGACGCCGTTGCTGCCCGTAAGATCGGCGGAGCCGCCAACGAGCCATGGGGCGACCGCGGACACCGCCTTCAGGCAGGCGGCGAAGGCTTTGCGCGTCGCGACTTTGCCTTCGAATCGAGGCCACGAGGCACTCGAGAGCGTGCGGACCCAGTCTGGTTGCGTCCAGGCGAGCCACTCGTCGCGCTTCGCGCTTGACGACAGTCGTTGCCGCCAAGCGGCGTGGTCTGCGGGGCCGGCGCCTTCACGGAACGCGTCCAAGGCATCCTTCGGCACGGCAAAGGTGACGTCGGGGTCGAGACCCAACGCTACTTTGGTGCGGCGGACTTCGTCGGCGCCGAGCGCTTCACCATGCGTCCGGGCTGTGCCCTGGTACGACGGAGAGCCATGGCCAATGACGGTTCGGGCAGCGATGAGCGAGGGGCGCCCCGCTTCCGCGCGCGCAGCTGCGATGGCCGTAGCGACGGCCTCCGGGTCGTGGCCATCCACCTTCTGTACGTGCCAGCCCATCGCGACGAACTTGGCCGCGACGTCTTCGGTGAACGACAACTCCGTGGGGCCGTCGATGCTGATGTGGTTGTCGTCGTAAAGGTAGACGATCCGCCCGAGTCCAAGGTGGCCAGCGAGGCTCGCGGCTTCGGTTGCGATCCCCTCCATGAGGTCGCCGTCCGACACGATCCCGTAGATGAAGTGGTCGCACAGTTCGGATCCGAACGTCTCGCGCAACATCCGCTCCGCCATGGCCATGCCCACGCCGTTGGCGAAGCCTTGGCCCAACGGACCGGTGGTCGTCTCGACGCCCGCGGTGTGACCCACTTCGGGGTGCCCAGGTGTGCGGCTGCCAAGCTGGCGGAATTGACGCAAGTCGTCCAGGGACAGATCGTAGCCGGACAGGTGAAGCAGGCTGTAGAGCAACATCGAGCCATGGCCGGCGCTCAATACGAAGCGATCGCGGTCCGGCCAATTGGGGTCGGCGGGATCGTGCTTGAGGAAGCGGGTCCAAAGGACGGTGGCGGCGTCGGCCATGCCCATCGGCATCCCTGGATGACCTGAATTGGCGGCTTGGACAGCGTCCATGGCCAAGCCCTTGATGGTGTTGGCACAAAGGCGATGACGTGCGGCGTCCAAGGGTGCCTCCGGCCGCGCGCGCTAACCTGGGTCCTCCGCCGCGTGGCCTCCGCAGGTCGCAACGCCATCAGCCGAGCCCAATTCTGAAGCGGGCGGGGGGCACCCGGGGCCAGGCAGGAGGCCGGTCAGCGGGCAGATCGCGTGGGTGGGGCCTGGATCCACGAAGCGCGACGTCGGAGGCCCAGCGGCGCGAAGAATGGCCCCCCAGATGGGCAAGGCAGCGGTCGCACCAGAGAGCCCCAACTCGCCGACGTCGCGTCCGACCCAGACGGCCACCGTGAGATCCGGGCTGGCGCCGACCATCCACGCATCGCGGCCGCCAGTGGTTGTCCCGGTCTTCCCGGCCGGGACCGGCTCCGGCCACGGGCCCGAGGCGGCCGCGGTCCCGCGCGCCACGACGCCTTGGAGCATGTGGGTCAGCGTCGCACCCGCCGCTTTGGACGCGATGGCAACGGACGACACCGGCACCTCCGCGAGGGCGTCGTCGCCGCGACGGACCCTCAGGAGCATCCGCGGAGCGCGCGCGATTCCGTCGCGCCAGGCCGTCGAAGCAGCAGCGAGGGCCAAGGGCGTCGTCTCAAAGGCCCCGAGGACGGTCGACGGTCGGGAGGAGGCGCCGGTCAAACCCGCGGAGCGAAGCAGGTCTCGCAGCGCGTTGCGACCGAGTTGGCCTGCGAGCCCGACGAAGGGCGGGTTGCGCGAGCGTTCGAGGGCCCTTCGCAACGTCATCGTGCCAGCGAATCGCCCGTCGGCGTTGCCAGGGTGCCAGCCGTCCACTTCGATGGGCGCGTCGTCCACGGAGGTCGACGGCGATGCGGCCCCGTTCGACAGCGCCAACAAGACGGCGAAGGGCTTGACAGCGCTGCCGGGCTGTCGCTGACCCTTCACGGCCCGATCGAAGGGAGAGGCCGACCACGACCGCCCGCCGACCAAGGCGCGGACATCCCCCGTCCGCGCATCCAGCACGACAGCGGCGGCTTGGGCGTCGGCCACCTCTGGATTCGACGCGATGAGCGCCGACATCCCGCTGGCCACAGCTCGCTCCACAACGCCCTGCAGAAGCGGATCGATGGTCGTGTCCACATCGAGGCCGCCGCGCTCAAGCGCTTCGGCGCCCACCCTGTCGCGGACGTCGTCGAGCACGGCGGCTACGGCGTAAGGTGCGCGACGCATACGGCTTGGCGACTGCGGCGCGAGGCGAAGCGGTTCGGCAAGGGCAGTGGCCAGAGCGCCGTCATCGAGGGCGCCGACGCTCCGCATGCGACGGAGGACGACGTCGCGTCGCTCCTTGGCGGCGGCCGGGTCGACCCAGGGGGACCAGACGGCCGGAGATGGGATCGTTCCGACCAGGGTCGCCGCCTGGGCCGGACTGAGGTCGGCCGCGTCCACTCCAAACCAGGCACGCGCCGCTGCGTCGACGCCAAAGAGGGGTCGGCCCCCCGCGGAGCCAAGGTACACCTCGCCAAGGTAGAGCCCAAGGATGGCGTCCTTGTCCAACGTTCGTTCGAGCGCGATCGCGTAGAGGGCCTCACGAACTTTGCGCGTGACGCTGCGATCGGGACCGACGAACAGGTTTTTCGCGAGCTGCTGGCTCAGCGTGCTTCCCCCCTGGACGTTCCCGCCGCTCGCCATGATGCCGATTGCGCGAGCGATGCCGAGAGGATCGACGCCGCCATGCCGTCGAAAGCGGACGTCTTCGGAGGCGAGGAGCGCCTGGACGACCCAGCGCCCAGCTCGGTCGGGGGGTAGGGGAGCGCGCTGACGATCTGGGTCCCCGGTCCTTGCCAGCAGGATCGGCGGCAGGGCAGCGCCGGGGGGCGACACGGCGATCACGCGCCCGTCGGCGACTTGAACAGTCACGGCATGGCCATCGCCAGGATCCACGTCAAGTCGTGCGCCGTCGTACCGGACGGATGGGCCCGTCGCGGGCATGCCGTCCGCCGTCCCACGGTCGAAGCCTGACGCGACAAGGTCCTCGACGATGGCGCTCGCATCTACCTCTCGGCCCACGACCCAGGGCGCAGGCGCCGACCAGACCGCGCCGAGCGGGTCCCGAGGCGGCGCCGCGAGCCAACGGGCAACGATCGTTTCGGCGCGCCGGACGCCGTCTGCGAGAAAAGCGCCGGTGCCAAGCGTGACGCCGAAGACCAGCGCCGAGAGCCATCGAATCCACGGAAACGCGGACACCGGCGCTGCCTTCGCAGTCCCCACGCGGGACCTCGTTCGCTTGCCCACGCCTCAGTTCCCTTGGACGCGGATGCCGTCCTCGTCGAATGTGAACCAGCCCTGTCCGGCGACAGACCGGCGAACGAGCAGCGCGTCGCCGGACGGGGAGAGGTCGACGATGGCGGCGCCAGGGCCTGGGACGACCACAGGTCCGTGGTCCCCGTCGATCGCCATCGGGTCGGGGATGCCGCGCAACTCGTGCGACACCTGCCCCGTTGGCGTGGTGACGAAGACGACGCCGTTGCCGCGCCCTTCGCGAAACCGCACCCAGACGTGGCTGCCAGACGTCAGGCCGCCGACGCGCTCGACGACGATCCCACTGAGTTGGACAAGTTCCCTCGGGCGCGCGGGCAGTCCATTTCGCGTGGACTCCTCGAAGTCCCAGTGGAGGAGCAATCCCGACTCATCGATGCCTACCAGAGCGGGATTGCGGGACACGAAGCCCACGTGGGCCAGACGGAAGCCGGAAGGGACCGAGGGCGCCAACGTGGCTTCTCGGCCAGACGCCGCATCGAGAATGCGGACGCCACCGGCGGGCGTGATGCCCGCCAGCCAGGCGCCCGACCCGCTCAGCGAGAACCCAACGGGCCACCCCAATTCGAATTCGAGATTGTTGGCGAGGTCCCACCACCGAACGCCCCCGCCCCGCCGGAGGACCGCGACGCGATTGGGGGCCACGTCGATGCGCACAGCCCCTTGGGTGTCGGCGTGGCCGTCGAACAGCACCGCGCCCCGATCCAGGTCGACGACCCGAACGGGACCGCCGTCCCGAGGAAGGAAGGCGAGGATGCGCCCCGTGCGATCAACACTGCACAAGCTCGGGACGGCTCCGACGTCCACGATCCTCTCTCGGCGCTCCCCCCGCCACAGGGCCGCGATGTTGCCGTGGAATGCGACTCGAACGTCGTCGGCAGCGCACAGCTGAACCACGGGGCCCCAACCAGGGCGCTGACCGATGGGCCGAAGTTGCCCCTGGCCGCCGGCGATGCACATGCCCCGCTGGTCCCAGATCGCCGCCGTCGGATCGGCCACCTGGTGGCGGCGACTACCGGCGGGTCGAAGCATCGGCAGGTCAAAGACGTGAACGCTCCGACCTGTCACGGCGGCCAGCTGGGAAGCGTCAGGACTCACGAGGATCTGGACGGACCCGCTGGTGCCCTTGGAGTCAAACGACGCGACGGCAGCCTTGCCTTGTGCCGGCAGGCGCGCCACGCCACGAAGCCCCAGCGCGACGATGTCCCCGTCGGGGAGGACGAGGATACGTTCAGCGCCCCCATCGAGCACCGCGTGCTCCACCATTCTCGCCGATTCCACGTCGACGATCCGCAAACGTCCGTCGGTTCCGATGGCGGCGACTCGCTGACCGTCGTTGAGCCACGCCACCGCGTTGGGCCGGAAGCCCGCAAACGAGCCCACCCGACGCCCGCTCGGCAGGTCCCAGGTACGCAGCCCGCCGTCGACGGACGTCGCCGCGAGACGGGCGCCTCGCGCCCCAAACGCGAGGCCTTGCATGGCGCGTCCGGCGCCTGCAGGACCGGTTCGTCGCTCTTCGAAGACGCGAGCACCGTCGTCTGTGCGGAACACCGTCATGCTGCCAGTGGCCGTGCCCACGGCGACCCATGCGCCACCTTCGGAGATGGCCAACGCGCCCTGAACAGGCCCGTCTGCGCGGAATATCCGGCCGGGTGCGGCCTCCCCTGGGGCGGTGACCGCCACCAGCCCGCTGCTGTCAGCGCTCGCGCGCGCACCTGAAGCCGGGTCCCAGACGCAGGCCGTGATCGCCGATTCATGCGGTTCTGGGCAGTGTCGCCAGACGAGGTCCACTGCGACTGCTAGCCCGCAGCGTCACCCGGATGAAAGGCCAAACCACGCCGCATTCGATCGTTTCTTGTCGAGAAGGCCCATTTTGGATGTAGGCTTGACGTGGGTGCGGGAATACAGCGCCACCAGACGCAGGAGTGCGGGATGAGAACCTTTCCTTGCTTGATCGGAGCCGTGCTCGCGGGTTGCGACCCCAGCGACTTCGACGTCGTCGTCGACGAAGAGCCGCCGCCGATCGTGAACCCGATCATGGAAGTCGATCCAGTCCTCTTGGACTTTGGTGCGCTTCCCAAGGGCGAATCGTCAGAGCTCGCCTTCCGCATCACCAACATCGGGACGGACCCGTTGGACGTCTACGACGTGACGTATGCGGGCTCCACGTCGTTTACACGCCTCTCTGGCGACTTCCCGGCGACGCTCCAGCCTGAGGGCAGCATCGAGGTTCAAGTCAGCTACTCGCCTGAGAATCTCGATGAGACCGGTGTCTTCACCGTCACGGGCTCGGACGCCAACCACAGCTCCGTCGACGTCAACGTCTTGGGCACTTGGGCGTTGCCCGCGCTGCGGGTGACCCCGGACTACACCGAGTTCGGCGCCATGCCTCCGAATTGTGAAGAGTCGACCACGATCCTTCTCGAGAGCGTCGGGACAGGCGCTGTGACCGTCTCGGAGGTCAACCTCCTCGGAGACAACTACACCATCGACGTCATGCCGCCGCTGCCGCTCGTGCTCGAGCCCGGCGAGGCCTGGCCGATCGACGTGGCCTTCCTCCCGACCGAGGAGATCGCCTACCCGGGTTCGCTCTCGGCGGAGTCGGACGACCCGACCGGCACGAAGACCGGCGAAATCTACGGCGTCGGCCAAGACGGCGCCGAGTGCGACGGCGTCATGACCTACGAGCTCGAATTCGAGGTCGATTACAAGATCGCGGACATCGCCTTCATCATTGACACCACCTGCTCGATGTCCTCGACCGCCGACGCCATGGCCGAAGAGTTCGGCGGCATCGCGGCCCTCGTCGCGGCCGAAATCCCCGACATCACCTTCGGTGTGGCCACGCACGACGACTACCCGTGCTGCGGCTACGGTTCGCCGCCGGACAAGGCGTTCGACCTGCACCAACAGCAGACGGACGACCTGGCTCTCGTCGCGGGCGCGCTCGCCAACGAAGTGGACATCCACAACGGCAACGACTGGGAAGAGTCTTCGATGGAGGCCCTCTACCAGGGTGCCACGGGCGAAGGCTGGGACATGGACTGCGACGGCAAGTACGACGCTGACGAGGACGTCAAGCCGTTCACCGAGCACCCGCTCGACGCCTTCGGCGGCTTCGTCAACGGCACGAACAACCCGAATACCCCTGGCACTGGCACGCTTGGCGGCTTCGGCTTCCGCGAGGAGACGTTCCCGATCCAGATCATCGCCACGGACGCGCCGATGCGCGACCCCGAGGCTGGCTACCCGACGCCAGGTGGATGTCTGCAGGACGCGTCGTTCTACGATGTCTTCCTCGGTATCTCGGCGCTCAACGGAAAGATGATCGGCGTCTGCGCCAACTGCGGCGAGGGCACCAGCCAATTCGGTCAGCTCCAAGAAGTGGCCATCGTCACGGGCTCGATGGCCGACCTCGATCACAACGGCGTCGATGAGCCGGCCGTCGTGGAGTGGAGTTCGGGCGACAGCGATGAGTTCCGCGAGACCATCGTCGATGCCATCCTCGCGCTCGCAGACAGCGCTTGGTTCGACAAGGTCAGCCTCGAGATCGAGGCGGGAACGGACCCGTACGGCCTGATTTTGGACATCGAACCTGACGCTTACTACGACATCAAGGCGGGAACGCCGGTCACCTTCACGCTCACCATTGACGGATCGATCGTGGACGGGGGGACGCCGGGAGCGTCCGAGGTGCTTCTCAAGCTAATGGCTGACGACGCGCTCGTCCTGTCGACGCGCACGCTGTACATCCTTCCCTGACGAAGCCACCTGGGCGTCTCGCCCTCCTCTGGCACCTTCACCAGCCGGACGTGCGGGATCCCTTCACTGGGGTCCCGCAGTTGCCGTGGACGCGCCACCACGCAGTCCGTGGCTACTTGGACTTGGTGGAGGAGACGCTAGACGGTGATGTGCGCTGGACACTCAATGTGTCTGGCGCCCTGATCGATCAACTCGTCCACTACGCATCCGGCGGTTCGGACCCCCAACTCGACCTTTTGTCCCGTCCATGGGACAGTTGGACGCCCATCGAGCGTAGGGAGTTGACCCGCTTCGCCGCGATGGGGCCGCCATCGCTGACGCGGTCCGTCTCTGCCCTTCGGGCACGGGCCGACGCGGGTGAAGTTCTCGGCGGCCGGGACGTCCGCGACCTGGCCGTGGGGGCGGCGCTCGGTTGGATGGGGCGGGCGGCAAGGCGATTGGAGCCAGAGGTGGACCGGATCGGGGAGCCTCCGTACGACGACCGCGCCCAAACCTGGGTCGTCGGCGCCCAGAAACGCCTCTTGAAACACCTCGTGGGGCGAATGGCCCAACTGGGAGCGACCGGCGTGGGCCTCGCCGCCAGCCCCCACGACCACCCGATCCTGCCATTGTTGATCGACACGGCGTCGGCCCGCAGGGCGCTGCCCGATGTCCCGGACGTTGGGTACCGCCGGCCCGAAGACGCGTTGCGCGCCTTGGTACGCGGCCGTGCCACGGCGTCGAACGCGATGGGGCGTGACGTGCGAGGTTGTTGGCCGTCGGAAGGGGCCATCTCACCGGAGGCGAGCGAGCTGATCGGCGCCGCGGGCTTCAAATGGTGGGTGTCTTGTGGGGAGGTCGCCGCCAAGAGTCGGTTTGCCGGCACGGCCTTTGGGCGCCCGGCCGCCGCTCCGGGCGGGGTCGCCGGCTTCTTCCGCAATCAGGGCGCGAGCAACTGGCTGTCCTTTGATGCGGTCCGGCTGTCGCCCTCCGACGCGATCGATGGCTTGGTCGCGCGCATGCACGCCGGGCATGACGTCGTCGCGCTCGACGGGGAAAACCCGTGGGAAGGGTACGACGACGCTGGCGCCGGACTTCGCGATGCCCTTCGGGAGCGATTCGCCGGCCAGTTGGACACCTTCGACGAGCGCGTCGCAGCCGGAATGGTGGGGGAGGTGACCCACCTTCATACCGGCTCCTGGATTCGCGGCGACCTGTCCGTTTGGTACGGCCATGTCGACGACCGCGTCGTGTGGACAGCCCTTCGCGCGGTGCGCGACGCCATTGAAGGGGCAGGGGATGAGGCAATGGGCCACATGGATGCGGCGCTCGCCTCCGACCATACGTGGTGGGCGGGCGAGGACCATGACACACCGTTTTTCGAAGACTTCATGACGCGCTTACGCGCGCGTTTGTCCGCTGCGTGCGCCGCGGCCGGCGTCGCTGTGCCCCGGGAGGCTCAGGTGTCGCTGAGCCGGCGGCTGGCCTGACGTGGCCGGGCGCTTCTGCCTCGTATTGCATGGGCATCTGCCGTGGGTGCTGCACCACGGGCGATGGCCGCATGGTGAACATTGGCTCTACGAGGCGGCCGATGAGACCTACCTGCCGCTACTCGGCGTGATTGAGCGCCTGGTTCGCGACGGCGTGCGCCCGGCGTTCAGCGTGGGCATGACGCCGGTACTGTGTGAGCAACTGGCGCACCCTACCTTTCGGCGCGGCTTTCCCGCTTTCCTGACCGAACGGCGCGATCGAGCCAAGCGCGACGCCAGCGAGTTCGAGCGCAAGGGCGAAGCGTACCTTGCGAAGTTGGCGTTGCGGGCTGCGGCTGCCTGTGACGGCACATTGGCCCAATGGGCCGCGCTTGATGGCAACATCGTGGGAGCTTTGGCGGAGGCCCAGAGCGACGGTCACATTGCGATCCTCGGCAGCAATGCGACCCACACCTACCAGCCTTTGGTCGTCCAAGATGCGACGGCTCGTGCCTCCATCCGCGTCGGCCTCGCGACGTCCACACGCCACTTCGGTCGCCGTCCCCGAGCGGTCTGGCTCCCTGAGTGTGCCTACCGCCCGCCGGGTCCGTTCGTCCCTCTTGCGGGCCAGAGCCTCAATCCTCGCTGGCGCGAGGGCGTTGGCCGTTTGTGGGTCAACGAGGGAGTGGAGGGATTCGTCATTGATGGACCGACCTTGGCGGGCGCCCGATCGGAATTCCTGTGGGAAGGAGCGCGCCCGATTCCGGTCCCTTGGGAACAGACCACCTGGGACCACCAGCGGGGATGGCGCGATCCACTGACCGTCCACCGGGTGTCCGAGCGCGGAGAACCGCTGCCACTCACCGTCTTCGCGCGGTCAGCGGCCACGTCCGAGCCGGTTTGGTCGGGCCGCGTGGGCTACCCAGGCGACCCGGCCTACCTCGAATTCCACGCGAGGCACGAGGTCGATGGCCTCCGGTACTGGCGGGTCACGGCGTCCGGTTCGGACCTGTCAGCCAAGGCGCCGTATGAGCCGGGCGTGGCGACGCTCCGCGCGGCCGAACACGCGCGCCACTTCGCAGGCGTCGTCCGGAGTGAGCTGTGGGCCTACCGCGAGCGCACCGGGCGCGACGGCGTCGTCACCGCGCCCTTCGACGCCGAGCTGTTCGGTCATTGGTGGTCAGAGGGACCCACCTTCCTTGAGTGCTTGAGTCGAGAGTTGGCGCAAGTGGACGACGTCTGCGCGTCCACGCTCGAAGACGTCCTCGACTCGGGCCCTGCGGCCCCAGTCGTAGAACTCCCGGAGGGTAGCTGGGGCGCTGGAGGCGATCATCGGGTGTGGGCCCGGGACGACACGCGATTCTACTGGGACCTGCTTGGCCGAGCCGAGGACCGATTCCAGCATCTTTGGCACGCAATGCCTTGGCGGTCCGATGGCGCGGTCGCATCGGCCCTCCGGGCGGCGGGGCGGGAGTTGCTCTTGCTCTCAGCCAGCGACTGGCCATTCGTGATCAGCACGGGAGGCGCCGTGGACTACGGCATCCGGCGCATTTCGGACCATGCGGCGCGGTTCGACGAGTTGGCCAACCGCGTCGCAGACCGCGCAGCAGGCCGCCCCGTCGATCCCATTCAAGAGCGCTCAGCGTCGTTGGCCTCGGACCGAGACGACGTATTTCCGGACTTAGACCTTTCAGCCTGGGGGGCTTGACCCCCGCCGCCCGGTGTGGTGTAAGCTCAACCCGTGAGTGCAGCCCTACCGCCGGTATTTGCTGGCTTGTCCCCCCACGACACGCGGGAGGCGACGGACGCACTGCGCTGGATCGATGTCGCGCCCGGGGAGGCCATCTTCCTTGAGGGGGAGATGGACACGACGTTGGCCTTCCTCGTGACGGGTGCGGCCGAGGTTCGACGTGGCCCCATGCGAATCTCCACCGCAGGGCCTCGCGATCTTTTGGGCGAAATCGAGGTCTTCGCCCGGCTTCCGCGGCAGACGACGGCCGTGGCGACCAGCGCGGTCGGCCTCTACGCGCTCACACCGGAGGCGCTCGCGTTCTTGTGCGGGGTCGGAAATCCGGTCGTGTTTGCGATCGAGCGGGCCGTGCATCGGCGACTCGCGGACCGCACCCGCCTCGCGCAGTCGACGATCGGCGAACATCTGGAGGGAAGTGCCGCGTCGCTGCGCCCGCCGCAGCCCTCCTGGTGGCAGCATTGGTTGAAGGCACCGCCGGATCGGCTTCCGCCCGCCATCGACAGGCATGTGGCGCTGGCGTCGGCACGTTCCTACAGCTGGATCGAACCCGCACTCCTCCAACTCATGGCTGCGGGTGCCGACGTCGTCCAGTTCGGCCCCGAGGAGACGATGCTCGCCCAGGGCATCGAGGCCGACCGAATCTTCGTTCTGGTGTCAGGGCGCGCGGAGTGCTGGCTTTGGAAGGACGGCGGGAGGGCAATCACGCTCGCATCCTACGAAGCTGGAGAGGCCTTTGGCGATGCATCGATCGTCGCCGCTGGGCCGTCGACGGTCAGTGTGGTCAGCCGGACGGAAGTGGTCGCCGTCACATTCGATCGCAGGACATTCCTGCACTACTTCGAGAGCAATGACCCGGTGGGCTCCGCCTTCCGCCAAGCCTCGATTCGGTCGCTCGTTCTACAACACTTGGGCCTCACCGACCAACTCGCGGCGGCGCTCACCCGCTCCAGGACGGCGTCGCCAGCGTTCGCAGCAACCCCACCGCCCGGCGGACTTTGGCGCGACTGACGACGGCCGGGAAGCGAGGTAGACGGGCCCCCGGAGCAACCATGGCCGCCCTTTTGCTTTCCTTGTTTCTTGCTTGTGGCGAACAGCCCGTCGCTTCCGTGGTCGCGGAACCGCCGCCCGCGCCCGCTTCCGCGCCAGCGCCAGCTGCGCCTCCCGCGGCGCCGGCCGTCCCGGGCCTCGCGGCGGACGCCTCGCCCGCGCTCACCAACCCAAGCCTGGCCACGGCTACGGCGCCTGACTCCTTCAAGGTCCGGTTTGACACGAACGAAGGGCCCTTCGTCATTCAGGTTCACCGCAAGTGGGCGCCGAACGGGGCGGACCGCTTCTTCAACCTCGTTCAGATCGGCTTCTTCAACGACGCCCGCTTCTTCCGCGTCGTCGACCGGTTCATGGTCCAGTTCGGCTTGTCTGGTCATCCCGAGGTCAATGCCGCATGGCGGGATGCGAACCTCGTCGACGACGCGGTCTTGCAACACAACACGCGCGGCCGCATCAGCTTCGCGACCGCGGGCCCCAATACGCGAACGACGCAGATGTTCATCAACTTCGTCGACAACACCAAACTCGACCCCATGGGCTTCGCGCCAGTTGGTGAGGTGGTCGAAGGCATGGACGTCGTGGACAAGCTCTACAAGGGCTACGGCGAAGGTGCGCCTGGGGGCAGGGGACCTTCCCAGGGTCGCATCCAGGTCGAGGGCAACGCCTACCTCGTGCGCCAATTCCCCGAGTTGGACTACATCACGGGCGCGTCCGTGATTCCGTAGGTTCGAGTCCTACGGCGTCGTGAACACCGGCGTGTCGTCCGATTCGAGCGCCTGCGTCAGAGCGAGGCAATCCGGATCGTCGGCCGTACCGAAACAACCCGCGTCTGGGTTGGTGGCTTCGTCGAGCGGGGCGTTGAAGTCGATGGCCGCGGTCAGCGCGTCGAGATCGACGAGGACGCCGTTCGCGGGGTCAAGGGCGAGGTCGACCTCGACCAGGTTCTCCTCGAGGCAGGTGGCCGTGGCTCCCGTCCCTTCACAGTCTGCGGCGCCGTAGTGGGCCCCCCATGACGCGTGCGTTCCACTGGAGAAGTCGGCGCGAAGGTGGACGTAGCCCATACGCCAGCCCCACCAGGTGCGGGGGTCGTCGAGCGGTGGCTCGGCCTCGGCGGCGTCGAGGTGATTCTGCGCGGTCGGAACGCCCACGGTGAAGTGCAGGCCGTCGTAGGGACCCGACAACCCGACCGTCCCGGACAACGTAGTGTGTTGCGCACCCGTACAGTTTTCGCCGGTCATGTCCATGAGCGCGAGGCTCTCACTTTGAAAGACGCCGTCGGGCGAAAGGACGACCCGCGCGACCGACGTTCCCGAACTCACGAAGACGTCGTGGACGAAGAAGCGGAGGTTGGACACGGAAACCGGCGCAGCCGGTGACCCGGCGGAAACATCGACACCGCACTCCAACGGGGCGCCGCCGAATTGAACGGAGAAGGGCAAGTCGACGGAGTTGTCCTCGGAGTCGGATCCGCCACAACCCAAAACTAGGAGCAGCATGTGATGTCGAACTCCGCCACTTGGCCTCCACCTTCAGCGGTGAGCCTCCACCAACCTTCCATATGAAAAAGCAGCCCCTCCGTGACCCATGCGCCATCACCCGCAGGTTGAGACACGGGCGTGACCGTCATTCCATGCGAATGGTCAGGCATCTGCGCGTCAACGACCCATTCCGCATCCTCCAGGGCTCCGCCCTGGCAGTCATCGACCGTCCATTCAAGGGAGAACAAGGCGTCGAACGGGATCGGATCCGGCGTCGGCGTGTAGCCAACGCAACGAAGCCCGTCGGCCGACTGCCATTCGCGCACGTCCGCCGCGGGAGCGTCGCTTACGGCCGTCGACGATGACGAGCCATCGGAACCCGAACCACACGCCGCCAGTACGAGCGCCAACAAGGTGCCTCCGTTTCCCGCCAGCCTCTACGTAAGTCCGCGGGCCAGGCGATCACAAAGGTCGCCGATCGCATCCCGATGGATCGCGCAAAAGGCGATCCGAAGAGCTCCGTGGCCCGCGAAGGCGATCGTCCCTACGCCTTGGTCCCGAAGCAGGCGCGCCCGGGTCGCCTCGGCGTCCGCTCCCCGAAGGTGGAGCAGAGCAAAGAACGCGCTGTTGAATTCCCAGACGTCGGCGCGGTCCTCCAGGCGCCCAAGGCCTTCCTTGAGCGCGGCCCAACGTTCGCCGAGGATGGCCACGCGCTGCGCAAAGGCGCGGTCTGTGCCCTCGGCGTCTGCGAGCGCCCGGGCGATCAGCGCCAGAGCTGGCCCCGACGGACTCCCGACGGTTCCTCGCAGGACCATCTTGATCTTGGACTCCAGCGCTTCCGCGGCTTCGCCGCCAAGCCCCGGCGTCACGAAGCCCACGCGGCTGGCAAAGAACACGAGTTCCTTCGTGGCGCCGTCGACCTTGATGGCGAACGCGCGGGTCGGATCGAGGCGCTCAACGAGGTCCCAATAGATCGAACGGCGCATGCGGCCGGGGGCGTAGATCCAGCCCTGGTACGCGTCGTCCGTCACGACGACGAGCGGCCCAGGGTGCGCTGCGACCCGTTCCACGATCGCCGCTGTTTCAGCCAGCGACGGCGTGTACCCCGAGGGGTTGGCCGGGAAGTTCAAGATCAGAATGGCCTTGCCAGGCGTTTGGGCCAAAGCGTCCGACAGGCCACCGATATCGAAGCGGCCGTTCCGATGGGTCGACCAGGGCCGCATCCGGGCGCCGGCGTGCATGCCGAAGATGAGGCCGTAGCTGTCCCAGGCCGGGTCGGGGACGAGCACGGTCGTATCGGGGTCGGCGAACAGGCTGGAGACGACCGACAACGAGTGCGTCAACCCATGGGTGGCACACGGCGTGGCGACGGTCGACGTCGGGTTGCCGGCATGGCGGCGTTGGCGTTCAAGCCAGGCCTGCCGTACGCCGAGCGGGCCTTGAACCGGACCGTAGAGAAAGCTGATCGCGGGGTCCGTGTCGACGAGCCCGGCTTGGATGACCGGAACTGGAATCGGACGGCCTGAACCGTCTGTGGTTTGACCCAGGGTCGCGTCGACTGCACAACCGCGGGCCTGTTCACCCATCCAGGTGATGCCTTTCGGGAACGCTGCGGCGCGCCCCAACGGGGACAGGCAGCGAGCGACAGCCGGTGCCTCGCGCTCCAGCAACGCGTTGAGCCGATCGGCCTCGGTCACACCGCACCTCGGGCTCGTTGGCTATCCCGCAGTCATGGGGCCAGCACTTTACATAATATGTCTTATCGGACAACAGAAATCGCACGAATGGGGTAGGACCGCCTCATGTGGATCCTGGTCGGGTGCGCGCACGGCGTCGCCGTCGGTGTCCCTTTGCTGGACTTGCCGGAACGGTGGAAGCTCGAACCGTGGGTCGCCGGCGAAGGCGCCCCTTTGGACGTGGCGAACATCGGCGACGCGGATGCCATTGTCGCGCTCTCCGTTGACCCGGAGGACGCGCTGGTCGTTGCGGAAGACGCGGTCCTCCTGCCGGTCGGAGGCGTCCATCACTTCTGGGTCCAGGCCGTTGGTCCTCGTCCCGAAGGCGCCATCGATTTGGTCGTGACCTCTGGCCCTTTGGAACACCGCATCCCGGTTGAATGACCCGGCGTCAAGGTGTCTGCGTTCGAGCCCCGAAGGGCGTTCGACGCCAGCGCCCGACGAGGAAATCGCCCATACGGATGGCCGGCGATTCGGCCACGCGGTGACGTGCGCCCCAGCCCTCCGCGGGTAGCCGTCCCGACAGCTCGCGTTCTACAACGTCCCCCTCGGCGCCAAGCGGTTTCACCTCGTTGGGGTCGGCTTCGAGGTCGTAGAGCCGCTGGTTCTTCCGCCAGTCTCGGATCAACTTCCACCGGCCGACCCGAATCGACTGCTGTTCCGCGCCGACGCGGATCGATTGGCTCACGAGCTGCGTGTCGCGCTGGCGGCCGCCCAGCTCGGGCACCGGGTCCGCGTCCAGAGGCACCGCTGGCCGAACACCGACCCAGGCCAACAACGTCGGGAGGATTTCGAGCGACGATGTCGGCCTTGATACCGTTCCGGACCCTGCGCCAAGCAAGATGAGCGGTACGCGAAGAAGCTCCTGGTGCATGGTGTGACCCGAGTGCCAGAGATCCGAGGCACCGCGCTCCTCGTCGAGCTCGACGCCCCGGTCTCCGACAATGGCCACCCGGGTGCCCGATGGCAACTCGGCGAGCAGCTTGCCGATCTCGGAGTCGACGCGGCGAAGTGCTGCGTCGTAGGCGTCTGTGTTCCAGTGGCGACGCGCGGCGCCGACGGCGCGCTCCGCGCGGGCGTCGAACATGAAGGGCCCGGCAGCGTCGACGTAGTGCACCAGCAGGAACCACCCCGATCGGCGCTGCCCGCGGACGTAGTCAATGGCTTGTTCAGTCACAAGAGGCGCCGGCAGTCGAAGCGGCCACAACAGCGGATCGCCAGCGACAATGGTCCAAGGGCGGATCCAGGCAGGCATCGCGCCGGCATCGGTCCCACCACGCCACAGGTCGAATCCGGCGTCAAAGCCGAACTGGTGGAGCGTAGGGTCGCCGGTCACGGCTGCGGTGACGTACCCTTCGTCGCGCAACATTCTCGCGAGCGTGGGCGATTTCGACCGCAGCGGCCCAAGGCCGTTCTCCACCCCGGTGTTCAGGCCCGCGCCGTGGTCGTAGGGCAGCTTCCCGGTCATCAGGGTCCCGAAGGCCGGAATCGTCCACGGCGCGGTCGACTGCACGTCCGAAAACCGCAACCCGCCGGCGCGATCGATGTTTGGCGTCGTCGGATGCGGGTAGCCAAAGGCCCCGAGGTGATCGGCTCGCAGCCCGGAGACGACGATGAGGACGAGTGAGCGATCCGAACCGGTCGCCCGCGGCCAAGTCGTTGGAGGAATGAGGAGGAATGCCGCGACGGCCGCCCAGCCAAGCGCCCCGAGAAGGCCCAACGACACCCACGGAGCCCCCTCCCCTCGTCGAATTGCGGCGAGGCTTCCCGCGACGAGGGCGACGGCCGCAACGAGCAGATCAACCGTCAGCGAGAGCGCGTCGGCAGGGTGAGCCAGCAGATGCTGGTTGACGGGCACCCCGAGGGCCATTGCTGTGAAGCTGCCGACCAAAGCGCCGCGCAGGAGTTGGGGCGCCAGGGGCCGAATGCGACCAGCCAAAATGGCCACGGCTCCGCCGACGGCAAGAACGAGGAGCCCAAGGATCGGTTGGACGCCCTCCCCGCCTGAGGTCGCGGCGATCGGAACCGCGAGCCATGCCGCCAGACTGATCGTGGCGGCGGTTGCCCACCGAATCCCCTCGAGTCCCATGGCGCCAAGAAAGCCGCCAGCCGTCCCGCCGAGGATCAAGTACGTCAGCCCCTCGACGAAGAGCGCGTAGTCCGCCGGAACGGGCATGCCTCCAAGGAAGAGGACCCCGAGTTCGATGCCAAGGAAAGAGGCTCCACCGAGCGCGCCAAGCGCGACGCCGACCAAGGCCAGCCGCATCAGCCATCCGCCTTCAGGCCGGCCCAAAACGCACCGAGTCGCTCTGGAATGCGCCCGATCGCCTCTCCGCGCGGACGAGCCAACGCCGTCACCGTCAGCCCAGCGGCCGCTGGAATCGCTGCCCAAGCGGGACGATGCCGCGCCCACCACCGACCCGTCAACCGCATACGGTCGCGTTCGGCATCCGGCAGCGGCCGTCGAACGCCCCCGGCCGGCGCGCTGTCGTGCACGACGCTGGCCCCAGGTACGAAAGCAATGCGCCAGCCCATGGATGCGACGCGAGCGCTGGCATCGGCGTCCTCGGCGAAGGCCGTACCGTCGAAGGCGGGATCGAAGCCTCCGGCGGCGGCAAGCGCCGCCCGGCGGAAGCTCATATTGGCACCCTTGACCGTACTTGCGGTTCCCGGCGTCCACCCGTCCAGTCGGACCCGCATGCGGCCGTCGAAGCCGAACCGGGCGTCGACGCGGCGCGTGTTGGGGAGCGCCACCCGTTCCACGATGCGTCCCACTGCGGCCCCCACCGATGCGTCCCCATAGACCCTACGCAGGGCCGACAGACAAGCCGGAGACAGGTGGACATCATCGTCCACGAACCAAATCACATCGGAGGTCGAACGCCGAAGGGCCACGTTGCGGCCCTCGCACAGGCCCCTTGGGCCGTCGTAAACCCAGACGCCGTCGAAGGCTCGGGGGGCAGGCTCCGGTCGATCGGATTGATCGACGACGACTCGTTGCACATCGCAGCCATCCAACGGGCGGAGGACGTCGACCGCCTTCCCGGGGCGATTCCGCGTACAAACCGCCACCGTGACCGTCGGAGCATCAACGATTCGACCGTCGCGAGCGATCACCTCTAGACCCCTACCGGGAAGTTGGTGTATCGTGCCCCTTCGGGGGAACCCTATGGTCCTGTTCGCTTGGCTCTCGACCGCGTCGTTTGGTCAGGACATCGCCATTGTGCACGCCTCATCGTACCAGTACGACACGTTCAACAAGCTCAACGCGACGGGTGCGTTCGCGTCGATCACGGAAATCGACGGCCGATCCGTGACGCCGAGCTTGGCCACGCTGCTCACCTTCGACGGCGTGCTTTTGTACACCGACTACACCTACGCGAACACGACGCTGATGGGGAACAACGTCGCTGACTACATCGACGCCGGCGGCGGCGTCGTCAGCGCGACCTTCACGAACGTCAACGGTTGGTCGCTACAGGGTCGCTTCCTCACGGGAAACTACAACCCGATCACCTACGGAAACAACACCTCCGGGACGAAGCTCAACATCGTCCCCATCGACGCAGCACACCCGATTCTGACGGGCGCCGGCCTCTTTGGTCCCGTCGTCACCTTCAACGGTGGGTCCAGCAGCTACCATGGCAACCCGGCCAGCAAGCAAGCTGGCGCCTCCCTGATCGCGAACTGGAGCAACGGCGCGGCCCTCATCGTCGAGCATGTGCCTTCGGGCGCCGGTATCGTGGTCGGCCTCAACTTCTACCCGCCAAGTGCGGGCGCGCGCGGCGACTTCTGGGACACGGGGACCGACGGCGTCGAGATCCTGACGAACAGCCTGCTCTACGTCACCGACACGGACAAGGACCTCGACGGCTGGACCCTTGTCGGTGGCGACTGTGACGACACCGACCCGTTGGTCAACCCCGACGCGAGCGAAGTCTGTGACGACGTCATCGACAACGACTGCGACGGTGACATTGACTGCGTCGACGGCGACTGCACCGGCGACCCCGTCTGCGCCGAAGACTGCGACGACGGCCTCGACAACGATTTCGACGGCTTCATCGACTGCGACGACACGCTGGATTGCTCGACGGATCCGGCCTGTTCCGAGGTCTGCGGCAACGGCATCGACGACGACTTCGACGGGCTCAAGGACTGCGCGGACCCCGATTGCTTCGGCGATCCGACATGCATCGAGGTCTGCGACGACGGCATCGACAACGACTTCGATGGCCTCAAGGACTGCGCCGACGGCGACTGCTTCGGCGATCCTGCCTGCGGAGAAGACTGCACCAACGGAATCGACGACGACTTCGACGGCCGCAAAGACTGCGCCGATGCCGACTGCGCAGGCGATCCGGCCTGCACGGAGATCTGCGACGACGGGCTCGACAACGACCTCGATGCCAAGACCGACTGCGAGGACTCCGACTGTTGGGACGAGCCAACCTGCTGTGATGATGACCTCGACGGCTTCGTCGACAGCGAAGGCACCTGTGGTGGCGGAGACTGCGACGACCGCAGCTTCGACCTCGGGGACACCGATCTCGACCTCGTGCCGAACTCGTGCGACAATTGCCTTTCGGACGCCAACTTCGACCAGACTGACAGCGACGCCGACACGGTCGGCGACGTCTGCGACGCTTGTCCCGGAGAGGATGACCGCGAGGACGGCGACGGAGACGGCGCCCCTACGGCCTGCGACAATTGCCCAGTCGACTCGAATCCGACCCAGACAGACGGGGACGTCGATGGCGTCGGCGATGTGTGCGACTCCTGTCCTGGCCACGACGACAACGAGGACGATGACAGCGACATGGTCGCCGATGGCTGCGACAACTGCGCCCTCGACTTCAACCCGGACCAAGCCGACGACGACTTCGATGGCGTGGGCGACCCGTGCGATGCCTGCCCCGGCTTTGATGATGGCGACGATGGCGACGGCGACGCCGTGGCCGACGGTTGCGATGTCTGCCCCGACGTCGCGGACCCTGGCCAAGAGGACTCGGACTTCGACACCGTTGGCGACGCTTGCGACATCTGCCCCGGTGAAGATGACCTGGCGGATGTGGACGGCGATGCCGACCCCGACGCCTGCGACAACTGTCCCGACGACCCGAATCCCTCCCAAGTCGACGTCGACGTCGACGGTGTCGGCAACGTCTGTGACACCTGCAACGGATTCGACGACCTCGCCGACGCCGACGGCGACGCCGTGGCCGACGGCTGCGACATCTGTCCCGACATCGCGGACCCCGGCCAAGAAGACGACGACCTAGACGGAGTTGGCGATGCCTGCGACGCGTGCCCGGGCTTCGACGATGTCGATGACGACGACCTGGACTTCGTTCCCGACGACTGCGACAACTGCCCGGACGACGTGAACGCCGACCAGGCCGACGCGGACATCGACGGTGTGGGCGACGTCTGCGACGTCTGCCCCGAGGCCGACGACTCGCTCGACGACGACGGCGACGGCCACCCCGATGGCTGCGACAACTGCCCTCTCAACGCCAACCCGAGCCAGAAGGATGACGACGGCGATCTCGTCGGCAACGCATGCGACGTTTGTCCCGGCGGCGACGACCTCGCCGATGGCGACCTCGACCTCGTGCCCGACGCCTGCGATCTGTGCCCGCTGGATGCGGACCCTGATCAGGAAGATGCCGACTTCGACGGCAACGGCGATGCCTGCGACCTTTGCCCCGGCTCCGATGACTTCCTCGATCGGGATGGCGATGTGGCGCCCGACGACTGCGACAACTGTGCCGACGACGCCAATGCGGACCAGGCCGACATGGATGCCGACACTGTCGGCGACGTGTGCGACAGCTGCCCGGGTTCGGATGACCTCGACGATACCGACGCCGACGGCGTGGCCGACGGCTGCGACGCGTGTGTCGGACATGACGATGGTCTCGACGCGGACACCGACGGGGTGGCCGACGGCTGCGACGTCTGCCCGCTCGACGCAGATCCTGGCCAGGAGGACGGCGACGTGGACGGCGTGGGCGATGCCTGCGACCGCTGCGTCGGTTTTGACGACCGTGCGGACGTCGATGGCGACAGCGCGCCAGACGCCTGCGACAACTGCGCTGACGACGCCAATGCCGACCAGGCCGACGACGACCTCGACGGCAACGGCAACGTCTGCGACGCCTGCCCCGGCTCCGACGACTTCCTCGACGACGACGTCGACACGTTCGCTGACGGCTGCGACAACTGTGTCGGGCTGAACAACGACCAGGCGGATGAGGACTTCGATGCGGTGGGCGATGCATGCGACGTTTGTCCCGGCTTCGACGACCGTCAGGACGACGACGGCGATCTGGTTCCCAACGGCTGCGACGACTGCGTCGGCGATCTGACGGACGACGATAGCGACGGCGTCGCCAACGCGTGCGACGTCTGCCCCGGCTTCGACGACATGGTCGATGACGACGGCGACACGGTTTCCGATGGCTGCGACAACTGCGCCAACGTTGCCAACGACCAAGCCGACGACGACCTCGACGGCGCCGGCGACGCCTGCGACCTGTGTCGCGGTCTGGCCGACGACCAAGGGGACGGCGATGGAGACCTGGTCGGCGACGCCTGCGACGTCTGCCCGACGATGGCCGACCCGGGTCAAGCGGACGGCGATGGCGACGGCGTCGGCGACGCTTGCGACATCTGCCCCGGCTCAGGTTGTGACACCCCATGCGGCGACGTCGATCTCGACGGCGACGTAGACGTGTCCGACGTCACGACCCTGGCGACCAAACTCGCAACGGGCATCGTCGTCCCCTCCGAGTGCCAGCTGTGGGGCGGCGACTTGGACGGTGACGGCGCTGTCACCGCGATCGACGCCGACCTGCTCACCGACCACGTCATCGGCGGCGCGCCCATCGACTGCCGCGACAGCCAGGCCGACAGCGACGGCGATGGTTCGGGCGATGACTGCGACATCTGCCCGGGTGGCGATGACCGCGTCGAGTCGGATGCCGACGGCGTTCCCGACCACTGCGACGTCTGCGAAGGTGGCAACGACAACGTCGAGTCCGACCTCGACGGCGTGCCGGACGACTGCGACGTCTGCGACGGCGGCGACGACCGCTTCGACGACGACCTCGACGGCATTCCGGACGACTGCGACGACTGCGACGGCGGTTCCGCGGACGCAGACAGCGACGGCGTCGCCGACCCCTGCGACGTCTGCGAAGGTGGCGACGACCTCGTCGACACGGACCTCGATACGGTTCCCGACGATTGCGACGCCTGCGAAGGATTCGACGACGCCAACGACTCTGACGTCGACGGCCGGCCCGACGACTGCGACGACTGCATCGCGACGCCGATCGACACGGACGGCGACGGCGTCGACGACGACTGCGACGCCTGCCCCGAGTTGGCCGACGAAGCCGATTTTGACGGCGACGGCGCCTTCACCTGCGACGACTGCGACGACGGCGACCCGTGGATGAATCCCTTCGACATGGACGAAGACGGCGTCAGCACCTGTGAGGGTGACTGCTACGACAGCGACTCCGAAATCGCCCCTGGCCTCAGCGAAGTGGCCAACGGCGTCGACGACGACTGTGACGGCCTCGTCGACGAAGGCACCGACATGGCTGACGCCGACGGTGACGGCGTCAGCGGCGCCGGGGGCGACTGCGATGACGCCGATCCGGCCATCCACCCGGGCGCGGACGAAGTCTGCAACAACAAAGATGATGACTGCGACGGCATCATCGACGAGACCACCGAGTGCTACGACGACGATGGCGACGGCTACTGTGAAGGCCCCGCCTGCACGGACGGCACGACCCCTGGCGATTGCGTCGACACGAATCCCGACATCCACCCGGGCGCCTTCGAAGTGCCGGACAGCGGCATCGACGAAGACTGCGACGGCGTGGTCGACGACGGCACTCCCGACAACGATGGAGACGGGTGGGGCGACGCGGTCGATTGCGACCCCGATGACCCGACCGTCCACGACGGAGCGCCGGAGCTGCTCGACGGCCTCGACAACGACTGTGACGGCCTCATCGACGAAGGCAGCGACGCGTTCGACGACGATGGCGACGGCTTCAGCGAGGACGACGGGGACTGCAACGACAACGACGAAACGGTCTTCCCGGGTGCCGACGAGGCCGGCAACGGCGTCGACGACGACTGCGACGGCTTGCTCGATGAAGGTACGGACGTCGTCGACGACGACGGAGACGGCCTGACCGAGCAAGACGGCGACTGCAACGACGAGGATGACACCGTCCACCCCGGGGCGCCCGAGCTTCCCAACGGCGAGGACGACGATTGTGATGGCCAGATCGACGAAGGCACCGATGACCTCGATGCTGACGGCTGGACCGTGGACGCCGGCGACTGTGACGACGAGAACGGGTGGGTCAACCCCGAACGCGCCGAAGACTGCCTCGACGACATCGACAACGATTGCGACGGCGACATCGACGAGGACTGCCTCGAAGAGGAGGCCTTCGCCGAGGGTTACGACGGCGTCGGAACGTGCGGTTGCCAGTCCACAGGGGCCTCTCCCCTCTGGCTCGCCGTGGGCTTGCTCGCGCTCCGCCGCCGCCGCGCAGCTTGATGTTGGAATCCGACGACCGCCCCCTCGCGGAGAGGGGGCGCGTCGACGGCCTTTCGCCCGATGGCACGGGTTCGGCGGTCGTTCATGGCCGCCGCGTTGCCGTTCCAGCGGGCTGGCCGGGCGATGAAGTGGAAGAGGTTGGCGGCGCCTTTCGTGTCGTCGTGCCCTCCCCTGCGCGGTTGGCTCCACTGTGCGAATGGTCAGACCGGTGTGGGGGCTGCGACCTGGACGGGCTCGACGGGGCCGTTCGGGCAGACGCTCTTCAGGGCATGGTCGCCCGGGCGTTTCGCGACGAAGTACCCACGCGCTGGGTTCCATCGCCTCAACCCCGCGAGACACGCGCCCGGATCACGCTTTCGCGCCAGGGCTCCAGGCTCGGCTTTCACGGACGCCGCAGCCACGAGTTGGCCGAGGTCACCTCCTGCATCGCGGCCCGCCCCGAGGTGGACGCTGCCCTGAGGGCGCTTCGGCCCCTCGCGTCCTCCTGGGGCGACGGAGAGAGCCAGATCGAGGTTCGCTCTGACGGCCACCGCGTGGTGCTTCGCGTCGACGGCGATCCGGTCCCCGTTCCGGCAGCGTCCGTTGCGTGGGCCGGCGTCGTCGACCGGGTGGGCCGGCGGGGTGACGTCGCGCAGGGCGATGCCACAATGGCGTGGGGGCCTACCGCGTTCACCCAGGTCCACCTTGAGCTCAATGCTCAGCTCGTCGCCGACGTCGTCGCGTGGCTCGACGGCTGCGAAGCGGCGCTCGACCTCTACGCTGGAATCGGCAACTTCAGCGTGCCGCTGGCCCGCCGCGGCATTCGCGTGACCGCCGTCGAACGTCCGGGGCCAAGTGCCGAGGCTTTGCGGGCCAACGCGGCAGGGCTCCCCTTGTCGGTGCTCGCACTGGATGCCGAACGGTTCGACCCATCTCGGGTGCCCTTTGACGCCTTGGTGATCGACCCCCCCCGCAAAGGCGCCGGTGACGTGTTGCGCCGTGCCCTACGCAACCGACCTCGCCGCGTCGTGGCCATCGCCTGCCACCCCGCGTCTGGCGCCCGAGACGCCGCCATCGCCGTCGCCGAGGGCTACCGGGCCGTGGCGCGGACGCTGTACGACTTCTTTCCGGGCACCCACCACGTGGAGACGGTGACGTGGTTTGAACGCACCGAACGCCGCGTCACGGCGAGCCGGCCAACGCCTCCACGCGGACAAGGCGGTCGCGGAGGCGGTCCGCGGCGGCGCTGAGCGCGTCCAAACGCTCGCGCACGCCGGTGTTCGGGTCGTCGTTGGCCTCTCGAATCCTGCGCATCGCTTCGAACGCCATCCGCTGAATCCGACCGTCGCTGTGGGAGGCATGGGCGCTCGTGAGCGCCGGCAGACCCGCGGGATGACCCACGAGGGCAAGGCCTTCGACGACGCCAAGGGCCACACGGAACGGGGCGCCGGCCAGCGCGCGTCCAAGCCGCTCGGCGAAGTCGCGTCGATGCTCGGGCTGGGCGATCGACCACGTCCCCAAGGCCATGGCGGCCGCCGACCGCAGCCTGTCGGGACGGTCCTCGCCGAGCCACTGCCAAAGCAAGTCCTTGTGCGCGGGGTCTCCGAGGTTGCCAAGCCCCATGAGCGCGCCTCGACGTATGGACTCTGCCCAGGAGGGAGTCTCGAGCGCGGCGATGAGCACGGGCGTCGCCCGTAGGTCGCGCGTGGCGCCCAGAGCCGTCAGGACCGCCGCTCGCGCCCCCCAACTGCCAAGGTCGACTCGCGCGGCCAGGTCCAAGAGGGCGGACGCCGCTTCCGGCTCGCGGAAGCGACCAAGTGCTCTGGCGAGCCCTTTCAACGCTGCGGGCGCCGTTTCGTGCGCGGCGGCCGCCACGAGGACGTCGCGAACCTGGGGACCCCCGCGGCGACCAAGCGCGTCGTAAAGCGACCCACGGAGGGCCGGCAGGGCTGCTGACGTAGCGGCGCCTTCGACGGCGCGGTGCCCAAGGGGGCTGTCGACGTTCAGGAGCGCCTCGGCGCAACGCAGGGCGAAGACGGGGCAAGCATCGCGGAGACCCGTGATCCACAGCGCCTCGGGCCCCTTGAGGGAGACGTGGGCGAGCACGTTGAAACCAGGGTCGACCCGGACCGCCGTGACCGGACTCGTCGTCGGGATGAACGTCATCACAACATCGCCGTCAACCGCGACGAGGCGACGCGTCGTGATGCCATCGGTCACGACCTCGATGGGCATGGAGAACGGGTGCGCCTCGTCACCTTCGTGGGTCTGCCGAAACGTGATGGCCACGCCGAGCTTCTCAAGTGCGACGGTCACGTCCACCGTCGGGTGTCCCCGACGGGAGATCCAGGTGCGGAAGAAGCGACCAAGCGACAACCCGGTCTCCTCCTCCAGCGCCGCCTGGAAGTCGCGGGTATGGACACTGCCGTGACGATGAACGGCCAGGTAGCGGCGTACACCCGACCAAAAGGCGGATTCTCCGATGTGGATCATGAGGGTCCACAACACGATGCCGCCCTTCTGGTACAGGTGCGTGTCGAAGACGTCGATCGGATTGCGGAAACGCGCGTCGTCGATGGCTCGGATGTACCGACCAGCGGCGTCGTCGAAGTAGGCGCGAGCCGTCTCGTAGCGGTACCACGTCGCCTCGTCCGCGGGCCGCGTCGCGCGCCACCAGAAGGACTCAATGATCGTCGCCCAGGACTCGTTGAGCCAACCCTGGTCCCAACTCACACAGGTCACAAGGTCGCCAAACCACTGGTGCGCCAACTCGTGGACGACCAGAGCGTCGGGCGGCCAGTCTGGCACCGCGAGCGCGTCGACGAGGAGCAAATCCGTCATCGTCGAGATGCCCGTGTTCTCCATGCCGCCGAAAACGAAGTCGTCGACGATGACTTGATCGTAGGCACGCCATGGGTAGGGCTGGCCTGTGAGGCCCTCGATGAAAGCGATCATCTCCGGCGTGCGGCCCGTCGCGAGTCCGACGTCGCCCTGGTGGTGACGACCTAGGTAGGTCCGTACCGGAAGATCGCCGTGGAAAGCGGGGTGTTCGACGAAGTCGCCCACCACCACGGAGAACAAGTAGACCGGCAACGGCTCGGTGGGCGCAAAGCGGGTGATGGCGCGGTCGCCTTGTCGAGTGGCGTCCATGACCGCGCCGTTGCTGAGCACGCGAAGGTGGGCCGGCGCGCCGACCGTCAACGTGATGGGCACGCGACAGCCGGGCTGGTCGTGGCACGGAAAGATGGCGTGCGCGTCCTCGTCCTGGCATTGGGTCCACGCCATCTGAGGGCGGTCTGGGCACCAAGGTCGCGGGCCGGTGAAGTACAGGCCGCGGACCGGGCGAGCACAGCGCCAATGCACGGCGACGACGTCCGGTAATTGGCCATCAAAGGCGAAGCCGCGCTCAACCGGAATGGCCTGGAGCGCTACGCCGCCGGCTGTGATCGCCACCTCGTCCATGTCGCGCAGGTCGAAGCCCCACCGCCCTTGGAAGCTGGGAAGAGCCGCGAGGTGGAGCCGGGCCGACCCGGCGAAGCCGCCGGTCGCGAAGTCGAGTTCAAGGTGCAGTTCGATGGCCGTGATGCGGCACGTTCGGCTTGGGGGATCGACGGGCCGGGCTCCAGGCTCCGCGAAACGATCAGGCTTCATCGCGGACCACCGAAGGGCAGGTCCGCGGCCATTCTCGCCGTCAACTCCGCCACGGCGTCCGCCGAGCCGATCACGAGGGGCACACGCTCGTGAAGGGAGTTGGGGATGCGATCGAGAATCGGCGCCCTCCCATCCGTTGCCGAGCCGCCGGCCTTTTCGGCGAGGAAGGCCAGCGGGAACGCCTCGTACAGGAGGCGGAGTTTGCCCGCTGACGCTTTGGCCGTCGCCGGGTAAACGAACAAGCCGCCCTTGAGCAAGTTGCGGTGAAAGTCGGCGACGAGGCTCCCGATGTAGCGAGATGACCAGCCGGAACCCTTGCAATCCGAGAGCCAAGAACGAAGGCCGGCCTGCCACGCGTCGCTGTAGGCTTCGTTGCACGAGTACGTGCGTGCACTTGGCGTCCGAATGTGGGGATGGCTGAGAAAGAACTCACCCACGGACGGGTCCAACGTGAAGCCGTGGACGCCGGCGTCCGTTCCTAGAACGAGCATCGTCCCAGACCCGTAGACGATCGTGCCCGCGGCAACGAGGTCGCGTCCCGTTCGGAGGACGTCCCCGAGAACCGCAGGGGTACCCTCTTCCGACTTGCGTCGGAAGATGCCGAAAATCGTGCCGATCGTGGCGTTGCAGTCGATGTTGGACGACCCATCGAGTGGATCCACCGTGACGACATAGCGGCCAGAGTGCCACGGAGGGCCGACGATGACGGGGTCTTCCGCCTCCTCGCTCACGATCATCGCGGTGTGCCCGCCGTGCTCGAGCGCTCGGATGAAGGTGTCGTCCGCGTAGCGGTCGAGCTTCTGGACGAACTCTCCTTGAACATTGACCTCGCCTGTCGCACCAAGCAGCCCGGCCAATCCGGCGCGATTGACGCGCGCGCTGATCAGCTTGCCGGCCAGCGCGATGGCTTGGACGAGTTGGACGAAGTCGCCTGACGAACCCGGGTGGTCGCGCAGCGTGTCCAACAGGAACCGATCGAGCGTGATGCCCTCGTCGAATCCGCGCAGTTCCATGGCGCCTCCTGGGCTCGCTCGACTAACGGGTGCCATGACCCGGACCCATGCCGTTGCAGCGTGCCTGCTGGGTCTGTGGGCCGCCCAGGTCCACCTGACGTGGTCGTCCAGCGTCGACGATGCCTGGATCTCGGCGCGGTACGCCGAACACATCGCCGCCGGTCTCGGGCCAACGTTCAGCACCGACGGCCCTGCGGTCGAGGGTTTCACGAATCCGGCTTGGGTCGTGATGTTGGCCGTGGCCTCGGCCTTCCAGGTCGACCTCCCGACGTTTTTGCCCTGGGCGGGCGCAGCCTCCGGCCTTGCAGCCATCTTCGCAGCGACCTCGCTCACCTGGCAATTGACGGGCTGTCGCATCCGGTCGGGTTGCGTCATGGCGGCCTTGTGCTTCGATCCGCACCTCGCCATCTCCGCCACGAACGGACTCGAGTCCGCAGCGTACGCTGCGGCCCTCGCCTGGGGTGCAACCGCATTGATCAGGCCGGGCTCAACGGCGTTTCGAGCTGGCCTCGCCGCGACCCTCCGGCCTGAGGGCGTCGTGCTCGCCGGGCTCGTCGCGCTGGATGCGCTCCGCCGGCGTCGATGGCGCGCTGCGGCGAGCGCCTGTGCCCTTCCCGCCGCGATTGGGGTCTGGCGCCTTGCCACCTATGGCACCTGGGTCCCCAACACCTTCGTCGCCAAAACCATCGACCCTTTGCTCGACCGATGGAGGGTCACGGCGAACCTCATGGGACCTTGGGAGGTCGCCTGGTGGACGGCCCTGTTTGCGGTCGCCCTTCTCGGGCTGTTTCACCCCCGCACGCGGCTGCTTGGACTGGGGGCTGTCGGGCTGGCCCTGCCGACGCTGTCCGTGATGGAGTGGATGCCGGCAGGACGCCTCTACCTTCCCCTCCTCGTTCTCGGCGTGCCGGTCTTCGGGGCGCTGGCGCCGCGTTGGGCTGCTTTCGTTACGCTCTTGCCGTTGCTGTGGGCGGTGGCGCCTCCGGGGCAGGCGCTACGCCGCTACGACGCGCGACACTCCGTCGTCCTCCCCAACGACCTCGCGCGCTCGGGCGAGTGGCTCGCGGAACACCTGCCGCCTGGCAGCCGATTGTGGACGCGCGACGCGGGCGTGCTCGCTTGGAGCGTCGGCCCCAGTGTGGCCGTCGTGGAACTCCATGAGGATGCGTTGACGCGCCTCCACCCAGGCGGCGCGTCCTTCACGCCCGCTGTCGTCCCCACCAATCCTGAAGTTCTTGCCCAGACGGTCCAGCGGGTGGACGCGCCAGGGAGTCGGTACGGCAATGACCGCGTCGCAGGCCAGCTGCTTACGGTCCCTTACGCGTACATCGGCCGCGTCCACCAACACGAAGACCGGTACGTGGACGTGTATGTCCGAGCAGATCTTGCGTTGCCCGAAGCGCCTCCAGCGTGGATCACCCATCGAAAGGGTCCGCACTCACCGGTCGGGAGTCGTCAACGAGCGTCACGCTCTCTTCCTCCGTCTCCCAGTCGCGAGTAGGAACGGTTCGGAGGCTCCATGTTCGTGCTGTTGGCCTGCGCCACGACAGTTCCTGTGGTCGACGCATCACCCCCCAGCCCTGCGGCCGCGCCGCTACCTGCCAGAGACTTCTTGGCGTCGCTCCCTGACGCCGCCGAGCAAGCCGTAGCGTCCGTCGTGTCTCTGCAAATCGACAAGACGCTTGCTCGGTCCGACATGGACGAGCTCGACGCCTTTCTGCTTCGCCCGTACCGCGATGGCCCCACTCCCAAGATCAAGGGGGCTGGCAGCGGCGTGATCATCGACCGCAACGGCACCATTGTCACCAACCACCACGTGATCGACGGCGCCACCGCCATCCGGGTCGTCCTCGACGAAAATCGAATTGTCCTCGCCCATGTCGTGGGCTCCGACGAGGCGACCGACCTCGCGGTGCTCCGCATCGAGAACCCGCCCGACGATCTGGCCCCGCTCCCTTTCGGAAACAGCGACACGTTGCGGCTCGGTGAACCCGTCCTCGCTGTGGGCAATCCGTTTGGGATTGGCGAGACGGTCACGCTTGGCATCGTCTCCGCCAAGGGTCGCGCGGACCTCGACATCGTGTCCTACGAGGACTTCATCCAAACTGACGCGGCCATCAACCCCGGCAACAGCGGTGGCGCGCTCGTCAATGTCCGAGGGGAACTCGTTGGGGTCAACACAGCCATCTTCAGTCGGTCGGGTGGCTCGATGGGCGTCGGCTTCGCGATCCCAGCCAATATGGTCCGCTCCATTGTCGACGAGCTGATCGAAGACGGCGCTGTGTCCCGCGGCTGGTTGGGCGTCGGCATCCAGAACTTGGATCCTGGGCTCCAAAAGGCCTTCGACCTCGGGGAGACGCGCGGGGTCATCCTCAACGACGTCCAAGAAGACAGCCCTGCGGCGCGCGCTGGCGTGCGGCGGGGCGACATCGCTACTCGCTTCAATGACACGGCGCTGAACGACGCGAATCACCTGCGAAACCTCGTCGCGGCGGCGGACCCTGGGGAGTCGTTCACGCTCGCCGTGCTCAGGGGTGGCAAGGAAACGGTACTCAAAGGCAAGCTGGAGGCCCGAGACGCGCCGGTTGCGGCTGCGTCTGACAGGGTTCCGGCCGAGGCGCCGGAGGCGGGCGGCAAGATCGGGGTGCACCTTGGCCGTTTGACCTCCGATGTCCGCGCCCGGATCGGGGTCGACGACGGCATCGAAGGTGTGGCCATCCTCGGGGTGTCCCCTGGCGGGCCGGCCGAGCGCGCAGGGCTCCGGGCCGGCGACATCGTCTTGGAGGTCCAGCGCACGAGTGTGCCGGACCCCGAAGCGTTCTTGGCTGCCCTGAAGGGTACGCGCGAAGACGTGATCTTGCTGCTCGTCTGGCGGGGGGGCGGGACCAGCTACCTGGCGGTCGATCGCGGCAAGTAGCCTGCTAGCGTTCCATGCTGAAGATGACGTCGACACATCCGGGGACGACGTCGAACTCTCGTGCCCGGACCTCTTCAGGATCAAGAACGTAGACCTCGCCCTCCAAGGGTGTGCCGAACACGTCGCCATTGATCGTGTCGTTCTCGACGGGCGTGACGAGGAGCCCCTCCTCCATCAGGTCCTTCGACGAAAAAGCGACGCCATCGAAGATCGGCTCGCCCCAAACGGGTTCAGCACCCTTTTCGGCGACCGAGCTGCTCCATGTTCTGCCGTCCCACACCGTCTCGATGCGGATGCTCGCGTCCGGTTCGGACTCGTCGGAGCCCCAGTCACTCTCTGGGCAGACCTCGTCGGGAAATGTCGCTGACTCCAGGACCACGACAAACTCGCCTTGAATCCCACGACAGCCCAACCCCACAAACAGCCACCACATCGCGCCGCCTCAACGCAACACGGTGGCGCACACCACCGCGCCCACCGCCAACAACATCCCGAATCCGCGCACAGGGGCAGCCCAACGCGCCGGACCCTCCGGGCCCCAGGCAGCGCGAGAAGCGAGAAGTAGAACAATCGCGAGCAGGCCGCAGCCAAGCTTTCCGTGAATCCACGGGCCCGTCGCCATCAACCCGGGATTGATGCCGACCATGGCAATGCCGGTGGCCAGTGCGATCCAGGCCGCGGCACGTTCGACCGGTAGGTTCCGAGCGTGCAGCTGGCGGCTGAGCGCGGGGGCGTCAGCGGCGTTGCGCCGAATCGCGGCGATGGTCGAATCCGTCATGAGCGCCGTGCCGAACAGCGTCATGACGCTGAGCAAGTGGACCGCCAGCAAAGGTCCGCGCATCGTCCCTCCAGGCCCGCCCTTAGCCGACTGCGCGCCGGCAGCCCGCCGCCCAAGCGTGAACCATCCGTTACGCCCGTCCGGCATGCCACGAGGCGCCGCCATCGCCGTCGTGATCGGGGTCAGCCTCGCGGTCGCGTGGCCTTACCGCGACACGCTGGACTTGGTCCCCTACGGATCGAGCGTTTGGGACGGTTGGGCCGCGTCCCGCCCCTCATCGACGGGCCTCGTCGCACGATGGGTCCCTGAAGCCTTGGCTTGGTTCGGCGGGGCCGACGTCCGCGGTCAACGGCTCATCGACCTTGGCGCCTATGTGGGGGCGATGTGGGCGGCAGCTGCGGTCGCCTCCGCCGTGTCTTTGCCTCGTTGGATGGTCGCGCTGGCGCCGCTGGCGATGGCCGCCTTTCCCTTCTCCGAGCGCGCGGCGCTTTGGGAGTGGCTGCGCGGCTGGAATGTCGCGGTCGCCATGGTGGGGGCTGTCGCGATGGCCCACAACCGGCACCCAAGGATCGCGGTCGTCGCAGGCTTTCTCGCCGCGTTCAGCCACGACGTCGCCATCCCCCTGCTTGTGTTCGCCGCAGGGACATTGGGTCGGCACCAAGGGCGCCCCTACGCACTCGCGCTCGTCGTCAGTCTCGGCGTCGGCGCGATGGACGGGCTCCCATTCGGGTCGCTGGACGGCGCAACGCGGGTCGTCACAGCGGCGCTCGCCTTGAGTCGGCCGGGGGGCGACGACCCCATCGCACCTGCCCTAGGTGTGGCCTTACTCTTGAGCCCGGCATTGTGGAAGGGCGTCCGGGACCCCGTTGTGCGCCCGCTGTGGGGTTCCTTCGCGGCGGCGTTTCTGGCGACGGTGGCTACGGCCGGCCTGAGCCCTTCGACGGCGGTCGCCCTGGGCGCAACGTGGTCGCCCGTCCTGCTCTGGGTCGCGGGAATCGGCCTCGTCAACCTGTCACGCGCAGCGGGCCTCGATCGGTCCGTTCCGATGGCCGCCGCGGCCGTCGTCCTGTTTGGCCTGCTGCGCCAATCGCCGATGGTGGTGGGTCCCGACGTCGACGCATTGGCGCCAAGGAGGGTCGCGACGCAAGTCATCACGAGCCTCCTCGCTTCCACGGAAGACCTCGCGCGCGGCGCGGACGCTTGGTTGGTCGTCGACGAGGTCGAGTCGAATGCTGTGGGCATGCGCATCGTCCTCGACCGACTTTCCGACGGCGTCCATTGGCGGCTTCTTGGTCACCGTCGGCCCGGCGCGCGCGAAGCGGCCGTCATCCCCGTGTCGGTGCAACGCAGGGCGTTGTCCCTGGACCCGTCCCTGACCTGGGCCAAGCAGGTGCCCACCCAGGCGGACGGAACGGTGAATGTGGACGATCTCGGCCGCCCCGGCCGTCGCGTGTTCGTCTACTGGGGCGTCGGAAACGTCTCCGACGGTCGCGTCTTTTCGGCGGAGTGATCGACGGCGACGGTCGCGGCGCCCACGTCGACCTCGGCGGCCTCAAGGAACGCCATGGCACGGCGCCGGGCCACATGGCGACCCACCCAAACGGCGGCGACCGCGAACGGCGCAAGGGCCGCGATCAGCGACAGCGCGAGCACTCCGGCCACACCCATTGCAATAAACAGGTCCAGAACGCCGACGGGCACCCCTTCTGCGCCTGCGGACGACAGGATGGACAGCGTCAACACGACGCCGATGGGCGTGGCCACGATGGCGACGGCGGCACAACCCGTCCGGGCCCAGCCGCCCCATGTCTCGCGGACGTCCTCCTCGGGGGTCACGTCCCGTCCAACGGAAGCGGCTCAAACGGCTTCGTCCGGACGCGCCTCCACAACACGGCCGCGGCGACGAACATCGCAAGCATGCCGTATTGGGCCGGTGTGAGACCGAAGTAGCGCAGGTCCTGGTTCTCGAGGTCGACGTTGCGGAGGAAGTCGAGGAAGAAGCGGATGGGCGCGTATGCCATCCCAAACAGCGCCAGAAAGGTCCCCGGCGGTTGGTCCTTCTTGCCGAGGACATGGAAGGCGATGGCGATCGGGACGGTCAGTGCCGCCTCGTAGAGCCCCAACTCGTGGCGCACGCCGTCGACGCCAAAGTCCATGCCGATGGGCCAATTCGTCGGAGCGCCGATGTGGTCGTGGACGATGCCACAGCCAATACGCCCGAAGATCCAGCCGACGGGAAAGCCGTACGTGATGACGTCGGCGTGCCGCCATGCGTCCCGTGGGCGAATCCAGCGGTAGAAGAGCACGGCGCCTAGGACGGCCCCGACGAAGCCTCCCGTGGACGCAAAGCCCTGCCAGACGCGCGCCATCGCGCTCAACGTCGCAACGAGCGACCATTGCCCGTCGACCCACATCCGTTCTGGAAAGTAGAACCAGACCGTGAAAAAGTGTGCGACCAGGAAGCCCATTCCGACGATGAAGACGGCCCCATCGACCACGTCGCGAACGTCCAGGCGGAGGCGAATGGCGCGCGTCCTCGCCATTTCGAGGCCGACGAGGAAACCGATGCAGACCAACGTCGCCCAGGGGTCGATCGGCACGTGCCCGACCCCCGGAATGTCGAGGTCGATCACCTCGGCTCGAAAGTAAGGGATCGCGGCCAGCACGCGGCCTCCGACCCGCCCCTACCGGGCTTCGCTCACGAGGGCCACGTCGCCGGCGTGCACGACGCGTGGACCCGTGTCGGTTTCCAGACGTAGGCCGCCGTCGTCCGCGAGCCCAACGACCGTTCCGGCCCAGTCCCCGACCGTCACGCGCCGCCCCATCCCGAGCATCCGCTTGGTGAATCGAGCCAGGGCATCGGGCTGTGGGCGCAGGAACGCGCGTGCGACGTCCCAAGCCACGGCACCAAGGTCGTCGCGCCCCAACGACGCTGCCGTCGGAAGGTCGGGCGGCCGACCGACGTTGACGCCGACACCGACGACAAGCACTCCCGCTGCCGTGTCGGCCTCCGCAAGCAGGCCCGAGACCTTGCGGCCGTCCGCGGCCACGACGTCGTTTGGCCACTTGACGTGCCACGCCGGCCCCCACGCGGTCGCAAGGTCAACGGCGCCACCAAGCAGCCGCAACGGCCATCGCGTCACCGCTTCCTTTGGTCGGAGGACGATCGACATCGCGAGTGCACCCGGAACCGTCGCCCACGCCCGGCCGAGCCGGCCCCGGCCTCCGGATTGGGCCGCCGCCAAGACGACGGTTCCCTCTGGGGCGCCGGCACGGCCGAGCGCCATGGCATCGTCGTTGGTCGAGCCAGTCTCAGCCAGCACGCGCGGATCTGGAAGGCCCTCCGCCGCCATCTGAGCGGAAAATCGTTCCGCCTCGTGCCACCACGCCGTCAGGGCGTCGGGTCGCAAACGTCCCCCAGCCCATCGCTGTCGCCGTCCGTCTGGTCCGCCACCCAACCTGCGGGCCCAGGAGTCAGCACGATGTCGACGATCGGGGCCCCGGCCTCGTCAAGCAGCCGCGCCGTGAGACCCCAGCCGCCGCCCGCGTCGTGGACCTTCATGACGAGCGTGTGATCCCCTTCGGCGATCGAAAGCGGTTGCTGGAACTGGTCGGCGTTGACGCCCTGACACGACGAGACGGTCCCCAGTTCCTCGCCATCGAACCAGATGCGCGAGCCGTCGTCCACCCCGTAGGACAATGTGGCCTCGACGTCGCGGGGCGAGGTCAGCGTCACAAGGGCGTACGCTTCGCGAGGGGCCCCCACCCAGCCGTAGGCCGGCAAAAAGTCGAGGGTGTCGCCCGCCAAAATGGCGAGGCTCCATGGGACGCCCGAGCTGACGTCGCCGACGGCGTAGTCCCACGGCCCTGGCTCTCCCGCGTACGGCACGGCGGACGGGAGGCAGACGTCCGGTGACACCACATCCGTAAAGGGGCCGAGGGTAAGCCAGCTTCGTATGGTGCCCGATGACGTCAACGTCGAGGGTGGCGTATTCGGGCCATTCGACGTGTCGGGGCAGTTGTCCGCGTCGTTGTCGAGGCCATCGCCGTCTCGGTCGGCGTCGCACACATCCGATGTGCCATCGGCGTCGATGTCGCCCCCGTTGACAGGGAGGTCCTCGGCGACGGGGTCCGGGGTCGAGAACGTCAGCGTGGTGCCCGCAACCTCGGCGCCCGTGACGGAGGTCGCACAGACCGACCAGAGACCGGCATCGATCCATCGCGCTCCCGGTTCGTCTGCAGGGTCGATGACGACGCACCCGTCAGGGCCGATGCCTCCCGACGCTCGGACCATGCCGAGGGGGTTCAGGAGTGTCAGCGCAAGGCCGGGTTCGCAGCGACCGGATTCGACGACGTGTACCGCCCCACAGGCGGGGACGTCGACGTGCACGCAATCGACGTCTCCTTCGGGAAGGGTCGCGTGCCAAACGGTGGACGGGGCATTGGCGGAGCCCGAATCGTCGTTGGGCTCCACCTCCAGGGCGCCGGTCTCGGTGAGGCAGTCCGGGTCGCAACCGTCGGCCCCGACATGACCGCCGTCGTCGCATCCCTCCCCTGCATCCGTCGCACCATCTCCGCAGGTCGGAAGCTGGCAATGGGTCCGACACGCGTCGGGCCGGATGTCGCTGTTTGCCGGCCCGTCGTCGCACGCTTCGTCGGCGTCGAGGACCCCATCGCCACAGCCAGGAGGCACCCAAACCGTGGGATCGACGTCACCACAGGCAAGCCACATCACGATCATGTCACCACATATCCAGACGCCTTGGGTCGTCCGCCGATAGAAGCCGGCATGGACCTCGCGGACGACACCTTCTACGTCAACGGTAGCGTTGAACGGGTCTCGCTTTCGGCCTTGGATGGTGTGCTTGGGCGGACTGGCGACGTGCTTGCCTCCGTCTCCGACCCGGATTCGCTGGCGACGATGCCGGACGTCGCGGAGGTCCTCCGCCGCAAGGGCCACGTTGTCCTCATCCGACTCGACGCCGACGTCGACGACCTCGCCTTCGCGCGCTGGTTGCACGGCCAGCCGGGTGTCTCGTGGGCCATCCCCAACTTGATCGCCGATCTCAGGCTCGACGTCCTGCCCTCGGACCCGTTCGTGGCCGACATGTGGCACATCGAGAACACCCTCCAGCACGGCGGGGTGCTCGGCGTCGACATCAACGCAACGGCGGCATGGGCCCATGCGTCCGGGGCCGGGCAGACCATCGCCGTCCTCGATTCGGGCGTTCAACTCGACCACCCGGACCTCAACGTCCGATCTGGCATCGATCTCATCGATGGGGACCGAGAATCCTGGCCGAGTCCCGACGACAGTGGCCCCCACGGCACGGCGTGCGCCGGCGTCGCTGCGGGCCTCGGCAACAACGGGTTTGGCGTGGCCGGGGTCGCGTGGGAAGCCGAGGTTCTCGCGGTGCATTTGATCGGAGGCTACACGAGCCTCGACGATTTGTACGTGGGCTTCTCGGACAGCGTCGACGAGGGCGCCACTGTGTTGTCCAACAGCTGGGGCTGGTCCTACGGCTGCCCCGTCATCCCCGACTACTCGCTGTTCGACGACATGTACGCCTACGCCGAAGAGCAAGGGCGAGGAGGGCTTGGCGCAGCCGTCGTCTTCGCCGCTGGAAACAGCGCATGCGACATCGACAACGACGCCATGTTGGCGGACGAGCGCGCGGTGGTCGTAGCTGCAGTGGAGCCGTGGGATGTCCGCGCCGGCTACAGTTCCTTCGGCGACGCCGTCGACATTGCGGCGCCGACCGGGCTGCTGACGACCGACATGACCCCGGGAGGGTACGGCAGCTACGACGGTGACGACGCCTTCGCCGACTACTTTAATGGCACGTCGGCAGCGACGCCCGTCGTCGCTGGCGTCATGGCGCTCATGTTCTCCGCGAATCCACGGCTCACTGCGGCCGACGCCCGTGAATACCTGTGCCTCACGGCCACCAAGAACGACCTCATCGGCGGCTTGTGGTCCGTCGATGGCCGGAGTCCCTACTACGGGTGTGGACGTGTCGACGCCGGCGCGGCTGTCGCAGCGGTGGCCAACACGGAGCCGCTGGCGCCAGTACCGTTGCGCGTCGTGGAAACCACGCCCAAAGGTCGGGCCGTGATCGCCTGGGAACCCGCAGTGGACCCCGACGGCGACGTCCTGACGCACGAAGTCTCGTGGTGGTGGGAGGCCTCGGACAAGAACAAGCTGCAGACGACCGACGGCTGGGTCGACCTCGACGACTACCTGGAGGTCGGAGACGTCGTCACCTGGAAGGTCCGCGCCATCGATCCCTGGGGCCCCGGCCCGTGGTCGGCGGAGACCACCCTCACCGTCGTCAAACCGGAACATCCGCCCCCGGCCCCAGCGGGGGGATGCGACGAAGGCGGCGCCGCCATCGGGCTCCTCGCCCTGCCCCTTGGGTGGAGGCGGCGAGCTACCGGAGCCGCGCGACCTTCATCGACAGGTCGACCCAACGCGCCTGGTGGATCAGGCCCCCTACGCTGATGGCGTCGAGGCCGATGGAGCGGAGAGAGGCGATTCGCTCCGCGGTCATCCCACCGGACGCCTCCAGGTAGACACCGGGTTGGATGGCGCGGGCTCGCGCGACCGCCACGGCCAACTCCTCGTTGGAGAAGTTGTCGAGCAGAAGGGCGTCAGCACCCGCTTCCAAAGCGACGTCGACTTCCTCGAGGCGCCGCACCTCCACCTCGATGCGCAGGAGGTGGTGGGCGCGTTGGCGCGCGCGGCGGACGGCCTCGCCGAGGTCGCCGACGGCGTCGACGTGGTTGTCCTTGATGAGGATGCCGTCCGACAGATTCGTTCGGTGGTTGCGCCCGCCGCCGTGAAGGACGGCCCGCTTCTCCCACGGCCGGTGCAGCGGGGTGGTCTTCCGTGTGTCCAGCACACTTGGGCCGTGAGGGCCAGCGGCCGCAACGTGTTTCGCGGTCTGCGTGGCTACGCCGGAAAGGTGCATCCACACGTTGAGCGCAAGGCGTTCACCCGCAAGGAGGGCGGCGAAGGATCCGCGGACGTTCGCAACGACCGTCCCCGCCGCCACTCGCGTACCGTCCTCGACGTGCAAGGCGACCTGCACATCGCCGCCCACACGCAGTGCGGCCCTTTCCAGGGCGAGCGTCGCCAGGTCGGAGCCGCTGATGACGAGGTCCTCTTTGGCGAGAACCCTGCCCTCTCCGCGCCAAGCGGCCTCGAGCGTCGCCAGGCTGGTCGCGTCGCCAGACGGCATGTCCTCGTCGAGCGCCGCGTCGATAAAGGCGACGGGGTTCACGCGAGGGCCGCGGCGAGCCGCGCCCGGCTCGCTGCCAGCAAGTCCCGCCTCGACGATGCGGCCGCCAACTTCTGACGGAACTCCTCCACGACATGGGGGGGTGCGGAGTCGACGAAGCCCGCGGAGGCGAGCCTCGCCTCCAAGCCAGCGACGTCTTTGAGCACTTTGACCAACGCCTTGTCGAGCCGATCGACCTCGGCTTGGAAGTCCACGACGCCGGCGAGCGGTATGGCGAATTCGATCCCGCGAACGACGCCGGTGGCGACACCGGGGCCGGCCCCCGCGTCGGTGCCCATCGCCGTGATGGCGGCGTTGTCGGTCAGGAACGGCCCATGGGCCGTCAACAGAGCGAGCAACGCGCCGTCGGATGTCTGAAGTGTCAGGGGACGCCGCGGCGAGATCTCCATCTCAGCCCGAATGCGGCGAACCTCGATCACGGCCTCTTGCAGGCGCGCGATTTCGTCGAGCACACCGTCGTCCTCCCCGAACTCCTCGGGCTTCGGGTACGACGCTTGCGCGACGAAACCCACCGATCCTGGCAACGCGTGCCAGATCTCTTCGGAGAGGAAGGGCATGATGGGATGCAACAGCCGAACGAGGGTCGACATCGAATTCAGCAGGGCATGCTGAATCGCTCGGCGGCGTTCGACGGGAAGCGCTTCGTCGTACAATCCAGCCTTGCTGAACTCGATCGACCAATCGCAGAACTCGCCCCAGGCGACGGCGTGGATCTCGGAGGCCACGTCGTTGAAACGGTAGCCATCCAGCGCCGCGCGGACGCGGCGGACGGCCGCCCCGAGGCGAACGCGAATCCACCGTTCGTACGGACCGTCGACCCGGGGCGCGGCCGGGTCGTAGTCCTCGAGGTTCATGCGAATGAACCGCGTGGCCTGCCAGAGCTTGGTGACGAAGCGCGAACTGCTTTCGACCCGCTGGGGGTTCCACAACACGTCCCGGCCTTGGGCGGAGAGCGCCGTCAGCGTGAAGCGGAACGCGTCGGCGCCAACCGTGTCGATGACCGACAGGGGGTCGACCACGTTGCCCTTCGTCTTGCTCATTTTCTCGCCGTGTTCGTCCCGGACGAGCGCGTGGATGAAGACGTCGCGGAAGGGCACGGTTCCCGTCAGGTGCTGGCCAGCGAACATCATCCGGGCGACCCAAAAGAAGATGATGTCGTAGCCGGTGACCAACACGCTCGTCGGGTACCAACGCGCCAGGTCCGCCGTTTTTTCGGGCCAACCGAAGACGCTGAATGGCCACAGCGCGGACGAGAACCACGTGTCGAGAACGTCGGGGTCCTGAACGAGGTCGGCGCCCCCACATTTGGTACAGACTGACGGCGTTTCGCGGGCGACCAGGATCTCGCTGCAGCCTTGGCTCGTCCCTGCCGGAATGCGATGCCCCCACCAAAGCGGGCGGCTGATGCACCAATCCCGGATGTCGCGCAGCCAGGCAAAGTAGGTGTTCTCCCAACCCTTCGGAACGAAGCGCGTCAGCCCGAGTTCGACAGCCGCAACCGATGGCCTTGCCAACGGCGCCATCTTGACGAACCACTGGGTGCTCAGCATCGGCTCGGCAACGGCGCCGCTGCGCTGGCTGCGGCCGAGCGACATCGTGTGGGGCACACAGCCTCGAACGAGACCAAGGCGCTCAAGGGCTTCCTTCACGGCGGTGCGCGCTTCGGACACCGTCAGGCCGGCGAACGGGCCACACACGTCGTTGAGGCGCCCATCGAGGTGCAGGATGTTGATCATCGGCAGGTTGTGTCGCTTGCCGACCGCGAAGTCGTGGAAGTCGTGGGCCGGCGGGACCTTGACAGCCCCTGTGCCGAAAGCCGGGTCGACGAGGATGGCGTCGGCCACGATCGGGATGTCGCGCGCAAGGATCGGGTGGCGAACCTTCTTGCCGATCAGGTGCTGGTAGCGAGGGTCGTCGGGATGGACTGCGATGGCCGTGTCCCCCAACATCGTCTCCGGTCGCGTCGTGGCGACGACGATCTCGCCGCCGCCGTCTTCCGGTCGGACATCGTACGCAAACGAAAAGAGCTCGCCGACGACGCCCTCTTCATGGACGACTTCCAGGTCCGAAAGGGCGGTCTGGTCGAGGGGATCCCAGTGGATCAGCCGCTCTCCGCGGTAGATCAAGCCGTCTTCGTAGAGCCGGACGAAGTGCTCGGTGACGGCCTTCGCGAGACTGGTGTCGAGCGTAAAGCGCTCGCGCGACCAATCGCAGGACACGCCCAACCGCTGAAGCTGGCCGTGGATCGTGCTGCCAGACTCGGCCTTCCATTGCCAAACGCGCTCGATGAACGCGTCGCGGCCAAGGCTCCGGAAGTCGATGCCCTGGGCCTCGAGCTTGCGGCGCACCACCCACTGGGTCGCGATGCCAGCGTGGTCGGTTCCAGGAATCCAGACCGCGTTGTACCCGTCCATCCGCTTGTAGCGAACGAGGACGTCCTGCAGCGTGTTGTTGAGCGCGTG
>SXGR01365702.1_pt1 | contig 60991 bp, 70 predicted proteins | sample 3174711 | NCBI WGS metagenome assembly SXGR01 (sample SAMN11356860, study PRJNA531348) | freshwater metagenome | isolation source: freshwater sample F1-60 | place: China: Fuxian Lake, Yuxi | collected 2017-12-25 | reverse complement strand
GCGGTCGCAAGGGTGATGAGCATCCGGAAGACATCCTCGCGATGCTTCAAGTCGACTTTGAGTTCCGCCAGCGCCGCCGGCGGCAGACTGAAAATCAGGTTCACGTAGAAGCCCGCGCTGACCTTCTTGTCCGTCACGCGCGCAAAGGCACGGCGATCAAGCTTCTGCTCAGCCTCGATCTTGCCGCCCAGCTTGATGATGGATTTCTTGGCCGACTCGATGGCCTTGAGAGCCCCATCGGCCTGGCCGGCGGTGTTCAGAATGATGAGTCCTTCGTAGCGTCTCACTTCGTCGTTTATTCGTTCGTTGTTGTCTCTTGCCGCACTAGCGGCCCTTCCCGTTGTAATCATTCATGGCAGCCTGGATGCCTCGCTTGAGCCAGCACTCCACCTGCTCCGCAGCGCGTCCGACCGACCCTTCCAGCGTCATCCGTTCCTCGGCGGTGAACGAACCCAGCACGTGCGCGCTCAAGTTGCCACCCCCGGTGGGCCGGCCGATGCCGATACGCTGGCGCGGGTAGTTTGTCGAGGCGACGTGCATCTCGACCGATTCCAACCCATGATGGCCACCGCTGCCGCCCTCGGGCAGCAGCCGAACCTCGCCCAACGCAAGGTCGGCATCATCCACAACAATCAACAACCGGTCTAGCCCGATTTTGTAATAATCGGAGAGCGGCCCCACCGCCTCACCGCTGAGGTTCATGAAGGTCTGCGGCTGGCAGAGCAGCACGCGGCACCCCTCAAGGTCCGCCCTCGCCACGCGGGCAGAGAACCGCTTCTCCTCGGCCCATTGGGCGCTCCACCGACGCGCGAGCCCCTCCACCGCCAAGAACCCGGCGTTGTGCCGGGTGTTCGCGTAAGTGTCGCCCGGATTGCCCAAGCCGACGATAAGGCGCCAGGAATCCATCGCATCCTGTGACGCGGCTTCGAGGCCGCGACAAGGCAATCAGGCCGGCTACTTGCCCTTGGCCTTGGCTTCGGGCGCTTTCTTGCCGTCGGCCTTCTTGGCATCCGCAGCGCCTTCGGCCTTGCCGGCCTCGGCTTTCGCGCCCGCGGCACCTGCCTCGCCCCCCTCGACGGGAGCCGCACCCTCGACCGCCACGGCCTCGGTGGGCTTTGCCTCCTCGGCCTTGGGGATGGCAACAGAGAAGACAGCAAATCCGGGGTTCCCCAAGATTTCCACTCCGGCGGCCGGCTGGATCTCACCAATGTGAATGGACTTGTCCACTTCCAAGCCGGTGACATCCACATGAATGATTTCGGGCAAATCCTTGGGAAGGGCGCGAACCTTGAGTTTAAACATCACGTGCTCAAGCACGCCGCCGCCGGTCTTGACGCCGACGGGCTCGCCCACGGCCTCGACGGGCACGGAGACGGTGACCTTTTCATCGGCGCGCACGGCGTGCAAATCGACGTGCAGGAACGAACCTGAGATGGGGTGGTGCTGCACTTCCTGCAGCAGCGCCAAGTGGCTGGCGCCTTGAAGCGACAAGTCCACCAGCACCGTCTCGGAGGTGGCGTGATGCACCAGGGTTTCCAGCGCCTTCTGATCCACCTCCACGGCGCGCGGGCTGCCTTCGCGCCCATAGAGCACGCCGGGCACGCGCCCGCCGGCGCGAAGTTTCTTTACGGCGTTTCGCTTCGCAGCCGCGCGCGGAAATGCTTCCAATGCTACCGATTTCATCTGTTGTCTTCCTGGGTTGACTTACACTCTCCCGCCCCCAAAAGAGAAGAGCGAGGTCACCGACGAATTGGTGTGGATCCGCTTGATTGCCTCCCCCAGCAAACCGGCCACCGACAACGTCGTGATCTTCACTCCCTTGAATGAAGGGCGTGGGACACTATCAGTCGTGACCAACTCGTCAATATTGGAATTCTGGAGGCGCTTGACCGCCTGCTCGTTCAACACCGCGTGGCTCACACAGGCCAGGATGCGCCGCGCCCGCCGGCGCCGTAGCAGCTTGGCGGCGTTGACCAGCGTGCCGGCCGTCTCGGTCAGGTCATCGACCAGCAGCACGGTCTTGCCCGTAACGTTGCCAATGACCGTCATGCCCTCGACCTCGGTGTCGCTCTTGCGGCGCTTGGCCACAATCGCCAGATCGGCCTTTAACACCTGCGAATAGGCATGAGCCATCTTGAGCCCGCCCACATCGGGACTGACTACCGCCAGATTGCCCAGCTCGAGCTTGCGGAAATAGTCGAACATCACCGGTGCGGCGTAGAGGTGGTCCACCGGGATATCAAAGAAACCCTGGATCTGCTGTGCGTGCAGATCCATCGTCAGCACGCGGTTGGCGCCGGCGGCGACCAGCAGGTTGGCCACCAGCTTGGCGCTGATGGGCACGCGGGGCTGGTCCTTGCGGTCCTGCCGCGCGTAGGCGTAGAAGGGCAGCACCGCCGTGATGCGCGAGGCACTGGCGCGGCGCAGCGCATCGATCATGATGAAGAGTTCCATCAGGTGCTGGTTGCCGTTGGGCGCGCAGGATTGCACCACGAAGGTGTCCTCGCCCCGCACGTTCTCTTCGATCTTCACGAAGGTCTCGCCGTTGGGAAAGTCGCGCACGGTACACTCGCCCAGCGGCACACTGATACCCTGACAAATAGCCTCGGCCAACGGCCGGTTGGATCTGCCTGAAAATATCTTCACAGGGAAACGGGTTTGCCTCGCGCTGTCAGCCTGTGGCGATGTCCTGGGTGGCCACGCCCCGGGCGGTCTGCGCTGCGCGGAACGCCTCGTACGCCGCGCGGTGATGTGGGTGCTTGTTTCCTACAATGGCGGCCGCCAGCAGTGCCGCGTTGCGCGCGCCAGCCTTGCCCACGGCCAGCGTGCCAACCGGGACGCCTGCGGGCATCTGCACCATCGAGAGCAGCGAGTCCAGTCCGTCGAGCTTGGATTCCATCGGCACTCCCAGCACGGGCAACGCCGTGAACGCTGCCGCCACGCCCGCCAGATGCGCCGCGCCGCCCGCCGCGGCGATGATCACCTCCAGCCCGCGCGAGGCGGCCGAGCGCGCCCAGTCATGCAGCAGATCGGGAGTTCGGTGAGCGGAAATGACTTTCGCTTCGCAAGGCACCCCCAGCTCGCCCAGCTGCGCCACGCAGTGCTGCATCACTTCCCAGTCGGAATGGCTGCCCATGATCACTCCCACCAGCGGTTGGTAACTCGCGCTCATTTTGGAAAAACGGGAAGCGGCACGCTAGCGGAACGCCCCCTGCCCCGTCCAGTCCGGATTGCGGTGAGGCACGCGCCAGCCGGTGACCCATGACAAAGCTAACGCCCCCGGGCGCGATCCAGCGCGTCCAGCACGATGCCCGGGGTGAGCACCTCCGGCAGCGCCACCGGCGGCGACACGCCGTCGGCGGAATACACTAGCACCAGCGGCACGCCCGCGCGGTGGTGTCGCGCCAGCTCCTCGCGAATGGCGTCGCTCTTGCGATCGGTGAAGTCGGCCTTGAAGAGCGCCGCGCCCACCGACGCGAGCTTGCGACGCACGCGATCCACCTCGATGCTCGTGCGCTTGTTCACCTTGCAGGTCAGGCACCAGTCGGCCGTGAAATCCACCAGCACCGGCCGCCTTTGCGCCCGCGCAGCCGCCACGGCCTCGGGGCTCCACGGCTTCCACTCCAGCCGGTCCTGAAAGACCACTAGGCAACCCGCGCCCAGCCCCAGCAACGCCAGGCACAGCACCGCGGCAAATCCACGATGCCGTTGCCCGCGCTGGATGAACTCTCCGTACACCCATGCCGTCAATGCTAGCACCACCGTCATCAGGCCCAGCCGCAGTGTGCCGTTGTCAAAGTGAGGTGCCAGCAGAGTGAGCAGCCACACCGCCGCCGCGAGCATCGGGAAACCCATCGCCTGCTTGCACTGTTCCATCCACGGCCCGGGCGCGGGAAGCAGGCGCAGCCAGCGCGGTTGGAAACTCAAGAGCAGGTACGGCAGCGCCAGCCCAGCCGCCACGGCACTGAAGAAGGCCACCACCACCCAGGGCGGTTGCACGAACGCGACGCCCGCCGCCGCCGCCAGTCCCGGCGCGGTACAGGGCGTGGCCAGCGCCGTGGCCAGCATGCCGTTAAAGAATGAGCCGGCGTAGCCTTCGCGCCCCGCCAGGTCTCCCGCCCGGTTCATGGCGCCGGCACCCAGCATCACCTCGAAGACGCCAAAGAGATTGAGCGCCACCAGCGTCATCACCACCAGCATCACCAGCAGAAACCCCGGATGCTGCATCTGCATCCCCCACGCGCCGCCACCCGCCTGGCGGGCGCCCAGCACCACGCCCGCCAGCACCAGCAGCGAAAACCACACTCCCAGCGAATAGACCACACCATGTCTGCGAACGCGCGCAGGATCCTTTGTGCTCTGCTCGACAAATCCCAGGATCTTGAGCGAGATCACCGGCAGCACGCAGGGCATGATGTTGAGCAGCAGTCCTCCCAAAAACGCGCCTGCCACCATCATCAGCAGGGCGGCACCGCCCAGTACGGGGGCGGCCACTTTGTTGGAGTCGGCCGGCGGCGGCCCGACCTTCAACGCAACCTCCATGCCACGGGTCGCGTTGTCGGCCGCCTCCATTCGCACGACGCCGCCAAGGGTTTCGGGCCATGCCCCCGCGCGGACGCGCACGCGATGGGTGAAGGCGAAGGTGCCGTTGCCCAAGAGGCCATCGGCCGCAGGCTCCACCTCGAACTGTCCCGCAGCATCAAGATACGGGAAGAAGGCTGCCTTGGAATCGGCGGCGAGCGCCGGAACGCGAAAGGTCAGCGGACGGCGACTGTCCTTTTCGGGGCCCGACCACCATGCGGCCAGCGGCGCGGCCGCAGGCTTTGGCCAAGTGCGCCTCGTGCGCTCAAAAAGCGGCGCATCCGCCGTGGCGGCCGTTGCACCTCCAACCTCAAGCGTTGCCTGCACCGACACTGTGCCAGGCACGCAGGTTTCGTGGCATTCCAGCCAGTCCACCTTGGCGCGAAGCGAGAGCGGCCCGAGCGGCACCCCTGCCGAAACGGTCAGCGGCACCATCAGCATCACCTCGCGGTGGTACACATAGGTGGTGAGTTCCATCCAGGTGAGTTTCTCGGGCACCGGCCAGCGGATATCGCCGGCACGGACGCCTGCGGGGAGTTGCCACTCGATCTTGGGCGCTTCGCCCGACTCGCCGTGGTTGCGCCAATAGATGTGCCAGTGGTTTGGAATGGTGAAGTGGATGCCAGCCCACACGGTCTCGCTGGGCTTGGTGCCATTCTGCTCGAGCATGAGCCGCACCTGACTGCGGGCCGTAAGCGTGCTGAACACCTCCTGCGCCGGGGCGAGAAGCGGAAGCCACACTGCAAGCCAGCCAAGAATGCGTCGCATTGGCAGTGATGTTGCCAGAACCCCAAAGCCAGTAAAACGCCAAACTTGCAGGGGGTTGCCACGAGGCGGCTTGCGCCGTAGAGTCTTTCCATGCTGGCCGATAAAATGGTGCCGAAGAACCTTGTGGCTGCGGGATTCCGCGTGGGCGACGAGCGCCTCGTGCGCCTCACAGCGCAGGCGGCCACGAAGGTTGCGGCGCTGCTGCAGCGGCAGGGCCGGCCACAAGGAGTGCTGCGCGTCGCGGTGATGGGCGGAGGGTGCAGCGGGTTGCAATACAAGATGGACCTTCAGGATGGGCCGGCGAACCGCGACATCCTGGTGGAAAGCGCGGGCGTGCGCGTGGTGGTTGACCCCAAGAGTGCCCTTTACGTCACCGGCAGCGAGCTTGACTACAGCGACCAGCTCGAAAGTGCGGGCTTCAAGGTTCACAACCCCAATGCGGCCACCACCTGCAGCTGCGGCGAGAGCTTCAGCGCCTAACCGGGCGATGCAAGATTCCTTCGCCCTGCTGGGGGAGGCGCGCCGCCCGTGGCTGGATGTTGGTCTGCTCAAGGAATCATTCCTCAAGCAGTGTGCCCAAGCTCATCCGGACCGGTTCACCAGTCCCAAGGAGAAAGCCGCGGCACAATCCCGCTTTGCCGAGTTGAACGCGGCCCACGAAACGCTGCGAAGCACCAAGCGGCGCCTCCAGCACCTGCTGACCCTCGAGCGTGGCGTCAAGCCCTCCGACATCCACGACATCCCCGCGGCGCTGGCCGACGTGTTCGTGGAGATCATGGAACTGGTGCAGCGGGTCGATCGCTTTCTCGCCGCGCGCCAGTCGCTCCCTTCGGCCCTGCTCAAGGCCCGGGAGCAGGCCGCCGCTCTGGAATGGTGGGAGAAGGTCGAGGCGTTGCGTGCACGGCTCAATGCCCAGCAGCAGGCGCTGGACGCGAGCCTCCAGCAACTGTCCGTTTCCTGGCGCAATCCGACGCCTGAAATCTGGGAGAAAGTGGAGCAGGCTTATCACCAGGCCAGTTATCTTTCGCGATGGCGGGGACTGCTGCAGGAGCGCAGCCTGCGGCTGAGTCAGTGAAACATCTTCGAGTCCGTCGCCGTCATCCCCTTTGAAAATCATTGAATCCGACGGCGGATGGGATTATCCAATCCCCTTAAGAAGGACATGACTATGCGTTTGATTCTCTCAGTTCTCACGGCCACGGCAGCTTTCCATGCATTTGCCGATGACTGGCCGACGTGGCGCGGCGTTAATCGCGACGGCATCTCCAAGGAGGTGGGACTGCTCAAGCAATGGCCTGCTGATGGTCCCAATCTGGCATGGAAGGCAACGGGAGCGGGTGTGGGTTTCTCCAGCGTCAGCGTCGTTGGCGGACGCGTCTTCACGATGGGTGATGGCGACGATGCCAGCTACGTGCTTTGTTACAGCGCGGCGGATGGCAAGCCGGTGTGGAAGTCGCAGCCCGTCGGCAAGACAGGGGGCAGTTACAAGGGCACGCGATGCACGCCCACTGTGGATGGTGAGCTCGTGTACGCTCTTGGACAGTTTGGCGACTTTGTCTGTTTGCGCGCGGCCGATGGCCGGGAAGTCTGGCGCAAGAGCCTTCAGAAGGACTTTGGCGGCAACTATTCGGGCTGGCAATACACCGAGTCGCCGCTGATCGATGGCGAGAAGGTGGTGTTCACCCCCGGTGGTCCGCGGGGCACGATCGTGGCGCTCAACAAGAAAACCGGCGCCCTGGTCTGGCAAAGCAAGGAATATAAGGATGGCGCGCACTACGCGTCCTTGATCGCGGTGAATCACGGGGGGCGCAGGCAGTACGTTCAGCTCACCGCACAGAGCGTCGCGGGAGTGGATGCAGAGACGGGCAACCTGCTCTGGCGGGCGGCGCGGCAGGGACAGACGGCCGTCATCCCCACTCCCATCTTCAGCAACGGGCATGTGTATGTCACCAGCGGCTACGGGGTCGGCTGCAATCTCTTCAAGGTCAGTGCCGAGAGTGCCACGTTCACCACCGAGCCCGTGTACAAGAACAAGGAGATGACCAACCATCACGGCGGCGTCATCCTGTTGGGCGACCACCTTTACGGCTACTCCGATGGGCGCGGCTGGGTGTGCCAGGACTTCAAGTCGGGCGAACAGGTGTGGGCCAACCCCGGCGTGGGTAAGGGTGCCATCGCCTATGCCGACGGCCATTTCTACTGCCGCAGCGAGGGCCGCGAAGGCAAGGTTGGGCTGATCGAAGCGACCTCCAAGGGGTACGTGGAGAAAGGCGGCTTCAAGCAGCCCGAGCGTTCGAAGGAGAGTGCATGGGCGCACCCGGTCATTGCCAACGGCAGGCTCTACCTGCGCGACCAGGACATCCTGCTCTGCTACGACATCAAGGCGAAGTAGGGGAACCGAGTTTTTCCTCGGGAGGGGCAACCGGCCCCCTGCCCTTGCGGAAGAAGGTTGCCCAGTATTCGAAGTAGTCGACCTCTTCGGTGGCTTCGTAGGGGATCTCGATCCCCTCCACCCTGCGGTATTTGCCATCCCTGTCGGTGATTCGCACATTGTGCAGGCGGTGATACCGGGTGACACGGCGCGTGTGCGTCCCGTCAAACCGGCGGGAACTGAGCACCACATCGGAGCCGATTTTTCTCGCGAAGTCTTCAAGATCCCCTCTTACGGAAGTCTCCGTGACAAATCGGGACTGGCCAAGGCGCGTGGCGTTTTGATCCTGCGCCGCCGCCCTTGCGCTGTGATTCTCGAAAGGCACAGAGATGACTTGAACAGGCATCGAAGGGCTGCCCGTGCGGAGGTCGGAAGTGGGAACGTCCGGCTCGAAATGCTTTTCGTAGAGATTGACGCATCCCGTGCCGGCCAACGCCAACACGCCCATCCATGCGGCCAGGATGATTCTCATGCTCCTAGGCTACACTCTTCCGGAACAAAAGCCAGAGTGCCCCTCTCACCCCAGCGACTCGCGCATCGCCGCGAACAAACCCTTGCCGGCATCCACCGCCACCGGCTCGGCTCCCTTTTGGTTCCAATCCTCCACCCACTGCGCTGGCAGATCCTGCAGGAAGCTCGACGGATGGCATGGCGTCAGTTGCCCGTATTTCTTGCGGGAGAGACAGTGCGTCACCACCAGCGTCTTCATGGCGCGTGTCAACGCCACGTAGAAGAGCCGCCGCTCTTCATCCAGCGTGCCCTCGGCCTTGGCGCGACTGTGCGGCAGCAGCCCCTCTTCCACGCCCACCACGAACACATGGGGATACTCCAGCCCCTTGCAGCTGTGTGTCGTGATGAGCGTGACGACATCGCCGGCGGGTTCTTCCTCCGACTCCCGGTCGGCATCCAGCGTCAGATCCTCAAGGAACTTGAGGAGCCGGTCCATGGGGGCGGAATCCGGGCCATCCAAGGTTGCCACCAGGTCGTGCAGGTTGCGAACGCGGTTCTCCCCCGCTTCCGCCTCTTTCTCTCCGCGGCGCAGTTCGCCCGCGTAGTCGATCTCCGCCAGCCAAGCCTTCGACCATTGCGAAAGCGACACCGAGGGCGCCTCCAACGCTGCACGGTGCCGCACGATAAGTTTTACAAATTCCTCCACCGCCGCTCCCGCGCGGGCAGGCAGTTGTGCACGAACCGCCTCCTGCTCCATGGCGCGCCACACCGAACAATTCGCGGCCTGGCTGGCCGCCAGCAGGCGCTCCATGGTTGCCTCGCTCAACCCGCGGGCAGGCACGTTGGCGATGCGCAGCAGGCTCGCGTCATCGTTGGGGTTGAGAAACGTCTTGAGGTACGCCAGAAAGTCCCGGATTTCGCGCCGGTCAAAAAAACTCTGCCCGCCAACGAGACGATACCGCACGTCCGCCGCACGCAGCGCCGTCTCGAGCGGGCGTGATTGGATGTTGGTGCGGAAGAGAATGGCGTGATCGCGCCAGGGAATGCGCCGGGCCTGGCGTCGAAACTCGATCTCCTCGACCACCGAGCGCGCCTCCACCTCCTCGTTCTCAAACGCCTGCAACCGGAGCTTCTCACCGGTCCCGTTGCGCGACCAAAGCCGCTTGGGCCGCCGGCGCACGTTGCGCGCGATCACCGCGTTGGCCGCCTCCAGAATCGCCGTGGTGGAACGGTAGTTTTCCTCCAGCTTGATGACGCGCGCCTCGGGGAAGTACTGCTCAAAATCCAGAAGGTTGGACACCTCTGCCCCGCGCCAGCCGTAGATGCTCTGGTCGTCATCCCCCACGGCGCAGAGGTTGCGATGCTGCGACGCCAGCGCCTGCACCAGCTCAAATTGCGCGCGGTTGGTGTCCTGGTACTCGTCCACCATCACCCACTGGTGGCGTTCGCGGCATTCCCCCAGCGACTCGGGGAATTCCCTGAAGAGGCGCAGCACCAGCACCAGCAGGTCATCGAAATCCACCGCGTTTGCGGCGTGCAATGCGCCGTCGTACCGGCGGCGGATGTGCGCCGCCAGTTCGGCCGCATTGCCCGCTCCCGAGAGCAGCTCGGGCGAACCGCCGTTTTTGATGCGCGAGAGAAGTGAATGCACCTCGCGTGGATCCACTTTCGCGCCGTGGCCGCTGATGGCGCTTAAAACCTTGCGCACCACGCCCAGCTGCTCGGACTCGCTGTAGATGACAAAGTTTCGTTTGTAACCCAGCCGTTCGATGTGGCGCCGCAAGATGCGAACGCAGAGTGAATGAAACGTGCACACCGTGGGCGACTGGCCGCTAGCCTTCACGGCAGGCGGCAGCAGCGCCGCCACGCGCTGGGCCATCTCGCGGGCGGCCTTGTTGGTGAAGGTGACGGCAAGAATGTTTTGGGCGGCGATGCCGCTATCCACCATGTGCGCCACGCGGTGCGTCAAGGTGCGGGTCTTGCCCGTGCCGGCTCCCGCCAGAATCAGCAGCGGCCCGCGCAACGTCCGAGCCGCCTCGCGTTGCTGGGGATTGAGTCCTGAAAGGTTGGCCATGGCGCCCGGGGAGTAAAGGCCACACACCCCACCCAAGCCAACCGCAAGTCATTCACAACCCCGGCACCGGCCCGGCGTCATGGCGGCGGGCACTGCAGGCTCTCTTTGAGGAACTGCTCCACATCCTTAAAGCGCGCCACGTTGTCTGGGTTAAGCGCCATGAGGGTCTGATGCGCCTCCAGACTGGTTTCGCCCAGTTGGCGCCGCGTGGGAGACTGTGCGGATTCCACCGGCTGCCAGTCGGTGCCCGGCGAGTCGGAGCCGGTGAGCATTTTGAAGAAGGACATGACTCCTAGGTTTTCAAGCTGGGACACGATGCGGACATTGGCGTTTCGCAGCTGGATGGGCTGTGCCGTCCGCTGGCTCAAGCTGGCCAGCACGCCCAGAAAGGTGCTGTCCATGTTCACACATTGGGTCAAATCGAGCAGGAGCGCACGTCCGGTCGCCTCGCAGCACCGGCCCGCCAGGGTCTTGAAATCCACGCTCACGTTGTATCCGGCCGGCCCGGCAATCCGCACGCAGACCACGTCGCCCGCAAGGGCCACTTGCATGGTGGTGTGTGGCAATTTCATGGCGAGGCGATCTGCACCAAGGTGTGCCGCAGCAGAAACGCATCATCGGAGGCGGTTGACACCAGCCGCCGGTTGCAGTCCAGCAGCAGTTCCAGCGCGCGCACCAGTTCCTTCTGGGTGTATTTGCGCGCCTGGGAGAGCGCCTTGAAAAGCACGTAGGGGTTGAGGGCCAGCGGATTTAATTTGGGCTCGGCGGGGAACGCGTCGGCGGGCACGCCTGCCAGTTGGGATTGGAAGGCCGTGTAGTCGGAGACGGGCCGCAGCCAGCCTGCGTCGAGCATCACGCGCACGAAGAGCAGCGCGCGCACCTTGCTGACAAGCCCGTACACCAGACCGATGCCAGACTTGTCAGTCCCCCGCTTCGCGGCCCACAGCTCCTCATCGAGCCGGTGCAGCATCGTCACCACCTTGCGCTCACCCAGCGCGTCGCCCAATGCAAAGGCCCGCGCATGGTGCCCGCGTGTGGCAACCGCCTCCACGTCGCCCCTCGTCACGAGCGCGCGGCCATGCGTGTACAGCGCAAGCTTCTCGCACTCGGTGGCGAGCGCGCGGGCGTCGGGCCCCACCCATTCGACCAGCCCGGCGAGCGTTTCCGGATCCATCTTGCGTCCCAGCGCCCTCAGCCGTGCCGCGGCGATCTCCCCTGCCCTGCCCTGCCAGTCGCGATCGTTCACGGTCAGCGCTGCGTGAACCTCCGTGTGTCCGAGTTTTTCCAGAGTCTTGAAGAGCACCTTGCGCCGGTCGACCTTTCCGGCACTGACGAGCAGCCTCACGTTGTCCCAAGGGAAGGCTTTGAGTTCCGCCGCCAGATCTGAGAGAAGATCGCCCAATCCCGCCGCCTGCGACACGCGGTCTTCGCCCAGGAAGTTGCAGGCTTTGAACCACACCACCTTCGCGCCCCCAAACATGGGCAGCGTCTGCAGTGCCTCGCGGAGCTTGACGAGCGCCTTGGCGGCCTCTTGCGCCGTGGCGGCCGTGGCGTCGATCATCTCGTGATCCATCCCGTCGGCGGCAGCACACCACGCCTTAAAAACCTGAGCGGCGCGCTGGGAGACGGCAAAGTCGTCGTCGCCATGAATGAGCGCCAACGGCGGTGCGGGGGCGGATGGGCTACTCTCCGGTTTCTTCGTTGGCACCTTGATTGATCTGGTCGAAAAATTGGCTCATGTCCTCCACGGCCTCAAAGAGCGCGCTTTGGACGTAGATGGGCACTTTCTGGCTTGTCGCGATAGCCAGGCAGTCGCTGGGCCTGGCATCCAATTCGACCAGCTTGGTGCCCAGTTCGTTTTGCTGCTTGAGAATGAGGCGCGCGTAGTAGGTGGACTCCTTGAGCTCGGTGATGACCACCCGTTCGACAGTGACGTCCAGCCCCTTGAAGATCGTGGCGATGAGGTCGTGCGTCAGCGGCCGTTCCTTGGGCTGTCCACGCAGGAACATGCCGATGATGGTCGCCATCGAGTTTTCAACCTGGATGACGAACACCTTGTTGTCGTTGCCCAAGAAGATCGCCGCACCGCTGCTCGCCGGCAGGATGCCACGAATCTGGACTGGGACGACTTCCTTTTTCACTGCTTCTAGTTTACTCGGCCGCCGTCAAAATTTCAAGCGGCCTTCCCTTCTCTTATTAAACGGCCAATCGGGCCCCCTTCTTGACATGGAAATCAACATTGTCACCCGCTCGGCCCGTGGGGCAGGATGGGGCGTGGATTGCCGGGGGAAAGTCCTTTCTGCTGACACGCTGCCGGCGTGGCGTGCGGCGCTGCGGTCTGCGGGAAAACGGCTTGCCGTCACCAACGGCTGTTTTGACATCCTGCATGCCGGCCACGTGAACTATCTAGAGGCCGCCCGCAATCAGGCCGACGCGCTGTTGGTGGGCCTCAATAGCGACGAGTCCGTGCGGCAACTCAAAGGCCACGGGCGCCCCGTTCAGTCCCAGGCCGACCGCGCCACGGTGCTGGCGGCACTGTCGGCCGTGGACGCCGTGTTTGTGTTTGGCGAAACCCGCGCCACGCAGTTTCTGGAGCTGGCCGAGCCCGACGTGTACGTGAAGGGCGGCGACTATCAAGTGGACCAACTGCCCGCCGAGGAGCGCGCCGTGGCGCAACGACTCGGCAGCCAGATTATCGTGCTGGGCCACGTGCCCGGCCGCTCTGCCAGCGATCTGGCGCGCAAGATTGCCGCGCTCTAATTCCCCTTTGACAGAGTTCGCGCGCGCAGTAGGGTACCTTCATGAAAATTCATCCGTTGCTTCCTGCCCTTCTGCTGGCGTCAACCCTGCCGCTCGCCGCGCAAAATCGGCCTGTCGCGGCTCCTTTAGCCCCCACTGTAGTTTCCCAGCCCGCGATTGTCAGGCCTGCGCTAGGCGCGCCCGGTATTGCGCCCGGATTCTTTGGCGGCGGAGCCGAACCGGGGTTTGTACCTCCCGGCCAGCCTGGTCAGGATGAGCCCATGCCCTTCGATCCAGGCATCGAATTTCCCCAACCGGGTCGCTACACGCTCATCACCTCGCAAATCCAACCCGCCGGCAAGGCTCAGCCGCAGACCGTGGTGCTGAAGCTGGACACGTCAACCGGCCAGGTATGGGTGCTTCAAGCCGAGGACGTGCCTGCGCGCGGCAACCTCCCCGCCAGCACGGTTCTCAAGTTTGTCGCGGTCATCGACCAGCAAGCACCGGGGCAACCCGCTGGCGGGTTTGTACCTCCTCCGGGCGGCGGCTTTGCGCCTCCGGGAGGATTTGGTGGCGGAGGAATCGGAGGGGGAGTCGTGCCACAGCCCTTCCCACTGCCTGATCGCGCGCCAAGGCCGCCGCAGACGGCCCCTGCCCCGCCAACGCCCAGGTTATAGCGGTTGGCCATTAATTCTGGGAGCCACGCCAGAGCGTGGTGTGTTTTCCACCTTGAATCGTTGGGCGTGCTTTTGCATGCTCGGTCATGGCGGAGCCCCATCCCACCGACTCTCAGTTTTACAAGCCAGCCGAAGGGTTCTTTCCGGCGCACGCGCATCTGGCGCTGACGTACGATGACGTGACGCTGGCCACGTTGTACTCGGACATCCTGCCTCGCAGCACCACTCTCGAAACGGTGCTGGCCGAGGGCTTGAAACTCAATCTGCCGATCGTCTCGGCCGACATGGACACCGTCACCGAGTCGCCCATGGCCATCGCCATGGCCCTCAACGGCGGTTTGGGCCTGATCCACTACAACATGACCGAGCAGGAGCAGGTGCGCGAAGTGGCGCGGGTGAAGAACCATGTCCACGGATTGATTCAGGAGCCCGCGTCCGTCTCGCCCGCACTGCACATCGGCGATGTGCTTCGGATGGTGGAGATGGGCAAGCACGACTTCAGCACGTTCCCGGTGGTCAATCAGCGCGGCAAGCTGGTCGGCCTGCTTCCGGGCAGCGTTCTCAAGCCTCGATACGCCTCCCGGCGCGTGACCGACGTGGCCATCCCGCGCAAGGATGTCCACACCATCAATGAATCGGCTCTGGAACCCGACCCCATCGCGAGCGCCGACCGCTTTTTCACCGAACATCCCGGCATCAACAAACTGCTCGTCGTGGACCGGCACGACCGGCTGCGCGGCCTGTTCACCCTGAGCGACGTCGACCGCATTGTTCAGGAGAAGAAGGCCCAGTTCAAACCCGCGCGAGACACGGCGTTTCGGCTGGTGTGCGGCGCCGCCCTCGCCGCCCCGCGCGATGCGACCGGCGAACTGGACCGGCGGCGAATCCGCGCGCAGGTGAATCACCTGGTGCAGCATGGGGTGGATGTGGTGGCCGTCTCCACCGCTCACGGCCACACGCGCGGCGTGGGCGAAACGGTGCGAACCATCCGCCAAGCCCAGCCCGGCTTGCCCATCATTGCCGGCAACGTCACCTCCGCCGAGGCTGTGGAGTTTCTGGCAAAGTGCGGCGCCAACATCATCAAGGTGGGGCAAGGCCCCGGATCCATCTGCACCACGCGCGTCGTCGCAGGTGTGGGAATCCCCCAGATGACGGCGCTCTATGCAGCATCACGCGCGGCTGCCAAGGCGAACGTTACGCTGCTGGCCGACGGGGGCATCGTTAAAAGCGGCGACATTGTGAAGGCGCTCACGCTTGCCCACGGCGTGGTGTGCGGTGGGCTTCTGGCCGGCTGCACAGAGGCACCCGGCCAGATCATGGAGATTGGCGGCAAACTCTATAAACAGTACCGCGGGATGGGCAGCCTCTCCGCCATGCAAGCCGGCAGCGCCAGCCGGTACGGCCACGGAAAGGGCACTACGCAAAAGGTGGCGGCCGAGGGCGTGGAGGCGCTGAAGGAAGTGGCCGGCCCGGTGGATCAGCTGCTCAGCCAGATCATCGGCGGCATCCAGTCGGGGATGGGATATCTGGGCGCGGCCAATCTTGCCGAACTGCGCAAGAAGGCGCGCTACGTCCGCGTCAGTGCTGCCGGCCAGCGTGAAGCCGGGACGCATGACGTGCTGGAGATTAAGCCCGGCCACTAGCCCACGAGCCGAGGCGCAGCGATGAACGCGGCTAGAATTCTACAAAGCCGTTGAGATCGCCGCACTGCGGACAACGCGAGTGATCCACGTCCTCGTCGTCCGTGTACACGTACTGGCACTGACCGCAGCGGAACACACGGTCGCGGCTTGAGCGCGGCTCGAAGGATCCGCGCCGACCACGCCCGATCCACGCAAAGACCGCCAACACGGCCAAGGACGCCGCAACCGCCACCACGATGATTTCCTGTGGTGCCAGGCTCATTGTGGCAGCACGGTGCGCAAAGGCAGCGGATGCTCCAGGGCATTGGTCACGCCTGCGGCCAGCGTGTGCCATCGGAACACGAAATGGCCCGTGTCATGGACGCTCGTCGAGTTCCCCGCGCCGGCGGAATCCGAGGGGCGAAAGCGAAACCCTTCCGCCATCCTCAATGCCGCCTCATCGGCTGCGGCCATTCCGCTGGATTGCAAGAGCCTCGCCTCGCGAGTCCAGCCCGCGGAATCCACCACCAGTTGCACGACGCTGGACCGCAGGATCTGCGCGTTGGTCCACGACGCCAGCGATAGTGGATCGAGCAGTGGTCGGTGGGCCAAGGCACCCGTTGCCTCCCACTCCGACTTTGAACGGAGCACGAGGGGATTGGCCGTCACCAGCGGGAACCCTGGCACCGGCCGTTCCCAGATGTGGGGGAGTTGGATGCGGTTTGTGCGAAGGTACTCGGAGAGAGTCTGCCCCACGGTGGACGCGTTAAATTCCAGCCACTCATCCTTGGGCTCCCAACGGTACGGTTGATGCGGGAACGTCGTGTTGGTCAGCCAAGCGGCAGAGAAACCGCGCGGGTGAGGCAGCGCCAGCCATGCGGGGTCTTCGGTCGCCAGCGCCTCCAGCGCGGCCGCGTCCATGGGGGTTCCCGACAGGAGCAGCAAGGCCGACGCCCCAGTTTTTGAGGGAGGAGGCCCTGGACGTGACAGCCATAAAATCAGCCCCACGAATAACCCGGCGACGACCAGCAGGCGCAGCATCCACCAACGGGGCGGACGCCGCAGCGGATCGGCCGATGGGACGCTCATGGCTGCCTCGCCGGGAAGAGCGCGGGACGCGTTCCCAGAACCACGGACTTGACGCCAGCGGCGCGGGCCAGCTGGGCAATCTGAAGGACGCGGTCGTAGGGCACCGATCGGTCAACCAGCAGCACCACGGTGGTCTGGTGAAGATCCGGCAGCGTTTTAAGTTCGGCACGGAGTTCGTCCGCGGCCAGTTTTCGATTGTGAAGGTAGAACACGCCTCCGGCGGCAAGCGCCACCGCCACCGAAGGGCCGCTCAAGCTGATGGCCGATGGCCCGCCGGCGGCGGGGAGTTCCACCGTCAGTCCCGGCGCGCGTTCCAGCGCGAAGAAGAGCATCAGGAACATCACAACCGCCCACGGTGCTGCGTCGGGCAAGGTGCTGCGCAACCGGTGTGTGCGCCGGAATTTCATCCGCCGGCCTTTTCCTGCGGCGGTGACGAGCGTAGTTCACCCACGAGTTGCAGTGCCTCCAGCGAGCTCTTTTCCATGTCCAGCACCAGCCCACCCACTTCGTTCACCAGATAATTGTATCCGACATGGCAGGGCACTCCCACGGCCAGCCCCAGCGCGGCCGGCACGAGCGACTGCGCAAACTGGGTGCGCAGGTCGGTCACCACATCCAACGACATGAAGCCCAGCACGGTGCCCAGCAATCCCATGAGCGGCGCGATCTGCGAGAGCGTGGCCAACACCCAAAGGTGCCGCTCCAGTCGCGCGGTCTCTGCCGAGCCCATCTGTTCCAAGAGCTCCTTGAGTTCAGCACGGCCGCGCTCCCGCTGCAGCACTGCTTCGCGCACCAGCCGGGCGGCGGGGCTGGGCGTCGCCTCGCAAATGGAAATGGCCTCCACCAGATTGCGTTGGCGCAGCACATTGCGCAGTCCGCCAATGAACTCGGTGGTGTTGATCTGAACGCGGTGGTAGTGCAGGTAGCGCTGCAAAAAAACAACCACTCCCAGCGCCGCCGCAAGCAGGAGCAGCACCGACATGGGATTACCCAGCAGCTCGGGCAAGCGGGACGGTCCTGGCGGCGTGCCGGTGCCATTGCCACCGCAGGCGGTCAGCATCGTCATGGCGGTGATCCACACCGCGCACCCCGCCCGTCTCCATTCTTTCTGATCCATGCCGTTCAACCGCGGCGTTATAGCTGGTTTGGCAAAGACCTTCCAACGCCAAATGCCGTGCGTAGTTTCCCCTTTGCATCGCGGCAGACACGCGATAATCGTTTCGCATGCAGCCCGACCAGCTCCGTGAACTCTTCCGAATGCAACAGGCGCTCAACGAGCGCATCGGCGTGAACACCGCCGGAATGGGAGAGGAGGAGAAGACCCGCTGGCTGCTTAACTACACGCGCGCCATGCAGCAGGAGCTCGCCGAGCTGACCGACAGTGTGCCTTGGAAGTGGTGGGCCAAGTACCAGAAGTTTGATGAACAAAATGCCCGCGTGGAAGTGGTGGACCTCTTCCATTTTCTCATCAGCATGGCGCAGGTGCTGGGCATGAGTGCCGACGACGTGTTTGCAGCCTACATCAAAAAGAACGAGGTCAATTTCAAGCGGCAGGAGACCGGCTACAAAGAGAAAGACCACGCGGACTCCAAGCACATCTAACGCATGGGAGGTGCCGCAACATCCCGCATACCCGCGCACCTGAAAGGCGAGCTTGAGTGCGTGCTGATCAGCAAGGCGCAGCTCCGCCGGCGCGTGAGGGAGCTGGCACAACGCATCACGCGCGAGTTCACCGGGCGCGACCTTGTGGTCGTGTCGGTACTCAACGGCACCGTGCTCTTCCTAGCCGACCTCATCCGGCAGGTTCCCCTGGCGCTGAGGCTGGACTTTATCGGGGTGTCCAGTTATCGCGGGCGCACGGCTCCGGGCGCCTTGGTATTCACCAAGGCGCTGCGTTTGGATGTGCGCCATCGCGATGTGTTGCTGGTCGATGACATCCTCGACACGGGGCAAACCCTCCGTTGCGTGCTGGCCCGTCTTAAGCGCCTGCGTCCCCGACGGATTCGCGTGTGTGTGCTGCTGAAGAAGCGGACGCAGCGCGCAGCGCGTGTCCGCGCGCACTACGTCGGGTTTGAAATCCCCGACCGCTTCGTGGTGGGCTACGGGCTGGACTTTGCCGAGCGCTACCGCAACCTGCCCTTCGTGGGCGTGCTGCGATCCGATCTCTGCCACGGAGACCCATCATGAGGGTGCGCGTTCTCTTCTGGTCTTACTTTCGCGATCTGGCCGGTGGCGACGAAATTATGGAAGTCCTTTCCCCCGGCGCGACGATCGCGCAACTTCTGGAGCAGCTGCACCGCCGCATCCCACGTCTCGCGGCCCTTCAAAAATCCACCCTGATTGCCGTGGGGATGGATTACCAAGACAAGGACTATGTGTTGAAGGATGGCGACGAAGTCTCGCTCTTCCCGCCCGTTCAAGGGGGCTGACATGCGCCGCACCATCCTTCTGACACGCGACCCAATTTCCGAACTGTGGGGAATGCCCGATGTGGCGCCATCGACGGCGATGGGTGCCATCGTAAATTTCCACGGCGTGGTGCGCGCCACCGAGGCCGGCGAACCAATCGTCGCCATTGAGTACGAGGCTCACGAACCCATGGCGGTGCATCAATTTGGCCTGCTCATGAACCGAGTCGAACAGAACTGGCCGCAGGTTGAGTCGGTGAGCGTCGTGCACCGCCTGGGCCGCGTCGAGGCGGGCGAGGTGTCGGTGTGGGTGGTCGTGGTGGCGCCCCACCGCGCGGAGGCATTTGCCGCGTGCCAATTTCTCATCGACGAGATGAAGCAGACAGTTCCGATCTGGAAACGAATTCTCCGGTAGGCCCAAAACGCCTACAAATCCAGCTCGATGCCCACCGGGCAATGATCCGACCCCATCACATCGCGCTGGATGAACGCCCGCTTCAGCGCAGGCCGCAGCCTCTGGCTGATCAGAAAGTAGTCAATGCGCCAGCCCACATTGCGTGCGCGCGCGCCACTCATCTGGCTCCACCACGTGTAGTGCCCGCCGCCCGATTCAAATTCGCGAAACGTGTCCACAAATCCAGCTTGGACCAGCGCATCGAATCCACCGCGCTCCTCCACAGTGAATCCGTGGTTGCGAACATTCGCCTTGGGGTTCGCGAGGTCTCGCGCCTGGTGCGCCACATTGAAGTCGCCGCACACCACCACGGGCTTGCGACGATCCAGCCGCCGGAGGTGCGCAAGAAATTCTAGGTCCCATTTCTGGCGGTACGGCAGGCGGGCAAGACTGCGCTGCGAATTGGGGACGTACGCGTTGACGAGGAAGAACTCAGGAAGTTCCACCGTCAGCACACGCCCCTCGCAGTCATCGGTGGCAATCCCCATGCCGCGTGTCACCTTTCGGGGCGTCTCCCTTAAAAAGGTCACCACGCCCGAGTAGCCACGCTTCTCGGCGCAGTGCCAGTGCGTCTGATAACCCTGCGGCCACGGAGTGCCTTCCACCTCCTCCGGCAACGCGCGCGCCTCTTGGACGCAGAGGACATCGGGCCGCCCCGCCGCAAGCCAGTCGCCAAATCCCTTGCGCAACGCCGAGCGCAGCCCATTCACATTCCACGAGATGAACCGCACGTCACGCCAGCTCCACCACGCCCCAATGCACGTCGAGTCGCCGGGTGAGGAAGAGTCGCACCGCCCGCACCAGCGTGCGCGCCTCCAATTTCTGTCCCTGCGCGATGATTTCCTGCAGAGACAATCCCGGACGCACACGAAAGGTGTCCTGCGCGATGATGGGCCCTTCGTCCAGATGCATGCTGACGAAGTGCGCTGTCACTCCCACAATCTTCACGCCGTGCTCGTATGCCTGCCGATAAGCCTGGGGCCCCGGAAAGCTGGGCAGCAACGAGGGATGGATGTTGATGATCCGGTTTTTGTAGCGCCACACGAAGTCTGGCGAGAGGATTTTCATAAACCGCGCCAGCACCACAAAATCTGCCTCGTGCCGCTCCAGTGCCGCCAGCGCCCGCTTCTCGGCGCGAACCCGATCCGTCCACGGCACATGCACGAAGGGCAACCCGGCATTTCGCGCCACCGGTTCCAAATCGCCGTGGTTGCCCATCACCACCACCGGCTCGCACTGCGCCATCACCGATTTCGCCGCCAGAATTGCCTCCAGACAATGGGGCTCACGCGTGACCATGATGGCCATGCGTCGGCGGCGGCCCGGATCGGTGTGGCGGAAAGTGATCTCCATTCCCAGCGCGCGGCCCAGCCGCTTCAGGCCTTGTTGCAAGAGCTGCGGCTGAAACTGAGTGGGGCGCCAGCTGGCCTGCAGGGTCATGCTGAACTGGCCGCGGGTCACCTGCTCTTCCATCGCCTCAATGTTGGCGTGCTGTTGAAAGAGAAACTGGGTTACCCGCGCAATGACACCTGAGCGATCGCGGCCGATCACGGTGACGGTGGCAAATCGCCTCATGGGGGGGCGAGTAGGCCACAGCGCAACGCGGCGGCGCAATGCGATTCTTGTCTCACAGCGATGGCCAACGCCCGTGTGCAATGTGCTTGTTTGCCACCCGGGAAACCGGCATATACACGCGCCATGAGCGCTGCCGCCACCCCGGGATCCCTGTCGCCCCGGCATCAGGTTCTCATCATCGTCATCGCCAGCATCGGATTTCTCTTTGACACCTACGAGTTGCTGATGACCCCGCTCGTGGCCGCGCCGGCCATCGCCGAGCTGCTGAAGGTGCCGCAGAACAATCCGCTCGTGACCGAATGGGTGGGCCGGCTGCTCTGGATCGCCGCGCTCTGCGGCGGTGTGTTCGGGCTGGCAGGCGGCTGGCTTGTGGACCGCTTTGGCCGCAAGTCCATCATGGCCGCGAGCATCTTCCTCTACTCGGCAGCGCCCTTCTGCGCCGCCTATTCCACAACCCTGCCCTGGTTCGTCACCTTCCGCAGCCTGACCTTCATCGGCGTCTGCGTTGAATTCGTCGCGGCCATCACGTGGCTCGCCGAAGTGTTCGAGGACAAGAAACAGCGTGAGAAGTGGCTTGGCATCACGCAGGCCTTTGCGTCGCTGGGCGGCGTGCTCGTCACCCTCACCAGCATCTGGATCAGCAAACACTTGGCCGAACTGCCCGCGCTCGGCTTGCCGGCGAGCCTCGGCTCGGACGCCCCCAGCTCGTGGCGTTTCCTGCTGCTGACCGGCCTGCTGCCCGCCCTGCCCATCGCGCTCCTGCTGCCATTCGTGCCCGAATCGAAGGTGTGGAAAGACCGCCGTGCCGCCGGCACGCTCAAGCGCCCGAGCTTCGGCGCGCTGTTCGCCCCGGAACTGCGCCGCGTTACACTCGTCACCGCCGCGCTCTCGGCCTGCGCCTACGGCATCGCGTTTGGTGCGCTGCAGGTCACCGTCGCGCGCGTCACGCCCGGCCTGCCGGAATTGAAGGAACAGGCCAAGGCTCTTGCACCGTTGCGCAAAGAGGCTGAGCAGTTGAACAAACAATTGAACGCATTGCCGACCGACGATCCGGCCCGCAAAGAGGTGCTGGCGAAGATCAAAGGGAATTTCGTCCAGCAAAAGCCGATCAACGAGGACGTGAAAAAGATGGCGGACAAGGTTCAGTTCCGGCAGGAGATGGGCGGGCTCGTGGGACGCGTGCTGCTGGCCATATTGCTCATCGTCGGCCTTAGCCGCGTAAAACTGCTGCGCGTCTTCCAGATGCCGGCACTGGTGATGCTGCCGCTCACCTACTTCTACATGTTCCCGCAAGGAGGCGATGCGTTCCTGTGGGCCTACGCAGTCTGCGGCCTGCTGACCGTCGCGCAGTTCAGCTACTTCGGCGAATATCTGCCCAAGGTCTTCCCGCTGCATCTGCGCGGCACAGGCGGCAGTTTTGCCACCAACGTTGGGGGACGCATGATCGGCACCAGCATGGCGTTCGTGACCACCAGCTTGGTCGCACCGTGGCTTGCGGGTTCAGGACCGTTGATGCCCCTGCACGTCGCCAAGGCCGCCGGCATCGTCGCCACCACCATCGCCGTGTTGAGCCTGACGATCGGGTTGTTGCTGCCCGAGCCTAAAGAGAGCGCGGAGTCCTGAAGATGACGGCGTCCGCCTGCTGCATAGCGCTGGTGGCAGCTCCCGACAAACGGACGGCGCGCCGCTATCTCCAGTGGATCGCGACCAGCGTCGCATGAGCTGGCTTCAACATTACGACCCATTGGGCAATTCGCTGCTCTCCACGGTTGTGGCGGCGCTGCCAATCGTGGTGTTGCTGGGCGCGATCGCGTGGCTGGAAATCCGCATCCATCTCGCGGCGCTGCTCGGACTCGCGGTCGCACTCGTCGTAGCACTCGCGGCGTATCACATGCCTCTCAAAGCGGCGGCCGCGACCACGATCTACGGTGCGGCGTTTGGCCTCTTTCCCATTGGCTGGATCATCCTCAACCTCATTTTCCTTTATCAGCTCACCGTGGAGAAGGGTCTCTTCGATGTGCTGCGCCGCGGTCTGGCGCACCTGGCACCCGATCCGCGCGTGCAGCTCATCTTCATCGCGTTTTCGTTTGGCGCCTTCTTCGAGGGTGCCGCGGGCTTTGGCACGCCCGTCGCGGTCACCTCGGCAATCCTCATCCAGCTCGGATTCAAGCCCCTTCAGGCCGCTGGGCTCTCACTCATCGCAAACACCGCGCCCGTGGCCTACGGCGCGCTGGGCACACCCATCATTGCGCTCTCGGGTGTCACGGGGCTGGATCTGCACAAGCTCTCGGCCATGGTCGGCCGCCAACTGCCCTTCTTCTCGCTGCTGGTCCCTTTCTGGGTGGTCTGGGCCTTTGCCGGATGGCGCGGCATGCTGGGAGTTTGGCCAGCGGCTTTGACGGCGGGCGCGGCATTCGCCCTGCCGCAGTTTCTCGTGTCCAACTTTCACGGCCCCTGGCTCGTGGATATCGTCGCGTCGGTCTGTTCGATGCTGGGAGTGATGGCCCTACTGCGATTCTGGAAGCCGCGCGATGCGTGGCGCCCAGCCGGGGTGTCCTCCGCGACATCCCCCGCGCCTGCCGCCGCGCCCGATCCGGTGCTCATGCGGCGCGCAATAATGCCGTGGCTCTTGCTAAGCTTGCTGGTTTTTGTGTGGGGCGTGCCGGCAGTAAAGAAGCAGCTCGACGCCCTCTCTTCGCCCAAATTTGAAGTGCCGGGATTGCACAACCTCACCATCCGCACTTTCCCCGTCGTTCCCAAGCCCACGCCAGAAAAACCCACCAAGCCGGAGGAAGCGATCTTCAAGCTCAACTGGCTCTCGGCAACAGGCACAGGAATCCTGGCGGCGGCGCTGCTCGCAGGCGCACTCATGGGATTTGGCGCACGCGAGTTGGCGCGCATCTATTGTGAAACGCTTTGGCGGGTGCGTTTCTCATTGGTCACCATCGCGGCGATGCTGGCACTGGGCTATGTCACCAAATACTCCGGTACCGACGCCACGCTTGGACTGGCACTCGCGCAAACGGGCGTGGCCTATCCCTTCTTTGGCACGCTGCTGGGCTGGCTTGGCGTCGCACTCACTGGCAGCGACACGGCCAGCAACGTGCTTTTTGGCAGCCTGCAAAAGATCACCGCCGAGCAGACCGGCGTGAGCCCCGTGCTGATGTGCGCGGCCAACAGCTCAGGTGGCGTGATGGGCAAGATGGTGGACGCGCAGAGCATCGTCGTGGCCAGCACCGCGACGGGGTGGTACGGTCATGAGGGAAGCATCCTGCGCTACGTTTTCTTCCACAGCATCGCGCTGGCCGTGCTGGTGGGCCTGCTCGTCTTCCTGCAGGCGCGCGTCGCGCCCTTTACGAGCATGGTCTTGCCTTAGAGTTGCGGCTGCGGCCGCCCCAAGCTCCGGAAGATGTCACGGTAAAAATCGGCGTGGCTCTCCCAGGTTTGCGCCGTCACCCAATTCCGATCCACGACACTCTGCCGGTCCACCCAGCGCGCGCCTGCGGCGATGACTTCGCTTCGCACATTCCGATAGCAGGTCACCGTGCGGCCTGACATGAGGCCCGCCGCCGCGAGGATCTGCACGCCGTGGCAGATGGCGAAAATGCCCCGCCCAGCCCGCTCCATCACCTGCACGATGCGGATGAGGTGCGCATCATGGCGGAGAAATTCGGGCGCGCGCCCGCCAATCAGCACCACGGCTGCGTACTGGGCGGGGCGCACCTGACGTAGTGCCAAGTGCGCTTGAATCCGGTAGCCGGGCTTCTCGACGTACGTGTTCCAGTCCGGGTCAAAGTCGTGCAACACGGCGTGCAGCACCTTGCGCTTGGAAGCGGCGATGACGGGCTGGCAACCCGCCTCGGCGAAGCGATGCACCGCGTAGAGGATTTCAAACGACTCGCCGGAGTCGTCGGTCACGATCAGGATTTTGGGTTTGGCCATGCGGGGAGCGAGTCAGTTTTCAAATCTTCAGCACAATTTTCCCGGAGAGTGTGCCGGCGTGCCGCAGGGTGTTGTCCTCCTGCAATTGATGCGCGTCGGCCGCCAAGTCCAGCGGCATCACGCGCCCGATGTTCGCACACAACCGGCCCCCGGCGAGCCAGCGGTTGATGTCGTCGGCGCAAATCCGTTGCTCGGCCGGTGTGGCATTGAACTTGGCAAACCCGTGAAGTTCGCAGTCCTTGACGTAGAACGGGCCGACGGGAAATTGCGGCCGCGCCTCGCGCCCCGCCATTAACACCATGCGCCCGCGCCGCGCCAAAAGGCTGATGGCCCAGTCAAAATCCGTTTCGCGCCGCGTCTCCCACAGAACCTCGACCCCTTCCGGCGCCAGCGCCTTGACTCGCGCAGCCACATCCTCGCTGCGATAATCCACCGCGTCGTCCGCGCCCAGTTCCCGGCACCTTGCCACGTTGGCCGCGCCGCCCGCCACGGCGATCACCCGCGCACCCGCCGCCTTGGCCATCTGCACCACCACCGACCCCACGCCACCCGCGCCACCATTGACCAGAACCGTCTCGCCCGGCTGCAGCCGCGCCCGCCTGAATAGGCCCAGATGAGCCGTGATGCCCACCAGCGCCGACGCCGCGGCCGCCTCATCGGGCACGCCCTGCGGCGTTGGATAGAGCCAGTGAGCCTCCACACAGGCCAGCTCGGATGTGGTTCCCTGGCGGCCGAACAGCCCCTGATTGCTGCCCCAAACGCGCTCACCCACACGAACGCCGCTCACACCCTCACCGATGGCCTCCACCACTCCGGCCAGATCAGACCCAATGATGTAAGGCTTGGGCAGATTCATCGCCACGGCACCCGACCGAATGTAGGTGTCGATGGGGTTCACCGAGGCCGCCTTCACGCGCACCAACACCGAGCCATGCACCAATGCCGGCTCTGCGATGTCACCCACGCGAATCTGGCTGGGGGCTCCTGTGTGTTCGATGTAGGCCGCTTTCATGGGATTTAGTGTCCTGTCAGGAGGCAAGCGATACGGCGCGTCCGGTGCGCGCCGAACGCACTCCGGCGGCAAGAATCTCCTGTGCCTCGAGTCCAGCCTGCGCGCTGCACAACGGAAGGAAGGCTTCGCCCGATTGCAGTGCGGCGACAAAATGCGCCACAGGGTGCCGCAGGTGCGCGGGCAGCGTTGGCACGCGAACCGGTCGCCCCAAGGGATGCGCCGCCGTGGCGTGCAGCAGCCGGCCCTCCGGACCCGGCTCCACCCACAGCGTGCCGCGTTCCCCGTACAGGAATGTGGAGTACGCCGTCATCTTATCGATCTGCGTCCAACTGGCCTCGGCCATCGCCAGCGCCCGCGGATAACGCATCAAGAGCACCGCGTTGTCATCAGGCACAAGGTCGCGCTTGCAAAGACGCCCTGCGGCGGCCATCACGCTCTGGGGCCGCCCCAGCACCTCGCGCGCAATCACGGCGCCGTAGCAGCAGTAATCCACCAAGGCACCACCCCCGTTCCGATGTGGGTCATAAAGCCACTCACAAAAGTGCCGGCTCGCCCCCATCTCGCGCGGGCCACAGTGCGCCGCACGATATCGCGTCTGCCACACGTGGCCGATGGCACCCTCTCGCGCCATTTTCAGCGCGTGCTGAAATGCCGGCCACCAAGCGATGGGCCAGTTCACCATGAGGCGCGCCCGCGCCTTCTGCGCGGCGCGGAGTAGTGCCCGGGCACCGGCGACATCTGCGGCCAGCGGCTTCTCGATGAGCACATGAAGCCCGCGCCGCAGGGCAGCAACGCCCGCCGCCACCCCACCGCGATTGTCGCCATAGATGAGGACCGCGTCGAGCTGCTCCTCGCGCAGCAAAGAACGGTAGTCCGTGTAGGTGGCGCATCCGTACTCGCGCGCGATACGCCGCCGCAGTGGCGCGAGGGGTTCGGCGGCCGCCACCAAGCGCGCCTGGGCCGATTGAGCCAGCCAAGGCAGATTGTCCCAGATATGGTCGTGAGTGAGGCCGATGACGCCAATGTTCAATTTCGGAGGCATGAGTGGGGGGACATTGAAAGCGTCGTCCAAGGCTCAGTCAACCTTTTGAGACAAGCGCCCGCGCGTGTTAGCGGATGTAGATCTCATCACCGGCCTCGCGTTGAGAGGGGCGCGTGAGGTTCTCATTCACGGTTTTCTGGATGCCCCCATTCGACGCCGCGTGCGCCACCATGGCCTGCCGCAAAGAGGTGTCGTTGCGCGCGCCCGCACTGCCATCGCATAGCAGCACCTGCCCCTGTCCGGGCAGCAGTCCCGCCATGACATGCCAATCGTGGCGGTTGGGATTGGGCTCGCCCACTCCCAAAAAATGGTGGCGTTCGGCTCGATCGGCGCGCAGCGCGCAACCTAGAAAGCCATTCCACTCAGGCAGGGTTGGGCCGCTGGGATACTCATGCTGGTAACCCGGATCGCCCTCCCAATTGCGAGTTAACGCCAGCATCGCGGAGGGCCGCAGATCGTCCCCGCCCAGATGCACCGCATAGCTCAGCGCCTTGTGGCTCATGTAAAAGTGGAACCCGTCAAACTTGCGCCCAAAGCCGCCGAACACTCCCTGCCGGCTTTCGGCGTCATTGTGCTGCACCACATCGGGGTCGCACGGCGAGGCCAGGGTACGCGCGCTGCCCAGTTGCAGGCGCAGTTCGGGAAGCAGGAAGAGGAAGCGCACGTCAAAGCCGTGGTGGAAGCCGGTGTGGCCGGCGCCAAAGAGCTTGAACCAGATGGCCTCGGACGCGCCGCGTGTCAGGAGCCACGGCATCCGATTGTCGTGATCCACTGCGAAGCCTTTGAATGCACTTCCCAGCTGCTTCAAGTTGTTGACGCAGCCAATCCGGTTGGCGCGCAGCTTGGACTTTGTGAGCGTGGGCAGGAGCAGTCCCGCTAGAAGCGCGATCACAAGGATGACCACCAGCAATTCTACGAGCGTAAACGCTCTGCATCGGGCCGGTGACGTGAGGCAGAACTGCATGGGCTCCCTTTCAGACTGCACTCAATCCGGCGGATTTTCAATCCTGCAGAGGCAGCGCAAAATCGCCGCGTTGAATTGCGTCGGCGAATGCAGCACACTCCACGCCCATGAAAACCACCGCCGCCGTGCTGCGCCAGATGGAGTGCCCGCGCCCTTACGCGCAGTCGCGGCCGATGGCAATCGAAGAGCTGGAACTGCCCGCGCCCGCACCTGACGAAGTGTTGGTGGAGGTGAAAGGCGCCGGTCTGTGCCATTCAGATTTGTCGGTCATCAATGGCTCGCGCCCGCGCCCCATGCCGATGGTGCTGGGCCACGAAGCCAGCGGCATCGTCCGCGAAGTCGGCGCGCAGGTGCGTGGCTTCAAGGCCGACGATCATGTGATCTTTACCTTCATCCCTGGCTGCGGCACCTGCCGCTTCTGCCAGACGGGCCGGCCCTCGTTGTGCGAGCCGGGCATGCTCGCCAACACCGCCGGCACCCTCATGAACGGCGCGCGACGATTCACGGGGAGAGGCTCCCAGCCCTACTTCCACCACTGCGGCGTCTCTGGCTATTCGCAGTACACCCTAGTGATGCCCGGTTCACTGGTGAAGGTGGACCGCCATCTGCCCTTCGAACACGCCACACTCTTTGGCTGCGCGGTGATGACTGGCGCCGGCGCGGTGATGAACACGGCGCGCGTGCAGCCTGGGCAGAGCGTGGCGGTGTTTGGGCTGGGCGGCGTGGGCCTAAGCGCGGTGCTGGGCGCGCGTGCGTGCGGCGCGTGGCCGCTCATCGCGGTCGACTTGCTCAAGCACAAGCTGGACTTGGCGCTCGAACTGGGCGCCACGCACACCGTGAATGCTGGCGAATGCGACCCCGTTGCCGCCATTAAAGACCTCACTCGCGGCGGCGTGGAGGTGGCCATCGAGAGCGTGGGCAGCGCCGTCGTGCTGGCGCAGGCGTATCACGCCACGCAACGGGGCGGCACGACGATTGCCATTGGCCTGCCGGATCCCAAGGCGCAATTTTCGGTGCCCGCCGTGACACTGAGCGCCGAAGAAAAGACCGTGCGCGGTTCCTATCAGGGCTCGTGCGTTCCGGGCCGCGATATTCCCCGGTTCATCGAACTCTTCCGTGCGGGGCGCCTGCCAGTGGACCGGCTGCTCAGCCGGGTGATCACACTGGAACAAATCAACGAGGGTTTCGACGCACTCGCGCAGGGCGATGTTGCCCGGCAGGTAATCCGGTTTTAGGGCTGCCGCGCACCAAGACGCTCTAGCCTGCCACCATGTGATTGTGCAGGACGCCGATGCGTTCGATGGCCGCCTCCATCTTGTCGCCGGCCTTGAGGTAGGTTCCGGTGGCGTGGCCGACACCGGCAGGAGTGCCGGTGGAAATGATGTCACCGGGCTCCAACGTCACGAAGGAGGAGAGGAATTCAATCACGGCCGCCACCGGGAAAATCTGCAGACTGGTGTTGGAATCTTGCTTCGTCACGCCATTGAGCTTGAGGGTGAGGCGCAGTGTTTGGGGATTGGTGATGGCGTCGGCCGACGCAATGCAGGGGCCGGCGGGGCAGAACCCATCGTGCCACTTGCCGTGTTGCCAGTCGAAGAATGTGTCTTTGGGGCGCACCTGCCGCCGGGGGTTGGGACGGAATTCGCGGTCGGAAATGTCATTGACCACCATGTAACCAGCCACGTGTGAGAGCGCGTTGGCTTCCTTCACGGCGTGCGCGCGCTTGCCGATGACGACGGCCAGCTCGCATTCCCAGTCCACATGATTGGGCGAAACTTTGGGGATGACGATGGGCGCACCCGAAGAGCTGAGCGTGGTGCTGGCGGGTTTTGTAAAGACATACGGAAACGTCCGGCCCCGTTCCACCGCCGTGCCCCCACCTTCCTCGATGTGCTTGGCGTAATTTCCCGCCAAGAGAAGCAGCTTGTTGGGCCGGGGCACTGGCGTCAGCAGGCGCACGCCTGAGGTGGACACGCCGCATGCCGCGCGGCCGTCAGGGTTGGCCTCAAGCCATGTGCCCACGACTCGGGCGGCCTCGTGCTCCGCGCCTCCGGGAAGGTAACGCAAGAGGTCGTCGCTGATGGAAAGCGCCGGCGGTTTGCCCGTTCCCTTGCCCTGCGCTCCTGCGGCCCGTTCCAAGGGGACGATCTGATCGTCGAAGTAAAACCCGGCCTGCGCCTTTCCCTGATGTTCGTACCGACAGATTCTCATGGGCACCTTCCTAGAATGGCAGCGCCGACGCCGTGCGGCGTACGCGCTATTTTTTCTTGTACGCGTCCAGCCACAACTTCGCGCGCTGCTCGGTTTGGGTCTTCTCTTCCGCCGTCAAAAGCGTATGCATGCGAGGCGCGAAAGTCTTGGCCTCCTTGTTTCCCAGCCCCATGGCGATGGTGTACCAGTAGAATGCATTGGTGTAGTCGCGCTTGGGTAGCCCTTTCTGGTTGTAGTAGATTTCAGCCAGATTGAGCTGGGCTTCGATGTGCCCCTTCTGCGCGGCCTTGGTGTACCATTCCATCGCCAGCTTGGGGTCGATGCCGATGCCCAGCCCCCGCTCGTACATCCATCCCACATTGGCCTCGGCCAGCACGTTGCCCTGCGCGGCGGCTTTCTGGTACGCCTTCAGGGCCTCGGCAAAATCGCGCCCCGTGCCCATGCCCTGATAATGCAGTTCGCCCAGCTCCAGTTGTGCCAGGGCGTCGCCTTTCTCGGCCGCAATTTTGGTTTGCTCAAACTTCGCCTTGGCCGCGAGCACGGCGGGATCGGGAGGAGGCGGCGCCTTTGTCGGCGGAGCTTTGGGCTGCGCCCAAAGGGCGGCCAGGGGCAGCATGAGTAGGAGCGCGCAAAGGGAGAATCGAATCAGGATGGCGTTGTACGTCATGACAAGTGGTGGTCTGACCTTGGGCGGCGTCGCGACATTCACGCGAACCGGGCCGGGTTTGGGATCATTCAAATTTGAGGGTGAGGGTGATGGCGTCGCCAGCGAGAGCGCCCAGCAGCAGGGGCTTGTCGGCATCCATGAGGGCGCTTCCGGAGAGCTGCCCCATCCTTCGCGAGCCATCCACCTTGTCCAAGTGGTTGGTTGAAATGAGAAAATGGACACGCACCTTGCGCGCTTCGCCTTCGGGCAGCACCTCGCCGCTGAGGGTCAGGTGCGACTCGGCGTCCATGCTGCTGCGTTCACTGCGCGACTGGAATGCGCCGCCTGCCGTCACCACCTCGTGCACGGCCGATTCGTTTGCGCCCACCTTGAAGCGCAGGCGGACGGTCTTTCCCAAGTGCACAAGTTTGGGCTGCTTGTCGCTGCCCGATGGCTGCGAGGGCCGCGACTCGGCCGAGAGGGTCAATTGGAAATGCCTCGGAGACGGAGGCTCTGCGTCTGCCAAGACCAGCGTCATGGGCAGTGCCAGGAACATCGCCATCGGAATTCTCATGAGCGCAAAAATAACCCGCGCCGGCGCGGTGGCAAGCGGCAAGTCAGTCGCGCCACTCGGTCTTCGCGGGAGCCGCACCCGGCACGGCGGCGGCGCGGCGATGCACCACGAGCACGCCATAGTCCACCAGCTTGTCGTCGCGATCCATGTAGCTGATGGGCGTGATGCTCACGATGTTCTCGGTGCCCACCTCCTCCAGAAAATCGGTGACGGTCTGATCGAAGAGATCTTTTCCCGACGAGCGGTAGTCGACGTGGCGGAAGGTGCGAATCGCCATCCTCATGTTCGGGCGCGCCCCGTTGCTTCGGGCAACCGGTGCGGCGACACGTTGGGCGGCTTGCTGAGGCACTGGCTGCGTCCGTTGTTGTACAGGATTGGGAGTGCGCGTCTGGGCGGCGGCCGGCTTGGGGAAGACAAAAACAGGATCGACCTGCGGGGCCGGCGCAGCAGCGGCCGTCTCTTTGAGCGGCACAGGAGCAGGCTCGGTTTGAGCCGCCGGTGATGGCGACTTCATGATCTCGGCTTCGGCGACCGTTGGAAGGATGTACTCCAGACCGCAGCCCTCAGGCCCCGGACAGACTAGAAATCCCCTCGCGTCGCGTTCCCAGAATTCACGCAGCGTCGCCTCGTCCACTTCCGCATCCACCCCACAGTGGGGGCAGTCAAAGCGGAAGACTTCATCTTCCCATCTTGCATTGACGCATTTCATGACGAGCCTGCGTACGAAGATTGCGCGGAAGCTACTGAATTTCGTGATGGATGACCAGCCGAATCTCTCTGGCCGTGTCCCCAGACGCTGATCAGGCCCCGCGCAATTCGGCGATGGGCTGGCCCCTCGGCAGAATCGGGACGGGACGGCCTTGAAAATCGGGAAGGGCCACGTGCCCCGCGTCAATCCCCAGGTGCCGGTAAATCGTGGCAAGAAAGTCGCCCGGTTCCACGCGGCGCTCGGCCACCTGCTCACCGCGTGCGTCGGACGCGCCGATGATGCCGCCGGTCTGGATGCCGCCGCCGGACCAGAGATTGGTGAAGGCGCTGGGCCAGTGGTCGCGCCCGGGCTGCACCACGCCCTCGGGCGCGCTGGCCACGCCGCCGCCGCTGCTGGCCACGCGCGTGATGCGCGGCGTGCGCCCGAACTCGCCGGACACCACCACGAGCACACGCCGGTCAAGGCCGCGCTGATACACATCCTCGATGAGGGCGCTGACGGCCTGGTCCACGACGGGCATGCGAAACTTGAGCGCGTCAAAAATATGGTGGTTCACCGCATGATCGTCCCAGTTGGCCACGCGCCCGCAGAGCGGGCCGTCGAGCACGCTGGTGACAATGTCCACGCCCGCCTCCACCAGTCGCCGTGCGAGCAGCAGCTGCTGCCCCCATCGGTTGCGCCCGTAGCGGTCGCGCAACGCGGCCGGTTCACCGCCAAGATCAAACGCCCGCCGCGCCTCCGGACGCGTCAGCAGATGCAGGGCCTGCGCCTCGAATTGGTCCAGCGTCCGCATCGCGCCGGCGCCATCCACGGCGCGGTCCAGCCGGTCGAGCTTGGTCTTGAGATCCACCCGTCCCTCCAGCCGGCGCGCTTGGGCATCGTCACCCAGCCCGATGTTGGGCACCTCGAAGTCCGGCGTATTCGGATCGCCGTGCACGAGAAATGGCCCGTGGCCTTCGCCCACATAAGCGGCACCCGCGATGCCAAATCCGTCGTATTGCGTCACGCCATTCACGCCAATGTAATTGGGAAGCGCGCGGGCGGGCTGGCGGCGCAGGAGGTTGGCCACCGTCATCCAATCGGGAAAAACCGGCTTGCGCTTGTCCTGAGGGTCGATGTCGCCGGTCAGCATCTGCAGCGAGCCGGCCGGGTGACCACCGCCGGTGTGCGTCATTGATCGAACCAAAGTGAATTTGTCGGCCACACGGGCCAGACCCGGCAGCAATTCGGTCAGCTGCAATCCCGGCACCCGGGTGCTGATGGCGCGGAATGGACTGCGAAATTCGCTGGGTGCATCGGGCTTGGGGTCGAAGGTGTCCAGGTGCGAGCAGCCGCCGCGCAGCCACACGAGAATGACGGCAGTGCGGGCGGCAGCGCCGGACCCGGAGGCCGCGCGCAGCCGCAGTGCATCCGGCAGTGAAAGGCCTGCAAAGCCTCCCAGTCCCACGCGCATGAATTCGCGCCGTCTCATGGTTTTGGTGAAAAGGTCTCCAGCCACTCGCGCGCCGCGCGGATTCCCTCAGGGAACCCACGTGGCCCGGGCGCGGCTTTGACCACGATGCGCCCGTCAACATTCACGACATACACGCGGTCGGGCCAGGCGGCGTACTGGCGATTCACCACGTTATCCATGCCATCCACGAGTGCGGGCAGGGTGAGTTTCAATGCCGAACAGGCCTGCGCCGCCACCTTCACGCGCTCACCATAGGTGCGGGGATCGCGAATTTCAATGCCGGCACGGTCGTTCAACCCCATGCGCCAGCCATCGGTGGGATGCGCCTCCCGGATGTACACCAAGAAGAACGCCGCGCGGTGTCCATGCTCGCGGTACATGCTTTCAAGGGCGCCAACCTGGGCCCGGAAAGGCGGTCACGTGTAGCTGCCAAACACCAGTACCACGGGGCGATCGCCCTTGAACTGTGAAAGTCGCACGGTGCGGCCACCATCAAGCGGCCTGAGCGCGAAGTCGGGCGCGGCATCGCCCACGAAAAGCCGGTCCGGTTCTCGGAGAGGCGCAGTGGATTGAGACTGTGAAGGGGTCGCACAGGCCGCCAGAAGCGCCGTCGCTCCCGCCAGCAGCATGGCGATGGCGCGCGTCATGCCAGTCTCCACGGCGCGCGACTCGGGCGGTTGAGCATCCACTGCGCGGCGGGATTGCCCAGCACCTGCTCCCGCGCAGGATCCCACCGCAAGTCCTGCCTGAGCAACATGGCGATGTTGCCCAGATGGGCAACGGTGATGGACCGGTGGGCCTGCTCGCATGGCGCCACGCACTCTTTGCGGGAGCGGACGCAGTCGATGAAATTGCGGAAGTGATTCTCGCTAGCTTCAAGACGCACGTCCTTTTCGCCGAAGGTTTCGGTGAGCAGCACCTTGGGTTCGGCCTCGATGCCGCCGCGCCGAACAAAGACCCAGCCCTCAGTCCCTTCAAATCGCACGCCGTTGGGAAATTTGTCGGACACCACCATCACGGCGCCGTTGGCATACACGGCCTCGAAATGAAACTCCGTCGCGGTGTTCCACAATTCGTCGGGAGGAAACACGCCCTTCGCATTGCGGATCTCCACGGGACCGGTGTGCTCCATTCCCATGCCCCATTGAGCGATGTCGGGATGGTGCCCGCCCCAGTCGGTGACTTGTCCGCCCGAATAGTCGTAGATCCAGCGGAAGTTCACGTGGCAGCGCGCCGGCGCGTAGGGCGCCTCGGGCGCCGGCCCCAACCAGAGGTTGTAATTGAATCCCTCGGGTACGGGCTCAGCCTTCTTGCGGTCGCCCGTCTTGCCAAAGTCCGGCCGGCCGGGCGGCAGGCCCACCTTCACGGTGTTCACCTTGCCGATGCGCCCGTTGCGCACCAGTTCGCAGGCGTGGCGGAAATTGCGGTCTGAGCGCTGCTGGCTGCCGGTCTGGAACACCCGCTGGGCGCGCTTGACCGCGTCACTCATGAGCCGCCCCTCGCTCACCGTCAGCGACAGGGGTTTCTGGCAGTAGATGTCCTTGCCCGCAGCGGCCGCCGCCACCGTCAGAAACGCGTGCCAATGGTCGGGGGTGGCGATTTCAACGGCGTCCACTCCCTTGTCGGCCAGCACCTCGCGGAAATCCTCGCGCGCGGCGCAACCCCGAAATTCTCCCTTGGCGCGCTGCTGGGTGTAAAACTTGTCCACCAGCTTGCGCGCAGGCTCGCGGCCGCGCACCGTACCATTCCAATAGCCGGGGCCTTCGCGGTTCACGTCGCACACGGCCACCACCTGCACGCGCTCGTCCTTGAGAAACTGTTGCAAGTCACCCGTGCCCTGATTGCCCACGCCGATGAACGCCATCGCCACCCGGTTGCTGGGCGCCACATGGCCGCCACGCCCCAGCACCGAAGAGGGCACGATGAGTGGTGCCGCGGCGAAGCCCACGGCGCGCCTCAAAAACTTGCGACGGGCGATGCCCGGGCTTTGGGAGGTTGGGTTGGGTGAATTCATCGTGCACCGCCGTTGGGTTTCCAGTGATTCAAAACCTTCTGCTCGCCATTGGACGACCACTCGCGGTGGCGCATTTCCGTCCCTTGCTTGAACTTTCGCTCGCTGCGAAGGCTGCCGTCCTCATACCACGTCGTGTACAGCCCGTGCAGATGGTCGTCCTTGAACACCGCCTCGGATCGTTTCCGGCCATCGGGATAGTACACCGCGTGCGGGCCGTGGCGCAGCCCCTTCCGGTATTGCACCTCGATCTGGAGTCGCCCGTCCTCATACCACACGCAGTGCGCACCGTGGCGCACGCCGCGCCGGTAGGTCACGACCGAATGCTTCTGCCCGCCCGGATGCCACCAGGTCTCCTCGCCGTGAAGCTGGCCCGAGCGAAAGCGGCCCTCGAGGGACTTGCTTCCGTCTGGAAAAAACTCCGTCGCCGTCCCGTTGAAGGGCTTCGATTGTCCCTGAACATAGGCCAGAGCGCCGTCTTGATACTGGGGAAATCGCCCGCCTGCCGCATCGCGCCACTCGATCTGCGAGTAACGCACGGCACTGGATCTCGCGTGAGCGGCTGTCATGGTTCCAAAACGCTATCGCACCGGCGCGCGCTTGGCAATGCCTTGACTGGCCCGAGCGCGGCGATGGCAGTCCATCGCACAAAAAGGATTTGGGCCACGCAGCGCTTTTCCCTAAGTTAGCACGCATGGCACCCGCGCACCGCATCGTGGTTTTGGATGGTCACACGCTTAATCCCGGCGACCTCAACTGGGAGGGGCTGGCGGCGCTGGGGACGTTGAAGGTGTACGAGCGTACGCCGCCGGCGCAGGTGGTGGAACGCGCCGCCGACGCCGACATCGTCTTCACCAACAAGACGCCTCTGGATGCCGCGACCCTACTGGCGCTGCCACGGCTGCGGTTTATCGGCGTGCTTGCCACCGGTTACAATGTGGTGGACGTGGCGGCCGCGCGCGCTAGGGGCGTGCCCATCTGCAACGTACCCGATTATGGCACGGCGTCGGTGGCGCAGATGGTGATGGCGCTGCTGCTGGAGCTGGCGCAACACGTGGGACACCACGCGCAGTCGGTGGCCAATGGCGGCTGGAGCCGTTGTCCTGATTTCTGCTACTGGGATCGCCCGCTCTTGGAACTCGATGGCCGCACGCTGGGCATTGTTGGCTTTGGGCGCATCGGCGAAGCCGTGGCCCACCGCGCGAGAGCCTTCGGCATGACCATCCGTGCGCACACGCGCACACCCCGGCAGTTTCCCGGCGTGGAGTTCGTGAATCTGGACACCCTCTTTGCCGAATCGGATGTAGTGAGCCTGCACTGCCCGCTCACCGATGCCAATCGCGGCATGGTGAATGCCGCGCGCCTCCGGCAGATGAAGCCCACGGCTCTGTTTCTCAACACGGCCCGTGGGCCGCTGGTGGATGAGGTGGCACTGGCCGATGCCTTAAATCAGGAACGCATCGCCGGCGCGGCGCTGGACGTGCTTTCGGTGGAGCCGCCGACTGCCGGCAACCCCCTGCTCTCTGCGCGCCACTGCCTCATCACCCCACACATCGGCTGGGCAACCCGCGCGGCGCGAGCGCGCCTCATGGACATTGCCGTGGCCAACCTGCGCGCCTTCCTCGCGGGCAAGCCGCAAAACGTTGTTGGCGCCACATGAAGAACACCTCGGCGCAAGTCGACGCCTACATTGCGGCCGCCGCGCCCTTCGCGCAGCCCATTTTAAGGAAGTTACGTCAACTCTATCACCAGGCATGTCCGGAAATTGAGGAGACTCTCAAGTGGGGCGCGCCAACCTTCATGCATCGCGGGATTGTCGGAGGCATGGCTGCATTTAAGAAGCACGCCTATTTTGGTTTTTGGAAGGCGAAGCTCATGCGCGATCCGCACGGGCTCTTTCGGCGCAGGAGCCGCTCGTCATTCAACGCCGACCAGCTGACCGACGTCTCAGAGCTGCCAAGCGACGCCATCCTGCTCGCTTACATTCGCCAGGCGGTGAAGCTCAACGCCGATGGCGTGCCGCTGCCTCGCACCAAGGCGCGCGCATCGCGGCCCGTGAAAGTGCCTCCAGACTTTCGCAAGGTGCTTGCGGCGCATCCAAAGGCGAAGGCGGTGTTTGACGCGTTCTCGCCCAGCTGCCGGCGCGAGTACGTGGAGTGGATCACCGAGGCCAAGCGGGAGGAAACCCGCCAGCGGCGCATCGCCAACGCGCTAGAATGGCTGGCCGAGGGCAAAGAGCGAAACTGGAAATACCAGTAGCCCCTCCCCTTCGCCTCACACCGACTGCAGCCCCGCGCGCACACCGGCGCACAATGCCGCGACGCGCGTTTCCATCGGGAAGTCCGAAGGCGATTCCAACGTGAAGCACCGGGAGCTGCCGTTCATCACCAGCCAAAATGCCTCGGGCCACTGGGGGCGCAACTCCGGATCCAAGTCGGGCCTGATGAGCCCCGCATCGGCTGGCCGGCCGTCAATCACCGGCGAAGTGTCGATGGGGCACACGGCCGACACCGCCGCCAGCATCGCGCGCGAGGGTGCCGGTGCTCCGCCCGGATTGAGCTCGTAAAGGTAAAAACCCTTCGCCTCCCAGTCCTCGTGAAGCCCGAAGGTCCAGTCAAAGCGCGGCCGCTGCCGCAGCCACGCCACGTGCGCGGCAATCTCTGGCGTCCGCGGCTGCCGATAATCCCGGTTCAAGTCCACGCCAAGCGCGTTCTCTCTTGTGCCGGCGGGGAATCCCGTCGGGTTCAGGCACGGACAACACCAGACCTCGGCGTGGGGCGGCCAAGGATTTTCCGCCAGCAGCCGCCGTAGGGCGAGCGGCCCGGCGGGTTCGTCACCGTGGATACCAGCGCTGATGTAAATGCGCACGGGTTCGCGCTCCGGATTCGCCGGCGCGCGGTGAAGGGTCAGCAGTTCGCCGCCCGCGCCGAATGGCAGCGGCTGTGAGTGCCATCTGTGCCGCGTCGCCTCCTCGCGCACTCCAGAGAGCACGCTCACGATATCAATCCGCTCGCCGCGATAACCGCCGCGATTCTGGAAAAGAGGCTGCAGGTTGTGAGCGCGGCCTACTTGCGGTTGAAACGGTGCACGCGGCCGACCGAACTGTACTCGGCCACGAACACGTCGCCCGCGGCGTTAAACGCAACTCCGTGCGGTGCCGTCACGATGCCCGGGCGCCACTTGGCCGGCGGCGTGGCGTTGGTGCCCACCTCACTCTTCTCGGTATTGAGCCCCAGTTTGGCAACGACGCGGCCGGCCTTGTCGATCACGCTGACGTTGCCCTTGATTTCACCGACGAGGGCGAAGTCGCCCTGCACGGTGATGGCCGCGGGCGCGAGGAGGTCCTTGGCCACGACACCCAGAAACTCGCCCTCCGTGGAGAGATGCACCACGCGCATCGCCTCGCGGTCGCAGCAGATGATTCTCGGCGGATCAAAGCGCGTGTCCACGGCGATCTTGTGCAGCGTGGTGAAGTTGTAAGGCGCCTTCTTTCCGCCGAACGACTTGAGGTGTTTGCCCGACTTGTCAAACCGGTGGACGTAGCTGGTGGAGTAGCCGTCGGTGACATACCAATCGCCGTTGGGCGCGATGTCCATTCCCGTCAGCCGCACGAAGGGCTTGCCATCCTTGTCCTTGTTCTTGAATTCGTCGGGGATGGCCGACGCCGGAATTTCCAGCACCTTCTCGCCGGCCAGAGTGAGCTTGAGGATGGTTTGCCCGCCCAGACGGGGGCCGTAGATGAATTCGCCATCCGCCTGCGTCTTGATGACAAACCCGTGGAAGTCGCTCGGCGCATTGGGAATATTTCGCCGCCACCTTCCTTCCGAGTCATACACCTGCAGCGCCGCCTTGGGATCCATGACGCTCACGTAAACTTCGCCCGCGGCGCTCACGGCGATGTCGCCGTGCATATTGCCCAGCTGCGGGCGTGCGGCGGGGAGCTCCAGCCAGTCGGGCACGGCCGTGTATTGCACGGGCGCGGCGACAAGCAGCATGGGAATGAGTAGCAGGGCAAGGCAGGTTCGTTTCATGGCGTGGTGTGAACTCCCCTCACCGGACAACGAACGGGGCGGGCTGTCAACGCCGCAGTGAGCCTTCCGCCACTTCAGCAGGCGGCGCAAGGTGCGGGCGCTCTCGCGGGATCAGTCGCTGGCGCGGCCTGCGCGGGGTCGGGGGCCTGTGCCTCCAATCCCAGATCACGCAGCAACGCGCGATCCTGATCGGCCTGCGGATTGGGGGTGGTCAGCAACTTCTCTCCATAGAAAAGCGAGTTGGCGCCGGCGAAGAAGCACAGCGCCTGCGCCTCGCGACTCAGCGAATAGCGGCCCGCGCTTAAGCGCACTTTTGTGCGCGGCATGGCGATGCGCGCCAGGGCAATGACGCGCACCAGTTCGAACACGTCCACCGGCGCGTGCGATTCCATCGGCGTGCCCGCCACGGGCATGAGCAGGTTGATGGGCACGCTCTCGGGTTGCGGATTAAACTGGCTGAGCACCTCGAGCATCCGCAGCCGGTCTACCACCGACTCGCCCAACCCAAGGATACCCCCGCAGCACACGCTCATCCCTGCGTCCTGCGCGTGGCGAATCGTGCGAAGCCGGTCGTCAAAGCTGTGGGTCGAGACGACGCTGGGGTAATGCTCCGGCGACGTGTCGATGTTGTGGTTGTACGCCGTGACGCCCGCGGCCTTGAGCGCGCGCGCCTCCGGGGCGCCCAACTCGCCCAGTGTGACGCAGACCTCCATGCCCAAAGTTGACACCCCGCGCACGATGTCCAGCACCTCCTCGAATTTCTGAGAGCCCTCTTTTACACCCTTCCATGCAGCGCCCATGCAGAAGCGGGTGGATCCATCTTCTCTGGCCTCACGCGCGCGCGCCATCACTTCATCTCTGGCGATGAGTGGGCTGGCAGCCACGCCGGTGCGGTAGTGCGCACTCTGCGCGCAGTAGCCGCAATCCTCGCTGCATCCGCCGGTCTTGATGGAGAGCAGCGTGCAGAGTTGCACCTCGCGATCCGGCCAGTGCGCCGCATGCACCGCGCGGGCGCGCTCCATGAGATCGAAGAGAGGCAGCGCGTGGAGTTGCTCAAGTTTGGTGTAGTCCATGATGGCACCTGCGCGCGAAGGGGGAGCCTATCGCGTCAACCCATTCCCTCGCGCCGGTTGACAGGATAGTGCGCCCGCCTTTGGGGAGGCAAGACATTGCTCTGAACGCGGGGCACCGCCTCAGAGTGAAAGGTGAAGGCCCGGTGCCAGACTTTCGGTGTAGGGATTGACCTCGAACCTGCCGACCTCCAACCGGCGCAGCCAGTCGTCGATGAGAGCCCCTGTGGCCACCACATCCAATTGCCAATGATGCACGGGATATTTGAGGAGGTTGGCCTGTGAGAGCCGAAGGAGCGCCGCCGCCGGCCGCAGCCGGTGCAGGGGCTTTCGAAAGGTTTTAGAAAGGTGCCTTTGCAGATGAACAAACGCGCCAGCCAACTGGATCAGCCCTTTGAAAAAATCGCCATCGGCCCCATGCCGGTCTTTGAGCCACAGCGCCTCGAGCACGTCATGGGCCTCGTAATACTGCCGCCGGTTAAAGCAGGCGAAATACGCCAGGTAATGTGCGTCGAGCGACTGCCCCCGAAGCCCGTCCAGTAGCGCGGCAATCCTCGGGTTTTTGCTGCTCACGCCCCGAAGTTTGGTGTGAGTGACTAGAATTTGACAACCTAAACCCATGCACCCAGTGTTTTGGCATGTCGAGAACCGGCTTGGGACGTGGACTAGGGGCGCTGCTGGGGCCAGCGCCCGTGGTCGTCGCCGCGCCGTCCACCGCAGGCGCGCCCGCCCCCGGCGAGCCGGCCTCCGCATCCCCGAACGATCCGCGCGTGCTGCAGATTTCCCTGGGGCGCGTGATGCCCTGCCCCACGCAGCCGCGCAAGGACTTTGACCGCGCAGCCTTGGAGGAATTAGCCGCATCGGTCCGCGAGCAAGGCATCGTCCAGCCGCTGCTCGTCCGGCCAGCGGGGTCAGACTTTGAACTCATCGCCGGCGAACGCCGCTGGCGCGCCGCCCAAATGGCCGGCCTTAAAACCGTCCCGGTCATCGTGCGCGAGGCCAGCAACGCGCAGATGCTTGAATTGGCCTTGGTGGAAAATCTGCAGCGCGAGGATCTCAATGCCATCGAGCAAGCGCAGGGTTTTGGGCTGCTCATCGAGGCGTTCTCGCTGACTCAGGAACAGGCTGCCTTGCGTGTCGGCAAAAGCCGCGAAGCCGTCGCCAACGCGCTGCGCCTGCTCAAACTTGATGACGAGGTGCAGGCGCTGGTGCGTTCGGGCCAGCTTTCGGTGGGGCACGCCAAGGTGATCCTCACCCTGCCCGCAGGCGAGCCGCAACGTCGCGCCGCGCGCGAGGTGATGGAGCAATCGCTTTCGGTGCGGCGCACGGAGGCTCTGATCGAACGGCTTCGCAAGACAGCCGTGGGCGTAGCCCCGGGCCTAGTGCCCGTGCCCGCGCCCGCCGCAACGGCGGTGCATGTGCGCGCGCTCGAACAACGACTCCAAGAGGCCCTGGGCACACAGGTGTCTCTGAGCTACCGGCGCGGGAAGGGATCGGTCAACATCCGCTTCTACAGCGACGAGGATTTGGAACGGCTGCTGCTCCGGCTCGGAGTGGCCGCGGAGTAAGTCCCCCATGGTTCTTCCCATTGCCTACTACGGGAATCCCGTGCTGCGCCGTGACGGCGACCGGGTGGAGTGCATCACACCGGAATTGGAGCAGCTCATCGGCGACATGTTTGAGACCATGGCCGCGCACTCAGGCATTGGGCTGGCGGCGCAACAAGTGGGCCGTGCGCTGCAGCTTAGCGTGATTGACATTCGACCTGCCACCGAGCGGCCCAGCACGGCCGAGCGCGACGGCGTGCCGGTGGACCCGGCCGACTTGATGCCGCTCGTGCTCATCAATCCGGAGGTGACGCCCCTGCCGGATGCCGGGGAGGAAAGCGGCAGTGAAGGGTGTTTAAGTTTTCCTGAGGTGTACGGCCCCATCGTGCGTCCGGAGCGCGTGGCGGTGAAGGCCACGGGTGCCAAAGGCGAGAAGGTAGAGTTTGTCTGCGGCGGCCTGCTGGCGCGTTGCGTCCAGCATGAGTGCGACCACCTGCGCGGGATCCTGTTCATCGACCGGATGGACGCGCAGACCAAGAAGGAGCTCAAGGAGGACATCTACCGCATCCAGCAGGAGACCAAGGCGGCGCAGCGCCGCGCCCGGTACGAGGCCTGAGGGCGGCTAGTAGACGCGGCGCATGTTGGAGGAGAGAATCCCCAGTTCGTCCCGGTACTTGGCGATGGTTCGGCGCGCAATCTTCACGTTGCGCTCGCCCAAGAGCTTGGTCAGCTGCTCGTCTGAAAGGGGGCTGGCCTTGGGCTCGTTCGCCACCAGTTCTGAAATCATTTGCTTCACACTGGCGTTGGACATGTCCTCGCCGCTGGAAGTCTTGATGCCGCCCGTGAAAAAGTAGCGCATCTCAAAGAGACCCTGAGGCGTTTGGATGTACTTGCCGGAGACGGCGCGGCTCACGGTGGTCTCGTGCACGCCCACGGCCTCGGCGATCTCCGACATCGTCATGGGCTTGAGATGGCTCACCCCTTCGTCCATGAACTCCCGCTGGCGGCGCACGATTTGCCGTGCGATTTTCAGAATGGTGTCCTGGCGCTGGTGGATGCTTTTAAGCAGGAACTTGCCGTCGCGGATCTTGGCGCGGATGTACTCGCGCACATCCTTGGAATTGCGCGCCTGCGCCAGCAGGTCTTTGTAGGAGTTGCTGATTCGAATCTGGGGCAAGTCGGCGCGGTTGGAGACCACGACGTATTCGCCATCCTTCCATTCCACGTTCGCCTCGGGCAGAACAAAGTGGTCGTCATTGGGCAGGAAGGCGCTGCCGGGGCGCGGATCGAGTCCGGCGATGTTTTCCGCCGCATCCTGAATCTCATCAATCTCCACGCCCAAGGAGCGCGCAATCTCCGGGAAGCGCCGGCGCCCCAGCGCGTCCATGTGCTTGTCCACAACCCGGTATTCGAGCGAACTGATGCGGCCGCCGCGCTCCAACTGCAAGAGCAGGCATTCGCGCAGGTCCAACGCGCCCACACCGGGTGGATCGAAGGAGCGAATGACGGAGAGCACCTCCTCGATGAGGTCGCGATTGTGCCCGGTGGACTGCGCCAATTCCTCCACGCCCGCCTGCAGATAGCCGTGGTCGTCGAGATTGCCGATGATGAGCTCAGCCACCGTCTGTTCGGCCGGGTCCAGGTCGCTTAGGTGCGCCTGCTCCAGCAGGTGGTCGCGCAGCGAGGCACTGGCCGTGAGCGAGTCGAACATGAACCGGCGCCGCTCCTCATCATCGGGTGTCGCGCGATTGAGAGTCTGTGTTTGGCCACCATTGAAATGCTCGCGCCATTCCTCGCTCAGTTCGGCCAGCCGCTCCACTTCCGCATGAAAGTCATCCACGTGTTCGCCGGGGCTTTCGGCCGAGGGATCCACCGTCGTCACCGTCGCCGCATCGGCCGCATCGGCTTCGCTGGCCTTGGCAGAGGGGGATTCGTCGCCCGAGTCTGACACCTCGGCCGTGCCCGACTCGTCGGAGGCCATCTCCTCCAACACCGGGTTTTCCTGCAGCTCCTTGTTGATGAGGGCGCGCAAATCCAACAAGGGCGCCTGCAGAATCGCCAGCGACTGCTGCATCTGCGGCGACATGATCTGCACCTGCGCCTGTCGCTGGCCTAGTTGCAGTCTGGGTTCCATCGCCATGTTGGGTGCCCCGATGATTCCGTGTCGGCCGCGGCAAGGCAAGCGCAATGGCACGCCTCCTGCTTTAGCGGACCGCCAGGGTTCGTGTGGGGACGGCTCAAATATAGCGCGCCCCGGTGGACTTGCAACACGCGCCACGTTGCCCTAGCGGGTTGTGAATGAAATTGGTTTGTCGCGTGGACAGCCCGGTGAATAGTGTCCAGTCCTAAGTTGTGGGGGAAGTCCGGTTCACCATTCTGGCCAGCGGTTCGGCGGGCAACGCCGCTTACGTCGAGAGCGATCAAACGCGTGTCTTGGTGGACTGCGGGCTAAGCGCCAGCCAGATTCGGCGGCGCTTGGCGACCATCGGCCGCAGCCCGGAGCGCCTGGATGCCATTCTCATCACGCACGAACATTCCGACCACATTCTTGGGCTCAAGACACTTGCAGGGTCAATGGGCATCCCCATCTACTGCAATCGCCTCACGGGCGAGGAAACCGCGCGCACCCTGGAGGCACGCCTCAATTTCCGCATCTTCGAAACGGGAGCCAGCTTTGAGGTGGGCGAGTTTGGCGTGGACACGTTTTCCATCCCTCACGATGCCATGGATCCATCGGGGTTCCTCCTGCACACGCCTGCCGGTCAGATCGGGTTTCTGACCGACTTGGGCCATACCAATCGCATGATCGCCCACCGGTTGCGTGCCGTGAACGTGCTGGTATTGGAAGCCAATCACGACATCAAGATGCTTCAGGAGGATTTGCGAAGGCCCTGGTCGCTCAAGCAAAGGATTCTGGGACGGCACGGGCACCTCTCCAATAATGCGGCTGCAGAGTTTGCAGAACAAATCGTTCACGGCGACTTGCGCCAGATCTACTGCGCGCATCTGAGCCGCGAATGCAATTCACCGGAATTGGCGAGGGCCACGTTGCTGGGCAAATTAGAATCGATCGGGGCAAATCACGTTGCATTGACGGTGGCAGGCCAAACGGACGTTTGTCCCACCCTTTGCCTTCCCCCCTGCCTTAGCCTCAAATAATTAATAATGAAGACATTTCTATTGCGGACAACCCTTCTGTTGGTAGTATCCGTGCAACTCAACCCGGAAAACCTGTAGATCAAGAGACGTCTCAGTCCGTTAACTGGTTACAGGCTTTTTCAAAGCCAACCTATGGGTGAACGAATCGGAATCGTTGGAGTGGGCCGGATGGGCTCAAACATTGCCCGCCGGCTCAAGGACTGCGGCTTCACCATCGCGGCCGTCAACGACGTCAATGTGGACGCTGCCAAGTCGCTGGCACACGAGTTGGGCGCCCCCTATTACTCGGAGCTCCCCCAAGTCACCAAGCATGCGGATGTGATCATCACCGTGGTCAGCGATGACAAGGCGATGAAGCACATCTTCCATGACACGGGCAGCCTGCTGGCTCGCGCCAAGGGAAGGCTTTTTATCAACTGCGCCACCGTCTCCCCCGACACGCACGTCAAAATCGAACATTGGGCCGAGCAGCACGAAGCCATGACTCTGGAGGCTTGCATGGCCTCCAGCATCACCCAGGCGCGCAATGGCACCTTGTACCTCATGTGCGGAGGCAAGCTCGAGGCGTTTAACCGCGCCAAGCCCATCTTGGATCGCCTTTCCATCACCAACCGCTACATCGGCTCCGCCGGCACCGCCGCGCAAGTCAAGGCGCTGGTCAACATGGTGATGAACATCAACACCGCGGCTTTGGCTGAAGGCATGGGTCTGGCGGAGTCGCTGGGCATCAACCTTTCCATGTTGCGCGAGGTGTTCAGCCAGACGGGCGCCAGCTCGCGTGTGCTTGAAACCGATGGCGAAGACATGCAGAACCATGAGCACAGTTGTCATTTTTCTGCGGAGCACGCCGCCAAGGACTGCGGCATCGCCGTCAAGTTGTCCGAAGAGATTGGTCTCAAATTGCCGCTGGCGCGCACCACGCAAAAGCAGTTTGAGCGCATGAAGGCACTCGACTTGGGCCACCTGGACAAGTCGGGAGTTGCCGAGATGACTTTCAAGCACGGCAAGTATCACACCTTGCGCCAAGCCGACGACGACAAGGAATCTTAATAGCAGAAATAATTCGTCGCCCGAAAGGGATTCTCCCATTCCCTAGGGGCATGTTGCACCCCCCGCAGGGGCACCCGGGTCTGGGTATGCTTCACCCCTGCGTGGGTAAGGGGGTTCCACCCGGCAAACGACCCATGATTGCCCCGGCGCAGCCGGACCCGGGTTGGGGTATGCTTCACCCCGGCGTGGGTAAGGGGGTTCCACCCGGCAAACGACGACATGATTGCCCCGGCGCAGCCGGACCCGGGTTGGGGTATGCTTCACCCCGGCGTGGGTAAGGGGGTTCCACCCGGCAAACGACCCATGATTGCCCCGGCGCAGCCGGACCCACGTCCGGGTATGCTTCACCCCTGCGTGGGTAAGGGGGTTCCACCCGGCAATCGACCCATGATTGCCCCGGCGCAGCCGGCGGGTGGTAACTCTCGGCAACCTCGCGGCGTCTGCGTGCGCAATTGTATGAGGGTACCAATACAGAAGAGCCACATGAGAAATGAATGAACGGTTTGAATGAGGATTAGTCATTCGATGTCCAACTCGGCTCGTAAGTGGTTTTAGGAGGGAAAGCGTGGAACAAGAACAAAACAAGGGAAGTGTGAAAATTGGATTTGTGGGTGTCGGCCGCATGGGCGCCAATATTGCGCGGCGCCTCAGAGACTGCGGCTATGTCATCAGTATGGTGTACGACACGCGCACGCAAATGGCACAGGAACTGGCAGCAGAACTGCACTGTGCAGCGACGGACAACCTGAGCGAAGTCACCCGTCAATCGGATGTCATCTTCACCGTGGTTTCGGATGATGCCGCCATGCGTGCCATCTTTCGCGGCGGCCTGCTGAAAGGGGCCAAGGGCAAGCTCTTCATCAATTGCGCCACACTGAGCCCCGAAGTGCATGTCTGGGCGCAGGAAAAATGCGCCGCCAAGAAAGCGCAGGCGCTGGAAGCGTGCATGGCTTCGAGCATCACCCAGGCGCGCAACGGCACGCTCTATCTCATGTGCGGCGGGACCGCCGAAGCCTTCGAGCGCGCCCGGCCCTTGCTGCACACGCTCAGCGATGAGGGTAAACTGCTTCGCCACATTGGAGCCGCGGGACAGGCCGCACGGGTCAAGGCGCTGGTCAACATGGTGATGAATATCAACACCGCTGGACTGGCCGAAGGGCTGGGGTTGGGCGATGCGCTGGGTCTGGATTTGGGAATGCTGCGCGAAGTCTTTTCTCAAACCGGAGCCAACTCACGCGTGCTGCAAACCGACGGCGAGGACATGCAGAAGCGCGACCACTCGTGCTATTTCTCCGCGTCGCATGCCAGCAAGGATTCGGGCATTGCGCTCAAGCTGGCGCGACATCAAAAGCTGAACCTGCCGCTGGCGGCCGCCACCAAGCGGCAGTACGACCGGATGACACGCGAAGGGTTGGGGGAACTCGACAAGTCAGGCATTGCCGAACTCACCTTCCGTGGACGGCACTCCGAGAAGGTCAACGGTAAGGCTTAGCCCTGCCCTACAGGCTTACGTCGCCTTCACCCATCGCTGCGCCGCCAGCGCGGCGAGGAAGAGCGCGAGAAACGTGAGTGCCGCCTCTCTCGGGGCGTGTACCAGCGACACCATGTTGACCAGCACCATCCCCGCCAGGAGCGCCCCCACGGTGCGGCCCGGTTGCGGTGGCGACTGCCAGTAGGTGCTGCGGATACTTCGCAGGATCCAAAGCGCCAGGATCGCGCTGGCCACGACGCCCGATTCGCGATGCACCCCGCCATTGTGCAGCAGCGTCACCGCCACGGGTGAGATCAGCATCAGGCACGGCCACCGCGGGGAAACACCCTCCACGCTTTCGCCCTTGGCGATGCAGCTTAGTCCCCCCACGTAGAGTGCGAGCACCAAGGCACTCCACACCGCCAGCCCGGCAACGGGGCTTTGAAAGAACGGCGTCGGATCGTCGGCGCAGGCGTGCGCGTGGGACGCGGCCAGCAGCAGGAGGAAGAACCGGCAGGCCGCCATCAGCACCCAGGACCACGCGAGGTGCTTGTGCGCAAGATCGTAGAGGAAGATGCAGTTAAACAAGAGGAGCGCCAGCACGGCCGACGTGCCGCCGGGAAGCGCCAGACCAAACAACCCGGCCGCGAGAAGCCCGATGGCCGCGCGCCACACGGTGCGCTCGGCAATGGCGCCAGAGGGAATGGGGCGTTCGGGCCGGTGGCGGCGATCCCATGCCGCGTCGCAGGCATCGTTGAGAAACATGCCACCCAGATAAATGAGCGTAGCGCCGACCAGCAGCAGGCCCAACGCCGCCGTGTCGATGTCGTCCATGCGGATGTCGCCCATCCCCAGCAGCCATCCCGCCATGCAGTTGCTCCACACCGTGGGCAGGTTGGACACGCGGCCAAGGTCGAGCAGTGCGCGAGCGGTTTTCACCTTAAACATCCAAGGGTTTGATGCCGCGAGCGGCCCATTGCGCACAAGTCCACTCGTACTCCCGCACGAGCTGATCCACCACGTCGCCCGACTTGAGTTCCTCCGGCATCACCTCCCAAGTGTACGTCTCCATCTCAAAATGCGAGCACATTTGCGGCGCGGCCGCCACGGCGTCGAGCACGCCTAGGAGATGACCGGCCGTGTTGCCAAATTGGGGCGTGGGCGCGCTGTGCAGGGGGATGTGGAAGTGGATGCGCCATTCTTCGTCGGGAGAAGGCGCCTGCGCCGCGGCCGCTTCCAAGGCGAGATCCAGATCCTTGAAGCGTCGTAACCGGCCATCGGCTGTGCGCGCAACGACCTGGTGGAAGTACACGCCTTCGGCAAACTCCGCCAATGCCGCGCGCGCCTCAGCCGTGGGCACCACACAAAGCGCATTGCTCAGGTGGATTTTGCTGAGCCGGATGCGATGATCACGCAGGCGGGCCAGTGCCGCGGGCGCTTCCTCAAATTCCACGCCCAAGTGGCAGCAGTCGTAGTTGACGCCCAGGTGAGCGTCCAGCCGGTCATCACCGGGCCGATCCTCCCGAAGCTGGCAAAAAAACTCGGCCGTCTCCTCCGTGGTCTCCAGATGGCACAGGGGTTCGGGCTCCAAACCCAGATGCAGCATGCGCCCCGTGGCACGGCTGACGCGTTCGATGTGCTCGACGCAGTGCCAGAGTTGCGCACGCGCCCCGGCAATCTGCGCGGCGCTTCGATCAAATCCCTTGAACGTGACGGGCACGGTGCTGACGCTGCCCTCGACGCCTTGGGGTACGATTTGCCCCAGCAAGTCAAAGAGCAGATTGGTGTACTCCAGCCGCTCAGGCGCAGTCCAGTCGGGCGCATAAACCTGTTCCTTCACGCGGCCGCCGTGGAACCGGCCATAGGGGAATCCGTTGATCGTGAAAACGTAGCACTGCTCGCGGTCGAGCCAATGGCGAAACGCCTTGAGTGTGGAAGGGTCGCTCAGCTCGCGCGCGGCGTCGGCGCCCAGCCTTAACCCAATCGCATAGGACTTGCCCGGCGACACGCGGTCGCGCACCGCCAGCGTGTGGCGTTGCAGCGAATCGAAGGTTTGCGCCCACGATTCGCCCCGGTGGATGTTGGTGCAGTAGGCCAGGTGCAGGCCATGGGAAAGTCTCATGGCCTAGGCGGCGGGCAGCCTGAACTTGGGGCACTGGCCCATGAACTGCGCGGGGTTTTGAAACACCACCTTGTCCACCTCTTCGGCCGTCCAACCACGCCGGCGCATCTCCAGCGCCGTTCGCGGCACGGCCAGCGGGATGCTCACGCCCCAGTCGCAGGCGCTGTTCATCCAGATGCGCTCCTGCCCGTAGAGGTCGAGCAAATCGATGGCGCGTGCTGGCGAACATTTGCTCTCCGGATAGAGCGTCATGCCGGCCCAGAACCCCGCATCCAACACCCGGCGGCAGGTGTGTTCCTCCACGTGGTCAATGATGCAACGCTCGGGCCGGATGCGGCGGTCGCCGCGCAGCACGTCCATGATGAGATTCGTCCCTTTAAGTTTGTCTTCGAGATGCGGGGTGTGAACGAGGATGAGTGAGTTCGTGCGCGCCGCCAAATCCACGTGCAGCTCCAGCACCCTGACCTCGTTGCGCGAATTCTTGTTGAGGCCAATCTCGCCGATGCCCAGCACGTTGGGGCGATCCAGAAACTGCGGGATGATGGCCAGCACATCCTTCGCCAGTGCCACGTCCTCCGATTCCTTGGGGTTGATGCAAAGCCACGAATAGTGGGCCATCCCGAATTTCGCCGCGCGCTGGGGCTCATAGTCGGTGAGCTGGCAAAAGTAATCGTGAAACCCGTTGACCGACGAGCGGTCGAAGCCCGCCCAGAATGCCGGCTCGCACACGGCTGCGCAGCCGGCCGTGGCCATGTCCCGATAGTCGTCGGTCGTGCGGCTCACCATGTGACCGTGCGGTTCGATGTAACGCATGGCAGAAGTAACGGAGAAATCCTACCGGCCAGGCCAAGCACCGCAGGCACCCTTGCCGTGCGCCTTGGCAATGGGCCGGGTCGTGGGATCGCTCAAGGAAAGCAGAACGCGCTCGGCGCGGCCCGGCCCGCGGCGTCCGAGCGCCTTCAGCGCGGTGCGGAAGGCGGCATGACGGAAATCCGCGCCTCCCTCGGCGCGGTCGACACGGTCGAGAAATGCGGCGATGTCGATGAGCTTGTGTCGCGCATCGATGAAATACTGGTCGAGAACCTGCTGGCGGGTCATGATGGGGTCGCGTTCACATTCGGCGGCGCGCTGCTGGCAGGGATTATTGTGAATAACGCGCGCCTGCGCAAGCCAGCAGCGTCCTTGACGCTTTTTGAGCGCGTGTGATTAACTTTGCCCCAAGGAGGAGGTTGCAAAAATGCCGACGTACGAGTACGCCTGCGCCAAGTGCGGGAAGGATTTTGAATTGCGGCAGTCCATCAAGGCTGCGCCGCTCACCACCTGCCCCAAGGAACAATGCCGGCAAGCCAAGTGGGGCAAGGGCCGCGTCAAGCGCCTGCTGGGAACCGGCGGCGGAATCATCTTTAAGGGCAGCGGTTTTTACGGCACCGACTACCGCAGCGCCAGCTACCAGGCGGGCGCGAAGAAGGACTCCGCCACCTCCTCCGCCGACACCGCCAAACCCTCAACTCCGGCAGTAAAGGAATCCAAGTCCGATTCCACCAAACCTGCGGCGGGTGCCAAGAAAGCATGATCCGATGGCTCCACCATTTCGCGAGGGCAGCCTTCGTGCGCGGCCTGCATCAAGGCGGATGGGGCGTTGCGCTTGCATTCACCCAATCGGGCATCCTTCACGGCGCGGTGGTGTTGCCGGCCGACCGGTCGCTTCTCAGCACCTCCAAACAATTCATCGTCAGCTCCTCCGTCGTCCGGCCGGCTCCGAACACATTTGAGCCCGTCCACTCCGCCACCAACACCATCACGCTCACACCCGGCCGCGTGGTGATTCTAGCCGAACGGATCAAGACCCTCTACCTGCGCCTCTTGGGCACCACCGACCAGTGGAGCGGCCAGATTCGGCTGCACCTTGCGCCCGCCGGTGCCGCGCCCGCCGTGCCTGAATTCCAGCGCACGCTCTACCAGGACGGCTGGCAGTACCAGGTCACCCTGCCCGAGCGGATGGCCGCAGTGGACGCCATCCGCGTGATGGTCGACGTGCTGCTTGAGGAAACGGCGCAGCGCTACAGCCGCCGCGCCACGGAGATTCCACTGTGGCTGCGCGTCGGGATGGCCGAAATGATCTGGGCCAGCGACGGCGCCTCGCTCACCTCGCCCGCCAATGTGCCCGTGGTGTTTGACACCCTGCACCCCGATCCCTTCGGCGAGGCGCGCGCCCTCCTGCAGATCCATACGCCCTACACCTTTGGCGATCTCAGCCTGCCCGCACGGCGGCAGCTTGCGGGCGAAGGCTGGCATGTCTTCCGCGCCTGCGCCCATGTGCTCACGGCGGAGCTTCTGTTGCGTCCCGACGGGCCCGCGCAGATGCGCGAATTTCTTCGCCAGCTGCCGCGCTACCGCAACAGCGAGCTCGCCTTCCTCACCGCCTTCCGGTTTGAAAACATGCTGGCGGTTGAAAAGTGGTGGACGGTGGTTCAGGCGCAGTTTCGCAGCCGCGACCGATTCCGCCGCTGGTCTACCCCTCTGAGCATCAAGCGGCTCGAGGAGGTGCTGATGCTGGAAACCCCCAAGGCGGCCCGGCCGCAGCGCCTGCAGCAGGTGGTGGGTGAGTTAAAGCTGGGCGACCAAAAATCGCGGCTGGTGCAGGTGCTCTTCCAGCTTCGCGCCCTCCAGGTCAACGCGCCGCCGACACTGGTCAAGTTGATCAACGACTACCACGACGCGATCTTAAACTACCATCAACAGCGGGGGCTGGACAGCCTGAGTCCGGCCGCCGCATTGGAGACCTCCCGAGAGGACATCATCCTCACCAACCTGCGCTCCCAGCTTGATCGGCTGGACACTATCCTAGTGGACATCAGCCTAGTGGGTGAAACCGGCCCGGCTTTGGGAAAGACCGCGGCAGCCGATCCCCCGCCAGTCCGCCCACCCTTTGGCCTTCCTGCCAAGCTGCCCCAGCTGCCCTGATCGCCCTTGAGTTGGGGCTCCTTGACACCCGCTTCGCTCCACCTATCATCGCTACCCATGTCCGCCGCATCCGGGCACGCCGAGGCATCCGCTGGCAACTCCACTTCGCACGAATACAAGGCGTTCCTTGCCACGCCGCGCGGCGCGTGGGCGCAGGTGTCTGACGCGGACTGGAACGACTGGCGCTGGCAGCTTAAACACCGCGTCACCACGCTGGCCCAGTTGGAGAAACTGCTGCCCACGCTCACACCCGAGGAACGCGCCGGGGTTCAATTGGCAGGCTCCAAGCTGGCGATGGCCATCACGCCGCATTTCTTTGGCCTCATCCATCCCGACGATCCGCGCTGCCCCATCCGCCGACAGGTCGTCCCCCGCATCGAGGAATCCACCGTCCGATCATGGGAACTCTCCGACCCCTGCGGCGAGGACTCGCACTCGCCCGTGCCTGGCATTGTTCACCGCTACCCGGACCGGGTGCTCTTTCTGGTCACCGACCGCTGCGCGGCCTACTGCCGCTACTGTACGCGCTCCAGGCTGGTGAGTAATGCGGCCGGTTACGATTTCCAACCGGACTTTGACCAGCAGATTGACTACATCGCCCGCACGCCCGCCGTGCGCGATGTGTTGCTCTCCGGCGGTGATCCCCTGCTCCTGTCGGACGACAAGCTAGAAAGCCTGCTCTCGCGGTTGCGCGCTATTCCCCATCTGGAGTTCCTGCGTATCGGCACGCGCATTCCCATTTTCCTGCCGCAACGCATCACGGAGAGCCTCTGCGCAATGCTGCGCAAGTTTCATCCACTCTTCATCAGCATTCACGCCAATCACCCGCGCGAGCTGACTCTTGAAGTGCGCGATGCGCTGATCGGGCTGGCGGACGCGGGCATTCCTCTGGGGAACCAGTCGGTGCTGCTGCGCCATGTCAACGACGATGCGGCCGTGATGCGCGCGCTGGTTCAGAAGCTGCTCCTGTGCCGCGTCCGTCCCTACTATCTTTATCAGTGCGATCCCATCACCGGCTCGGCCCACCTGCGCGCCAGTGTGCGGCGCGGGCTGGAATTGATGGAGGGCCTGCGCGGACACACCACCGGTTACGCCGTGCCGCAGTATGTGATCGACGCGCCAGGAGGCGGCGGCAAGGTGCCGGTGAATCCTGAGTATGTGCTCAGCCGCAACGCCGACCGTGTGGTGATTCGCAATTTTGAAGGCAGGGTCTTTGAGTACATCGAAGGCGCCGGCCAGCCCATTCCCATCAAACCCAGTGAAGCCTTTGAGGCGCCGAAAACGCCCGAACCCTCGCGCGTGCGCCGGATGTGAAACGCCTCCCCCACCCTGCCCTATGAAGCTCAACACCCCACACTCCCCTCGTCGGCTCGCTTGGGCGATGTTGACCGCGCTGACGGCACTTTTGATCTGCGCGGCAGGTGAGAAGCCAATTCATGCAGCCCCCGCGCCCTCCATCCCGGCACAACTCCAGCCCTTCGTGGACCGGGGGGAACTTGCCGGTGCGGTGGCTGTGGTGGCCGGCAAGGATCAGGTGCTGGCGGTGCATGCCGTGGGCTTTGCCGATGTCACTGCAAAGCGCCCCATGAAGACCGACGCGGTTTTCTGGATCGCCTCGCAGTCCAAGCCCATCACGGGCGTGGCCCTCATGATACTCGTGGACGAGGGCAAGTTGAGCCTCGATGATCCGGTGGCCAAGTATCTGCCCGAATTCAAGGAAGTGATGGTAGCCAACGGCAACGAGGCGCCGCTCCGCCCCACGCATGCCATCACCGTGCGTGAAGTGATGTGCCACACGAGCGGCATGCCCTTCAAGTCGGCTGCCGAAACGCCCACGCTCGACGCATTGCCGCTGCGTGAGGCGGTGCTCAGCTACGCCAAGACTCCGCTTTTGCAGCAGCCGGGCACCAAGTACGTCTACTCCAACGCCGGCATCAACACCGGCGCGCGCATTGTTGAGGTGATCAGCAAGCAGAGCTTTGAAGCGTTCATGGATGAACGCCTCTTCCAGCCGCTGGGGATGAAGGACACCACGTTCTGGCCCAACGCAGCGCAGATGGCGCGCCTCGCCACGCCGCACCGGCCCAACGCCGCGAAGACCGCGCTCGAAACCACGCGCATCTCGCAGATGCAATATCCGCTGGAGAATCGCAAGGGCCGGTATCCGATGCCTGCGGGTGGGCTCTTTTCCACCGGGGCGGACGTCGCCCGTCTTTGCCGCATGGTGCTTAATGGGGGCGAGCTTGACGGCAAGCGCTACCTCTCTGCCGCCGCCGTGAAGCAGATGACCAGCCGGCAGACCCCCGCCGCGCTCAAGGAGAGCTACGGCGTCGGTTGGGCCGTGACGGGTGCGAGCCATGGCCACGGCGGCGCGCTTGCCACGAACATGTCAATCGACCCGCAGCGCGGCATTATCACCATCTGGCTCGTGCAGCACGCGGGATTTGTGGGCGATGGCGCAAAGGCGCAGGGTGTGTTTCGGCAGGCGGCCGAGGCGCAGTTTGGCGCCAAATCGCGCTGACGCCCCCTCGCGCCAGATGCCCCGCGAATCCATCGCTGCCAAGTCGTCGCGACTGGGACGCATCCTGATCACACTGCGGGGCGCCTATCCTGATGCTCACTGTGAGCTGGGCCATGCCGATCCGCTGCAACTGCTCGTCGCTACCATCCTCTCCGCGCAGTGCACCGACAAGCAGGTGAATACCGTCACCCCCGGCCTGTTTAACAAATACCGCTCGGCGGCCGACTACGCGGCTGCACCTCCAGCAGAATTCGAGCAGGACATTCGCCGCATCGGTCTCTTCCGCACCAAGGCAAAGAACATCCAGGCCGCCTGCCGGATGATGGCGCAACACCACGGCGGTGAAGTGCCGCGAAGCATGGGCGCGCTGCTTGAGCTGCCCGGTGTGGGCCGCAAGACGGCCAATGTGGTGCTGGGGAATGCCTTTGGAATCAACGAGGGCATCGTGGTGGACACCCACGTGGCGCGGCTCTCGGCAAGATTAAGGCTGGCCAGCTCTTCGAGTCCGGAACTCATCGAGAAGGCACTCATGAAAATCGTGCCTCGCGATCTTTGGGCTCAGTTGAGCCACTGGCTCATCTGGCATGGCCGCCGACGCTGTGGCGCCCGCCGCCCCGACTGTGCAGGCTGCGAGCTGCGCGTCCTCTGCCCCTCCGCCGCGTGAACACGTGGTTGCTGCTTTCTTCCGGGCCTGCCGACGGCGCGTTTAACATGGCGCTCGACGAAGCGCTTCTTGAGACCGCTGCAATCCGGGCCTGCGCTGTCCTACGCGCCTATGAATGGACTCATGCCTGCGCCACCTTTGGCTACGGTCAGCGGCACGCGGATGCGGCAGCCGCCACGCCCCTGCGCCCGCTCATCCGCCGCATTTCCGGCGGAGGCGTGGTGCCGCATGGAGCCGACTGGACCTATAGCCTCACCTTCCCGCCGGATCATCCCTGGGCCGCAATGACGGCCGCAGAGAGCTACCAACAATTGCACACATGGCTTCGCGATGCGCTGGCCGCGATGGGCCTGCCAACGACTCTGGCCGACGACTGCCGCCGTCCGCGTCAGGGCGAGTGTTTCGCGGGGCATGAACGGCATGATCTGCTCTGGCGCGGCCAGAAGATTGCGGGCGCCGCGCAGCGACGTAATCGCATGGGGCTTCTCATCCAGGGCTCCCTTCAGCCACAGCTCTCCTGGTGCCGCCCCGATTGGATTGGCGCGATGCAGTCGGTCTCAAGCGGGAACTGGCGCGTGATGGAGAATCCACCCCTGGCGCGCGCGAGAGAGCTGGCTCAAATTAAGTATGCCACGGCCGCACATCAGCAACGCCTCTAGCGACGCCTTTAGGGGTGCGCTAGCGTCCTATCCAGCCGCCTCCCAGCACGAGGTCGTCCTGATAAAACACGCAGGCCTGTCCCGGGGCGATGGCGCGCTGAGGCTCCAGCAGGCGCACCTGCGCTCTGCCGCCGGCACCCGGCGTGATTTGCGCCCGTGCGCCAGCGTGGTTGTAGCGGATCTTCACCGTGGCCTCGACCGTCTCCGGCGGCTGCTCAAAGGCGATCCAGTTGCAGCGTTCCACGGCGAACTCTTCGCGCTCCAGCTCTGATTCTGTGCCCACGATGACACGGTTGCCGGGCGCGTCCAGCTCCAGCACATACCACGGGCCCGGCGCGGCGATTCGCAGCCCCTTGCGCTGACCGACGGTGTAAAACTCCACGCCATCGTGCTCGCCCAGTTTGCGGCCGTGTGCGTCCACAATGTCGCCCCGGTGACGGGCGGCCAGCCCTGCCTTCTCTAAAAAGCCGCCGTAGTCGTTGTCGGGCACGAAACAGATCTCCATGCTCTCCTCCTTGTCGGCGGTCTTTAAGTTGCAATCACGGGCCACCTGGCGCGTGTCCGACTTGGTACGGTCACCCAGCGGGAACAGAGCCCGGGCCAGCTGATCCTGGCGCAGGGAGAAGAGAAAGTAGCTCTGATCCTTGCGTGCATCGCGTCCGCGATGCAGCAGCGTGCGCCCGGTGGCGGCGCAGCGCGAGGTGCGCGCAAAGTGGCCCGTGGCCACGTAACGCGCGCCCAATTGATCGGCACGCGTGACCAGCCGGCCAAACTTGAGCTTCTCATTGCACATCACGCAGGGGTTGGGCGTGCGGCCGGCGCGGTACTCGTCGGCAAAGTATTGGATCACGTGCCGCTGAAATTCGGCCGCCTCGTCCACGAGGTAGTAGGGAATGCCCAAACTGTGCGCCACGGCCCGCGCGTCCATCACCGCCTGCGGCCCGCAGCACTTGTCCTCCGCCCGTGAGACGCAGTCCTGCGGCCAGAGCTTGAGTGTGACGCCAATGACTTCGTAGCCCTGCTCCAAAAGCAGCGCCCCGGCGGCGGAGGAGTCCACCCCGCCGCTCATGCCCAGCATCACCCGCGTCTTGTCGCCGCCGGTCATGCGCCCGTGCCGCAGTTAAGAGCCTTGAGGGCCTTGCGTGCGTTGTCCACTCGCAGTACGAGCAGGCCCTTGCGCGAGCCCGGAGGGGTGGCGCAGTAGAGGTACTCGATGTTCACCTTCGCCTTCGCAAGCCTGCCGGTGATGGACGCCAGGCTGCCGGCCTTGTTATCCCCCTCCACCAGCAGCACTTCATCGTCCACGACCAGCGCGCCGTATTCCTCAAAAATCTCAACCGCCCGCTGCGGGTCGCTGACGACCATGCGCACGACGCTGTGGTCAATGGTGTCGCTGGTGGCGATGGCGAGGATGTTGATGCGGGCCTGGGCCAGCGCCTGGCAGACTCGCGTGAGTGTGCCGGGGCGGTTGTCGAGAAAGATGGCGAGTTGCTTGGCGATTTCCATGGCGGCCTCCGGTTGGGTTAGCGCAAACCTAGCATGGCGATGGCGCGCGCGCCAGCCCGCACACCTTTTGTCTTAGGCCCCCGCCAAAGCGCTGCCCTGCGTGATGCCCGGAGCCGGAAGCAGGCTTTTGCCCATGAGAAACTGGTCGATGGACCGGGCGGCACCCCGGCCTTCGTTAATGGCCCAGACCACAAGAGACTGCCCGCGGCGGCAATCGCCCGCGGCAAACACGCCCTCCACGCTGGTGGCGAACCGGCCATGCGCCGCCTTGAAAGTGATCCAGTTTCCGCGCGGGTTTTCCGTCTGCACGCCGAGCATCCCGCCCACCTCAAGTTCGGGGCCCACGAAACCCGTCGCCAACAGAACAAGGCTGGCCGGCCACTCCTTCTCTGTGCCGGCGATTTCCGTCCACGGCGCGCCGCCCTTGATGGGCCGGGACCAGTCGATCTCGACGGTCTTCACCGCCTTCACGCAGCCGGTGTTGTCACCCACGAATTCCTTGGCGAGAATCTGGTACACACGCGGGTCGCTGCCAAACTTTGCCTTGGCTTCCGAGTGCGAGTAATCGAGACGGTAAACGCGCGGCCATTGGGGCCAGGGATTGTTGGGGGCGCGCGCGTCAGGGGGGCGGTCGAGCAGCTCGAAATTGACCAGACTGCGGCAGCCATGCCGCAGCGCCGTGCCGATGCAGTCGGCGCCGGTGTCGCCGCCGCCAATCACAATCACGTCGCGGTCGCGTGCGGACGTATAGGCGCCGTCAGCGAAATCCGAATCGAGCTGGCTCTTGGCACTGCGCGTCAGAAAGTCCATCGCGAAGTCAATGCCGCTCAGCGAGCGGCCCGGATTTTTCGCCGTGGGATCAAAGGGCTTGGTTGCGCCCGTGGCCAACAGCAGCGCGTCGTAGTCCTCGATTAGTTTGGCGGGGTCGATATACTGCACGGGGCAGCCGCGCTCCTCCATGATCTGCGTCATGTGCCCGCGGGCGAATGACTCCTTCTTGCCGACGTGCGCGCAGGTCACGAAGGTGACACCCGCTGCACGCAGGAGGTTGACGCGGCGGTCCACCACCGACTTGTCGAGCTTCATGTTCGGGATGCCGTACATCAAGAGGCCGCCAATCCGGTCGGCGCGTTCGTACACCGTCACCTCGTGGCCCGCCTTATTGAGCTGATCGGCGGCCGACAATCCAGCAGGTCCCGAACCCACGATGGCCACGCGATGGCCAGTGCGTTGCGCGGGGGTTTGTGGCGAAACCCAGCCTTCGGCAAACGCGCGGTCAATGATGCTGTTCTCAATGTTCTTGATGGTGACTGGCGGATTGGTGATGCCCAGCACGCAGGCGCCCTCGCACGGCGCCGGGCACACCCGGCCCGTGAATTCGGGAAAGTTGTTTGTCTTGTGCAGCCGGTCCACCGCCTCGCGCCAGCGGTTCTGAAAGACGAGGTGGTTCCATTCCGGGATGAGGTTGTCGATGGGGCAGCCGCTGGCCGACTGGCAGAAAGGCACGCCGCAGTCCATGCAGCGCGCGCCCTGAGTCTCCAGTTGGCCGGCCTCGGGCTGCGCGCCGATTTCACCGTAGTCCTTGAGGCGCGCCAAGGCGTCGCGGTAAGGCACCGCCTTGCGCTCAAATTCTATGAATCCGGTTGGCTTGCCCATCGTGATATTTCCGGCTGCCAGCGCGCTAGGCCACCAGCTCCCTTTCGCGCTGCCGACGCTCGGTGAGCACACGCTTGTAATCGAGGGGCATCACTTTTACAAACTGGCGCAGGGCGGTGTCCCAGTCCTTGAGAAGCGCCTGCGCCACGGTCGAACCCGTGTAGGCGGCGTGCTCGGCCACCAATGCCTTGAGCTCATGGGCATCCTCCGGTTCGGTCACAGGCTCAAGCGCGACCATCTCAGCGTTGCAGTTGGGCCCAAACCGTTTGAGCGGATCCCAGACATAGGCCACCCCGCCGGACATGCCTGCGGCAAAGTTGCGGCCGGTGGGGCCCAGAATCACGGCGCGGCCGCCAGTCATATATTCGCATCCATGGTCGCCCACGCCTTCGATCACGGCCTGCGCGCCGCTGTTGCGCACGCAGAATCGCTCGGCGGCACGCCCCCGGAAAAATGCCTTGCCGCTGGTGGCACCGTAGAGGCAGACGTTGCCGATGAGAATGTTGTCCTCGGCCTTGAAGGTGGAGGCCTTTGGGGGATAGATCACGATCCGCCCGCCGGAGAGCCCCGTGCCGACATAGTCGTTGGCGTCGCCTTCCAGCTCGATGCTCACGCCCTTTGCCAGAAAGGCACCCAAGCTCTGCCCCGCCGAGCCGTGAAATCTGAGCCGCACGGTGTCGTCGGGCAGAAGGTCGGCCCCGTGCGCCTTGGCAATCTCGTTACTAAGAATGGCACCCACCGTACGATTGATATTGCAGATGGGAAGCTCGATGTCCACGCGGCGCCCGGCCTCGAGTGCGGGGCGCGCGCGCTCCACGAGCTGATGGTCGAGCGCCTGTTCCAAACCGTGGTCCTGCTTCTGAGTGCAGTAAGTGCCCACGCCAGGATGCGGTTTCTCAATGGGCGTGAGGATGGAACTCAAGTCAATGCCGTCGGCCTTCCAGTGCGCGATCGCACCCTTCATCTCCAGGCAGTCGACGCGGCCCACCATTTCGTTGAGGGTGCGAAATCCAAGCTGTGCCATGATGAGCCGCGCATCCTCGGCCACATGGAAGAAGTAGTTGACGACGTGCTCCGGCTGGCGGATCGTGATCTATCCCCCAACGGCCTCCACCTTCAAGGCCGAGGACAACATTCTC
>SXGR01094496.1_pt1 | contig 61095 bp, 70 predicted proteins | sample 3174711 | NCBI WGS metagenome assembly SXGR01 (sample SAMN11356860, study PRJNA531348) | freshwater metagenome | isolation source: freshwater sample F1-60 | place: China: Fuxian Lake, Yuxi | collected 2017-12-25 | reverse complement strand
CCTTGGGGAGCCGCGGCTGAAAAATCTTTTTCAGCCGAGACCATATTGGCCCTTCGTTAAGACCGATGGCTTTCTTAAAGTTGGTCGAGCTTGCACCCATGCGTCGGACGAACTTATGCTTGTCGAGAGGACGCTGCTGTGCGTGGTACATTCTAATGACGTGGTGCGCGTAGTCGGGATGCAGCTGCATCGTCGAGCCGTCAGCAAACTTGACTGGGTGCTTACCGCGGAGGTTGATGACCTTACGCATTTGGTAGACAATGTTGTCGCTCGGCTCGTCGGCATCGCTGGCTCCGTGAGCAGACTTACGCGCCTCGAACATATCGCGGTACTTCTTAGTGTGCTTGCTCATGCGCGTCTCCTTGTCGTCTCCTGGAGCCTTCTTATAGGCCGATGGGTCGCTGTCAGACATCTTGGTCTGCTTCGCAAACTGCGCCGCTCGTGCAGACTTTGTGATCGTCGATAGACCGGTGAAGTATTGATGACCCTCTTGTATCTTAGCGACTGCGTCTCTCAGACGGTCCGCTTCTTTTCGACGAATCATGGGCATGAGTCTAGATGCTATAATTTTTACTAACTTATCTAAATTCTTACCGTATCTCGACATGACTTGTCGATCGATCATAATTCTATCACTAGGTGACAACTGCGAATAATGTTCACCACGCTTTCCAGCGATTCTCGCTCGAAGAAGCATGATTGCAGCTTTTCGTGCTCTATATTGAAGTCTTGCAGGCGGAGCTAACCGTGTACGTTTTGCAAGCCGCATTCGCGTCAACTTGGCGCTCATTGCCCGCATTCTAGTAGCTAGTTTTCGACGTGCTTGCAAAGTCATGACCTTTGCTTCTGAAATATCGTCATCAAGCAAATCATCTAAAACATGTGCATATACTGCATCACTAAGATGCGGTTCGAAATCAGTTATATCATGCAAACGAATGACATCAGTCAATTCAGTATCATTCGGCACCGCATATAAATCTTTATTCAAGTAGCCTCTCCGCAAGCAATATGCCACGAACTATTTATAAAAAAATGTGGATCGCGGGATTCCAGAGCCCCCCCCCATCCGCTCTAAGCTGCAAGTGGCCCAGCATCTAATCAGTTAAGATGTAAACCATCCGCGAACACGGCTAAACATGCCTGCGGCCCACATTGGCTGCGGTACATGCCACCCAATAACTATACCGGCCAATACCCAAAGCACCATATCAATCATCGTACTTTCCTTCTTTGTTTAATATTCTTGTGTTTTTCATACCAATATCTTCCAGATTCTCTTAGGTTTGAATTTGCTTCTCTTAAAAATTCAAAATGGGCAATAATCAGTTTTGCTAATTTAATGCGCCATTTAGCGTCTTCAACCTCCGACATGATATTTATTAATGAGATTGCATGATCTATATGCGGACATGTGATATCTGGTACATATGGTTTATCTTTCATGGCACTTCTATACCTTATATATGTCCGCCCCATGCTCGAGCTGCTACCCACATCGCCGCAGACAGAAGTGCGGCGGCTGGTATTGTCAATAACCATGATATTAAGATACGTTTAGCGACCAACCACGATACACTTGGTGATGTATATGCAGAGCCTATACCAAGTATCGAACCAGTTATTGTATGCGTAGTTGATACCGGCACACCGATCGAGCTGGCTCCAAAAAGCATGCATGCGCCGCCGACTTCAGCCGCTACACCTCCTGCTGGGGTGAGCGGCGTTAACTTATGTCCTAGTGTTTGTACGATACGCCAACCGCCCGCAAGCGTGCCTAAACCCATCACGGCAAAACTGATAAAGACAACCCAATATGGAATTGAGTCTGTAGTATTAAGTATACCTCCAGCAACCAAGATCAAAAATATGATTCCAGCTGTTTTCTGCGCATCATTACCACCGTGGCCAAGACTATACATAGCTGAAGATAAAATCTGCAGTCTCTTATACCACGGCATAGATATATCATTTTCTGGAAAGGCTGTCTTAAAGATCGTATATATTCCTGCAGCTAAAATAAATCCTAAAACAGGTGAAATGAGTATGAAAGCCGCAACCTTAATGATGCCGCTAGAAATAATATACTCAAATCCAGATTTGGCAATTGTCGCACCGATTAAACCACCTATCATTGCATGTGAACTTGATGTCGGCATACCGAACCACCAAGTCATTAAGTTCCATATTATAGCGCCAGCAAGACAACCAAATAATACATATAAGTCGACGATTTCTGGATTGACAATACCTTTGCCTATTGTTGCAGCGATCTTAAGATCAAATACCCATATTGCTGCAAAATTGAAAAACGCTGCTAGAGTTATTGCTTGAATCGGTGTCAATGCTTTTGTAGCAATAACCGTCGCTATTGAATTTGCTGCATCATGAAATCCGTTTGTGAAATCGAAAACTAGAGCAACAAAAACTAAAGCAGTTATAATCAAAAACCCAGACTCGATCAAGGCGACATACTCTGAATTAACTTGCTATAAACCTGTCCCCAATATACCATACCCCATTTATTATTAACATCTGAACATGCTTCATATGCATTAGCCGCAGATTCCAATCGACGCATTCCAAGATTTTCAACAATCATTTTCACTTCGTTCATACCATCACTTGTTTTCATCTCGATTAATCCATTCATTATAGATTATAGATTCCAACTTGTAAGCTTCAACCTCCCATGGCAGGTTCATATATTGATCATGAGACATTTTAAATGGATTGTCATACTTTTGTCGCTTCCATCTAGTTTTATGATCATAAATATAATCATATAGTTCACCACGAGCAAATTGCTTTACATGAACTAGTTCATGTGCAAGTGTGTGTAATTGTATTTTTTTCTTTCGACTACTGTCGATTCTAATGATGAATTCCCGCGGTCGTATATTATCATCTTTCCATTCGCAATCACCTATTTTTTTTTCAATCTTATAAAGCGATGGCACCAATTTTATATTGAGTTCTATCTTAGATGCCAGCCGCTTTCCAGCTAATCTTTCGAGCATCCATCCTGCAGCCGTGGTATACTCCCACTTTTTAATGCCAATATCAGATTTCCCAGATACATTAATGAATGCCATGTGGACCTCCCTTATAAGAGTCTCACCTTATTCATTATAACACATAACAAAAAAATTGTCAATATGTATGATATTTGGTTTTTAGATATCTATCTGTAGTATACGGTGGAACATCTGTATTATCAGATTCATCGATGCTATCCCAACGTCTTGTCTTTCGCTGTCGTGCTTCTCTACGTCGGCGCATAAAATCATTATTGGAATTATTTTGCCGATTGCTATTAGACCAATCATCCTTGTCGAATTTTCTCGTCTTACTCATGTGTGTAACCTACTAAAGTCATTTTTTCCCCATTTCTTAGTCGTCCACTTCATATTATCGTCTTCTCGCTGTCTTTCACCAAATTTAGTCTTATCCATTGTCGGCCCATCATAAATATTATCTTGAGCCGATTGTTCCACATCATAAAGTCGCATTTTCGACCTATCAACACCAACAACAAACTTCTTATTTAAAAACGGATCACCATACCTATTTTTAAGCTGTTTGACCATAAGTTGATTAAGCTCTTCGAGACTCTCATTTGTAACTAGAGCGAATAAGAAATCTGCAGTAGCCGCTAGACCAAAACTCTCAGATACATCAGTCAAATTTGGATCGCTATTATCATAACCTGATCGAGTTGTCTGTGTAGCCGTTATAATCGGCAAATTATATTCTACTGCAAGACCACGAATTTCTTCAGCAATAGCCTTGACATATTGATAAGTATTCACATTCGATCCCGGTTTGATCCTAGACGACATACAGATATTTATATAGTCGATATAAATGATATCTGGTCGAAATGACTTCTTCAAGTAAAGTTCATTGAGTAGGTGACGAAAATGCCCGACATGAGCCCCAGCAGTTGGGTATTCCTTTATGATGATTTTTCCAACCGTCCTAGCTTTCAATTCAGCAATTTTACGATCATATGCTTCTTTAGGTATAAGCTTCAATTCATCGAGAGGAATATTCAAAAGATTTGCATCGATTCTCTCTGCAATCCGTTCTTCGGCCATTTCCATGGTTATATATAAGACGTTTTTTCCAGCAGCCATATTTTCGGCTGACATATGACACATAGATAAACTTTTTCCGACACCCGTCCCTGAGAGAATAATATTGAGAGTCTTTTTTGGAATTCCACCATTAGTAACTGTATTGAGCATTTTTATATTGAACGGAATGCGCTCTTCAATCCGATGATAGTATTCATATCTTGCATCGAAATCTTCGACAAAATCATGACCGATATGCGCATCCATCGATATTGCGAGGGCATCTTGAAGTATCTTCGGTATATTACCTTTATCATTGAACTTAGATTTTCCATCAATGATGGAAATCGATTCCATGATTGCATTATAAATTGCACGTTCTTGGCAAAACTTTTCGGTCTCGTCTATAAGCCATTTTTTTTCAGAAACCGTATATTCTTTAAGAGCATCGACAATTTCAATCGACCGCTTAAAATCAGATTCGCTCAAGCCACGCTGATCTGAAACAATGACGGCCAATGCATCGATTGTCGGACTTAAATTGTATTTTTGAACGAAATCATTTATTGCTTTATAGACATTTCGTTCTCCAGAATCAGAAAAATATTCACTCTTTATAAAAGGAAGTGCCTTTCTCAAGTAATCATCATCATGAACCAAACTCTTGAGAATCAGTGTCTCTATGCGCATCGGGTACTCAGTCTTACGTTAATTAACAAAAACAACAAAACGAGTTACTTATCGACTTTATCGTTTTTTACAGAATTTTTTACCACATCGAACAATATAGATGCTAGTGTATCGTCGACCAATTCACGATCCTTATCTTGGTTGAAAGCTTCTTCCGACGGGTTGATTATGACGTCATAGCTGAAATGAAGTGGGACGTCACCGTTCTCAAACGCATCTCCAAACTTCAATGTGTTATAACAAAACACGAGCCCAGCGAGTGGACCATTATTTACGCGAATTTTAACTAGCTCATCGACTTGATCAGATGTTGCATCTGGAAGAATCTCATAATTCGGTGGATCACTCAGTGACATTACGTTCTTCATTACCAGCATCTCCTATTCCATAAAGAAACTCAGTCTTAGCTGCAGCATCGATTGCAATCAAGACTTCCTTAGTGAAGTATTTTTCAGGATCTTCGGCAATTACCTTTCCAAAGACCTTAGAGCCGTCGGTCATTTCATAACGTGTGCCAGACTTCTTGATGATCTCGTATTTCTCAGCTAACTCGAGAAGGCCATAGTGACGATCTAGACCCTTATCATATGAGAGTCGAACATCAACCATCTTATTTTCCTTGGTCAGTCGACTCTTATCGAGCTTACAGTGAATAATGTTGCCAACGACTTCGGTACCATCGCGATCCTTCTTCTTTGACAAAAACACGATCTGAGATGCTGCATAGCGGAGTCCGCTTCCCCCACCCATGACTTTCATTGGCATGTAACTACCAATTGCTTCAGAGACATGGTTGGTCACAATGAGCGGACACTTAGCCTTAGCTAGCTTTAATGCTAGAGCTCGAAATGTGCCCCGAATCAATTGAGCCCGCGTCATATCTCGAGTGTCTTTACCTTCGGCAATATCCGTCACCTCTTTCTCGGTCGACAATTGACCAAGACTATCTAACACCAGCAACATCGGTGGACGAGACACGCCAGCATCGATGTAGCGATCGAGTGTGCGCATCACGTTGGTACGAAATCCTTGAACGGTCGACTGTTCGGAGATGATAACGCGTGACGTATCGATACCTCGATCTTCCATCATCTTCTTGGTGACTGCAGCCTCAGTGTCGTAGTAAATCACACCGGCTGATGTATCGGTCTCAAGAAACTTACGAATGATCCCAAGAACAAAGAAAGTTTTGCCAGTCGCCGATTCGCCGGCGAAAGCCGTAATCTTATTATTTGGGATACCACCGTTGATTGTGCCGCTCAATGCAGCATTCAAAATATAACTACCCGTATCGATCCAACCAGTAAATTCTGAAGAATGCAGACCGTCTTCAGCTAAATGTGTATTTGCATCACCAATAGCCTTGACCATGTCACGAAAAAAACCACTCATATTATACCTCCTTATTAAATAATATATACTATGTAATTTTTGATGTCAATTTCTTTTTCTTTGTTGTTGGAATGAATACATTAGCGGACCCTGCAATTCTTCCTAAAGAATCAAATTTCGTTGCTGCAGCTACTGAACCAGTAGGCAAATCAACATCTTTAGGACGATAACTAGCCGCCATAATCAACAATATCGCAAGAGGATCGAAAGCGAATACTAAAAGAACTATCACAAGCCGAACGGCACGTTCCATTGAATCGGTTGAAGATTCTCCATATACTAATGCTGAAATATAGCGTATCGGTCCGGCTTCAGCTTCTGCTCTCCTGATCGATGTTGCGGCCTGTGACTTTTCAATTCGAAGACTAGATATCGCTGTCTGCGCTCGTTTAACTTCAGAACGAAAGGTATCGCGATCTTTCGTCTGCTGTTGTCTCAGTTGAACTGACTTAGTAACCTGATCCATTTCAATGAGTTTATCGACCGCAGAATCAAGTTGCTTAAGTTGTTTAATTGCTACGGCTTCGGCGGCTATCTGAGTCGCAATTTCATCGTCTATGAAAGCAACTTTTGCCTTATCATCTCCAGATTCAATCGTTCCGGATACATGGGCATTCGACAAATATCCGAATATTCCTATGCTTGTAATCATCATAAGCACTATGACAGCTAATGAAAAATAAGCTCGCATCACTGTCGGAATTTCTTTCCAATTCCTATAAAGCCATGATGCAGTTACAACCTTGCCGATTTCCAAAACAGTACCCATCACAAGTACTGGCCAAAATGCCGCTGAAAATATGGTGATAAGACCAAGGATCGAATACCAAGCCGATACGGCAGATATCACCAACCCGGTGACTAAAGCATCTAAACGCAGCAAATTAACCCCGTGTAATCAAAAGAACCGCATCGAGCTGCTTTTGTAATATTTCGCGTCGATTGGGCCAGTATATGTATTCTTTATCTGCGGTCTTCAATAAATTATTCAAGAGGGGTACTATGATCGCTTCAAGCTTACGGATCTTTATTCCAAATTCATCTGATGTAACCTTCACAGTCTCAGCAGATTGTATATCATCGAACTTGAGATTTAGGTCATCAATTTTAGATTCAAGTCTATCTAAAATCTTTTCCAAAATATCGGCTGGCAGAGACGGCGGCATCTCAACTGGAGGTGTAGATAACCGAGCAAATTCGGTTTCATCAACTGCCGTAAATCCATAGTCATGGCCGAGATATTCGGCGGGGATGTTTTGTGCCATGTATTATTTATCACTCATTAAAAAAGTTTTCAAGAGTCGATCGTGCAACAGCGCTCCAACCAATGATATTTAGGATTGTTTCAAGTGGAGATAAAAATGCTTTATTAAACTGTAGTTCATAATCGATCTCATCAGCAAGATTGAATTCACGGGGCAAAATAGTCATTGCGCCCATTACATTTTGACCCACAGTTTTCATATAACAAAACTTCATTTTCTCGCCAGGCTTAATAAGTTCATACTTTTTATTGAGGCGTAAAGACTTAAGTTTGTTATTGAAAGCCAAAGCAGCTCTTACGTGGATCGGTATACCTTTTGATTCAAGGGTATAATCACTCAGACTTTGTACACTACGCGGAAAAGCAATTTCATCAAATGGCAACTTAAAGAACTTCTCTTTAAATTCAGCAATGTATTGTTGTGTAGTTGGCTGATCAGTAGTTACAATAAGCTTAATGGCATGAGTAATAGCCTCACGGCATGAAGCTGGTGTCGATGATTTGACCGCTTCGATGCCCATCACCTTGAGCTTAGGTTTAGCATAACGAACACCTTCGTTATCATATACATTGAGAATATAACGTTTCTTTGCAGTCCAGATACCACGATCTGCAATTGACTCTCGCTTCATTTGCATCTTTTGTGAAAAGCAATTCATCTTTTCAGCAAGATTTTTATAGATTTTATCTATAACCGGTTGAATAGCCGCATTTGCGACTTTATCGAGATAATCAACCGCCTTATCATGTTGAATTTTAACCTTCTCAATCAATGCACCGAACTTTATATAGATGCTATCGGTATCTGATGCAATTACATAATCAATATCGTTTGTATTAAGCATCTTATTAAGCTTTGTATTTAAACCGATCTCTACCCAACGAATTGCTAACTGACCACCTAAAGTGATTGCGACTGCATTATTGATATTAAAAAACCGAAACCATGGATTGCCCATAGCACCATAACAGGAATTCATCTGAATTTTTTTTGCCATTTGAAGGTTCTTATAACGAGATATTAATTTAGATATATTATGCTTCTTTATAGTATCAGTTTCAACTTCATATGTTTTCTGAGCATCAATCATCTTGTTCTTGTATATAACTCGGTCATCATACATACGTTGCATGATTTCCGGAAGAAAACCTTGTTTCTTATTTGAATAAAGACAACCATTTGGAGCAAGACTACAATCATTCGGTATCTGCGGAGTATTCTCAAGAAGCCAATTGATCGATGGAATATCGATCTTTTCACTTTGTAATGTTTCAGGCGAAATGTTATATTGTAAAATGAGATGCGGATAAAGACTATTAAGATCGAATGACATTACCCAATCATGCATTCCGAGTTGGGGATCCTTGACATATGCTCCGACAAAACTATCGGTCTTTTTTCCACTTATGACAGTTGGTACAGCAATCCGCCTCTTCCATAGATGATTATGCGTGATAATATCCCACATTCTAACCTGTGTGAAAACATCATTATAATTGACTTTTGCGTCATAAGCAAGAACTATAGCCATTTCGATTAACCGAAGCTTATCTTCAAGCCGATCAACAATATCGACATCTTTAATGTTATATTCAATGAATTTTTGGTAATTATTGAGATATAGGTTATGCAATGTCTCATATTGAGAATAGTCGATCTTATTATCATCAAGTTCAATATGAGCAATATAACCTAATCGATAAGACTCTCTCTGAACATAAGTAAATTTCTTATATAATACCATATAGTCCAGAACTGCTATGCCTTCAATCGTGACACGAGTTGTTGGTCCGAATGAAGATGTACCAGCGCCTATTCTCGTGTCGCCCCATGGAGATAGCATCTTAAGATAAGTAGAATTCCGCCTTTCATCCATTTGTCTAACACGACGAGCGATGTATGGAATATCAAAATTCTCAACATTCCAACCAGTTACAATATCCGGATAAATGCTCGCCCATTGTGTCACAAATCGAGCGAGAATATCGTCTTCATTAGAACACTTAACATATTCGACATCTTCTCGATCTGTCGAGAAATCGCCAGTGCCAAATACGTAGCTTCGGCCTTTTATACGTATGGTCGCTGCGATGATCGGATAAAGCGCATCTTCTGGATCGGGAAACCCTTCATTCGATGCGACTTCAATATCAATATTTGCAATACGAATCTTATCGACATCAAAATCAATATCACCGAGATATGTCTCATTGATGAAGGTATAAGCAAATCGATCGAGACCATATAGTCGAAAATTGCTGACGTCTGAATACTGCCTTGCATAATCTTCGGCATCCCGAATACCAGAAAACTCAATAGGTGCGAGGCATTCTCCAGAAAGCGTTTTCCAATCCCCAGTCTTATTCGGAACAAATAGCCGTGGCTTATATTGTTCTCGCCGTTGAAAACGCAAGCCATCTTCAAAGCCTCGAAGAAGAATTGCGTCGCCACGAACAGTCACATGAGTATAAAATGTATTCATAATATAAATTCTATCACAATGTTATTGAAATGTCAAAATAATTTAACGTCGACGTGGAATATTATCAGCATCATCTTCATCAGTATCACGTGCTAATGGACGGCGTAACAATGACGAATTATTTATGTTAGTTATTTTTTCTTGACCACGGCTCCAAGCCGCAACTCCTAAAACAGCACCCATAGCCAAATGATATAATCCAGCGCCTTGAAGTGTCAATGGTTCCCACTGCTTAATTGGAAGCTTAAGCAATGCTTGAAGAATGGCCCAACCAATCGGTGCAATGATAAAATCAAATGCGCATGTGCTCATATAAAGCCAACCCATGACCGGCCGCCATTTGGTTTTTACCCAGTCTTCTTTCTCTTCGGGGTTCTTCTTATCCATTGAGAACGGCTAATGTATGATCGAAATGCCGCTTACGATCTTCAAGACCGATTGTACCGCCATTGATGATCTTAGTCATTTTAACAATATCACCAGTATCAGCAACCGCATTAAGACCATTCTTTTTCCAAAACCATGCCGCAGATCGTGCAGCACCTTCTGGAGTTTCAAGATATGTTGGATCGGATTGTAGATCGATCCCAAGCGCTTCACCGCAAAGTTTATAATTGTTGCGCCCAGTAAGTTGAATGAATCCACGACCGCGGAAAGCCCAACCGTCTCCAGAATCTTCTGATCCATTACCCATACGATTAGCATATACGCGATTAGCAATCATATCTGGCTTTCGGCCATAAGATTCTGCATTAGAAGCATTGAAATATTTTGGAAACGTCTTGGTCAAGCCCTGAGCGCTATAATTCAAATTTTCCTTGACATACTTAAAATTGCCGCTTTCATGCGCACACTGAGCAATAAAACCAGCGGCTCTAGCCGTAGTATTGATCTCAAATTCTTTCATTGCAGCAGCAATGGTTGGAGTATAATCGCTGATGGCTTGTTCTGAAGCTTCAGGGATGCATTCTCGTAGTTGGTCTTCGGTGATCATGCATCCCCCTTAAAACTATGAGTTATTTATCCCCAGCGAATTTTCTCAAGCATTCTAAAAGCATCCATGCGAATGCTATGCGGAATATGCATATCACGTACGACAGATTCCAAACGATTATAACGATTGGCTGCAAAAAGGCCAATAAGTAAAATGATCATTATTTTTGCTCCGTAATAATAAGGGAAAGCTGGTTCCCCAGCCCCCCCCTATTTCGAAAAGATAATACTATTCGGCGAGAAATGTCTTCTCTGTCTTTTCACCAACTTCCGTCACATCAATCTTACGCGACTTCTTATGCTCGGGAATCAAATTCTCGAGCCATACCCGAAGCATGCCATTGAACAACTCGGCATTACGGATTTCGATGGTATCGGCTACGGTGAAAGTGCGTCTAAAAGCACGATCGGCGATACCCTTAAACAGATATACTTGGTTTCCTGGAAGACTCTTTATCTCACCCGTGACAGTCAAAGTACCGTCTTCAATTGTGACATCAATTTCGTGCCGGCCAAAACCAGCAACAGCCATCTCGATCACAAACTTATTATCATCGACTTTTCGAATATTATACGGTGGATAATTTGTAGCAGCCATGTTCTTCTTACGAACATCTGCATTAAAACCACTCAGCTTGTCGATAACATCATCAAAACCAACAAAGAACGGATCGAAGATCTTACGGTCGTACATTAATAACCTCCTGTTGTAGCAAGGTATCATTACAAAAACGTTCCCTAAGGCAACGTCTAGTATTATATAATCACACTTTCACAAATGTCAATCAATATTTATATGATACACCTCTTTTTTTGCCAATTTGATATTTCGTTTCCAATAGCCAATCCTTAGCTTCCTTATATGTCAATATTTTAATTTGCGAAATTGGCGCAATTGGCGCATGAGAAAGATCGGTGATCAAATTGACCAATTGCCATTCGGTTAATAGCTTTGCAATAGAATTCCGTCTAGCAGCATCATCATCAGAAAAGTCTGTTGTTTTTCCATCGAGCATGAATAATTCTTTGAAGTGCACGATGAAATATCGACCTCGTTTGTGGAGTATATGGCAGCTTTGATAAAGTGTTTGATCTCTTTTAGATGCAATACCGATTCTTGTTAAAGTCTCACAAACTTTAAGAAAATCTTCAGGTGATCTGAGACTCACCTCCACCATTTGTTCTATGAGATGTCCCACTTTGGCCGCCTCTCTCTAACATCGAACGCATATCTTCTATCTGATCGCGGGAGAGGACTCTAATAGCTTCCAGAGCTTTAACACGACCATAATTATGGTATTCCATAACTACAGATAGGTCCGCGTCAAATTCGGGCTTTGCCCATTTCGAGAACCTCTTACGCTTTCTTAGAGTATTTATAAAAAAGGCTGCCATAAGTGCACTATCCAAATCTCGATAGAAATTCATCTCATTTGCATAATAAATGGCATCAGCATGATACGAAAGCGCACGATTAACCATGAATGCATTATATTCACGTTCAGTTTGCTCAGGATTTTCAGATTCTGCTATAAGATCCTGTTTCGTAAAGCTGACTGCATCGACAAATGCAAATGGATTAATTGTCATACGAAATCACATTCTGTCATAATAGCTGTTAGACATGCCGCCATATTAACTTCTTGGTCTGCGACAAATGCAGCTTTATATTGATAATCGGCTAGGATCATAACGAGATTCGGTATTGTCGTTGGCTTAATGACATTTGATGCAGAATCATAAAGACGGCGAAACATCGTGGTTGAGTCGATAGTAGAATTGTGCCCGACCCAACGCCGCATACCGACAAAATCCTTAGCCTTCAGCAGCTTAACTAGATCAGTGATATCATCATTTGCAATCTTAGACAGAATGCCGATGTTAATCTCACCATTAATTCCATATCGTTGAAGCTCATTTAGCACACGCCTCCAATCAGGAAAGTGCTTCGTGATTAGAGCACCGATAGCTTTAACATCATACTTTTCAATACCCTCTTCTGCCAAGATCGATCTTACGCGCTTGAAGAAAGATTGAGCAATACCCTGCTTTTCATCACGCGAAATTGCAAAATCAATGACGCTGCAACGAGACTGCAAAGGCGTGATGATCCGACTCTTGAAATTACATGTTAGGATAAACCCGCAATTATTCGAATATTCCTCCATGAAATTGCGAAGAGCCGGTTGTGTAGATTGCGCATTAAGATAATCAGCTTCATCAAGAATAACATATTTTCGTCCAGTTGATACCATCGAAACAGTGCTAGCAAATGCCTGAATATCGACACGCAATGTATCGATATTGCCACGCATAGATCCGTTGATAACGATATAATCCGCCCCAATTTCTTCAAGCATCGCTCGAGCTACGGTAGTCTTACCGACACCTGGTCCACCAGAGAGAAGCAGATTCGGCACCTCTCGAGTATCAACAAACTTTTGAAACGTCGTCTTTAAATCACTAGGCAGAATACAATCGGCAATATGCTTTGGTCGATATTTCTCAACCCAAAGATAGTCTCGCTTAACCACATCACTCTCCAAACTTAGAAGACGACTCAGTCGGAATCCAATACTGAATAGCAGCACTCATAAGAGTTGCAAGACCCTTTGAAGAAATCTTCATTTCATAGTCGCCAGACATCACCTTGACCAAATTCTCTGTCTTGAAGATCATCGAAAACTTTGTTGCAATTGGATCATGATCGAGCGGCATTTTGAATATATTGGAAGACTTATTCTTGAAGTCACCGGCTACAAGATAGACCTTAGATCCATCACCTACAACAGAAACTTCAGATAGATTAAGCACACTCGATGCCCTGATAACAGAAGACAAGTCTGTCTTTGCAACTCGAGCAACGACATCCTCTGACGGAAGCTTAATATCCTTATTCGGTGCAGCTAGAATATTTTCCGGTGATGCATACGTATAAGATAAGCTTACATCATTCGAGCCATTGATTTCGAGAGACTTTTCGCCAAAGTTGATATTTGGATCTTGAAACAGACTGAGCGCTGACAAGAACTGCGAAAGATCATAAATAGCGAAGTCTCGCGGAAATGCATCAGCAACTTCTGCCCTTGCCATAATCGTCTTTTGCGGAGAGATGACTTGAAGAATCGTTCCGCTTCGTACTAGAATCTGAGCATTGATTGCTGCAAAATTCTTTAGAATATCGACGGTATCTTTCGCGAGCCGCATACTGTAAATCCTTTCTCGATTTATCACGTTGTATTGAAATTATACTTGAAACCGGGCGGATTGTCAATTACTTGTTCTTGCCTAGCTTAGCTTTCTTACCTAAAGCAACGGCATCAGCCGTTGCTGAAGCACCGATCTGAGCAAGATCGATTAAGCTGCCGCCGAACATATATGTGCCGAAATGCTGAAGCCGCATCCATGGGCATAGCATGATCTTCATGCCCGCACCACGACTCTTCTGACAAAACCAATAATCTTCAGATAGATATCTTTCAGTCGATTCATCGATCTTCTGTTGAGAGTCTTCATAATGACGCTTAATTTCTGACGTCTCTACCGATTCACCGTCAATTATTCGTCTAAGAAGATTTTCATATACCTTAATGGGATTGAAACGATCAATTTCAGCTTGGAAAAATTGTCCAATTTTTCTCGATCCGTCGAAATGTTCAGTTCGTACATGGTCCGGTAAGTATTGGATTTCGGGATATGCCTTTGCGAATTTTTCAAAAGTTTCACGCGGAATGATCATGAAACCGGTTCCGCCTTCAAGCACTTCAACCGGTTCATCAAGACGAATTTCAGTAGAACCATTTGTCGGATTGAACACATAATCACCAACATAATTACCGAGAATCTCTGGGTCCTTATCAGCAAATCCCTTATCAACCGCACGCTTGATCTTTTCCCAGGAAATACACTTCTTAGGATACGGACCGCAAACGATATCCATCCCCTTGCTCGGATCCGCAATGATCGAAAGAGCAATGACATCACTTGGATCGAAACCAATATCAGCATCGATGAACATCAAATGAGTATACTTAGTATTCCGCAAAAACTCATCGACGAGATAATTTCGTGCTCGAGGAATCAGGCTCTCATTGAATAGATAAAAGAAATCAATTTCAATGCCATGTTCTATCGCCATACCCTTTAGATCTGTACATGACTTTGCATAATGACCAGCACACATGCCGCCATACATCGGTGTACACACTAAGATCTTTTTAGAACGAAGTATTTCCGGAGAAACTGAAATTTCCATAGATATAATATGCCCCCATGTTAAATAAAATCAATCACCACTGAATATATATCAGTATTCCAACGTCATCGGGTCAATCGTATCTGGCATCATATCTACGATGTTGGTATATTGATCAGGATTGAGCAAATTCGACAACACGCTAGCACCATAATTAGTAGTCCCATAACTGTTCTTATGACAGACATAAACAGAACCACTAAACCCATGAAACTTGTAAGTGTCATTTAACATTTCGACTCGAGTGACGCCGGAGTTTAATTTCCAAGAAGCTCCATACAAATAACTACCACTCCAAGAAGCAAAAATCTTATAATAAAATTTGTTATTAGGAGGAGTAATTTTTAGCATTACCCAACGATCGGGTGTATACTCAGCCATTGTCGTCAATCCCAAAGTGATTCAAAATATTTGCCGAAAAGACGCAACCCTTCTGACCGTCTCTGTCTCACATTGAGATCATTTTCAGCAACTATATCACCGAATGCCCAGATCATCTCATCCAAAACCCAAGTCCATCTTGCATGATGATTATCATCAATATCCCAGTCACTTTTTTTGGGAGGGGCGGAAGACGACCTTAAAGCTTCAGGAACATCGGTATCGTCCACATATGGCGATCCATGCTTAGTCCGCTTCAGCTGTTCGAGCATCGGCAGGATGATATGAGCAAGAGTATGATCCATGCTCCAAGTATCATAAGGATCGATGCGAATGCGAATGGTGTGCTTTTTCTTCTCATGACACCAATTGCAAAACGTGTTGAGTATTGTGTCATTTAACCATTTACCAAATCGGTCACGGGTATTTTCGGAAAAACCGATAAACTTAGTCAACTCTGCGAGTTGATATGGCCCCCACCACTTCTTATATGGACCGATATAAATCTTCATGATCATCTCCAAGTTATATGTTATAATACAACAAATAACATATATTGTCAATAATAATTTCGGTCATATAGAAAATAATGAGGTGGGGATGAGCCCCACCTCGAGTTTATAACCAATGCTAATCAGATATGATTACGCAGCCAACTTACGATCGTAACCCCCGACACCCAGCAGCTGATAACCAGCCGCAATGATAGCTCGGGTCGGATGACCGAGACGATAGACCGTGAGAGTCTGTCCGGTCGAAGACACCTTCTGATTTGCATATACAGCATAACCCTGATTGCGCAGGTTATTGACCGTAGCACTCAGATTCTTAAGGTTAAATCGGCTACGAGCCTGCATCTCAGTGATGTTGCCACCATTCTTAAAGAACTGCAGAAGCTTGCCAGTCTTGGTAGTCGCAGTCATATATTCAACTCCTTCATAGTTAAGATGAAACACTTCCCGACATCGGGTCGTGCATGTATGTCGTCACTGACGACGTATCTAGATAATACTCGAGCGCGTTACGTATGTAAACTAAAAAATGTTGGATTTATGCCGATATTAACACATCCAACACAGAAGGCTCACCCATGGCAGCCACGCGGTGAGTCTGGTCGTGGTTTCTTTGAAACAGATACTTAGCATTCAGCCACTCGCGGCGGCCTTCTAGAGCAGCCACGACCTCCTCGGCCATATCCTGCGCTGTCTGTACGGGAACGTTTTGGCAGATATGGTTGACGCTCTTCTTTTGATTCAATAGCTCAAAGTTTTCTGGAAGACCCATGATCGACATGGCCTCGCGATAGGTGATGTACCGATCCTCGACTGGATGCGTCAGCATGGTCGGATAGTGACCGACGAACGCGCCGATGTAGTCTTTTGGTATCATAGTGCCGCGGCGCATAACGCCCTTTCCGGTCTCAAGCTTAGCTTTCTTTCGAAGAGTCTTATCGGCTTCCTTATCATAACCGTTCTTTCTAAGCCAGTCAGCGAGGCGATGCAGGTCAACACCGATATTCTGAATGTACGTGAATAAGTCGCTACGACGGACGTGTACCGGATCGACTGTAGCAACAAAGTCGCGGTGCTTCATTCCACCATAGACGTCTTCTAGAACAAACCTATAGTGAATGTCGTCTCTTGACGGTATCTTGGTATTGATCGGCTCTTGCTGACTGTTCGCTTTGGACGCTTCCATGATGACGTCCTCGATGCGACGATGCGGCCGGTTGAAGTAACCGAGGAGTGGCGTCTTAGTTCCTCGCCAGAAAAAATAGAACGATCGCTCTCTTATTTGAGGCTGACCGTGAAGCAGCGATCGCGTACGATACACAGACATGGTGTAGCCGTTCTTCTCAGCGATCAGGCGAAGCTTCTCGCGAATGTTCTTGCCGATGTTCGATGCGAAACCAGGCGCGTTCTCTCCCCAGAACACGTCGGGCTTCATTTCACTGAGGACGTATTCGGCCGTAGTTTCCATCCACTTGTTGTTTGGATTGTGATCGCCAAAACCAAACGACATCTGAGACAGACCAGCGCACGGGCACACTGCCGAAACAACGTTGACTGGTTTCGGGTGGCGTGCTCCCTGATCGAGAAGAAGATACTCAACCTCGTTTTCATACCAGTTCACGATGTGCGAATCGTTGGCTGAAAACGGACTATATGACAAAAAATACTCTGGGCGCTTACCAAAAGCTCTCTCAGAGCCGATGGTCTCACCCCCTATAAGCGGAATGATCGATGCGTGCGTTAGGTTAGTGGTCATAGGTCCTCACAGTCTTATATTTGCATATTTCTCGAGAGAGTTAGCTATATTGTTTGACAGGTACTCTCCAGTGTAGTATCCGTCGTCGAGCATATTCCATAGGTGCTCGAGGATTTCCTGATACTCTCGCGGATTGGCCTCGAGGCGTTCGATGGTCGACCACATCTCGCCCGCGCTGCGTACGCGAAGGATTGCCGGTACGTCAAAGATCTTATCGGTGTCGTACTTTGGATGAAAGAACGGAACGATTCCGAAGTACAGCATCTTCCAAAACTTCTGCGTGACGAACCCACTGAGCTTATTGAAGAATGGCGGAATTAGAGTATACTTAGATCGCCAAAAAATATCGGCTACTTCAGATATACCCTTATTCTCAAATGCGCCGGGATATTTAGATGTCATGGCATCATCCCAATTGCCATATATCTTAATATCAGATCCACGATTAGTCTTAAGCAGCCATTCTTCAAGAATTGTGCCACGATCTCCGCCACCATTCAGACCCATCACAAAAAGATTGTCTTTCTTAACTTTACGAAAATCGATCTTTTTTTCATTGAGAAGAAACACAGTCTCAATCCCAGAATATTCATAATTTAACTTCACTTGTCTAAACTTAAGGGATTCAGCATAACTAACAATCCTAGGCTTTGTTTTTGTTATATTGACTTGACTGAGAATGCATTGTTCATCATTTGTGACATCTCGTTGCGTGAGCGGCACATATCGCGGATCGCTCACCATAAGAACATACGGTGTTTTCGTTATATTTAGTAGATGCATCGGCGGTGCATAATACCAACTGAACATGACGAGCGGTTTAGCTATAGTCTGTTCACGAATAGTTTTGATACCGACATTTGGAATACCAACAGATCCAGTTGGTCCTTGATACATTATCCCAGCATCGAATTTAAGCCCACGTGATTTGACATGCTCTGCTAACCAAAAGTGTATGTCATGATGCTCCAATATGTGATCATAATTCGATATCTTTTTTGGAATTTCATCAAAGAGATCGACTATATTATCTGGGATATCGATATCGTCGATTGAATCGTCATCATCAAACCACAATGTTTTTGCCCGCTTCTTACGATAAGCTTTAATATCTGACCTACCAGCTAAATAAAATGTATGTTGCGGATATCGCTTAGCTAACATTGTATAAAGAAGTGGCCCTTCCTCGTCTCCAGCATAAATCGACCACTTACTCTTATCAAAATGAATGACGCGTCCTAACTTACCGATCAATATATTCATTATAAACCTTTTGAAGCTGATATCGGCCAAAATAATATAGAAACACGGCATATTCATGCTCATGCAATGCCGAGCTGTTAATATATATAAGCGCAGCCAGAATGCGAATTTTCTTCATTGAGAAACCTTTGGCGGCTACCCAAGATTCAAATTCAGCAGTAGTCTCAACAAATCGATTTGGTCGATTTACATCTACTCTAAGTTCGCCGTTTTCCAATCTTTTCGCTTCATATTCTCCACGATATATCATGGAATGCGGAACGATTAAGCCATGATAAAACTTAGCTAAGTCATAATAGACATCACCTAACATATAATTTTTCTCACCGAAATTTTGTCTCCAATCAAGAAGCACAAAATTTCCATTTCCAGTATCGACGATATTTTCACAATGAAAATCACCATGAAATCCACCAACAACTATAGTCTCTGTCAGCCAAGCCCAATCGATTTTATTGAGAAGATACCGCATCGATGGAGTTATAACACCATTGATTATCTCCGATTTATCAACAATCTCAAATCTCTTCAAAAAACTACCTAAACGATTTTCAGTCTTAGTCTTATAAAAATCCATCGAGGCAGTAATGATTCTGTCTATAGCAGTATTCGCTAAAGTAGAATAATTATCTGTCAACCATATAGCATTCATTTCGTAAAAAAGTTTAGAGAAAATCAATGTATCGAGAGTCTCACTAAGCATTTTGCCGTGAACCTTCTCATATACATATAGATTCTTATCTTTATAAATGATCTTTGGAAGAAGTCTCAATGGGAGATATTCTTCAATAACTCGTCTAAGCCTATCAGATATGAATTTCTCATCCGTTGAAAATTTGATAACTTTGTTATTCAAAAACCAAATAGCCTCAGATTCCTTTTCAAGGACATTGTGTTCCGGCACCCCAAATTTCGTTTTCGTCTGCTCTAAAGCCATCATATTCCCAGTATCACACCACGATGGAATATGAATTGCTCGTACACTTCGAAGCGCCTGAAGCCCATATGCTTCTCCGACCACAATCGCATTAGGTTCGTGCATATGCTCCCAAAAGGTATCCCAAGCTTTTACACCGGCCGCACCGATATAAATGTTCTCACAATTCACACCCTTTGGATTAATCGTAGTAACTCGATTATTTACAATCTCGAGAGTACGATATTGAGGCAAATCATAAGTGCCGTCATTCTTGAAATATCCAACCCAATTCTCAAGTGAAGGGTCGATATCGATGGTATCCGAAGGAACGATAGTGTCATTTGCAACAAATATAAATGGACATTGAAGGTGCTGCTCAGCGCATAAAAGAGAATAACCCAGACCACTGCCTGGTCCTTCGAACTTGTCAACATCTACATAAGTGATATGCCGATCGCCATGCAAAGCATCAATTACTTGTCGAACATAATCACCTTTATACCCAAGAAGCACAACTATCTCAACACTTGGATCAAACTTACAAATAACATGAGATATAGCCGGCCGACCAGCTATTGTTATAAGAGCTTTGTTGATGAATTTAGTATATGGCCCAACACGACTGCCTAGACCAGCACTTGGAATAACTACTTTATACATATTACTTTAACTTTAGCAGCAAGTCGATATTTAGGGTTGGCATATCATAATTATTGAAACTAATAAATTTCGGCATATGTTCAGACAAAATGAATCTCAATACTTCAAGCAATACACCACGTCCACCAGCAGTCGGAAGTATATGCATAGCGGCTAATCGTGCTTCAATTACGGCATCGAATGGAGTAAATGACATTGCTGCTTTCTTCAAAAGCGGAACATCCCATAATCCATCACCGACGAATGCGGTGACTGCGGCATTGCACTCTCGTTCAAACCAATTAGATCGATCTTCTTCTTTAACTAATTGAAGCGGTATTTGCATACCATCAAGTCTGATTTTAGATATATCAAACCCACGAGCATCTGCCGTTATAGCCACAACATCAATACCAAACTTACGAAATAACTTGACGGCATCCGCATCATGAGAAGCAAACGCTTTTATCACCTTGCCATCTTTAGTATAGTAATGCATGCCGTCAGTTAAAATACCATCAACATCCGTCACCAACTTAGTTATCATCATACTTTAAGCTCCGTCAAAATGCAAGACTAGTATATTCTATGCCGGCTTCAGTAAACATAGACTTCGACAATTGGCCAGATCGAATCCAATGCGGTGCGCTTTCAAATTTTATCCTATCATACATCTCATAAACGCGTTTAACACCACATTGGATTACACCTTTAGCGCATTCAGAACAAACCGGAAGGCCGTAAATATAGAGAGTGCTATCACGTAGACATACACCGATATTGCATGCATTATATATACAATTCATTTCAGCATGCGCTATATATGATAACTTAACATCACGATCCGCAAGACGTTCTTCAGTATCAGCGATTTTCCTAGGAAAACCATTATATCCAGTTGAGAGAATTTGACCAAATTGTCCAACTATTACAGCACCGATCTTGGTCTTATCCTTCGACCAACTTGCAACTTGTTTTGCAAGTTCAATATAGCGATCATCCCATTTACTAGTCAAGGCCGCCTCTAATCATAATACATTTTATTTTTCCGATGCCATGTCTATCTAATTATGATGCCGGTGATAACCTTTCTTTTTTGGTAACACGTGTTATTTAACAAGGCTGAAGTGTCGAGAATAAACATGAAGACTGCCGACATTCCATAGGATATTACCAACTTTAGTATTAAGATCTTTAGCCAGCATTTTCAAGACATGATCTTGCCATGCCCGGTCATTCTTATATCCGAACACGACATCGTTCGATCTCATCTGGACTACTGCATGAAGTGCTTCATCTCGAATTAGATACTGAACCGCATTCGTGCACATAAAATCGCTTCGGCCATTAGCATTATAATCAGTCCACATATTCGGACGCGTATAGATCATCACCGCACGCCTAGACCATGGATTATTAGTTAATTCTTTCATGACATTTAAATACTGATACTTATTATCACCATGCCAAATGCACCAGCCATAGTTAGAATTGATCTTACCTTCAAGATCGGCAACTTGCTCCCACACTTTAGGCGGGCCACCTGGAATTGCATTGATATTGCGAGACATAGACTCATACCAAACAAGTTCACGCTCAACATATTCCCAACTGACCGTACCGAAAATAGCATCTTCATTGGCCAAGAAATTAGCACCGATAATCTCCAGCATCTTACAGCCGGTCTTATCGATGACAAACCGTTCTTTTGCTAGGTCATCAATAAACTTGCTCCGAATGTCAGCAACCGTCATCATTCCTTTGACTCATTGAAAACGTTGCGGTCATGCCGCTGCCCTTCAAGTGTTCCACGGCAATATGAAATGAAGAATGATGAATAGTTAATCAAATCCTTTGCCGAATCTTGCAGCGATTCGAAGTTTTCGATATAATTCGGATCTCGATACATGGCCTCCATGACCGACTTCATACGTAGCATTTTAGCATGCATGATGTCATGAATTGTGAAAACACCGCGTGGATAATAATCTGCACGTGTAACCGACGAATGCGGATTCTGATAATCGAGAGCTTTCTTTTGTTGAAGAGCAATACACTCTTCAAGAACCTTCACTGAATCTAAATTCATAGGATCGTTGATCATCATGCTGCCTTTTGTCTATCATTTGAACGTGTCTGAAGATTGTTAAAAAAACCAATCAATGTAGGCTGATTGATAATTGGACCGAACTTTGTTAAATTTGCAAGATCGTAAAATCTATAATCAAACCTAAAATTTAAGTTTGATTTCGATGGAAAGATTTTGCATTTGTGTGGATCCTCGCACAAATACAATTGTATAAATGTTGGCATTATTACGACATATACCCTAACATCGGCATTATCCCACTTTTTCCAATTCTGTGATTTATTTAAGCATACACCATTGAACTTATCCATCTTATAAGTTGTCTTGATTTCAACCTTCCACACAATCTTACACGTTGGCTTACCTGGAATATGTATAATACCGTCTTTTTCCGAATCAAACCAATTTGCCGTCGATTCAAAATCGATTTTTTTAGCAGCAAAAACTAATTTAGTCAGATCTTCTCCAGCCATTCCCTGCTGAAGCAAAGCCTTCTTTCTGCCGAAGACATCATCAAAATCATACAAGGTAAGACAACCGAGCCTAGGTAAATCAACATCACATATCGGAATGCGATTCATAATTGCATATTACTACAGTGTTTCGAAATTGTCAACTAAGAATATCAACTAATCTGCCGAGATTCTTCTTATGACTTGGACTACGCCAACCTTTAGGCTTAATAAGATCTGGGAGCCCGAGCGGATTTGGGCGGCTTTCTTTGATTCCAACTTTCTTCTTCATATTCGCTCGATGCACGACATTCCATGCCTTATATAGATCAACCCCCATAAGATCAAGCGTACCGATAGAGACGACACAAAGATCGATTAGACCATCAACCACGTCTTCTGCCGTCTTAGCAGTCTTAACTTCACCGAGCTCTTCCTCGAGAAACTTAACTCTGAACTCGAGCAGCGATCGAAGCTTATCTTGATCGAAAGAAGCGACAGCCTTACCAACTCCATAATGATCGTGCATATTGTGAATATCACGTGGCCAATTCTTACTCATGATGTGTTCCTTTCATCTTATTTTTCCGTCTATTGAGCTTCTTCATTTGCGATCGTGCTCGATCAATATGAAACGGACTTGCTCGCTTAAGAAAAGTAATTCCATTTAAATGATCTAGCTCATGCAAAAATATATGAGCGGTCAATCCTTCGAATTGATATGTCGTAGTATCACCTGTCCGATCCGTCGCACGTATACGAATTGCTCTGGGTCTCTTCACCTTCACAAACATACCAGGAAACGATAAGCAACCTTCTTCAATATAAACATCTTCACCAAGAATATCAACTACCATTGGGTTGAAGAATTCTTTTATTGAAGCAGTGTCTCCGGGATTTCCTAAGACGAATACGCATGAATTAATTCCGATTTGCGGTGCAGATAATCCAAGACCTTTATTATGCTGCATCGTATCTCGCAGATCTTCAAATAGACTCTCTGCAGTATGCAATTCTCCATCTGGTGTTGTATATCCACCGTCTGAATTATTGAAATTCCAATTAGCGCATTTACTTTTAAGAATAACATCATACTGATTTAGAAGAGGCCTTATCACTTTTCACTCCATCCAAATGCAGCATGATGTCTGATATTCATAGATCAATTCATCTATACCGTCATGAAGAGACGTCAATTGGCGCCACCCAGTCTGCCTAAGAACCTCAATATCCATAAGTTTTCGCGGCATTCCATTTGACTTACTAACATCAAATACAAATTGACCAGGCCAATTGGCCACCTTAGCTACAAGTTCGGCCACTTCGATGATTGAATGATCTTCACCAGAACCAATATTGATGATCTTATCCACAAATGGCTTTTCAGTTCTCATGTCAGCTAGAGACACAATTGCATGAGCTGCATCTCGGGCATGAAGAAACTCACGCCGCGGTGAACCATCACCCCATAAAATGACCTTATCATCGCCATGAGCTTTAGCATCGACGACCTTCCGTACAATCGAAGCTAGAACATGACCAGTCTCACTGAAATTATCGCCATTGCCATAGAGATTACATGGAACAAATGATACATAATCACGATTAGGTAAATATTCGCATAACTTTGTTCCAACGAACTTAGCGATAGCATAACCTTCATTAGTCGGTTCGAATTTTCCAGTTCCAAGATGATCGATGGTCATTGGCTGATCACAATTACGTGGATACATACATGACGATGATATGTAATTAAGACGCCTGACATTATAGAAATTTGCAAAGTGCGTCACATTTAAAGCTATAGTCAAGTTTCTAGAAAGAAATTCAAAATGTCTTGCTCTGTTAGCACCGATGCCACCGACATAACCTGCACAATTGTAGATTTCATCATCGCTACCGATGTTATACTTTTCAAAAAAAGTACCAACTTTCTGGGCAGAAGTCAAATCAACCATATCGCTTCCGACAGAAAGTACCTCGTATTCTCTATTACGAAGAATCTTAGTAATCTCTCGTCCGAGCATTCCAGTTCCGCCTAAAACGATCTTTCTCATGCGGCGACTTTCTCTATAGTATTTACTGCAGTAAATAACCAATCAGATAAATCACGATCATCATTGCCGATGAACAACCCATGTTCATCAATTTCCTGTGCATTATCGAGAGTAGAATGCACTCTAGCACCAGACTCCTTAAGGATGCTCATGACTGGTTGATTTGCAAAATTACCTGTGACTATCGGACGTGATTCTATACCAGCTGCAGTCAAAGCAGCAACAACCTCAGCACGTCTACCTCTAAGATGCTTTTCAAGAATCATAGCAAAACCAAACCATGAACTGTTAAGTAAGCGGCATTTTTGTCGTCTAATAGGTGCAGCCGTTTTAGAAATCGCATCTGCAAAATATATTGCATTATATGCTCTCTTAGAGAGAAAATGGTCCAATCGTTTCAGCTGCACCAAACCAACTGCAGCCGACATCTCAAGCGGTCGAACACAATACCCCGGCAAGATGAACTTAAAACTGTCATTGAACTTATCACCTGTCTTCTTATATAGAGATTCGCCACGCAGATCCCTAATCCAACCATGGGCACGTAAACTTCTCATATAATCAGCAAGATCATCATCGTCAGTAACAATCATACCGCCTTCCATAGTCTGGATATGATGACTGAAGAAGAATGAAAAAGTGCCACAAGTGCCAAATGTTCCAGCTTGACGCCATGTATCGGCATTCGTATCATATTCAACAGCGCCGAGACTTTCACAATTGTCTTCCATGAGAATGATGCCACGCAATTGGCATATGCCACGAAGCAATTCAATTCCTTTAGCACTACCTAAAAGATTGACCGCAATCACAGCCCGAGTCTTATTTGTAATTGCACTCAAGAGCTTATTAATATCGATATTAAGGGTATCACAATCGATATCAACCAAGACGAGCTTAAGCCCGAGCTGATGCACGGGAAAATATGTCGTGCTCCAGCTGACCGCAGGAGCAATAACTTCGTCACCGGGCTTCAAATCATACTTCTTACAATATAGAAGTGCAGATAATGCGACTAGGTTAGCCGATGATCCTGAATTGACCATCACGGCATTTCTAGAACCGATATATTCAGCAAACTCATGTTCAAAATTAGCGACTCTCGCCCCCATCGTATACATGCCAGAAGATAACACTTCAGTCACTGCAGAACGTTCAGCATTTCCCCAACTATTTGATGCTAAAGTGTATTTTCCAATCATTTTAAATTCCATGCTCTTTGAATATCAAATTTTACCATTTCAGCTACTAGATTGTCAAATGAAATATTAGGCTTCCATCCAGTTTCTTTCTCAAGCTTCGATGCATCGCCCATGAGAGAATCAACTTCAGTCGGTCGACGATATCTTTCATCGACCTCAATTCGAACTTCATCGGTAATTGCATCTCTAGCAATATCACCATCCCAAATGATCGGAATACCAGCATAGTGAAATGCAGCATCGACAAATTCACGTACTGTATGCTGCTGCCCAGTTGCAACTACGAAATCATCATATCCATGGCTCATGATCAGACGCATTGCTCGAACATAATCGATTGCATGCCCCCAATCACGCTTTGCATCTAGATTTCCCAGAACAATTCGCTTCTGTCTACCAGCAACAATTTCGCCAATTCCCATCGTTACTTTTCGTGTTACAAAAGTTGGGCCTCTTCTGGGACTCTCATGATTGAATAGAATACCATTAGAAATATTCATATCATATGCAGCTCGATAATTGCGAGAGATATGATATGCATATAATTTTGCTGCACCATATGGGCTTCTCGGCATCATATGAGATATCTCATTTTGCGGCGGCGAAGTTGAACCAAACATTTCAGATGTCGATGCTTGGTAAATAGACGTTCCTGGCGAAGCTTGTCGTACGGCCTCCAAAACATTCAGTGTACCGATTGCATCTACCTGAGCCGTATATACCGGCACTTCAAAACTTACTTTAACATGCGATTGAGCAGCAAGATTATAGAGTTCATGTGGTTTTACCTGACCAATGACAGAACTCATCGATGCAAAATCAGTGATATCACCATAATGCAGCTTCAATGATTCGAATATGTGATCGATACGAGGTGTATTGAATGAACTGCTTCGACGAATAACACCATGAACCTCATAACCATCGTTTAAGAGAGACTCAGCTAAGTAAGATCCATCCTGGCCCGTGATTCCAAGAATAAGCGCACGTATTTTCATTTTGCTATCCTTGAATAATTACCAATCTTCTCAAACTTAATTTGAGATCTGAATTTGTCAATCAAAACATCTCCCCTATGACTAATAACAAAGACATTTGTATTTTCAAGCATATTCATTAATTTTAGAAACTCGTCGCACCCGGCGCCATCTAGAGATGCATCAAGCACTTCATCAAGTATCAATAAATTCGTACTTATACTGTTTTTTGCTCGAGCAATTGCACGCCAAGCAAACAACAAAGCTAAATCTATACGCATCTTCTCACCTTCTGAAAATGATTCGTATGTAAAATCATCACGATGGCGAGATAGAATACGTTCTTCAAAGGTCTCATTCAATTCGAATTTGACGAAGAAATCCATAGCAGCAAGATACTTATTGACCAATTGATTAATGACCGGAATATACTGGCGTATGATCTTGGATTTTATACCACCATCTTTAAGCATCATAGTTGCAATACTATACATCGATTGTTTTTTGAGCAGCTGCTCTCTAGTCATTCGAATTTTATTCAATTCTTGGAGTAGCTTATCCAAATTTTCTTTGGAGAAGGTCGATACATTGGATTGCAATTCGGTTATCTGTTGCTGAATAAAACTATGATCTTTTCTTAGAATACTAGCATCGAATCTAGCTTCTGTTGCTTCCGCAGAAATTTTTGCTAATCGTGCGGCCAATTTAGCCATAGCATCGAGTTCTGTTAAAAGTTTGCTTCGCATACCCAATAATTTAGTACTCGCACTAAGCAATTCATCAAGTTCACCATTGAAATTATCAATTCGATTCGTCTTGAAGGCCGCATCTATAATTTGATTACATGTAAAACATTCATCATTTTCTTTGAAAAAATCTCGTTGCTTTTCGATGCGTTTGGTTTTTTTAGCTAAATCGCTGACCAATTCATCAATTTGCTTAAGCTTCTTTTGGGTAGCGGAAGAAGTATTTGTGCCGCTGAGTTGCTCCATTTCAACATCAAGGGCCGCAATATTGCTTTCCATTATAGCAATATTATTGATTACAGCATTAGCCTTTTCAAATAAATCAGCTAGTTTATGTTCAACAACATCTTCTTCATAATGAGCTCGTTCTCGTTCAACAGAGATTATTTTTTCATGAGCATTAATTGTAGTAAAATTACTATGAATCGTATAATCGTTTACTTGAATTCGGTCTTTCAATAATGACAGCATTAAAGAAAACGTTTGTATATCTAAAAGATCTTCGATGACCTCACGACGCACACCTCCCGGAAGTTGCATGAATGGTACAAAAGAAGCCGATCCAAGAATGACTACTTGAGTGAAAACCTTCATGTTCATATGAAGAATGTTTCTCTCAAGATAGTCTTGATAATCTTTAGTTGCAGCTGTTTGATCGATTAAAATACCATCTATATGTATTTCAAACTTATTCGGTTTAATTCCACGAACTATAAGCGCTTCATGCCCAGAAAAAGTAAACTCAACCTCGACTAAAGCATCACGGTTATTGATTGAATTTATAAGTTGTTCTTTCTTGATCTTTCTGAATGGTTTACCATATAAACCAAAACATAAGGCATCGAGAAAACTTGATTTGCCAACGCCGTTTTCACCATAGATCACGGTGTTTGGTGATTTATCAAGAAGCACTTCAGTAAAAACACTGCCTGTTGAAAGTATATTTTTCCAACGTATTTTCTTAAAATGTATCAATCCACCAATTCCATATTATGAGCTTCATTATACAATGCACGAAAAAGCATATGTAATTCATTTTTAGATGAATCGTCTGTGTCTAGTCCTTGAACATAATTGGTGATAACTGTCATAGTATCTTCTGCATCGAGAATCGCATCATCATTGACATCAGAATCTAAGTTCTTATGATCTTCAACTATTTGAATGCTATATGCTTTAGATAAATTTACCAATTCTACATATTGCTCAAACCAATACGAATTCGTCTTTTCACTAACTATAATCTTGACATAAGTTTCAGCTAACGATTCGCAGTCAATATCAAGAATATCTTTCAATACTTTGTCTTTGTCATTATACCAAAGCTTCTTATATAATGAAAATGGATTCTTAATGAATGTAAGATTTCGAGTCTCGGTATCAAAAAAATGAAACCCTCTCACATCATTATAATCAGCCCAAGTCAGTTCATACGGCGAACCGAGATAATTAATATTCTTATTAGTAGATTTTCTATGAAAATGACCAGAACAAACGACATCGAACTTATCGAAAACAGATCGATCGAAGCCATCATAATTAGTCTGACCGCGATGCATTTCAAAACCTTTGATTTCTAAATGACCGAACATAACTTGCGATCGACTAGCTTTAATAGATTGCATGCACGCATCATAATTAGTTACATTGATCCATGGCATCAAAAGAATATTGCAGTTATCAAAGGCCTTTTCAGTCGGCTCGCTAATTATCTGAAAATTTTCTGGCCGCCGACGATATATTTCAGATAATGCATTTATTTCATTAGTATTTCTATATGGAACATCATGATTTCCAACGAGTACCGTAGTAGCATAATCAGCCGTCTTATCGAGAAAAATTTCATGAAATCGCCGAAGCGTAGTATAGCTCATATATTTTCGTCGTTCAACTATATCACCCAAATGAATGATAGAAGTAATCCCATGAGCTTTTAAAGTCGGAAAGAAAACCTTGTCATAAAATTTAGCAAAATAATCTAAGAATTGATTACTGTCATTTTTAAATCCAAAATGAGTATCTGTTATAAGAGCAATTTTTGACATTTTTATATTCTATACCTCAGTACCTCGCTTGTCAATTTTTATTTTTTTCGACTCTCGTGTTCCTTTCTTTTCACGTAGTTTTGCTTCAAAATCACCAATGAACTTATTCATCTGTTCTTGAGACCATTCACCATAAGCTAATGTACTCTGATATCTACCATCATCATTGTCCTGTGTACCGCTAGTTGTATCTAACAATTCAGCATGACGAGAAACTACATATTTCGTATACAGATACTTCTTTTCGGTCTGTATACGTCGAACGAATGCCCACCATATAATTTGCGTAAAATATGCAAATGGATTCTGTGATTTATTCAAATCGAATGTCTTAACTGCATTGATTGCATTCTCGATTCCATCAGCAATCATCTCATCACGAAATGTATAGTTCTTAAAATTCGGACGATATGCTAGATGAGTCGCAATCTTAATTATACACTCAGCTATATAATTCGGTATCATTGGAATCTTAGAATCATTTTTTATAGCTGTCATAGCGCACTCTCTATATTCAACAAGAGCTTTAAAAAATTCAGCATTACTAACATAATTTTCACGTTTCTTTATTGACATTTTGAAAAAACCCTGTATAATTGTTTTTGACACAAACAAGGAAACTCTATATATACGACGGTTAATGCAGGTATTTGGGTTTAGAATTCTGTTCCGGAACAGTTTCATCGTTATTGATATTAGCATTTCGAGCAATAATACTATTTAGATATTGTGTTGCAATATCGATAGGAGCAGGAAGCACAGTTAAAATATTGTAATTATGAATTGGAATTAATGTACTGAATAACGAATCGATAGGTAACCACTTCATCATAGAAACGTTGATTTGAGATTCATTTGGCCGAAAAGAATATATGAATTGCAGAATTTCAGTAACTACTAAAAAATCATCATCAGCTTTGACATAGCGACAGATAAGATCTGTCCCATTATTGAGCTTTATAAAGAGAACTATTACCTCAGGCGTATCTCGTGGGTCTCGAATGGAAACTTCTCCTGGCTGTACATTTTCACCCGTTCCACTAGATGATTTAGGGTGAAGTTTCGTTTTCTTCCTATAGTAAGATCGTCTGCTATGTCGAACAGCTTGCACCACGTTTTACCCTCCGCATTTCTAAGACCACGACCTATAGACTGAAGAGTTCGAACTCTGCTTTTCGATGGACTAGAGAATATTACATTGTGAAGGTTCCGTATATTTATCCCCTGCGAAAAAACGCCGTATGAAGCAGTGATCACAATATCGTTTGTTTTTTCGGCCAATGCTCGAACATATTCGCGGTCTTCAACATCAGTAGTTCCAGAAACAAATACAGATCGATCACTACCGATAACTTCAGATATCATACTATGGAGAATTCGTCCATGAGATTCGACACGTGTAAAAAGTACTAAGACATTACCTTTTAATGATGTAGCCAAATTCGATATGAATCGATTTCTAGCCGTACATGATATTAGATAATCAATTTCTTCATGATATTCACAATCAATGAGCCGCTTAGCTTCTTCTGGCGGATGCTTCAAAAGCAGTATCTTGATTTTCAATAGCGCGATATCACCTCTTGCCATTAATGACGCTGTGTCGGTGATCTTTTCAACCCGACCGAATAATCCTTCTAAGACTAATTGATTGACTTCCATCCCATCAAGCGTGCCTGTCATACCAATCCTATATGCGACATGTGGCATGTTAGTCATGACAGTAACTAAGCTTTTAGCTTTAAATAAATGCGCTTCATCACCAAGAATCACTTCGAATTGCGCAAACCATTCTCTCGGCATTTCATAAATAGATTGCCAAGTCGATACGACAATTTGACAATCTGTATCACGCTCAACACCACCCATTATCCCATGCATCGGTTCACTATAACCATATGATGCAAAATCGCCGATCATTTGAGATACTAGCGATTTTGTCGGAACTACTATGAGAGTTTTCTTATCATACCATCTAGATATCAGATATGCTATGAGCGACTTACCAGATGCAGTCGGCGATACAAGAACACAACGGCGATTTCTGATAGCTAAAGCTAATGCTCGAATCTGATAATTTCGCGGTTTAATTTCGTCTGGTAGCTTTAATGAATTTGCGAATTCTTCAGCTTCTGTTAGAGACAGTTCTTCAGATTCCGTGCCATTTGATTCAATTTCATAATTGCGGTCAGCTGCAAATTCGCGTATACGATCGACTAATCCAGCATAGATCTTTCTGTTTCGCAAATCAAAAAGTCGTATTTTTCCATCCCACATTCCGCTTCTGACTTTGGGATTGAATTTAGCATTCGGAACATCGAATGTGAAATGTTCTTGCAATTCTCTAGCTGTGGAATCATCACAATCACATCTGATATAATTCTCATCTATGCGATCTATGCGAATCAAGAGCCACTCGTGAATTTGCGCCAATCTATAGCGCTTTTTATATGAAACCCGCGGTTGTTTATAGCTCTGATGATATCTGTGAGAATGGTCTCTTTTTCAAGACAAACAGCCTTTTTAACATCTAAATTAATTACACCAGCATCTAGTTCTATAGTATCATTAAGTTCTGATTTTAAGATCTTTGGGCCGCGATATTGCTCACGACTAATGATTGATAAAACTTCTTCTGTCGCAAGACCTGAATAATAATCTCTCAAATGCGAGATAATCTTTCTACGTTCAAGTTCATATGCCCGTCTTTTCGACCGAGCTTCACTTAGTATATTGAGATACTTACTATGTAGATTAGATACTCGAAGAACTTCGATATCTAGCTCATCACTGATGTTCGAATCGGTTTTCCACATATCATATATTTGTTCGAGAGAAGGACTCAATCCAAACTCCATAAAACAATTAATTAATAATCATACTATAAAATAATGGAGTTGTCAATAATTAAATTCGCTCTATGTCGAATCTTCTATATCTAAAACTTGCTTGTGCTGTTAAATAGTTAATTGATTCTTGAGTACTATCAAATGATAAACCACTAAGAGTAATCGGAAAACAATCACGGAAGAAAACATTCAAATTAGCATTCTTATGACTAGTAAGAATTTGTAATGTCGCATCAGATTTGAATGACGCCGCAGTACCTTCACGATTAATCGATGGCGTATGCTTACGAGAAAACTCTCTTGCTGTTTCAAACCCAGGATTGCGCGCTAGAGCTTGCATCCAATCATACATCTCTATCCAATTAGACAAATCTTCATCGACTTTAAAATGCAAATCGAGCTGCTCGAATTCTATTCGATCACCAGTCTGAGGCACAATACCAAATGGAGTAGCAACATTAACAGCACCCATCGTGACACCAGGCAGTGATACTGATTGGCAGAAATAATTAACATTGGGAATCCGCTCAATGCGAAACCTAAATCCCGCAGGAGAAAGATAATTCAGATTCGTTGGTTGAGTTGTCAATGCGCTCATAATGCTATTTATTCATTATGAAGCTGTCCAAACATATTTTGCATTTCCACAGTCGAATATTCTGTCATAACCAGCTAAAGCCATAATCATATGCTCTGAAAGTTTTTTATCAAATACTGGAAAATGCATAATCTTGTGCTTTTGAAATGTTTGTCTAGAATAAATTTTATCATAATTCTTCTTGTTGAAATACCAATAATTAGGTGGCGTATCAGTTACTCTAGTAAATCCTAGTTTTTCATATACTTTGCCATTACCAAATCTCAAATCGGCATATGTAACAATTGATGTTGGTGCATACATTTTCCGAAAAGCGCACATAAGTTTAGATGCACCACCAACTATAGTCATACCGTTCTTTACGGTCATTCGTGCGCATTCCCATTCATAATCATGATCGAAGCGGGACTTACACATCGTAAGTGTCATGACTAGTTCATCGCCATATATCAATCCAATTCGTACACTTCCCCCACGTCCACCATGAGCATGATTAGTTTCTTCAAAATTTCGTGCAGTTTTAGAATCAAGATCGATGGCAATTGTTTTTCTAGCAGAAATCCGTTTTGATGAACCGCATTTGGCAGCAATTAATGAATTGATGAACTCTTTGCGGTCTGTTTCAAATACAGTAATTAGAACATAACCAGCTTCAGCACATTTGAGAAATTTCTCTCTATGATAATTTCGAGCCTTTTCACCACTAATTTCTGAGTGCCAATATAAACCACAATATTCGACAGCGAGTTTCTTTTCATGATGGATAATATCAATTTCAAGTGGAGATATTAATGTCCGATCATTAGTCATCCAACCTGGATATATTGCTTCAAGCCTTTCAGCTAAAGCAATCTCACCCGATGATCTCCATGGAATATTTCTAGGGATATTATATTCAAGCATCGCCTTTTTGACTGAGTTTGGTGATATATTCAATTCATTACTGAGCACACGTATACTACCATGTTTAGCATATTTTTCAACAATAATATTTCGATTAGGTCTTATATTATTCCATGAATGTTTTTTTCCAATAAGAACACTTTCTGTATGGTTTCTTAAAGGAATATTATAATCCTTCAGCCATTGGTATATGGTCGACTGACCGACAGAGAAGATTTTCTCAAGCATATCGATAGATGTATTAGCATATGATGCAGCTAGCACATCTCTTGATGGATGCACAGTAATCATATTCCTACGATTAGCTTGTGCCGATGCTTCTTTATGGGTCTTTAGTGTTATTCCATAATTCTTCAACCACGATCTGACTGTCGGATGCGATGTCTTATATTCACGGGCGAGCGATGAAAGTGTCGCTCCCTTTAGATTATATGCTTTATTTAATTCTTGCTTTGTCGGTGGATCAATTTTCAATGTCATATTATATTATTATCAGTTGAAAGATGATTGTCAAAAAATACTCCCTAGAAGTTGCCCTCTAGGGAGTATCTGTAAATCAACCTTACATCAGGTTGGTGACGGACATGAAGCGATAATAGACGTTGGCATTGTTTCCACCAGCAGCGCCGGCATAAACCGCACCATCGGCCTGGCCGGTAGCAAACGGATTGCTAACGATTCCGTACCGTGTCTTAAACCCAATTTTCGGCTGGAAGGTGGACTCGCCTACTGCACGAACCATTTGCAGAGGAACATACGGGCAGTAGAAGAGACCGGCGTCGAATGCGCTGGAACCCTTATAACCAATCGTAGCATACTGCTTGCCCGAAGAAGACGAGAAGTAAGGATCGATATAGACCTTGATGCGACCATTGAGGACACCAGCAAAGGTATTGCCGGTATCATCAACCTGAAGATTAGCTGCCATCGCCGGAGCATAATCAAGAACGCCCGCCATCTGCAGTGCCGATGCAACATCGGACGAGCAGATCAGGACGTTACCCTTACCACGACGAGTCGACTTCGCAATCTGGTTAGCATCGCGCTCGATCTGAAACAGCAGACCCTTAAACTTCTCAACCATCCATCGACCATTGGAGTCAACATCAAGGTTGAATGTGCCAGCTGTAGTGACGTTTTCCTGGGCACCGGGGGTAGCTGCATAATTGATTGTACGAACAACCTCACGATTGATCTCAGCAAGAATCTCACTCGACAGGATATTCGCAAGCTCGGTCTCAGCATCAAGACCATGAACTGCCTTGAGGTCCTGAGCCAACTCCATGGTGTACTCAGCCTTGAGGGCACGGGACACTGCAGTCACCGCAACCTTCTCAACCGAGAATGCCATCTGCTGGAATGCATTCGTCGAACCGTCACCGAGAGCCTCAGCACGCGCCGTGGTCATACCGGACGAGACTGTATAACCTGTACCGGTCGATGCAACAGTGCGAGTCGTCGGATCATTTGACGACTGCGACTTACCACTTGTTGTATTAGCAACAATAAACTGCGATGCTGTGTTACTAGCAGCAGATGCAGCGAACGTTGTATTTGCTTCATTGAAGAGTGCCTCAGTACCAGACTGCGTAGTATAACGGCTACGCAGAGCGAAGATCAGGCCAGTAGGACCGGTCATCGGCTGAACGCCGCAAACATCATACGCAATAAGATTCGGCATCGAACGACGAACCAGGCTGATCAGCACCGGATCGAAAATATCAACAGAACCAGCATTAGCAACCGAGCTCGAAGCTCCCATCGCATTAGCCGGTGCAGTCTCACCCAGGAGAGAGACGCCACGATAACCACCGGAGCCCATAGACTCCGAACGGGCAGCGATCTCCTGATTCTCAAGAAGCTGCGCAACTACACTACGACGATGCGCATCCTTGATCTCCGGGAGATCTGTGTGGGAAAGTACTGGACCCCACTTCTTTACAACTTCCTCGATTAACATTGGTAATTTTCCTTTATAATTGAAGTTACTTATTACTTCTTTATTGAACGGGAGATTGCCGCAACATATCCGGCCATCTGACCGATTGGCTGAGGCTTCTCTTCCACAATTTCGAACTGTTCGTCAAGCATCTGATGCTCAGACTTAGCAGCGGCTTTCTTCTCGGTAAAATAGCTTTCACGAAGATTCTCGATCTTCTCTACAAACTGATCGTTTGTCTCAAACTCGACGGACTCAGACAGAGACCGCAGCTTCTCGGTCTGGGTATCAGACAGACCCTCAGCAATCTCGCTGACAATCTTATCACGATGCCACCGCTCGACCTCCTCACGAAGAGATACATTCTCATGAATCTCGTTGCTCAGGGCATCTTCGAGTTCCTCAACCTTGGTGGCGAGCTCATCGACCAAGTCGACCCGATCTTCCGGAACAGATACATAATTCTCTTCGAATACGCGCTTAATACCGTCAATCAGGGACTCAGCAATCTCGGTACGCAGGCCAGAATTAATTACCAGACAATTCTCTTCAATCCACTGCTCAACTACATAATCGAGATAGCTATCGATCTTCTCAACCATATCGATATTAATCGATTCAGTAACTGTCTGAAGTTCAACTTCAGACAGCTCGGTCATTTCAGCTAGCTTAGCATTAACAAGAGTGATGACAGCTGTCTCAAAGATATCCTTAGCCTTAGCCTTGAACTCATCAGACAAATCGATGCCATTGAATACGGCCTCAAGATCTGTTGAAATATCAAGATCTTCCTTAGTAACCTTTGCCTTAGCCTTAGCCTTATCACTATCCATCGTAGTCTCCTTAGTCTTAGGCAGCTTTACCGATGTTGGCGAAGTCACAATCGGATTCGTTTCACCAGCAACAGCGCCGCCTGGCGGTGTTATTGTCTTAGCTGCCGAATCAGGGACTTCGGCATTTACACCAAAGCTCGCCTTAAACTCTTTGAGGTTGCTCTTAGCCATCTCTAACGTTCTCCCTGATAAGAAAGAGTATTTGCCCAATCAACTATATTTATATTACAGCCGCTTTAGAAAGTTCTCGAATACACTAAGCGCTTTTGCTTCTCTTGCACTACGATCGCGCCATGTTTTTTCTATAGATTTCTTCATTTCAGCGATATCAGCTTCTTTCAGAATACCATTGTCCCACACCCATTCGCGATCTTCCATGATTCCACGAACAAATGCATTCGGGGCCGATGGATCCGCTACGATATCTGCCGCCGTTGCTAGATAGAAATCTGATTGTACTTCCATGATTCCATCCCGACCTTCTTTAAGAGATCCCATGCCTCTTGTAGATACAGCTATACGCGCATCCTCATCCATCAAATTCTGAACGATTTTACCATATGGAGTATCCATGATTTTTGCACGACCGATGAAATTATCACCTTCTTGATGCAGATCCTTTATCATATGCGAGACGCGTTCGAGATTGATCGTCGGGCCAGTTGGATGCCCTAATTCACCGTATGCGCGATTCTCATCGATATAATTCTTCTTATATCGCTCAGCTTCACGTGCAAGAATTTCAGTAGCATATCTCCGGCCATTCTTGTTATTAACCTTGCCTTGCATGAAGACGCCCTCTATATGGTACGTCTTTCCGCCCTTATCATTACCCTCAGCAATAACATGAAGCTGTTCTTCAACCAATTCGCATATAAGCTTCATTGCGGTCTCCTTAGATACTACGTTTATGAAGCTTGATGACCAAGCTAGCGATACCAGAACCCGTCTTAGTCACTACACAATTGCCAGTCGCTTCACCTGCATTAAACTCGAGGATGATGCCCTCTCTTTGAAAATTAAAATGCCCAGTCCCGGATAGGTTGAGCACAGTATTTCCTGCGCGTGAAATTGTATATACAACGTTGTTGGCTGCAGACCAATGTACATTACTGATGAACATTTCGCTGATAGTCTCACCTGCGCTATTCGCAGCAACAACGGCATTTGTACTAGCTTTAGTTATAAAACCACCGGATGTATAAATTCCGGTGACATAACCACCCTTGACACCCTTATTGACTACAGTGTTCTGTGCCATGATTTATTATAGTCCTGAAAAATGATAATATGGAACGGTCGACTTTATCGAATGGCGTGGGCTAGTAAAAACGACATTTTGATCATCCCTCGTAGCTGTCACAGTCTTTCCAGTTTCATCCCGAAACGTAGTGGTCTGACCGTCACGCAAATCACGGATCTTACTCTGATGTTCGGGATGCAATGGATAAGAATGCGAAATGCTGCCAGGCATTTTTGGATCCATGTGTTTTACAGTAAGTATCTTTCCCCAAGAATGCTCTGATCGATCGACCCAAACTGGATTAGGACGTATAGCACGTGCTTTATTAATTAATGCTCCAAGTGCGGGATTATTCAAAGTCGCTTCATCTACACTTGTATTATGTAAACTCTCACGAAATGTCTTAAGTGAAGCTCGTGGTGTTGCAGGTGGCATTGGCTTAACTGCAGACGGCGAAACTACTACAGGCTTAACGTCGCCTACAGATCCCTTTGGGTTTTCCCGCCCGGCCGGCGTTTGCTTCATACCACCAGTCATGTTTTGTGACTTCATACCAACATCACTCGAACCCTGCTTAACTTTTATCCGCTCACCATTCGTAGGCTGAATAGCAGCTTTTGTCTTTCCCTGAAAAAGCTTTTCTTGTTCCTCTTCATCTTTAACCGTATTAACAGACTGCATAGCCTTGAATGTCTTTTCATCAGCTGGCCGCGGTTCAAGCGATGCTGCCTCATCATTATTAGGTGTAGTCACATCTGATTTCTTGCCGACAGCTTTGAAGACTGGTTTACCGTAAGAAGTCGCTTCTCTTAACTGTTTAAACGTCTTCATCATTGGTCTCCGTGTTTCCGATCTCATCCGAGCTATCGATGGCCGTTTCTCCATAGATGCTTCCGGCAATAATATTCTTCTCAACATCTAGACGATCACTAATTTTCTGCGCAAGAACCGATATAATGCCTTCACGGAACTTATTAGCATCCCCAACATTAAGACTATCAATTGCATTCTTTATAATATCAGACATTGTGAGTCCTCCGGTTGAGGTTTTTATGAGAATCTTTCCTATTTATAATCTAGATTGGTTTCAAGGGCCACGAAATGGCAAATGAATCTGTCTGAGTAGTGATGTCTCTGAGAGCCTGACGGTATGTCTTCCACTCGTTCCTCTTGACGTCGGAGAGTTGGTTGTCTGGTAGCTGCGTCCAATCGCAGCGGGCGAGGCGACTGTTTCGATCTTCTCTAACGTTTTCCCACTGGTTAGCTAGCCTCTGGTTAGTCACGCTCGTCGGTAGAGATACTTTAATCCAAGACTGCTTCCACTTAGCGGTTATCAGGTCTCTCTCGGCGCTCTGCTGAATAACTTCGTTCCACGCGCACGTAGGCTCTGGAGTATACTCGACTACGTCAGCTCCAAAAGACTGAGCGATCGTTGAGTCTATCACGTCGGGAAAGCTCGTAGTAGGATACTCGCGCTTTAGCTCGTCGATGGAGTAGGGATACTTCTCGTCGGACAATCTTATCAGTAGCACGTCATCCTCCCTATCATTTCTATGGTGCTCCTGGTGAGTATCGCTTGGATACAGACATCGGCCCTTTTGCTACAAGGTTAACTGTGTCAGACGCAAATATCATTCGTTGAATTGTTGAAAGTAAGGGGCCGTTCTGTCCACCAGATACCCACCCATCAGTAGAGTTGCTAACAGAACCCGGATCTATATTGCCGGTTGCAAGCTTTCCTTTGGCTACAGCCGTCCCCGTATCTGTGGCAAATATGATTCTATCAGTTATAGACTGCCGCCCGTAGTAGCCGGTGCCACCAGCGCACCAAGCTGATGATGAATAGTCACTGAATGAGGTCAGTTTGCTTCGACCAAGTGATAAATTTCCTTTAGTGACAGCCGCTGCCGTATCTGTAGAGAATATGATTCGATCTACTATTGATAAGCTGCTCTGATGACCGCCACCTACCCACGTGTCTGTTGAGTTTCCTGATGATGCTAGATAGTATTTAGCTGACGATAAGGGGCCTTTTGCTACAGCAGTTGCTGTATCAGATGAAAATATCATTCGATTGGTTGAAGATGCCTGAAAAGGATAAGAAACGACACCACCTGAGAACCATGCATCAGTCGCATTACCCGAGCCGGCCGAACCGTATCTATTAGAAGAAAGCGGTCCCTTTGCGATAGCATTAGAACTGTCAGATGAAAATATGATTCTATCTATAGTGCTGCCGCCGCCGAGCTCGGACCCCCTTCCACCGGCATGCCAACCATCGGTTGATGTTCCAGACGCGGCTAAATAAAATCTAGCTAAAGATAACTTACCTCCAGTACTAACTGCAGTGGCGGTGTCTGTAGAAAATATCATTCGCTCTATATTTGACACCGTACCGCTGGGCCATGGTTGGTATCCACCACCAAAGTATCCAGACGTGCTCGACGCGCCGGGGCTGGGTCCTGGAGAAGGAGATGGCCCGGGAGAATATGCCGTCTTCGACGACATGAGCAGGAGGTGAAATACCGACACGGCTACGTCGCGTAGTCTATCAGAGACGATCCACGCCACCTCGTGCCGCCGTTCGACGTGACGAACGTCAGTAGACTCGTCTTTCCCGTCGAGAGAGTCGGCGCCGTGTCGCTAGGCCACTTAACTGACGCAGGCCACGTGACGGCACCGCTCGTGAGCGTGAGCTCGAGAGTGAACACAAACGCACCGGTAGCAGGTGGGTTAGAGAACGTGAAAGTGTTGGTCGCGTTTGCGATCGTCTTCGTAAAGTAGTTCGCTGTGGAGCAGTTGATGATGAGGGCTGACACTGCAGTCACAGTCTCAGACGTTGCGGCCAGTGTCGTGTTACCGGAGACTGTTAGATTCTTAGTGATCGTTAGCGACTTATTGAAGGTCACCGCAGAGTTCACTGACTGCGCCGTGACAGTCTTCGTGTTGAGGTAAGTGTTCGCTGCTCGAGTCTTTGCTAGGTACGTGGTAGACGCGTTTGCTACCTGCAGTCGATCGCTGATGAGAGTACGCAGCGCTGTGTTGGTCGACGTAAGGTTCGTCTTAGCGTTCGCGATGGACAGATTGGTGTTGGCCAGCTGACTCTTGATGTACGCGTTGGTGTTGGCTAGGTGTGCCTTCTCGGTCGCAATTGTCTGGTAGGTAGAGACTGCATTTGCGACTTGTAGGTACGGCGTCAGGTTGGCTGGGTTGGTGTGTGCGCCAGTAACCTCTGTAACGACAAAGTTGTTAACGTTTAGGTCTGACAGCTTTATCTTAGTGACTGTCGCGTTTGCTCCAACTACTCCAACTACTCCCCAGTACACACTCGTACCGTTCGTCTTCAGTGCGTATCCATTAGTTCCTAGAGATCCGTTCGCAATTAGACTAGAGACTGTCGCGTTACCAGAGACGGTTATGTTCTTACCGACAGTCACCGACTTATTGAACGTCACAGCTGAGTTTACACTCTGTGCGGTCAACGTCTTAGAGTTGAGGTAGGTGTTGGCGGCAGTTGTCTTTGCTATGTACGTAGTCGAAGCGTTAGCTACCTGCAGCCTGTCGCTGATTAGTGTTCTCAGAGCTGTGTTGGTCGACGTCAAATTCGTCTTAGCGTTCGCGATGGACGCGTTAGTGTTGGCCAGAGCTGCTCGCTCAACGGCCTTAGTCTGATAAGTTAAAGAGGCATTAGCAACTTGAAGTCTGTCGCTGATTAGTGTTCTTAGAGCTGTGTTGGTCGACGTCAGGTTGTTCTTGACGTTTGTGATTGAAGCATTGGTGTTGGCCAGAGCAGCTCGCTCAACGGCCTTGGTCTGATAAGTTAAAGAGGCGTTAGCTACCTGCAGCCTGTCGCTGATTAGTGTTCTCAGAGCTGTGTTGGTTGACGTCAGCGACGACCAGGAAGCTTTTGTAGCGATGTATGCGTTCGTGTTGGCCAGAGCTGCTCGTTCAATGGCCTTGGTCTGATACGTCGAGGTAGCGTTAGCAACTTGAAGTCTGTCGCTAATCAGCGTCCTCAGAGCCGTGTTGGTCGAGGTCAGTCCAGTCTTAGCATTCGCGATAGATGCATTCGTGTTCGCTAGCGCAGCTCGCTCAACGGCCTTGGTCTGATAAGTTAAAGAGGCGTTAGACACCTGCAGTCTATCACTGATGAGAGTACGTAGCGCTGTGTTGGTCGACGTAAGGTTCGTCTTAGCGTTCGCGATGGACGCATTAGTATTCGCTAGCGCAGCTCGCTCAACGGCCTTGGTCTGATAAGTTAAAGAGGCGTTAGCAACTTGAAGCCTGTCGCTGATGAGAGTACGCAGCGCAGTATTAGTCGACGTTAGGTTAGTCTTAACGTTCGCAATAGATGCATTCGTGTTCGCAAGCTGGGCGTTGACTTGATCTTTTCTAGCAAGTGCGTAGCCGCCTGCGGTCAGTCCGTCGTGAGCGACGACCGTCTTATTCGTGAAGTCGTAAGTGATCTCACCGTTAGCTCCGGTGAAAGACGTGTGGCTCGCAGCGGACCCGCGCCTTATCCTAACTTCTACAGACATTTGCTACCCTCGCCGTGCTTCATATTTATCACAACGCTCCGTAGTCTTGAGTGGAGCTGACGGCGTTGGTGATCAGTCCGTAGTCGGCGGCGTTCACACCGGTCCCGATCGGCACGGGGTCTGGATTAGGATTGGCTGCAGTGGGTGCCGGAGTAACTTGAAGAGTACCGTCGGCAGCTTTGAGCTGTATGTCTCCAAGTATTAGAGTCGCGCTGGTCAGGTACAACGTTCTATACCTACGAGCCGAGCTTCCTAGGTCGTACACATTGTTTGCCGCCGGAATGAGAGCCTGCGTCTCGACCGTAGTCGAAAAGGTGTTTGACAGCGTGCCTCCGCCGCCTGAGACTGTGTTGGCCTGCCACTTACCTAGAGACGAGTTGTAGACGAGCGACTGCCCGTTGGTAGGAGTCTTGACGCTCTTGTAGTCGACATCGTCGAGGCGGTAGAGCTTCACCTCACCCGATCCAGAGACGTCGCCGCCGGCCTTACTGAAAGCAATCCGCGACACTCTCTTGTCGACCGCCTCGTTGAGTCGATTAAACTTATCGTCGATCGTCTTGATGATCGGCGCTACGTCGGGTGTGTCTCCAGAGTCACCCTTGTTTCCCTTCTCACCTTGAGGTCCCTGAGGCCCTTGCGGCCCAGCGGCACCATCGTCGCCTCGGTCGCCCTTGAGCCCCTTAGCGCCGGTCTTTCCCTGCGGGCCGACGTCGCCCTTGTCTCCCTTCTCACCCTTCTCGCCTCTCAGTCCCTGAGGTCCGGCTGCGCCGTCGACGCCGTCTCTTCCGTCGCGCCCGGGAGCACCGTCGTCGCCCTTCGGACCGACTGGACCGTCTCGTCCCTGTATGCCTCGGTCGCTCTTCGCGCCCCTGGGTCCGACGTCGCCTTTCTCACCGGATTCTCCCTGCGGTCCCTGAAGTCCGACGTCGCCCTTGAGACCGCGCTCACCTGGCTTTCCCTGAGGCCCGTGCTCGCCGACGTCTCCTCTGTCTCCCTTAAGTCCCTGCGGGCCGATCTCACCGACGCCTCCGCGAGGACCCTCGAGAATCTCGATGCCGTTGATCTGCTCGGTGATGGCCGACTGAGTCTGTTGAATCTCAGGCATAAGCTCAGATACGATCTGATCACGCGTCTCACTGACGGCCTTAGACACTCGCGATCGAATCATTTCGTTGACCGCCGCGAGTATCTTTGCGGTTTCTACCGCATTCATGCTACTTGCTCGTTACTAGTTCGTCGAGGACGGTCGTCATGTTTTCGACGAGGCGCTTATCCTCTTCGGACAACGGCTTATTCTTAAAGTTGAGCCAGTCTTCCTTTGTCGGCATTGGTTTCGTCGGAGGCGGGGCAGCTTCCGAGGGAGGCGCGCTTGGCGCTCCTTCGGGTTGACCTCCCTGCTGAGCGGCGAGCGCCGCCTGGTCGCTGCCCTCGTCGCTGATCTCTTTCTTGATGCGCTCTATGTCGTCGTCGCTCTGACGAAGGACGTTCGTGCGAACCCACTGCTCAGATACATACTTACCAACGAACGGGTCGACTGTCTGAAGTACGGATATGCGAGAGCTGATCAGCTCCTGGTCCTTAAGCTCAGAGAAGTGGTTGTCCTCGCTGAATTTATATTTGACTGTGTTGCGGATATCACCCCATTCCTCTTTAGTCATTACACCCTTAAGCGCTAATTGCGTCTCGAGGAGAGTGTCGAAGAGGTGGGAGAACCTGTGACGAAGTCTCTTGATGAATTTAGAAAACTTCAATTCATCACGCGTAATTTCTGATGGTCGGCCAAGATTGAATCCCGTTTCAGTTTCAATTCTTGAAATCGGTACATTAAGAGCTCTATATAGCTTCTTTCGAAAATAGTTAACATCTTCCATCTCGCCGAGATTTTGCCCACCAGGAAGTGTGGTTATTTCCGTTCCACGTCCGCCTTCACGACGTGGTAGCCAGAAATCTTCTAACATCGTCATAAACTTCCTATCATCGCGCACTTCACCGGTAGTAGCATCATATACAAGACGATTCTTATGCTTAACCATCATATCACGAAGATATTGCTCAGCTTTCATCTTCGGTAGATTACCGACATCGATATAGAAAATACGCCGTTCAGGCGCACGACTAAGCCGATAAATGACGACCGCATCCTCGAGCATGCGAAGCTGATTGATGGGCTTAATTGTCTTATGAAGATGCGATAACACCATCTTATTGCGTTGATCCAACATTCCACTATGAACATAACAAATTGAATCTGAACTTATTTTTATTCCTTGCTGTTGTAGACCGACAAATCCCATTGGGCTATACTGATAATATTCGGTATATGCCGGTATGATCTGAATGCGATTCGCTGCATCTGCTAGTGGTTGCTTTATAGGAGTTCGTATTTTCTTGATGCGGCGCGGATCGATATAACGGAGTTCTTGCAGGCCATCCCGTGGATTAGTCTTATCTATCATCATATGATAAAATAACCGCCCATCAACATACCACCGCTTGAAAATTTCATATGCTAGATTCTGAAAATCAAGTAGGTTGAGAATCGTATCAAATTCTTCTTTTATCTTATTCTTGATTCCAGTTGTAATCTTAACTTCATCGAGCTCTATCGATACCGGCAGATCATAATTATCGTCAATAATGATAGCTTCATTAACGATATCATCGATTGCAGATTCTGCTTCCGGCTGCATTGCGATCTCTCGATATCGAGTGACCAAATCAGCTTCAGTTTTTGCAGTTCCTTCTAGATCGACAAATGTACCATATGCACCGCCTGGTGATAATTCGACCGAACCGTCGTCATTAGTCGGTGGCACAAAAGACGGTACATTTGAAGCGCGTTTAGACACATCATCATTCGATTTACCGATTTTAAAACCAAATAATTCTATCGCCACGATTCAATCCTCAAAAGAAATGGGCCTGCTCATATTTATCGGCAGGCCCACTGGGTAGTAAGAAAAGCTACCGAAGTAGTTTACTATAAATTAGACATCTAAGATACCGGTAGTTGTCGGTGAAACTACATCCCAATAGTCATATGCAAATTCTACTGGGAAAGTTTCAACCGCATCGGCAGTATCCCAACTCAAGTCGATTTGACCGATCACAGCTGGGAAGATGTTGACGAATCGGTATGTCCGAATTGGAGACCCAACCTTTGAATACTGTGTAACTGTAGCAGTCGTACGATAATCGGCGCTTTTTGCGAGAGCAAGGCTTCTAACATTTGCTTGATGTCGATTAATGAGATTCGACCAGGTTTCCATCGCTTGTCTAATCTGAAAATCCTCATCGTTTAGGATATTGACAGTCCAATCCGGGAACGTACGTGTCCCGGCCAGCTTGAGCTGTCGACCAAAGTACGGAACGGTAATCACGCCCAGCGTGCTTGATGGAATCTGTGCCGCATTGCACGTAAATGCAAATTTAGCTCCGACATTTGGCACTCCATTTGGCGTATCGACTATTACCTGAAAGAGAGATGCACGAGCGCCACCGAGTGGGATTCCTGCTGCAGAAAACTGATTAATATTAAAAGCCATTGGTGTTTCCTCTCCCTATTCTTCTTAAAACCGGCCTACAACTTCAGTGAAATCAACACCTGTGCGAACAGCGACAAAATTAAGCTGAATGAAATTGATCGATCTCGCTGGTTTGATATAGATATCGCCAACAAATTCATTTCGATCAATTACTTCTGGTGTGTTATTTGTCTCATCGCACACGACACGGAAGTCATAGATGCCACGCCGGCCCTGAACGTCTCTTAAGAATGGCTCAACCAAATTTCTGAATTGCGCACGAGTAAATTCATCATTGAATTCAAAGAGCGTAAACTTCGCCGCAGTTGCAATTGCTTTTTCAAGGACAATAAACAGTCGCCGAACATTGATGCGATCAAATGCACTGGGCTTATCTAACAGTGTCTTATCACCATAAAGAATGGTGCCCTGACCCGGGAAAGTCACAACCGGATTGATTCCACTCTTATACAGTAGGTCTCGCTGTCCCTTATTTGCATTATGTGTCAGACGAATTACATTCTTTATTTGTCCACGATTAAAACCAGCCGGGCTATACCACGGATCACGCTCTAGATCTGTGCGAGCCATGAGACCAGCAACATCACCGTTCATCGGCACATAACGATATACATCGTTGTACTTATCATACTGATACTTATATGAACTGTCGAGTATTGCATAAGATGTCGATGGAAGCAGATTGCGGAATGTGATAGTATCATCAATTTCCTTGCCGATATAGTTGCCGTTATTCACGACATCTGAACGACGTGGGCTAATGACCGCAATGCAATCCTTTCGATACTCAGCGATGTTATTGATGATGTGAATTGCTCGTGTCTGATTAGTTTCACCAGCTAGAATAAATGAAACATCGACCGCTTCTGGATTATCGAATAGATTATAACCAACAATATAATCAGCATCCCGTGGCAACTCACCATCGCGTCCTAGGACTAGACTGTCATTGATTGGTCGACCCTGTGTACCGGTACCGAAGTTGACTCCAGCAGCAGCCTTAGAAATGTTAGTCATTCCAGTTGGCGCACTAGCCCACCAGATGTACTTCGACTGAAGATTAATCACATCCTTATAATAGTTCGCGGTGCCGTCATCACGCTTAGCATCGCTTGCTTTTGAAACTTTAGAAAACCGCTCAATAACCGTATTTGCCGATCCGGTGATGCGGCCATCTTCGTCAACAACTACAATATGCATTTCATCAAGGGATCCGCCCTGCACAAGAGCAAAGCTAGACGATCCAGGCGCACCATCAAAGTAGTTATAAAACTCCCAACGACGAGTAACGCTGCCCTGAGAAGTAGCCGTATTGCCGACATACTTCGATCGTAGAACTAGCACTGTGTTATTCGTAACAGAACCAACATTGACCGGTATACGATCAGGACCAGCAAGCAAAATGTCACCAACCCGAATTTGTGTATTAAAGATCGTGCTTGTACCAGTAACTGTCGTACTGTTATTTGAGAATGTCATAGTGCCAGTCAGGGTCGACTGCCAAGCATTTGTCGTCGGGCAGTTCGAGACACGAAGCGTATTGCCGAGATCACCAGGATACTTAGCAACCCAAGTACCGACTCCGGTGATACCAGACGAATATTCATCATCATAGTCTTCCGAGCTCTTGATTATGGTGTTTTTACCGTTAGCCGAGGCTGAATGCGCATTACGAGCTACTTTCGAGTCTGTCGAAAGAGTGCCTGTATTCGAACTACGAACAACTCGGACGACATATAGCTTATTGCCATATGCTAGATAATTTGCACCGGTGAAGAAATCGACATATGTATTGCTAACTGGCTTACCAAACTGAGCTACGAGCTCATCCTCAGTTGTAACTAAGACCCTTTTATGTACCGGACCCCACTTAGAGTGAGCTGCTATGCCTGCTTCTGTAGTGCTAACGGCTGGAATGATGGTAGTAAGATCAACCTCACTAACATTTACACCTGGAGAAACCTGAAAAGCCATCGCCGTCTCCCTCTCTATGCGGACGAGTTAATTTTCTATTTCCTATTTATAATTTAATGGATTTTAGAAATCTGAGTTATAGAATCCGGAGTTAATTCGTTTATTATTTAGAGATTCTGGCTCTTCTGTCTGTCCATCATCGACAAATCCAGGCGGAAGCAATTCATCTTCGAACATAGCCGTATGTTCCTCTAAAAGCTTTCGACGAAAATCTGTATTAGTCAATTCTTTGAAAAAATCTTGTCGGGCTAGCCACCCAAACATGACCAATGTCATTGCTAAATCATCATGACAGCCTTCTTCAGCTTCATATGATTTTTTAGAAGACACAAAGGTAGAAAGTTCATTAATCGTATCGAAATCTCTCACAATAAGCTTATATGTTTCAATCAAATCTTTCAGATTAGCACATCCGATCCTTTTAACTGGACTAGTCATACGCAATCCTAATTGTGATCTAGCAGCAAATCCGCCGCCAAGCTTTTGACCAGCTCGGCCTCGATATACGGTGCTTAAAATATTTTCATATTCGATTTCAAGCAAAAGCGTATCGGCCACTTGCTGCCCGACATCATTTGTCTCAATCAATGCCATTGCATTGTTGTATATTCGACCGCAACGAGCAACCACATCTGGAAAAAGCGAGGATGCAATCTGATTATTTTTATATTTTGCAACTTGTTCATATGGTATAGCTGTTACATCTATTACTGATATTGCACTACTATCTCCTTCAACTCCACGAGCCGTATCGACTGTCATGACATATGTTCTATTCAATTCCGGTTTCTTATACATCTCAAACCCAATATTATCACGATATGGTTCAACAAATGCTAAAGAACGTAAGACAGTCGGATTTATTAAAGTGTTTGTCGAACCCAAGAATTCGATTTCAAATTCTTGTCGCCATTGTTCTAGAGAAGTGTTCTTGATTGTCTGTTCGCGCCACTTATCATCACGACCTGGTGTATCACGCCAATTAACTTCTATAGGAACATATAAATTTCGTTTTTCGATTGCATCGGACCACATCTTATAGAAGTGATTTAGACCAAATGGTGTTGATACAATTATGATTTGTGTTGTGGTACCAGAGCTGATCGTCGGATAAACTGAACTAAAAAAGTGATCAGCAATATTTCGTGGAACAAACGCATATTCATCAAGAAATATGATGTTATAACTTCCGCCTCTGACTGCACTACTACTTGTCGCTGCGGCAATAACTTTTGAACCATTTTCAAGTTCGATGTTACCTTTATTCCAAGTCACAACACCCTGCTGCAGCCACATAGGTAGATGTTCATATGCAAGCTGCAACTTTGAAAGCATATCTCGAGCAAGCGAACCTTTATTAGCTAGAATTGCAATCGATTGATTATCATGAAATAAAACTTTCCAAAGCATAAAAGATACGACGGTCGTGCTTTTACCTGATTGCCGCGGCATCTTACATACAACAAATCGATTATCTTTGAATGTTTGCACCATATTTGTTTGATATGGATACATTTTAAATGGTATCAAACCGCGATCGACATTGACTATGCGAATATAATGTTCGATGAAATATGAAGGATCTTTAGCACATTTGACATATTCTTGATATTGTTCCAGAGTATATTCGAGTTTTACTCCAGCTGCTTTAAGATTTGGGTTGCCGAGATAAGTTTTCGAAGTGTTACCAGAATTATGAAAATTTGTAATAACTGGAGCTGGCGTATTCAGATAAGAAAGTTCATCTTCAACTTCTTCATCCTCATCCGATATAGATTCGATAATTTGCGGTTCTATTGTTTTTTTAGCAACTATCGGCGGATCTTCGACTAAAGTTGTTCCACGATTTCGACTATCACCAGCTGCTTGATCGTGCACGGCTTGTTTTACCCAAGTACCTATAGTCATACCGGCAGAATCGGCGGCTTGTTTTACCAATTGACGTGTAGCCCGATCTATGCCTTTTACACCCCATGGCATTTCTTCAAGTTTTAATTTAGCAACCATAACACTTATTATCGACGTGTTACTAATTTTTGTAGATCGGATGATGTGCCAACAAAAACCGCATTGACTGTTGTTCCGCCAGACATTTGTTGGTTAGAATTGTTTTCTATTTCGATTTTCTTTTTCTTAAGATCGATTAAATCTTTATTGACTGCCGATACATGCGAAATAAGTTGCCCAACTACCTCAAAAGCTCTAGGTGATTCTGATGTCTGAGCTAAAGATGCAGCTGCAGCTAAGACTGATTTTCCATCCTCGATGATATCCCGCATATTTCTTCGTACATAATCGAAATCATCATCTACAATTTCAACTACATCAGTTGCTGCAACTTCAATCATAGGAGTCCTCGGTATATTCAACAACTTACTTATATTTTCATCAACTATATTTTTTGGCATTAATATGAATCCTGCCCTGTTATCGGGTCATATTTTCGGCCATCAGTAAAGAAGAATGAATTTGGCGCATATTTCCATGCTGTATTAGAAGATATGGTTCTATATGGTACTGAAGCAGCCGAATTGGTTGTGCCGACACCATTAGCTAAGAGTCCCGGTTGAATGCGCAGGCGACTATTGACACGTGAATCAGCAATTTCATCTGCAGTAAATTTCTCATACTGAATACCAAAGAGCACATCACTATTCGCAACCGCCGTGACCGCATGTAGATCGACTTGAGAACGTTTAATAATACCCTGTGCTTTGACCGGTCCGAAGAACCAACCTTTCATCGTGAAGTTGAATGTGTATATGAGAGTCTGCCGAAGTTCATATCCGCTTTCATAAACATCATCAATTGACATACCCTCAAGAATCGTAGGAACATCCATCTTTATTCCCATCGATGGAACGACATTGACTGTGCTAGTCCATTCTGGGCCGAAAAACGGTATGATCTGCTCGATAATCTGCGCCCCATCGTCCGAGCTCTTAACAAAAGCATATAAAGCAAAGCTTATATTCCATGGAACTGGGGTATATTGATGATTCAATTTATTATTATCACTTGCTAGCAGAGCAACATTTTTTATCGTACTGGGCAAGCGCCGAGAACCGTCATATGTCATTCCGGTTATTTCAAACCCAAGACGTGGAAGTTGCATTGCAACTTGTGCTTGAAGATCAGGATTCTGTCTGATGCGAACTAGCCACTTCTGCTTGGGTCCATAACCTATCGGAACTAAGATCGACTGTATTATCACATTGCTAGCATTCAGACGCCGAATTACTAGATCATCGAACATTTGGCCGAATGCTACGACATAACGCCGTAGTGTCTGATGATAAAAATCTTGTGCAAACATTAGAATCTATCCATTTGACTAAACGGATTTCTCTCACTAAAATCGACATAATCATCTGCTAGTCTATGTATGATTGTGTTATTGGCCGTCAGAACGGTATTTACGATATCATATTCTTGGAAGATCCAACCATCGGCATCCTCATGCAGCAATGCAGTACCATCCTCGAGGACAATTTGATAATTGAGCGAATCCATCGAATAGCGATTCTCAATATCATCAATTGCAGTATTGCTTGTATCAAAACGCTCGCTACTGTATGTAAATAAGTCACATGATAAGACATACGTATATAGTCGACCGTGCTGATAGAAAACATCTTCATGCTCGACAAATTTGATTTCATATATTGCGCCGTTGCTATTATTCATAAACGGAACGAATATGAGGTCGCCTTCTTTCGGCCGAGTGCCGCTCAATGAATAACCATTCGCACTACCAGATTCGCGAACTAAATTATCAACTGAACCATATGATAAGGTATTTGCCGTCTCAACTTGTAAAATGTAATCATTTTCACTGACAATTTTTTCACTAACAAATTGATCCCAACGGCGGCGGGCAAGAGTCATCTTAAGACTGTCACGAATCTCAAGGTTGAACTTACTTAAGAAATCGCCTTCTCCATCGAGATTGCGGATGTTGTTGAAGTACACTTCAATGGGAACCGCGGTTATAAATTTCGATAATGGATCTGCGCCGAGCAAGATATCTTCATTGAAGATCGTCCGCTGCATATATTGTACATCTACACCGTAGATTTTTATCGCCTCGATCATTAGATCTTCAGCGACTCGAGCTTCATTCCTTGCTGAATAATTTCTGAAATACTTATTGATAGCCATGATGTCTTAGACCATCTATCCTTGCATATCTTGCAGGACACCACCGTAATCAAGATTTATTCTTTCCTCCAAATGTGCAATCTCAGCTTGGGCCTCATCCCATATCGACTGACCATTAAAAGAGATACCACCAGGCAAATTCATTCCCTGAAATTTCTTAAGATTCTCACCCCATTGCCTCTTTATGAGGGCGGTCGTGTATTTCTTTAGCCAGATATCTGACCATATGTCAGCATTTGCTTCTGAGTCGACCGTTCGATAGCAGTCAATAATGATGATATCACCGGTTGAAACATCAGAATCCCAATCCATATCGATGTACAGCACATTAGTCGCACGATTAAATCGTATAGGCTTCGATCCAACAAAAATCTCTTCTAGCGACTCGATATGACGCATAGCCATGACATAGGTAACATATGAAGCTGATGTGAAGTTGAATAGATCATTCAGATGAATCTGATAACGAATATTAAATAGGTTAGATGAACTACCAGTAGTATGTAGATCAAATATTCCAACTACACCATTCAGGGTAATCGGTAGAGTTACATATCCATTCGTCTTGTCAGAAGCCGTGATCGTATACTTATATAAGATGCGCTCGGTTCCATCGAAATGATAGTCTCGATAGTAGCCAAGCGCATCATCAATGCGATCTTCGACTTGCCCATCATCGACATTTACATCAATAACGGGTACACCGAGCCGCCGTAAACAATAATCCTTAAAAGTATCTCTAGTCGTAGGTACTGACATGGTATCTCGATCCCATTTAAGAGTTCGAGCCTATTTATAAACTTCAACCAAGCATGCTTTAAATCCAAATATTATAATAAAAGACCCCAAAATGCAACACCCCAAAGACCGCCTGTATATAATTCCCCCCATTCGGTCGACTCAGCTTGAAGTTGCGGCAGATCTAATTTCGTGCGCCAACCAAGATAATATGCCGGGCCGATTAACACCAGCGGTATAAAAAACATTAATATCTGCAAATTCAACATCATTGGCATAAAAAAGAATATTGGTAGTAAGAGAATCACACCCCGCATCAGATGCACTGAACTCATGCCCAACATATCAATCATAATTCGATATGCTCGAGAATCTGTAATCATATAAGCTGGCATCCATGGGGCTAACCAATTAAATGTTTGCGGAGAATGTCCATTATCTTGAAATGTGCCATGACCCATTGCAATACTGAACCAAGCACAAATAAAAATTGCTATTAAGAAGAGCCAATCGTATCCCACATAAACAGCAAATAGGAGTGTAATTGGAAGTACCCAACATATCAAACGAGTAAGATGTGTACCAAGTCGTTGTTCGAAATACTTCTTAGTATAATCAGAAATTGCACCTCCGCGGAGGCGATAGAGAACGGCAAATATTGCAATAAAAATTGCTAAAAATATATAAGTGTTCATCTAAATCTCCATGATCTGGATCGATTCGTTTAAGTATTTGTTTGTTTTATACAAATATTTATATAGAATTCATTCGTTAATTTACCTGAAGCAATTGCCGTCACAAGATCTTTTTGTAAATTGACTCTAGTTTCTGGTCCTTCTCGTTGAACATCCCAACCTTCTAACCAAAAGCAAGTAAACATTCGCTGTCGGGTTTCCTCTGATGCTGGAAAATTAAATAGAAAATCGAGTGGATCGAAAAGCTTCTTATACGTATATCCTGGAATCTCAGTGACAGATTTGCATCTTTCAGGATCGACGAGCTGCCGTGCCTCTTCTTCGGTAACTTCTCGATAATCTGAGGTAAAGATTTTTGGTCTATCTACAATTGGAGTATAGAAAAGTGCGGGAAATTCTGTCCATCCTAATTTCAAGATAGCTTGGTAACGATTGATTCCAGAAAGACCTAAGATGACACCATCCGGATTCTCATAAGCTCGGACGGGTTCGCATCGACCAGAAGTTACAATTCCTTCACATAGCGCTCCGAGAAAATCATATCTATAACGATATGTTTCTGGTATATTGATCCACAGTTCATGTCCGTCATTGAATACTGCTGAACATGGAAATTTCGGACAAAAATATATTCTTTCCATTTTCAATCAGCCTTAGCCCAGAAAAAAATCTGCACGAGTCGGCTATTTTCTAATGTAGTGCCGAAGTTTTCACCATGCGAGTGCCAATCTAATGGACGAAATAAAACCAATCGATTGAACTTCATCTCAGTATAATTCGTTATGGCCCATAATGACCGGTCTAGACCATCTCGATGTATAAGTTCACGCCGCACATCATCATAACTAGAAAACCCAAGTTGCCGCCCGGCATCGCGATTCATCGGCACGGTCTCTATGTTCAATTTCTTATGTCGCCATGTAATCGTTCCCAGTCGATCTCGGCATTGTTCTGGCGTATTGAGATATAATACCCCAGCCCAAAGATTGCTTGAAACTGGATCGACGTGAATATCTTGCTCATATGTATCAGTTGCTGTCGATGAACGAAAATGCCCATACACCTGCTTATCGCTCGGCTTTACTTTGATACCAAGAATTTGTGTGACTGATTCTGTTATCTGATCGTTGATATATGGCATCGTTGAATTTTTACCCGGATATGTATGACCGGGATGCGCATCATACTGCATACTCAATGCAATCGATCTGACCGCGCGAGGATCTGTATAGAAATCATCAATGACGACGAAGCGCTTTCTCATTGCTTATCGATTCGAACAATATCCATCCATGAAACTAAACTAAATTTTTCTCCTCGAATTACTGGCGTAACGGCATGAATAAAGTGATGTGTCGATGGAAATACAACAAGAGTTCCGGCTCGAGGCGGGATCGCAATTCCCTGTTCTTGGAAAAAGAGCAACCCTCCGTCGAAATCATCATTTAAAAGCACGATGGCAGAAAGATCTCTTTCGGTGTTTCGTTTCCATATAAGTTGTCCGCCAGCATTCCAGAGTGCCTCACCATCGCAGTGCGGCTTATAGAAACCACCTTCACCATATCGAAGAAACTGTATTGGCTCAGCTGAATAAATTTGCACATCATAGAACGGTTCGATGAAATTTTTAACGGCCCTCTTTAGAATAACCGCTAAGTTATTTGTAATTTCATTATCATGATCGACAATCTGCGCATTCCTAGTAGCCGAATCGATTTCAAATTCAATTTGTTGAGCTGACGATTTCTTTGAATCGAACACGCCTTGAGTCGCACCGACATGAGCTTTGCCGTATTCGACTAAATGTCGACAAGCTTCTTTCGATAGAAAATCCGGCTGGATCATAATGTTTCGGTGCATGTTTGGGACTATGTCTCGCACTGGTGGTTTAGGTTGTTCATCTGGCTTCACCGCTTCATGATTTGCGCCTGCATAATCACTAAGCCTAAATACGCTCTTCATCTTATGCCTCCAAAATTCATAACCAACATACCTATTGACTAGATTTCTATCTACTTTATATATATTTCTCTCGACACGGGATCGAACTCGATGCATACCATCGAGCCCATACACTTCATCTCGCTCCTCTACCGGATTCTTGATGTTGTTAAAATCAATTTCTGCACGATCAAGACCTAAAAAGTTGTATGCTCGATCCATTGTTTTCTTTGGATCACCGACCAATTCATCATATTCGATCATATGTAAGTTAGATCGATCTGCTGATTCCCAACCTTGCCGCATGGCCCAAAGACTAAGCTCAACAACACCAACATTAGATAAGAGATACTCACATCGTGCCTCATCGTCGACTCTGCCGTATAGCTTTTTTGTCATCTCATCGATGAAGTTGCTTGAACCGACGGGTTGAGCGTGCAAAAGCTTGAGAAAGCTTCCGAGTATATCTGGAACAGATCGAACGACACATATGATCTTTGGATCAGTATATCCGAATACACGTCGAATACGATCGATATTATTCGGCCATGCTCGACTCTTATCGACTATAATGGGACATGATATGTCTTCATAAAAATTGTGCGGTAAATGACGAAGCACATTTGTTAATGATTCGGCTTTTGGATTTGCTTTACCTTGCTCTGAATTCTGCCAATATTGTTCATTATAATAAATCATATCTAGGAGTGGAGAATTCGCCGATGCATAAATTCGCGGATCTTGGTTCAATACCGCACTTAATAGCGTTGAACCGGAACGTGGCAATCCAGCTAAGAAAAAAAACCGTTTCATAATAAAAACCTAAATTTAATTCGCAGCTAATCCTTCCTTGCCAAATTCAAGCTTACCTCTAACGATTACAGTCGAAGTATCTGATGCAAAAATGACTCGATCGAAGGACGAGAACTTAATGCCGGCAGGGCCCACATATCCGCCGGCATACCAACCATCAGTCGTATTTCCGCCTGCGCCAGCGCTATATCTAGCTACAGATAATGGACCTTTAGTGACCGCAGTCGAAGTATCCGATGCAAAGATGATTCGATCAATCCTTGAAGTATGTGCAGAGCTTGAGTTAAACCCGCAACCATACCAACCATCAGTCGTATTTCCATGCGCAGCAAGATATGACAGTCCATCACTTAATGGACCTTTAACGACTGCAGTCGAAGTATCTGATGCAAAAATGACTCGATCGAAGGACGAGAACTTAATGCCGGCAGGGCCCACATATCCGCCGGCATACCAACCATCAGTCGTATTTCCGCCTGCGCCAGCGCCATATCTAGCTACAGATAATGGACCTTTAGTGACCGCAGTCGAAGTATCCGATGCAAAGATGATTCGATCAATCCTTGAAATCCTCGGGTCAAGGCCTCCCTTAAACCCGCAACCATACCAACCATCAGTCGTATTTCCATGCGCAGTAAGATATCCGCGGCCTTCACTTAATGGACCTTTAACGACCGCAGTCGAAGTATCTGACGCAAAAATGACACGTTGGACGGTTGATCTACCACCCAGCGCGCTGGGGGCGAAGCCGGACACATATCCACCGCTGAACCAACCATCAGTCGTATTTCCATGCGCACCTGGATTATAAACTGCTGAACTCAGTGGACCTTTAGCGAGTGCTGTCGAAGAATCGGTTGCAAATATGATACGATCAATTGTTGAAACGGCGCCTGGCCCCGGAGAGCCAGCGGCGAACCAGGCATCAGTCGTATTCCCATGCGCAGCGGTATAGTGTCTACTTTTACTCAATGGACCTTTAGCGACTGCAGTCGAAATATCCGATGCAAAGATGATTCGATCAATTCGACATGTTAAAGTGTGATTGCTCGGGTTGCCACCAGTATGGTACCATCCGTCGGTTATGTTGCCGTGGGCCCCCCCATAGTATTTTTTAACAGCAAACGGCCCTCTTATAACTGCCGTTGAAGTATCAGAAGCAAAGATGAGCCGTTCAGTAGTTGTTAAGTAGCCGCCACTAAACCAAGCATTACCGTAGCTAAATGTACCGGCCCAATTACCGGCCACCATCTTATAATGAGCATCGTTGAGCGAATATATATGTGTAGTGGTTGCCATCGATCCTCCGCCTCAATAACTCTATTTATTCTTCAATCTTACTTACTTGGATACCGATATTACCAAGTGCTCGGCGTGTATCATTTTTCAGCAAGCTTCGGCCGCCGTGCGAAATAGCATTTAGTTCAGTTTCGATATTCGTAGTCATCTCATTTATGAGAGACACAAAGTCCTTTGGATCTCCAGACAGCATCTTTTTGATGATTTCAGGAAACTGCTCAATCTGATTCGGACTATTCGGAACGATAGTATCGGCCATCGCTAGTCGCAATGACTTAAGGTCGCCTGAGCTGATCCCCGTCTTCTTCTCGAGGATTCCGTCGGCTATCTGCTTCTGGAATCGTGTTGACCAATATGCCGGCGCCTCGGTCTGATACTGTTCTCGAGTAAATTCAGTACCGTTGTTCTCGACCATCTTTGCGATTATCATATTGAATAATTCAAGCTGCTGGAGCTTATCTTTGATCGACATACCAAGCTCGAGAATTCGGTGATCATATTCCATCTTATCGATGTCATGCCAGACTAGCTTCTTGCTTCCGCCATTCGGTCCGGGCGACTCCCACCAGATTGGCTGATCGACTGGCTTATCCTTCCACTTATAGTCAAAAGTTCGGGCGAGCTCAATACCTTCACGGACTTCACGAAGAAGTTCACCGCGCATTACACGTGTCTGATACAGTGTATGAACATATGAATGACATGGTGTAGAATCATCGAGAGCAATGAATTTTTCGATCTGGAAATCCGTACGACCCTGAGACATCTCTTGATATCGATTATACCACTTCATATAATCATTAAATGCTATCTTCAAAATGTCGGTCGATTCACTAGTAATCTGAATCTTTTCTAGTAAGTTCATTTTATAATTTACTCCCTCTTTATCAAATCAAATGCCACGCTGATCCTATTTATCATACTTTTATTGGGCTCGACTTCATGCTCAAGCCAAGAAGGAAATAAGACGAATCCTCCTACATGCGGGCGAATACGCGTATCAGAATTTTTAGTATAGTCTCGAGTCATCTTGAACATTGGACGAGGTTCAACTAAAATCAAATCACCGCAGTCATCGCTGCATTGAAGATACAACACACCAGATATATCAACTCCATAATGAAGATGTGCCCGGACATAGCCTCCCGGCGGGGTCGAATTAATCCAAGCATGCTTAATGTCATATTCATGCCCTAGATTGATTTTAGCCGCTATCACTATCTTATTAAGTGATGGTGTTATCCAAGCACAATCAGCCACATTTTTCGTCTGTATAGCTCCGCCGCCATAATAATACGGTGAGTTGTGATCTTGTTCAATTCTTTCAGTAGCCGTAATAATTACTTCAGGTTCAAGCATGACCGATCCTAGAACTATCGAAGTTAGGAATACGTGTTCAATCATTGATTTTTCGAAGTCGTTCACCAAGATCATCTAGACCACTGAATACATGGCTTCCCGTATGTGTCAATTTGATATCGGGCATAAGCCATATCGTTCCACCTGATTTGGTATATCTATTGCAGAATGCAAAATCTTCAGATACGGCATTATATGTGGTTGGATCGATGTACGTTTCATAGAAGTGATGGGAATTCTCCATCTCTGCCCGTGTAATCGGTCTTGATTTTGACATTGGTATGTATTTGAGCTCAGGAAACATTTGAGCAACTCTCTCATATGCTGACCGATGAATCAGTTGAAATCCAGCACCGACGTGCTTGACAGAAACTGCAGTTCGATCTGTATTCCAAACAAGTTTATTATCGATCAGGGCAGGGGCAAAATTATATTGAGGCGGAATGACTTTCATAGAGTATGGAGCACATGCATATTCGACATCAAGATCTATAAGTGCTTGCACATCGCTTGATTCGAATCCAATATCGGCATCGATCGTAAGAGCATGGGTATGTTCAGTGCAGTTGACAAAGAAAGATGTTAAATTCGAACGCCCTATCGAAATAAGCGACTCATTTGCAACGAGAAGCAATTCATTAAAAATACCCGTGCGTTCGAAATACTTCGTTAATTTATAGATTCCGGAAGTCGTTGAGTCTGCCACACTTCCGCCATAGCACGGTATGATAATCAAAATAGATATGTCATAAACTCCATAATAAAATTTAGTTTAAGCGGCAGTATGCCCGTACGTATTAGCAATCAATGGACCTCTAGAAACTGCAGTCAAAGTATCTGATGCAAAAATGACTCGTTCAATAGTAGTAAACGGGTATCCACCGCTAAACCAACCATCAGTTGCATTACCTGCACCTGATAATTTAAACCTAGCTACACCTAATGGACCTTTAACGACCGCAGTCGAAGTATCTGACGCAAAAATTATACGATCGACAATGCTTACACTACTTGGGGAGGAGAATCTCCCGCCGGCGAACCAACCATCAGTCAAATTTCCATGTGCGGTGGAGTTAAAGACAGTTGCACTCAATGGACCTTTAGCGACCGCAGTCGAAGTATCTGATGCAAAAATGATACGATCGACGGTCGAGCGGATAGGGCCGTCGCTGTTCCCACCACCGAACCAACCATCATATGTATTTCCATGCGCAGCTAATCCATAACGTACGATACTTAATGGACCTTTAACGACCGCAGTCGAAGTATCTGATGCAAAAATGATACGTTCGGTGGATGAAAGTGTAACCTGCGGATAGCCTCGCATGCCGCCAGAAATCCATCCATCGGTCAAATCATTATCACATCCCGGCCCGAAATCTGATCTACTACCGCTCAACGGACCTTTTGCGACGGCCACTGAAGTATCTGATGAAAAGATAACACGATCTACTGCAGTATTGCCATCAGAGT
>SXGR01515049.1_pt1 | contig 61423 bp, 55 predicted proteins | sample 3174711 | NCBI WGS metagenome assembly SXGR01 (sample SAMN11356860, study PRJNA531348) | freshwater metagenome | isolation source: freshwater sample F1-60 | place: China: Fuxian Lake, Yuxi | collected 2017-12-25 | reverse complement strand
TTCCTCAAGCCAGATGGTTTGAAGTGCCGGATTGAAGCCGATCGCGCAATCATCGAATCGGATGCGCGAGCCTACGAAGATCTTGAACTGAATCCCGGAAGCGACGTAATGCGCATCGAGTGCATCGGCTCGGTGCCGAGGTAGTCCTCCGCGGTCTGCTTCATCTTCTGCAGGATCATCGCGGAGACTTCGGGCGGCGTGTAGCGCTTGCCCTGCACCTCAACCGATGCGACGTCGTTCGTGCCGCTCTTCACGGCGTACGGGACCCGTTTTGTCTCCTCAGTTACCTCGGACATCTTGCGGCCCATGAAGCGCTTGATCGAGAAGACCGTGTTTTGCGGGTTCGTCACGGCCTGGCGCTTCGCGATCTGACCGACCAAGCGCTCGCCGTCCTTGCTGAATCCTACGACGGACGGCGTCGTGCGCCCGCCTTCCGCGTTCGGGATGACCACCGGATCGCCGCCTTCCATCACGGCGACGACCGAGTTCGTGGTGCCTAGGTCGATGCCGATCACCTTGTCTGCCATGTGGATCCTCTCAGGAGTGTTTTGACGCGGTGTTGCCGTGCCGACCGCTATGACTTTCGCGGTACCGCTGCCCTTCGTCTGTTCAATACGGTAGCTAAATAGGGCAAGGTTAGGACCAGAAAAATACGCCATTATGGCTGCCATCGGCTTCGGTTCAAGCTAGTCTATGACTGCCAGAATAGCAGTCAGGGTGTTGGCCGTACAAATCGGCATACTTTGATTATGGAAAGTGATTCCGCATTCGCTCGCCAACCCGACGATCCGTGCGCTGCTGGCGAGCCGGTCTGAGGATCCACCACTCGAAGGGCGGCGGCTGGCAGCATTCGCCGGACTGGGGATTCCCGCGTGGCGAGAGGGCGGTACCTTTCGCCCCTGTCGCAGTACAAAGCCGCAATCGGAGACCCCCACCCATGCGCCTGGTTCCAAAGGACGAAGGATTTTTCGACCTGTTTGACGCCCTCGCCGAACGATTGGCGCGCTCGGCGGTCCTCCTGAACGAGCTCTTCACCGAGCCGACGCGGCTTGATTTCTATGTTGGTCAGATCAAGGAATTCGAACACCAAGCCGACGAAGTCACGCACGAGATCATGCTCCGCCTCGATCGCAGTTTCGTGACCCCGCTCGACCGCGAGGACATCCATTCTCTGGCCACGTCGCTCGACAATGTCGTGGATCATTTGGATGGCACGGCGAGGCGGGTGCAGATGTTTCATCTCGCCGACCGCCGGGAACCGGCCAAGCAGCTCACGGCAGTGCTGGTGAAGGCCACCGAATGCATCCGTGAAGCGGTGCACAAAGTGCGCGATGGCCATGAGGTCTCCCGGATCGGCCGCGAGATGAAAAAGCTCGAAGAAGAAGGCGATGCGATCTATTCTCGCGCCGTCGGCGCGTTATTTGAGGGCACCCCGGACACACTCGAAGTGATCAAGTGGAAAGAGATCTACGACACGCTCGAGCACGCGCTCGATGAGTGCGAGGATGTCTTGAACGTGCTCGAAAGCGTGTCCATCAAGAACAGCTGACGCGCGCTGCGCATCGGATCCGTCCCAGTGGTCACCTACGTTCTTCTCATCGTCGTTCTCGCGTTCGTCTTCGATTTCATCAACGGGTTCCACGACTCGGCGAACTCGATCGCGACGATTGTCGGCACGCGCGTGCTCTCGCCGCTCGCTGCCGTGGTGTGGGCCGCGATGTTCAACCTGGCCGCGGCCCTCCTCGTCGGCACCGCCGTCGCCAAGGCGGTCAGCAGCGGCTTCGTGGTACCCGATGTGGTGACGCCCAGCGTCATCGGTGCCGGGCTGCTTGGTGCAATCGCTTGGAACCTGATCACTTGGTACGTCGGCATTCCATCGAGTTCGTCACACGCACTCATTGGGGGATTCGCTGGCGCGGCGCTGTCGAAGGGCGGCTTCGCCGCGCTCGTCTGGGGCAAGAAGTGGGTTGAGACGCTGAGCGCGATTGCCATTTCACCCATGCTTGGTGCGCTTCTCGGGTTCGTCGTCATGGTGCTCCTCTTGAACATCTTCCGCCGTGCCAGGCCGGCGACGGTTGACCGGTTGTTCCGCCGCGGACAGCTGGTCAGTTCGGCGGCCATGTCGATCGCACACGGCAGTAACGACGCGCAGAAAACGATGGGCATCATCGTCGGCCTCCTCTATGCGTCGCGTGAACATTTTGTGACGGCGACGGGATGGCAGCAGCACCTGTACGTTGCCGACCTGAAGCAGATCCCCGGGTGGGTCGCGATCGGCGCCTATCTCTGCATCTCGCTCGGCACGCTCTTCGGTGGCTGGCGTATTGTGCACACGATGGGGTCGCGGATCACGCGCCTGCGCCCGGTGAGCGGATTCGCTGCCGAGACCGCGGGCGCCATCGTGATTCTGACCGCGTCGAGGTTCGGCATCCCCGTGAGCACGACGCATACCATCACGGGGTCAATCGTCGGTGTCGGCGCGACCAGCCGCCTCTCAGCCGTGCGATGGGGAGTCGCTAGGCGCATCATCTGGGCCTGGGTGGTGACGATTCCGGCTGCCGCCACGATTGCGGGTATCGCGTACCTCGTTCTGGCGAGATTCGTCGCGCCGTAGCAATTGGTCGGTGCCTGACCAGTCTGGGCGTCGAATACCAAGCGGGCCGTTACCTGTTCGTGACACAATGTGAGTCACTCCGTTACATGGAGTGACGAGGTTTCGGCGGGTAAGGGCCTGGCGTTCAAAGCATCTCCCTCATTCCTGACCCCACCGCCGCTATGAATACGCTAATCGCAGCGCGAACCGCAGCTCCGATCTCCCTCATGATGGCCGGGCTGCTCACGGCCCATACGCTGCCGGCACAACAGCCCGTCGCGCCGCCGGCCGCTCCCGCGGTCGACTTCAGCGGTGTGATCTATCCGCAGTTCCGGCTCGCGACCGCCGCCGCCACGAACGCCAACGGTGGAAAAGCGACCAACCGCTTCGACATCGAGCGTGTGTATCTGACGTTCCGAATGCCGGCTGGCGACGACGGCAGCATCCGCGTCACGACCGATGTGTTCAACAACGGCGCGACGTGCACGGGGTGCTACGCTGGGTGGAACGTGCGGATCAAGTACGCCTATTTCAACTACAACTTCCTGCACGACATCGCCGGCAAAAAGGGCTTCAACGCCGCGGCGCGTATCGGCATGCTGCACACGGCGATCATCGACCAAGTCGAAGGCCACTGGCCGCGCTGGATCTCGCAGTCCGCAGCCGAGCGAAGCGGCTTCTTCTCGTCGGCCGACGTTGGCGCGGCCGGGATCCTGACACTGCCCGCCTCGTGGGGCGAGTTGTATGCCACCGTCGCAAACGGCCCCGGCTACGGCACCGCGGAAAATGACCCGTACAAGGACTGGTCGGCGCGGCTCTCGATCACCCCATGGGCGCGCGAGGCAGGCCTGCTCAAGTCCCTCACGATTTCACCGTGGATCTACGCCGGCACCACAGCGAGCAAGTTCCTCACCACGACAGGGTCGGCCGGCACCAGCGCGGCTGACGGCCTCACGCGCGACCGGGTCGGACTCTTCGTCGGGCTCAAGGACCGGCGGCTCACCGCCGGCGTGGACATCGGCCAGCGCACCGAGACGGTCGAGACCGGCGCGACGCTCGCTACGCGTGGTCGCTCTGACAATCGCGGCCAACTGAAGTCGCTGTTCGCGCTGGTCCGCCCAATGGAACTGCTCTCGGATGACCCGAAGGCGCGCTCGCGTTGGGGTGTCCTCGGACGGCTCGATACCTTCACGCCCTACTCGTCCACCACGCAGGCCGGCGCGCAGACGACCGCCGCCTCCAATCAATTGTTGATCGCCGGGCTCTGGTGGGACCTCAACCAGAAGGCCGCGTTCTCGGTCGACTTCCAGCATCTCAAGCCGCGAAGCGGCTCGACAACGCTGGAGTCGAGGGTCCTTTTCCTCCACGGCCAAATCTCGTTCTGACCGGCAACGCCGGCCCAGTGACACCACTTCGAGTACTAGGAGAAAACAGACCATGAGGAACATGATCCAATACACCCTGACGCAAGTTGCGGCGGCGGCGGTGTTTGCCATGCCCGCTGCGCTGACTGCGCAGATGCAGATCACCGGCGCGGGCGCGACCTTCCCGTATCCGATGTACTCCAAGTGGTTTGACGAGTACAACAAGCTGCACCCTGATGTCCAGATCAACTATCAGTCCATCGGGTCGGGCGGTGGCATCCGCCAGGTGACGGAAGGCACGGTGGATTTCGGCGCGTCCGACGGACCGATGACCGAAGAGCAGCTCAGCGCGTTCCGTGCCAAGCGTGGCGTCGCAATCCTGCACTTCCCCACGGTGCTCGGCGCCGTGGTGCCGGTGTACAACGTGCAGGGCGTCGCCACGGCGTTGAAGTTCACGCCGGAGGCGCTCGCCGGAATTTTTCTTGGCACGATCACCAAATGGAATGACCAGGCGATCGCGTCGGTGAACCCCGGCATGAAACTGCCCGCGTCGGAGATCGTCGTCGTCCATCGTTCGGACGGCAGTGGCACATCGTACGTCTGGACGGACTATCTCTCTAAAGTCAGCGCGGACTGGAAGTCGAAGGTCGGTGCGAACACCTCAGTCAACTGGCCGGTCGGGCTGGGCGGGAAAGGCAACGAGGGTGTGTCCAGCCTCGTGAAGCAGACTAAAGGTTCAATCGGTTACGTCGAGCTGATCTATGCCGTGCAGAATAAGATTTCGTACGGCTCGGTCAAGAACGTCGCTGGAGCGTTCGTGACGGCGTCGATGGCCGGCGTGAGTGCGGCCGCGGCAAGTGCGGCGGCGAATATGCCCGATGATTTCCGTGTCTCGATCACCAATGCGACGGGCAAAGCGTCGTACCCAATCTCGAGTTTCACCTGGCTGCTTGTGCCCACCAAGATCGACGATCAGGCCAAGAAGCGGGTGATCACCGAGTTCCTTCGGTGGATGCTCAAGGACGGTCAGAAGCTCGCCGATGCGTTGGGCTACGCCCCGCTCCCGAAATCTGTTGTGGAGAAGGAGCTCAAGGCCATCGGGGCCGTGAAGTAGGGTCTTTACCGATGCGCATGAATCCCTCAGTGGCGCCGCGCGCGATTCGTCGCGGCACCGCCGGTGCGCGCTTCTGGGTGAGCCGTTTTGTGAATGGCGACGAGACGGCGCGATTCGTCGTCACGCTCGCGGCCGCCGCGATTCTCGCCGTGACGGTGCTGCTCTTTTTCGAACTCTGGACCAACTCGCAACTTTCGCGCGAGAAGTTCGGTTGGGGTTTCCTGGTCGGCCGCGTCTGGGATCCAAATGCCGGGGAGTTTGGCGCGTACCCGTTCATCGTCGGCACGGCCGTGACGTCGGCGCTGGCGTTGCTGATCGCGGTGCCCACCGGTGTCGGCGCCGCGATCTTTCTCGCGGAACTGGCGCCGCGCCGCCTCTCCGACGCGCTCACGTTTTGCATCGAGCTGCTCGCGGCGGTCCCAAGTGTGATCTACGGCCTGCTGGGCGTCTTCGTGTTGGTCCCGATCATGAAGACCGTGGTCGAACCGCCGCTTCGCGCCGTCCTTGGTTGGACGCCGCTCTTCTCCGGTCCGTTCTATGGCGTGAGTACGCTGACCGCCGGTGTCGTGCTGGCGATCATGATCCTGCCGTACATCGTGTCGGTCTCCCGTCAGGTGCTGCTCGCGGTCCCGGACGAGCAGCGCGAAGCCGCTCTTGCGCTCGGCGCTACGCGCTGGGAGACCACGTCGCGCGTGGTACTGCCGTTTGCCAAACGCGGGATTTACGGCTCGGTCTTCCTCGCCCTCGCCCGCGCCCTCGGCGAGACGATGGCCGTGACGATGGTGATTGGCAACTCGCCGCAGCTCAAGGCCTCGCTGTTCGCACCGGGCTATTCGATCGCGGCAATCGTGGCCAATGAGTTCACCGAGGCCACGGATGATCTCTACATCCAGGCGCTCATCGAGCTTGGGCTCGTGCTCTTCGCATTGACAATCGTCATCAACGGCTTGGCGCGCCTGCTGGTCGCCGGGACCACCCGACGATCCGAGGCCACGGCATGACGCCGACCGCGCGCCTCCGCTGGCGGCGACTCGTCAACGTCGCGATGCTGAGCGCGACGGGAATCTGCGCGGTCACCATCGCCAGCATTCTGCTCTTCATCCTCGGCTACCTGTTGGTGAATGGCGCAACCAGCCTCAATCTGGCCTTCTTTACCGAACTGCCGAAGCCAGTCGGCGAACTCGGTGGCGGGATGGCCAACGCAATTGTCGGTAGCGGCAAGATGCTTGGGCTCGCCCTACTCATCGGTGTGCCCGTTGGGTTCCTCGGGGGGGTCTACCTCGCTGAGTACGCTAGCCCCGGCCGGGCGTTTGTGGTGCGGTATGTCACCGACCTGCTCAACGGTGTGCCATCGATCGTGATTGGGATCTTCGCCTATTCGCTGATCGTGTTGAAGGCGAAGCACTTCTCCGCGCTCGCCGGAGGCGCCGCGCTAGGCATGATGATGATCCCCATTTCAGTCCGCAGCACCGAAGAGTTTCTTCGCACGGTGCCCCGCGGGCTTCGCGAGGCGGCGCTCGCGCTCGGCGCGCCCAAGTGGAAGGTGCTCGTGACCGTTGTGGTGCCGGCGGCCCGCGACGGCATCATCACGGGGATCCTGCTCAACCTCGCGCGCGTGGCTGGCGAGACGGCTCCGCTACTGTTCACTGCGTTCAGTAACCGGTTCTGGAGCTCTGGCCTCGACCAACCGACTGCGAGCCTGCCCGTCATGATCTACACTTACGCCGTGGCGCCGTACGAGGACTGGCACCGCCAGGCCTGGGCGGCGGCCTTCATGCTCCTCATGTTGGTCCTCGCTATGAATATCGCGGCAAAAATCGTCTTGCTGCGCTCATTGATGCGCCGGGCGCGCTGACCCATGAAACCTCTCGCGATCACTATGCCCGATGCGGCCCACGTGGTGCCGCCCGTGCCGGCGGCGGACCTACCGGAGAAGATCAAGGCGACCGGTCTGGACTTTCACTACGGATCCGCGCAAGCGCTGTTCGGCGTGAATATGACCGTTCGGGCGAATCATGTTACCGCATGCATCGGACCCTCGGGCTGCGGCAAGTCGACCTTTCTGCGCACGCTGAATCGGATGTGCGAAACGGTGCCCGGTACGCGCGTCACCGGCGAGATCCTGCTCGATAACGAGAATATCTTTGATCTCGATGTGACCGCCCTCCGCCGCCGCGTCGGCATGGTGTTTCAGAAATCCAATCCGTTTCCGAAGTCGATTTTTGAAAACGTGGCGTACGGGCTGCGTATCGGCGGTGGACTGTCCCGCACGGAGATCGCCGAGCAGGTCGAGCGCAGTCTCATTCGGTCAGCGCTCTGGGACGAGGTGAAGCACAAGCTCCACCAGTCCGCCTACAGTCTCTCGGGTGGGCAGCAGCAACGGCTCTGTATCGCACGCGCGCTCGCCGTGGACCCGGAAGTGTTGTTTCTTGACGAACACTGTTCGGCGCTCGACCCCATCGCGACAGCAAACATAGAGGAACTGCTGCTCACGCTCGCTGACAGTTGTACGATCGGGATCGTCACGCACAATATGCAGCAGGCGGCACGGGTCTCGGACTACACGGGCTTCTTTCTACTCGGCACGCTCGTTGAATTTAACCGTACCGAAAAAGTCTTTCAGAATCCGTCCGCGAAGCAAACCGAGGACTACATCACCGGGCGGTTCGGTTGACCGCGCGAGCCGTGCCGACCTGGAGCAACGAATGACCGACGCGCACCCGTTAGGACACAAGACGTTTCACGAGAAGCTCGACCTGCTCAAGGAGGGGCTCGTCACGCTCTCGCAGCGTGCCGAGGAAATCCTCGACCTTTCGCTCGATGCGCTCAGGGGGCGTGACGCGGCCAAGGCCGAAGCGGTGCTGATCGCGGATAGCGAACTCGACCGCATGGAAGTGGAGCTCGAAGCACTCGCCATTTCGTTGCTCGCGCTCCAGCAGCCAATGGCACGGGACCTCCGATTTATCGTGAGTGCCATCAAAATCGTCAGCGACCTCGAACGGGTTGGTGACCACGCCGTCAACATTGCCGGGTCAACGATCCGGATGAGCGTGCTCGTCAACAAGCTTGGAGTGCCGGCGCAGATTGAGGAGATGGGGCGCCTGTCGCGCACCATGCTCAGCGACGCGCTCAACGCGGTCATGCGCCTGGACGGTGTGATGGGGCGCGATGTCTGCCGCCGCGATGATGCCGTCGACGCGCTGCACGAGACCATGTTCCGAAGCCTGCTCACCCATATGATGGAAGAGCCCAAGACCATCAGCTATGCTCTGGAATTGCTGCTGGTTGGGCGAAATCTTGAGCGGGTGGCGGACTTAGCCACGAACATCGCTGAAGATGCCGTCTACCTCGCGGAAGGTGTCTCGATCAAGCACCATCTCGAGGGGTAGCCGGAACCAGCGCCCCCCACCTCGGGCTATCCCGGCGGCCCGCCGGCCGCGCCAGCAATGACGAACAGGAGTGTGTTGCCGATGGATCGATGCATGTCGGATCGCCTCGCGGGGAAGTCGGCGATCCTCACCATGGCGGTGCGGATCGCATACCTCAACGATCGATCCGGTCGGTCTCAATCCTGCGAGACTACGGTAACGGCGGCGTAACGGTAGCGCCGCCGTCCGCGCACCAACTAGCCGCCAGTGGGTAACTGAACGGTGACGGTTGTGCCCGCACCCAGCTGGCTCTCCGCGCGGATACGGCCACCATGCGCCTCAGCCAGATGTCGCACGATCGCTAGCCCGAGCCCCGTGCCGCCTTCCTGCCTCGAGCGTGCCGGATCGGCCCGGTAGAATCGTTCAAAAATTCTTGGCAGATGTTCGGCGGCGATGCCGAGGCCGGTGTCGCGCACGCCGACCTCGAGTGCGTCGGAGCCGACGCGTCGGGCAAACACCGTCACGGAGCCGGCCGGCGTATGGCGGAAGGCATTCTCCACGAGGTTGCGCAGGATCTGGCGGAGCGCCGTGGGGTCAGCATCAACGAGGCGCGCATCCGATGCGATCTCGACGCCCAATACCACGCCCGTCGCGGTCGCGGCGTCACGCACTTCTGCGAGCACCTCGGCGGCGGCCGCGCCGAGGTCGCACGGCGCAGGCGTCGGAATCCAGCCGCCGGATTCAATGCGCGACAGATCGAGCAAATCATCAACCAGCCGCTGCATCCGCTTCGTGTTGAACACGATCCGGTCGGCAAACTGCGCACGTTCGGGTTGGGTCAGGTCGGGGTGCGTGAGCGTTTCGGCAAAACCGCCGATCACGGTGAGCGGCGTGCGCAGTTCATGCGACACGTTGGCGACGAAGTCGCGTCGCACCGTCTCCAATCGGCGGAGCGGCGTGAGGTCCAGCAGCGCGATGACCGCACCGCCCCCGACGAGCGGGCGCGTGGCCACCGCAAGCGTCGCGCCGCCGATCTGCGTTTCGACTTCTGCAATCGCCCCGCCCGCCAAGGCGGCATCGAGCGCGTCCCGAAATCCGCGGTCCCGCGGCAAGAGGTCCGTCGAGAACGGGATGGTCTCCGTGATGCCGAGCAGACGACGCGCCGTTTCGTTGACGCGGACCACCGTCCTCCGCTCATCGACACTCACGACCCCTTCATTGAGCGCCTCGATAAGCTGCACGAGCGAGAGTTCGTAGGCGTCGCGCGCCGCATCGCGAGCGGCGAGTTGCGCCGCGAGGTCGCCGAGCGACAATGAGAGTTCGCCAAGTTCTCCGGGAGCGTCGATCGCGGCACGGAGTGACCGGTCGCCGCTCGCGATCCGCCGAGCGATTTCGCTGAGCTCCACGACCGGTCGCACAATGCGGCGCGCGAGGGCCAACGCGACCCCTAGCGCGACAAACAGTGCCACGATGCCAGCAATGACGACCGCGCGTTTGGCGGCCTCGACCCGCTGGGTGAGTTCCCCGACCGGCATCGACACCCGTACCGTGCCGTTTCGCGAGCGGACGGCAACGTATAGCTCCTCGTCGCCACGCGATGTACTGTTCCGCATGGTGACGCCCACCCCGTTGGCGCGCGCCGCCAGCACCTCGGGGCGCGAGCCGTGGTTTTCCATCGTCGCGAGACCCTCGACGTCGAAGTCGGTGTCGCCGATCACGACACCGTCCGCCCGGATGATGGTCACGCGATGGGCGAGCGCCGCGCCGTCTGTCTGCGCCAACGAGTAACCGTCTTCGCCGCGCTCCCAGTGCGATGCCACGGTGCGTGCCTCACGGGTGAGCTCGTCGACCGCCTGGTCGCGTAGTCGCCCACTGAGCTGCGCGTTCACGATCCACGCCATCACTATCACGTTCACGCCGATGATCGCGAGTCCCCCGGCGAGCAGGTGGGAGGTCAGTCTCATCTGGCCCGCGGCGCGGGCGCGGCGATGCGGTAGCCAAACCCACGAACGGTTTCGATCAGGTCACCCGCTGCGCCGAGTTTCGACCGCAGCCGCTGGACATGCATGTCCACCGTGCGCGTCTGAATATCCGGAGCGGCATCCCATACGGATTCGAGCAGGTGCGCGCGTGGCTGCACACGCCCGCGCCGTTCCGCGAGCGTGAGGAGCAGTTTGTATTCGGTAGCGGTCAACTCCAGCGGCTGTCCGTCAACGCTGACCGTGTGCGCCGCACGGTCGATCGTAATCGGACCAATCTGCAGTGCGTCGTCCGCCATACTCGACATGGCGGTGCGTCGCAGGATGGCCTGCACCCGGAGTACCAGTTCCTGCGGACTGAACGGTTTGGTGAGGTAATCATCCGCACCGAGCGACAGTCCCTTGATCCGGTCAGGTTCGTCCCTCCGCGCCGTGAGCATGATGACCGCGACGTTCGCCGTCGCCGCGTCGCCGCGCAGGTCACGCAAGACGTCGAATCCCGACATGCCGGGAAGCATGAGGTCGAGCACAACGAGCGTGGGTCGTTCGCGGCGGGCGACCGCGACCGCATCGGGGCCGGTCGACGCGCTCGACACGCGGTACCCCGCCTTGGCCAGATGGTAGACGACCAGCGCGACGATGTCCGGCTCATCGTCCACAATAAGAATCCGTGCCGGGGGCGCCGGCGTGTTCACTGGCGGCTCCGTTCCAATGTCTCGTGGACCATCGCAATGATGAGGTCGATCGCGACCCTGTTCTCGCCGCCGCGCGGTACGATCATGTCGGCGTAGCGTTTGGTCGGTTCGACGAACTGCAGGTGCATCGGTTTCACGGTGGTGAGATACTGGTCGATGATGGTATCAAGCGGACGGCCGCGTTCTTCCACGTCCCGCCGCAGTCGGCGGATCAGTCGCTCGTCGGCGTCGGTGTCGACGAACACCTTCAGGTCGCAGCGCGCCCGCAGGCGCTCGTCCGTGAAGAGCAGGATGCCGTCCACGATCACGACATCGGCCGGGTCGACCTGCTCCGCGGCGTCGCGCCGAAGGTGCGTGGTGTAATCATACACGGGTTTGCCGATCGCCTCGCCTCGCGCAAGCGCATCCACCTGTTGCACGAACAGCTCCACATCGAGGGCGTCCGGATGGTCCCAGTTCATCGCCTGGCGCTGCTCAAAGGTCAGGTCGGGTCGGTGCCGGTAGTAGGCGTCCATGTCCACCACGACCGCACGTGCTGGCGCGAGACCGTCGGCGATCCGTCGCGCGATGGTCGTCTTGCCAGATCCGGAGCCGCCGGCGACGCCGATGATGAGGGTGCGCATTGGGAATGGTGGGTGAACGCCTTGTCAGCAATCTGTCCGCCCAGAGCCGTGTAACAGAAGCGCTCGTGGCGTCATGATCCTGTATCGCGGGGCATATCCTGACCATCTGAGGGGAACTTAACCGCTGACGCCCCAGCCGCGGACGCCCTCGCCACGCGGGGGCGTGACGAGGTATTTTTATTGATGAACAGTCGCCGTGTAGTCGCGTGGGCCGGAATCATCGTCGCCCTGTTGGTGTTGGCTCCGCGGGTCAGTGCCGCCCAGTCCGCGCCGGTCGAGATCATTATTGCCGCCACCACCGACATCCACGGTCGCGTGCGCGGTTGGGACTACTTCGCCGACACCGCCGAGGGCGGGCGCGGGCTTTCCCGGGTTTCGACGATTTTCGACTCGCTGCGTATGGCGGCACCGGGGCGCGCCATCTTCGTGGATGCCGGCGACTTCTTGCAGGGCAATCCGCTGACATACGTCGCCTCGCGCACCGGGTTCGCTGGGCCCAACCCGGTCATCGCCGCAATGAACGCCATGAAGTACGACGCGGGCGTGCTCGGCAATCACGAGTTTAACTACGGCCTTCCCTATCTCGACCGTACGCTGGCGGCCGCGACCTTCCCGCTGCTCGCCGCCAACGTCCGGCGGATCGACGGCAAGCGCGGCTGGCCGCCAGCGGCCTTCTTCGACCGCGGTGGCGTGCGCGTCGCGATCATCGGCGTCACCACGCCGTGGGCCATGGTCTGGGACAAGCTGAACCTCGATAAGAAGCTCGAGATCGACGATATCGTGACGTCGTTGCAGCGCGCCGTGAAGGACGCGCGCGCAGCCGGCGCTCAGGTGGTGGTGGTGGTGGCCCACGCCGGCTTCGACCCGCCGGCCGGCGCGGACGCCACGCTGCCCGGTGTCGCCGCCGAGAATCCCATGTCCACCGTCGCCAACGAAGTACCGGGCATCGACGCCATCGTCGTTGGTCACAGCCACGGGCAGGTTGCCGAGGCGACGATCAACGGCGTGCTGATGGTCCAGCCCCGCAACTGGGCGACCAGTGTGGCGGTGGCCACGCTGCGCCTTGAGCGCAACCCGCCTAGCGCCGGTCCCGCCGGTCGCGACGCCACCACGTGGACCGTGATGGCCAAGCGCGGCACGATCATTCCCAGTGCCGGGCACGCGGAAAGTCAGACCATTCTCGACCTCTCGGCGGCCGCGCATGCCGCGGCCCGCACCTACACGACGACGACGATCGGTCGGACCGCCGTGGCGTGGCGATCCGATTCGTCGCGCACGCGTGACACGCCAATCATCGATTTCATCGGCGACGTGATGCGCCGCAGTTCCGGCGCCGACGTCGCGTCGACGGCCGTGTTCTCGACGCACATTCGGATACCGCCCGGCCCGGTGACGGTCGCGCAGATCGCCCAGCTCTATCCGTACGACAACTTCATTCGCGTCGTACGGATGTCTGGCACGATGCTGAAGGCCTATATGGAGCAGAGCGCGCGCTACTTCAAGGTCACGGGAACAGGCGATGCCATGCGCGTCGCGCCCGACCCGGCGGTGATCGGATTCAACTACGAAGTACTGTCGGGGGCGGAGTACACCATCGACCTGACCCGTGCCGTCGGCGACCGCATCATTGGGCTCCGGGTGAACGGCAAGGCCCTGGCGCCGACCGACTCAATCAATGTGGCGCTCACCAACTACCGCGCATCGGGTGCCGGCGGGTACGGGATGGTGGTCGATGCCCCCGTCGTGCGCGACAACCAGGCCGAAATTCGCCAGCTGTTGATTGACGAAATCTCCAAACGGAAGGAGCTGAAGCCAGCCGACTTCTTCACCACCGAGTCGTGGCGCATCACGCCGCGCGCGTTGGCCGGCCAGGCGCAGGCCGTGATCGACGGACAATCCGACTTCGAGTCCGCGCGCCGTCCGGCAGCAGCGCCGCCCGGTGTTGTTCAGCCCGGCGCCCGCGCCACCACACTCCGTATCATCTCGACGAACGACTTCCACGGTGGCTTCGAAGCCCGACCGGATGGCAACCTCGGACGGCGCGGTGGAGCGGCGCAGTTTGCGGCCGTCATCCGCCAGCTCGAACGCGAATGCTCGGGTGCCTGCACGTCGGTGCTGCTCGACGGGGGCGACCTGTTTCAGGGCACGCCCGCGTCGAACCTCGCGTTCGGCCGCCCGGTGATTGCCCTCTACAATGCGCTCGGCTACGCGGCGACGGCCATCGGCAACCACGACCTCGATTGGGGCCAGGATACGCTTCGCGCCCGGATGCGTGACGCGAAGTTTGGAATGTTTGCAGCGAACGTCACTGACGCGAATGGCCGGCCCGTGCCTTGGATTCGCCCCGACACCATCGTCGAACGCGGCGGACTCAAAGTCGGCATCATCGGCCTCGCGCTGCACAGCACGCCCACGGTCACCAAGGCATCCAATCTCGAGGGCCTTCGGTTCCTGCCGGCACCGCCGGTCGTGACCGAACGCGCGCGTCTGCTGCGTGCCCGCGGCGCTACGCTGGTAATCGTCGTCGCGCACGCTGGCGCGGTGTGCGACACCAGTTGTTGGGGCGACATGGCCGAGCTGGCGCAGCAGACCGCCGGATCCATTGACGCCATCGTTGGCGGGCATGCCCATACGGAGTTTGCGAGTGTCATCAACGGCGTACCGGTGATGCGCGGCCGCTCCCACGGGCGCGGCATCGCGGTCGTGGACCTGCCGGTGAGTCGTGCCGACCGCAAGGCAGTTGCACCACGCCTGCGCTTTGTCACGACGGACGCCATCGCTCCCGAAGCCGACATCCAACGCATCGTCGACGATGCCGTGCGGCCGGTCGCCGAGTTTGCGCAGCGTCCGGTGGCGACGGTCGTGGAGGATCTGCGCCGCGTCGGACCGCAGTACCCACTCGGCAATTTTATCGCCGACGCGCAGCGCGAGGCCGCGGGCACCGATATCGCGGTGATGAACAACGGAGGCATCCGGGCGAACCTGCTTGCCGGTGCCGTGGCCTATGGTGCCCTATTCGAGGTTTCGCCGTTCGGCAACATCCTCGTGCGGATGACCGCCAGCGGCACGGCAGTCCGGGGCTATATGGAGCGCATGGTGGGCAGGGGCCAACCCATCGCGCACGTCAGCGGACTTACGGTGCGCTACGATCCCGCCCGCCCGGTGGGAGAGCGGATTCTCGAGATATTGGTTGGCGGGGCGCCGCTCGACCCGAATCGCACGTATACCGTCGCGATGACCGACTTTATGGCGGGCGGCGGCGATGGGCTGGCCCTGGCAACATCCACCGATGTCGTCGACACCGGCATCGTCGATATTGATGCGTTGGTGGCGTACGCGCGCTCGCGCCCTGGCGGAGTTATTCGCGCCGATCCGACGGTGCGCCTGCTGGTGGTGCCGCGATGACGGAGCCGCGGCAGCTTCGCGCATTCGTGAATGGCTCCGCCGTCTACGTCGCGCTCGGCGCCACAGTACTCGATGCCGTGCGGGCCGCCGATCCCGCCGCTGCAGGTGAAGTCGAGGCCTTCACCCGCGCCATCGCCGACAGTCGCGGACTGGTTATCGATGCCGCGACAGTCGTTACCGGTGGCGCCGTGTTGCGCGTCGTATCGTCACGCGCGCCCAAGGCCGTACGGCCAGGCGGCCAGCCGTGAACGCGCTCACGCGCGACCAACTGCGCCGCTTACCGAAGGCCGAACTGCATTGCCATCTCGACGGGTCCGTTCGGCCCAGTACGCTGCTCGAACTCGGGCGCGAGTTGGAAGTCGTCATGCCGGCGCAGACTCCTGATGCGCTCGCCCACCATATGTGGGTGCAGGACGCGCGGCACCTCGAGGACTACCTCACGCGATTCGACGTGACCCTCTCCGTGATGCAGAGCGCGGCCGCGCTCGAGCGCGTGACCTATGAACTGCTCGAGGACGCGCACGCCGAAGGTGTGCGGTACATCGAAATCCGCTATGCGCCCGTGCTCAATACGCGTGGCGGGCTGACGCTCGAAGAGGCGGTCGAGGCGCCGAAACGCGCAGTGGATCTGGCCGCAGAGAAACTCGGCATTCGCGGTGGGCTCATCGTCTGTGCGCTGCGGCACCTCGATCCCACCGTGTCGAACGCGCTCGCCCGGCTCGCCGTGGCGTACGCGGGCAAGGGCGTCGTGGGCTTTGACCTCGCAGGCGGCGAGGCGGGGCACTCGGCGACCATGCACGCCGAGGCCTTTGCCTACGCGCGCGAGCACGGGCTCTGGTGCACCTGCCACGCGGGCGAAGGCGCCGGCGCGGACTCGGTGCGCGAGGCGGTCTATATCTGCGGGGTGCAGCGTATCGGGCACGCCACGCGGCTCGTCGAAGACCCCCGATTGATGGACGAAGTCGGCGAACGCGGCATCGCCATCGAAGCCTGTCTCACGAGCAACGTGCAGACGCACGCCGCCGTCGACTATGCCTCGCACCCCGTGCGTAGCTACATCGAACACGGCCTCAAGGTCACGCTCAATACCGACAATCGCTTAATGAGCCGTACCACCCTCACGGATGAATACGCGCACGCGGTCGAGGCTCTCTCGCTCGATATCGACGCGGTCTGTCGCGTTGTTAGGACCGGCTTTGAGTGCGCCTTCCTTGCCGACGACGAACGGCGCGAACTCGTCGCCATGGCCGATGCGGAGATCGCGGCCTTCAGGCGATCGCTAACGGCGGCGAGCGCGTGACGCCGTGGGGCGCCTGATGCCGTGGGGCGCCTGATGCCGTGGGGCGCCTGATGCCGTGGGGTGCTGACGCAGCCAACGAAGCAGCGGCGGTGATTCGCGCCAAGCTGCGCGTCGGTTCACCGGTGGCGGCCATCGTCCTCGGATCTGGCCTGGGTGATCTGGTCGGCCGCCTCCGAGACGTGCAGTCGCTCAGCTACACCGACATTCCGGGATTTTCTGCGACGGCCGTCGACGGACACGCCGGCACCCTGACCGTCGGCACACTCGCTGGGCGCGAAGTGGTCGCGCTCGCCGGCCGCTTTCACATGTATGAGGGGCACGTCGCGCGCGCGGCGGCCTTTCCGGTGCGGTTGATGCACGCACTCGGTATCCGCACGCTCTTCGTGAGCAACGCGGCCGGCGGACTGAATCCGTCATTCGAGCCGGGCACCCTGGTGCTGATCGACGATCAGATCAATCTCACCGGGCAGAATCCACTCACCGGGCCCGTCGAACGCGGAGACCTCCGCTTTCCCGACCTCTCCGCGCCGTATTCCCCGCGCCTGCAGGCGCTTGTGGTGGCCGCGGCCAAGGAGGTGGGCGTCCCGCTCAAGCGTGGCGTTTATGTCGGGCTCATAGGGCCGGTCTACGAGACGCCCGCCGAGGTGCGGATGCTCCAAACCCTTGGCGCCGACCTGACGGGAATGTCCACCGTGAGCGAAGCGATTGTTGCGGCGGCGCTTCGTATGGAGTTCGTCGGCGTGAGTCTCGTCACGAACAAGGCGGCCGGGCTCTCGGGCGAGCCAGTGCGTCACGAAGATGTGATGGTGGCAGCGGGCCGGGCCACGAAGGGTTTCGGCGTGTTGGTCGAGCGGTTCGTACAACTGCTGTAATTACGCAGTCGCCACGCAGTCGCTATGCAGTCGCCACCAAGTTCACGCAACATCCAGCAAGGGGTTTGCGATTGCTAGTCGGTGTGCGATGCGGCTAACGCCCCAACTTTTTCGACGGCGGGCTCGGCGGCAACGCGATCAGCCGTTTCCGGAATGCCTGAAAACTCGGCGAGTCCTGCGTCAGCCCGCGGAGTAGCTCCTTCGGCTGTTGGGCGATCAACGCCTGCGTGGTCGCGATCCGGTCTTCTTCGAGAGGATGCGACAAGAGAAATGCATCCACGCCAGCAGGGCGGGCTTTGCGTTCGTCGAGCAGAATCCGGAACAACTGCGGAATGCCTGATGGGTCGATCCCAGCGCGAATCACGGTCTTCACGCCCTCCGCGTCGGCCTCTGACTCGTCGTTGCGGCTGAACTTCGCGAACACGCCGCCCGCGGCGAACTGAATCAGGTCACCGGCGCCGCTCGCGCAGACGTCGGTCAGGATGCAGGTCAATGTCATGCCGATGTTGGCACCCTGCGCCTTCCGCATCTGCTGGATGCTGTGCCGTTGCGTTACGTGGGCGATTTCGTGGCCGAGCACGCCGGCGACATGCGCGATGCTGGTGGCCTTTTCGATGAGGCCCCGGTTGACGTAGATGTAGCCGCCGGGCAGGGCGAAGGCGTTGATCTCTGGCGCATCGACGATGGAGAAATGCCAGCTGAGCGAGCGGTCGTCGGTCACGCCGGCCAGCGAATCGCCCAGTACGGTGATGTAACGCACGATCTCGGGGTCGCGAACGAGCGGCAGTTCTTGTTCGATCTTCGCCGCGTAACTGGCGCCCATCTCGACTTCGCGTTGTTGCGACACGGCGCACGCGGCGAGCGAAATGGCGAGGGTCAACCCGAGGGCCAACCCGCCTGCCAGTTTGGATCCCAGCCTGGGGACCAGCTTGGATGCCAGCCTTTGTGCCAACGCCGGGGCACCGACTGGGGCCACCCGCTTCGGGTGGCGCGTCGTAGTTTTAAGCTCAGTGGGCACGCGGAGTGGTCGAAGAGTCACGTCAGGGGCGTCATGAATCGAAAACAGGCGGCAACACCGGCGACGTCACCAGCGCGTTTGTTAACCCTCGCTAGGGACCTCAAACGTCGCAAGGCGCGCGAACGCCACGCGCTGTTCGTCGCCGAAGGGGTGCGGTCAGTCGAAGAAGTCGTGCGTTCCAGCGTGGTGCTTCGCGGCGCATTGGTGACCGACGTGCTGCTGTCCGGCCCGCGTGCCGAGGCCCTGATCACGTCGCTCGCCGCGCGTGGCGCCGAGTGCGTGACTGTTACCGAAGCTGAATTTCTATCTGCGGCCGGCACCGACAATCCGCAGGGTGTGCTCGCGATCGCCGAGGTGCCGGAACGCTCGCTCGAGTCGCTGGCGCCAGCGGACCTTGCCCGGGTGCTCGTGCTCGACGCCATTCAGGATCCCGGCAACGTCGGCGCGCTGATCCGTACCGCAGCAGCGCTCGGCGCGCGCACCGTGGTCGCGTTGCCCGGTACAGCCGACCCGTGGAACTCTAAGGTAGTGCGCGCCGCCGCCGGCGGCCACTTTCATCTGGCCGTGACGCACGCCGCTCTTTCCGAACTCAGCAACATGCTTGCCGCCGCCAACGTCCCGCTCTGGGGCGCGGACGCGGGTGGTCGCCCGGTGACGGAGTTGCGCGCGCCGGGCACTTTCGCACTGGCGATGGGCAACGAAGGCGCGGGGCTCAGTGTCGGCGTTCGGCAGGCGGCCGCCGAGTTGGTGGCGCTGCCGATGTCGCCGGGAGTCGAATCGCTCAACGTCGCGGTGGCCGCAGGGGTGCTCCTCTACGCGCTCGGCCGATGAGCGCCGGCGCATTGGGAATCGCGTTTATGCTCGGCGCCTGTGTCGGGTCGTTTCTGAACGTCTGCATCCTCCGGTGGCCGGCCAACGCGTCGGCCGTGAGGCCACGCTCGAGCTGTCCACGATGCGGCCAGGGCCTCGCCTGGTACGACAACATTCCCGTCCTGTCCTGGTTCGTGCTGCGCGCGCGGTGCCGCAATTGTCGCGAGCCCATCGCGGCGCGCTACCCGCTCGTCGAGGCGTTGACCGGTCTGATCTGGGTGGTGGCTCTGGTGTACGCGGGCCCGTCGTTTATGGCGCTGCGCCTCGCCGTCTTCGCGACGATCCTGCTCGGCGTCGCAGTGACCGATTTCCGCGACTACGTGATTCCCGACGGCTTCACGGTGCCGGGTCTCCTGTTCCTCGGTGTGGCCAGTGTGATCGGCGCGTGGACCGGTTCGGAATTTCCATTCGCTGATCCCGTCGACGCCCTCTTTGGCGCCTGCGTCGGCGCTGGCGCCATCACCATCGTCGGCTGGCTCGGCGAAGTGGCGCTCAAAAAAGAGGCGATGGGCTTCGGTGATTCGACCCTGATGGCGATGGCCGGCGCTGCGCTCGGCCCCGGTCGTGCGCTACTGACCGTACTCATTGCGGCGATCCTCGGCGCCGTCATATTCGTGGGCTTCGTCATTCCCATTGGCTGGTGGCGCGCCCGCGCACGCGGCGTACCGTTCGAGACGCCCCTCGTGCCGTTCGGTGTATTTCTTGCGCCAGCGGCCGTGCTCGCCCTCATTTGGGGCGACGCAGTGCTCGGCTGGTATATCGGCCGACTCACCGGGTAACGCCGCGCCAACGTGCCGTCTGCCATCACACCAATCACGCCATCCTCGCGATGAACCATTCCCAAGCCGCCCGTGCGGTGCGCCTCGCGCTCAGCACACTGGCCGCCGTGCCGTTGCTGGCTGCCTGTACAGGAGACGCCGCGCAGGCAGGCCCGTACGGGAAGGCAGTCGCAACAGCGATTCCACTCGTTGAGGCCGCCACCGGTCTCAAGTTCAAGACGCCGCCGAAGGTCGAAACGCGAACACGCGCCGAGCTGCGGACCTTTTTGGAGGGCAAGTTCGACGAGGACCAGCCGGCGCTTGAACTGGCCGGTCAGGAACGCGCCTACAAACTGTTCGGGCTTCTGCCGGACACGCTGAAGCTCCGATCGTTCCTGCTGGCCCTGCTCGCCGAACAGGTCGTTGGCTACTACGATCCCGCCACGAAAGTGCTGTATGTGGTCAACGACAGTTCCGCTGGTGCTCAGACGGCGCCCTCGCCTGAACTGATCAATGTCACCATCACACACGAACTCGTGCATGCGCTGCAGGACCAGTACCTGCCGCTCGACTCCATCGCCAAGCTGCACGACGACAACGACCGTACGATGGCGGCGCAGGCGGTCATCGAGGGCGGCGCAACATACGAACAGTTAAGCGTGATGCTCGGTGGCGGCAACATCTTTGCGCGTATGCCCGGCGGCTGGGACCGTATTCGGCAGACGATTCGCGATTCCCAGGGGATGATGCCGGTTTTCGCGACGGCGCCGATGTTCATTCAGGAGACGCTGCTCTTTCCCTATCTCAGCGGTGCGGAGTTCACGAAACAGTTCAAGCAGAAGCGGCCGGGCCAGTCCACGCTTACTAGGCTGCCGGTGAGCACCGAGCAGGTGATGCATCCCGAGAAAATGCTCGACTCGCTCGATCTGCCGGTGTCGGTCTCACTGCCGAGGCCGAATGGCGCGTCGGTCCTGTATGAGAACAGCCTCGGTGAGTTCGAGACGCGGTTATTGCTGCATCAGCAGTTGCAGGACGTCGCGGCCGCCTCACGCGGTGCGACCGGCTGGGGCGGTGACCGCTATCTGGTCGTCAACACACCGCAGGGCGCAGGCGTCACCTGGTTGTCGGTCTGGGATACGCCATTCGATGCCGCGGAGTTCCGCTCGTTGCTGCAGCAGGCGGTCGAGTCGCGGTTGGCGCTCAAGTATGGGGCGGGTGGCACCGGGGCACGGCTGCGGTTCGGTGGCCGTGGACGGTCGGTGGAACTGCTCGCCGTCACGGTGCAGGGGCGTGCGGCCGTGCTGTATACCGATGTGCCTGCCGGAGCCGCACTCAACCTGATTGACCCGGCGCGGGCCAAGATGATACCGGCGAAGTAGCACTGACTCGCCGCCAGCAACAGTAGCCACGGGTCAACGCGGGTCAACGCGGGTCATCGCGGGTCAACGCGGGTCAACGCGGGTTGCCACGGCTCAGCGCGGGTACGCCTCTCTGAATCAGGACTGACGCGTAGTCACCCGCGCCCACCCGCGAAAACCCGCGGCCGCTGTTTGTGCTTACTGCGCGGCCGCTGTTCGTGGTTACTGCGTGGCTGCTCGCCGTTACTGCGCTGGCCAGGCGTCGTCGTGCGCGACCGAATCACCTCGCCCATCCGCGCGTGGCATCGGCTCCGCATCCGCGCGCTCCGCATCCGCGTGATCCGCGGCTTGCGTCATTGCGATCGGCGCGAGCAGCACCAGCGCCATCACCTCGTCCATCGACTTCGCGAACACAATCCGCATCTGATCACGCACAACAGCCGGCAGGTCGCGCAGGTCTTTTTCGTTTGTCGCTGGCAGGATCACGTCGCGCAGCCCCGCACGATACGCGGCGAGCACTTTCTCCTTGACGCCGCCAATCTCCAACACTTTGCCCCGCAGCGTGACCTCGCCCGTCACGGCCACATCGCGGCGCACCGGCCGCCGGCTCATCACACTCGCGATCGCGAGGGTCACCGCGACCCCAGCGCTTGGGCCGTCCTTCGGCACTGAGCCGGCAGGGAAGTGAATGTGCAGGTCGGTGGCCTTCATCTCGGCGTCTTCAATCCGCAACGGCTTCGCCATCGAGCGCACGTACGAGCACGCCGCATCGACCGACTCGCGCATGACATCGCCGAGTTGGCCGGTGACGTGCAGCTTGCCCGTGCCAATCATGCGCAGCGCTTCGATCGTCATCAGTTCACCGCCGGCCGCGGTCCACGCGAGTCCCGTCGCCGTGCCGATTTCCGGTTCGACCTCGGCTTCATCCACCGGATAGCGCGGGGCGCCGAGGACGTCGTCGATGCGCGGGCCGTCCACCACCCAGGCGCCTTCCTCGCCCTTGGCCTTCATCCGGGCGCGCCGCCGCATCAGCGCCGCGAGGTTGCGCTCGAACCCGCGCAGTCCGGCCTCGCGCGAATAGCGGTGCGAAATCGTCGAGAGCGCCTCGTCGGTGAACTGCAGGTCGCGGTCGCTGATACCGTGCTCGCGAAACAGGCGTGGCAGGAGGTAGCGCCACGCAATCTCGACCTTTTCTTCGACCGTGTATCCCGCAATACGGATCACTTCCATTCGGTCGCGCAACGGCGCCGGAATGTCGAGCAGTGAGTTGGCGGTGCAGATGAACAGCACCGACGAGAGGTCGAACGGCACGTTCAGGTAGTGATCCACGAAGGCGCCATTTTGCGATGGATCCAGCACTTCGAGCATCGCCGCGAGCGGACCGCCGCCTGATCCGCCGCCAGCCATCTTGTCGATCTCATCAATCATCAGCACCGGATTGTTCGACTGCGCGCGCCGCATCGCCTGCACGATCAGCCCCGGCATCGATCCGACGTAGGTGCGACGGTGGCCGCGCACGTCGGCTTCGTCCCGCACGCCGCCAACAGAGATGCGATAAAACGCGCGCCCGATGCTCGCGGCGATGGCCTCGCCGAGCGACGTCTTGCCCGTGCCCGGCGGTCCGACGAAGCAGAGAATGGGGCCGTGTGGGTCGCGCCCGCCCGCGCCGAGCAGTTGGCGCACCGAGAGGTATTCAAGGATCCGTTCCTTGGCCTCGTCGAGCCCGTAGTGCCGGTCGCCGAGCGCCTGCTCCACGCGGTCGAGCGGGATCTCCGTCGCGCCCGAGGCACGCGTCCACGGCATTGCCAGCACCCACTCGAGGTAGTGGCGCAGTACCTGGTATTCGCTCGAGGCTGGGGGCAGCGCACGCAGACGCTCGGTCTCACGCCGCGCTTCCTGCGCCACGTGGTCCGGCAATCCCGCGGCCGCAATCTGCTGCAGCAACTCGTCGGCTTCGCCCTCGGTGCTGTCGCGCTCGCCGAGTTCGGCGCGAATCGCCTGCAGCTGTTGGCGGAGAAAAAACTCGCGGTGGTGCTGCTCGACGTTCTTCGTGGTGCGCCGTTCGATTTCCCCGAGCACCTGCGCGCGCGCGACCTCCTTCTCGTAGCGCCCCGCGAGCTGCTCGAGCCGTTCGGCGGGATCCAAACATTGCACCAACTCGTCGCGCTCGCTGACCCGCATCGTGGCGTGCGCCGCCGCGAGATCGGCGGCGCGTGCGGCGTTGCTGGCGTGCCGGGCCACGAGCCCCGCGAGTTCGGCGGGGAACGTGGCGTCGAGCTCGGCGAGCAACTCGGCCGCGCGGATGATGCGTTCGAGTGACGCATCGGCAGCGCCGGCGGCGACGACGAGTTCCGCGGCCAGCTGCGTTCGCGCGATCGGGTAGGGCACGCGTTGCGTGAGTGCGCCGATCCGGACGCGCGCGATCCCTTCGAGCGTGACCTGCAACGTCGCCGCGCCCGCCGGCATCCGCTCGCGCACCCGCGCCACCACGCCGATCCGGTGCACGAGGCCGTCGAGGTCGTCGGCGTTCGGACCGAGGCCCACGGCCACGAGCACGAGCCCGGCCGTGGCGTCGAGCGAGCGCAGGAGCGCGATGTTCTCGGTCGTCCCCACCTGCACGGCAATCCGGCCGTGCGGGAAGACAATGGTGCTGCGGAGCGCCAGGAGAGGCAGCTCGTCCGGGACATTCTGCGGTGTGGGCGCAGGCACAACATCCAACCTAGCATGCCGCGCTCTTGGCTTCTACTGCGTAGCGCTGGCAGTCTCTGCGAATCTTCGCGGTCCCGCCTGGATGAGCCGGCCGCGGCACGCGGCTAGATTTCACGCCCTATGTTCGATGAACTCCAAGACAAACTCGCCGCCACCTTCGCGAAACTCCGCGGCCGTGGCGTCCTCAACGAAGCCGACATCAAGGAGGGCCTGCGCGAAGTGCGCCGCGTCCTCCTCGAGGCCGATGTCAACTTCCAGCTCAGTCGCGAATTCCTCGAGCGCGTGGAGCAACGCGCCATCGGCACGCTGCAGGTCAAAAGCGTTTCGCCGGCCCAGCAGCTCGTCAAGATCGTCTACGACGAGCTCGTCACGCTCCTCGGTGAGCGCCGCGAGGGACTCAAGCTCTCGAGCGTTCCACCGACCGTCGTGATGCTCGTCGGGCTCCAGGGTTCGGGCAAGACCACCACCTCGGCCAAGCTGGCCCGCAAACTCAAGGCCGAGGGGCGTCAGGTGCGCCTCGTCGCACTCGACGTCTATCGTCCGGCCGCGATCGACCAGCTCGAGACACTTGGCCGGGCACTTGACATCCCCGTCTATGCCGACCGCACCACGAACGACGTGGAGCAGATCGCGCGCGCGGCACTCGATCTCTCGCGCCGCGAGCGCGACCGTGTGGTGCTGCTCGACACCGCCGGTCGGTTGCAGATCGACGACGCCATGATGGACGAGCTGCGCCGCCTCAAGGAGGCCGTGCGCCCGGATGAAATCCTCCTCGTCGCCGACGGCATGACCGGCCAGGAGGCCGTCAAGATCGCGCAGGGCTTCGACCGGGGCGTCGGCATCACCGGCGTGATCCTCACCAAGCTCGATGGTGATGCGCGCGGCGGCGCCGCGCTCTCGATTTATGGCGTCACGAAGAAGCCCATCAAGTACATCGGCACGGGCGAGAAAACCGACGCGCTCGAAGAGTTTCACCCCGATCGGATGGCCGGTCGCATTCTGCAGCAGGGCGACGTCGTCTCGCTCGTGGAGAAGGCGCAGGCCACGATGGATGCCGACGAGGCCAAAAAACTCGAGAAAAAAGTCCGGAAGGAAGGCCTCGACCTCGGCGACTTCCTTTCGGCGATGAAGCAGATCCAGCGCCTCGGGCCCATCGAGGGCGTGCTGCGAATGCTGCCCGGTGTCAACGCCAAAATGCTGAAGCAGGTCAACGCCGATCCCAAGCGCCTCAAGCACGCCGAAGCCATCGTGCTCTCGATGACGGCGGCCGAGCGAAAAAAGCCCGAGACGCTGAACGGTTCGAGACGGGCGCGCATCGCCAAGGGCAGCGGCCGGCCGATCAGCGACGTGAACCGGCTGCTCGAGCAGTTCCGGGAGATGCAGAAAATGATGAAAAAGGCCTCCCAAGGTGGCGGGCGGGTGCCGCCCGGGATGTTTGGCGGTTATCGTTAGGAACTGCGTTTTCCGAGTGCGATCGGGGTCGTCCCGGCACGCGATGAGCTCGGCTGCTCCACCCGACACCCCTTCTCGAGGGTACCCCTGTGGCTGTTCGTATTCGTCTCCGCCGTACCGGGCGCAAGAACAACGCGTCCTATCGCATTGTCGTCGTCGATGGCCGCAAGCCCCGTCAGGGTGAGTACCTCGAGTCCATTGGTCAGTACGCGCCGCGCGGTGGCAAGAATGCGCTCAATCTGCTGAACGAGCGCGCGATCTATTGGCTCGACCAGGGTGCACAGCCGAGCGACACCGTCCGTTCGCTGCTCCGCCGCGCGGGCGTACTCAAGGCCCGTCACGAAGCGCGTCTCGCGACGAAGCTTGGCGGCGCCGCGGTGCCGGTCGTCGAGGCGTAAGCCGTCTCGCAAGAGATGGCGCTGGTCGGCCGCGTGCGTCGCGCCTTCGGGCTGAAGGGCGAGCTCGTGGTCCAACCGACAACCAACGAGCCGGGCGCCGTCTTTGCGCCCGGCCGTCGTGTATACGCGCGTCGCGTGGAGCCTCGCCAAAGCCCTGCGGCACCCAGTGCGCCCCGCGAGGCAACGGATGCCCCAGCAGACGGCACGCGTCGGGAGTGCATCGTGCAGTCCAGTCGCCCGTTCAAGGACGGATGGTTGGTGAAGCTCGACGGCGTGGCCGACAAGACGGCGGCCGATCGCTGGCGAGGGGTGCAGTTCGAAGCCCCGGTCGCAGAACTGACTCCGCCCGGCGAGAACGAAGTCTACGAACACGAACTCGTCGGGATGCGCGTGAGCGAGGCGACGCATGGCGAGATCGGGGTCGTGGCCGGATGGTACGCCGTGCCGCAGGGACTCGTGCTCGAGGTGCGGGGCACGGCATGGCGTGCCGACGTGCCCTTCAACGACGCGTTCGTCACCATGGTCGATCGCGAGCGTCGCGCCATCCGCCTTACGCTGCCCGACGGTCTGCTCGAACCGGTCAAGGCCGAGCCCTGATGCTCACCATTCGTATCGTCTCGATCTTTCCCGGATTCTTCGAGGGGCCGCTGGCACTCTCGATTCCCGCACGCGCCAAGGCGGCGGGCGCCGTCGCGTATCAACTGATCGACCTGCGCGACTACACGCACGACAAGCACCGCACGGTGGACGACGCGCCGTACGGTGGCGGTCCCGGTATGGTGATGAAGCCCGGCCCATTCTTCGAAGCGGTGGAGGCCGTGCAGGCCAAACCTCCCATCATTCTGCTCTCGCCCCGCGGGCGCCGGTTCTCGCACGACGACGCGGTCCGCCTCTCGGAGCTCAGTGAGTTCACGCTCCTCTGCGGCCACTACAAGGACGTGGACCAGCGCGTTGCCGACCATCTCGCCACCGAGGAGCTCTCGCTGGGCGATTTCGTGCTCTCCGGTGGCGAGCCCGCGGCGCTCGCGATCGTGGACTCGGTGGTCCGGCTCTTGCCAGGGGCCATGAGTGACCTGGACAGCGCGCGCGGCGACTCGTTTTACGATGGCCGTGGGATCAGCGCGCCGAGTTACACTCGGCCGCCCGATTTTCGGGGGCACATGGTGCCGGAGGTGCTCCTCTCGGGCAACCACGCCGAGATCGAGAAGTGGCGGCGGGCGCCGCCGCCGTAGCGGGCGCCCGGACCTACCGTCCAGTCGCTCTTGAAGTTAGGTGCTTCGGCGACTAAGTTCTTGGGCTCTCCGCATACTCAGTCGAGATATCCCCATGCATGCCTTTATCGAAACCCAGAAAGAGTGGCTCCGCGAGATCCCTCCCTTCCGCGCAGGCGACACGCTGCGCGTCAACGTCCGTGTTCGTGAAGGGGACAAGGAGCGTATCCAGGCGTTCGAGGGCGTGTGCATCGCGCGCCGCGGCGCCGGTGTCAGCGAAACGTTCATGGTGCGCAAGATCTCCAACGGCGTCGGCGTCGAGCGCATCTTCCCGGTGCACTCGCCAATGCTCGAGAGCATCGCGGTCGTCCGTCGTGGCATCGTCCGCCGCGCCAAGCTGTTCTATCTGCGTGGCGTGACGGGCAAGTCGGCGCGCATCAAGGAAAAGCGCACCCGCCTCGTCGTGCCAGAGACCGTCGCGCCGGCCGCCGAGTAAGCCAGAGCCCCGGGCGCGCGAAGCCCGCGATGGCGCGCTGGAGCCGCATCGAGCGCGACCTGCGCACCGCAGGGTTCCGGCTGATTGCCGGAGTCGATGAAGTCGGACGGGGCCCGCTTGCGGGCCCCGTTGTCGCATGTGCCGTCATCATGCCGCCCGACGTCCGCGCGATTCCGGGTGTCGCCGACTCCAAGGCCCTCTCGGCGCGGGAGCGCCAGCGCCTGGCGCCGCTCATTCGCGAACGCGCCGTGGCCTGGGCGCTGGGCGCGGCAAGCGTTCACGAGATCGACGCCCTGAACATCGCGGGCGCGACCACGCTGGCCATCCGCCGGGCCATCCGGCGCCTCAGTGCCGCCGCCGACCTCATCCTTATAGATGGTCGCCCCATCCGGCAGCTGGGTATTGCGCACCGGGCCGTGGTGGGCGGCGACGCCCGGTGCTACTCGATTGCCTGCGCCAGTATTGTCGCTAAAGTGTTGCGTGACAAACTGTTAGCCTCTCTTTCTGTCCGGTACCCTTCGTATAAGTGGGACCGAAACTCTGGGTATGGGACAGCCGAACAGATCGCCGCCCTCAGGATCTCTGGCCTGACCCCCCACCACCGCCGGTTGTTCTGCCAGTCCGCGCTCCGTGACGTTGGCGCAACCGGCTCGTCTGTTCCGTGACAGGGAGACGCTCTGGTGGCTGGCGTTGCTTGACGTCTCCTCAAGAAGGGTGTAGTATTTCGTGCACGCCGGGCATATCGGCGCGACTCGGAAACGCGGCAGATCGGGCCGGAACGCTTCCTCCCAGGTAGGGGGGGGTTGCTGTCCAGCCCGATGCGTGCCACATTTCACGAGATTAGCCAGCAGTGCGTTTTTCACTCTTAGGAGGTAGCATGAAAGTTCTTCGTTATTCTGCTATCGCCGCCGTAGCGATGTTCGCTGCCGCGTGCGGTGACAAGGTCACAGTGGCCGGCCCAACAGCCGTCACGTTGACCACGACCACGACCACGACCACAACGCCGGTAGCCCCGGGCAAGATCAACAGCATCGCGGTCGCTCCTGCGGCGGTGACGCTCACGATCGGCCAGGCTGTCACGCTGGTGGCTGCGGTCAACGCGGATCCGGGCGTCGCCACGACTGTCACGTGGTCTTCGTCGGATGCCACGAAGGCCTCGGTTTCGGCGGCAGGTCTTGTGACCGCGGTGGCTGCGACGCCTGGCGTCGCGATCTGCGCCACGTCGACGGTGAACGTGGGCGTGAGGGGCTGCGCCTCGGCGGTTGTCGTCGCCGCGTCGGCCACGGTGCCTGCGACCGCTAGCATTGCTGGCGTCTACGTCTCCAATGTCAGCACCCCCATCACCCCAACAAACGTCTCGGGTTCGGTGTTCGTGTCGGTGAACGTTGACCCGGGCACGGAGACGATCAGCAAGGTCTATCTCAAGCTCGGGACCGTGGTCGCGGATTCGCAGGTATTCACTGCGGCGCAGTCGGCAGCACTGCGGAACGCCGTGGAGACGGCCAACGAGACTGGCGCACAGGCCGCTGGCGAAAACATGGCCAATGCGACCTCGACCATTCTGCTCACGGCGAACACGGCCAAGTTCAATGCCACAACTGGCGCGGTGAGCTTCGCGAACGGATCGGTTGCGATGTCGGTTGAGCTGTACGTTTCTGGGACGGCAACCGCGCGCTCGACGGCGAAGTACTCGTCGGATTTGACGCTGAACAACGCGGACAAGGTGACTGGGACGTACACCTACCCGTCGACCAAGGTTAACGCAAACGATGCAGAGGGTTATTCGTGGACGAGTTTGCGTGGCGGTAATTTGGCCGTCGGTGTCGTGCCCGTGCTGTACTCTGGCAAGACGCTTTCGAGTGCGACCGTGGCCTTCCGTGGCCTGTCTGTCATCACCTCCGTCACCTACTGCGACATTACCGGTGCAGACGCAGCTTGCACCGCGCTGGCCAATACGGACACGCTCATCTCTAAGACCGTGACCGCGAGCGGGGCCTTCAGCAGCAACTTCGCGCTGCATGACCGTGAAATGGATCGCAGTGCTTCCGGGCAAACCGTTGCGGCTCCGCTTACACCGCACGTGACGATGACGTTCACGGACGGCTCGAGCTTCGCGGCCGCTCCCTTCGACAACGCAAGCACGCTCCTAGTCCGGTTTGATAACAAGGGCCCGGCTAACGTAACACTGACAGCAATGACAAACGCCGGAAGTCTTTCCGTGCTTCGTGGCAACGTTAGCTTTGGGCTTCGCATTGTGGCTGCCGACTCGGCAAAGCTCATCTCCGCCTTTGGCGCCGACGGCGGTGTGTCGAACGGAGTCACCCTCACCGATCTACGCGGTACTACGTACACGGTGTATCGCAACGCCGGCGGTACCACCACCGCCACTGACACCGTTCAGTCGTTTACAATCAACCACGGCCAGACAGCCGACGTTTCCACCTTGGTCGAAGGGACATCATCTGCGGCTCGATACTGCGTCCGCGTGACTCAGTCTGACGCCCTCGGCAACGCGGCGGTGAACGCCAATGATTCCCGAGTTAAGACTTTGGCACAAATTGCCCAAGGCTGCCCGGCTTTTGGTGCTACTAGCGGCGGAAAGATCCTATTCAGAATGGATAAGACTTTGCCGGTGGTGACTTGGGCCAGCACGAGCTTCGCGTTAGGCGACACCGCGGTGTCGAGTGTCGCGCAGGACCAGAACGTCTTCTACACGGTCACCGATAACAACGCTTCAGGTACTAATTCAGTCAAGGCGTGCGCCTACACCACCTCTGGCTCGTCGGTCACGGCGGCGAATCACAACAATCTCGCCACCACCACCACCGCCGCCTGCGACACCTACGTGACCCAGGCCGCGTTCGGCGGGGTGGCGGACATGATTTCCACGGCAACCTATAAGTGGGCACAAGCTGCTATTTCCACTAATGGGACGTACAGGCTTGACGCGAAAACCACGGATGCGGCGGGCTATGCTAGCGCGGTACTCACGAAGTACGTGGTGGTCGACAACGTCGCTCCGTCAGCCGTCACTACACCGGCCGTCGGCTCGACGACCCTCGGAACTGGCGCCGCGGTCAATGGGTATGCCTCGGATGCCTTAGATGTGCGCGCCTCAGCGCTGACTATTAGTACTATTAGCTATACAACAAACAGCACTACTATTTCCGGTTCGGTAAACCTCTCTTCCGGTCGTGCGGAAGCTGTATTGGAGCAGACCGCGACCGTCATCAATGGAACGCTGACAACGCCCACGTCGTCGCGCTTCCTCAACGTCGCGATCAGTGGAACTGGCGATATCCAGTACATCGCACCGCTCCTGGCTAACCAAACCGCAGGCACTCTCAACCAGTCTGGCGTCTCAGCTACTGCCAACGAAGGTACAGGGCTGGTCAACGGACCACGGACGAAATTCGCTCTGCGTGCCTACGATCAGGTCGGCAACACTACGCTTGGAAGCTACGCGGCCGGCACGATTGCTGACTCGATCACGACGTTTGGACTCGCTTCGCGCTTTGCCGTGGTCGGCAACGGGTTTTTCAGTGGCGCCGACTCTACAACCCCTAATCAGGCCGGTACAAAGGGTGACGTAGGCGCTGTAATCGGAACCGCGCTCACTACGGCCCTCGCAACTTCTACAAAGTTGAATACGCAGCCCCTGAGGGTGTATCTCACGCGGTGGAAGTACTGGGACAAGACCGGCAATATGATTCGGTCGGAATCGGTAATTGGAAGTAACAAATACTGCTTGGACAATTCGGCGAGCAGTACCGTAAAAGGGTCTACCTCAGGCACTGAGTCGCAGTACTCCACTGGTGTCATAACCTCGGCGTATACTCCTGCGACCACAGCCAATCCGACAGTGTATGTGTACGCGCCACTAGTTGGCGCTGCAAGCTGGGCCCTCGTCGGAACAATGACAGCGGGGACGTCAACCACCGCCTCGGGATCCGATGGTCAGTGCGACGATAAGGTGACGACTGAGTACACGTACTCGTGGACGATCGCGTCGCGCCTGCCGCTAACGCAGTGGTCGAATGGCCAGTTGCTCTTTGTTGTGGCTGGAACACAAGGACAGGCGACAATCATCCGTGGGCCATTCGTCAGCTTCTAGTAGCCAGCTGATGTAGCGGCTATAGCAGATACAGGGCGGGGTGGGAAGTCACTAGACTTCCCACCCCGCTCTGCATTAACCTACCGATCTCGGATCTCAACCCTGCCTCGATGTTGCAATCACAGCGTATGAAAAATGCAGTGTGGCTGTTGTCGATCGTTGCAATCCTGGCTGGGTGCTCAGGGAAAGACACCAGCCGGCTACCGGTCGACACAAGAGAAATGGTTTATGATATGCTCGCCTTGCCGCCGCTGGGGCGAGCGTCTGCGGTCGCCGTAACGGCTACCGCAGACGACTTTGAGCTACAACTTGACCAGGTCGTGGTTTCCGGTCTTGACGACGCACTTCGAACGTGGAGCGAGTTGGTGCGCGGTGCGAAGATTCGATCAGTGCGGCACACCGTTACCGGAAACACCGACGCTTCGGTCGATCGTCTCATCGATAGCGGCCGTGTCGTGCTTACTCTCCAGGAGCGCCCATCACTGGCTCCGCGTGACACCACAATGACATTCGTTGCAACTTGGCAGAGAACCGGGGGGAAGTGGTATCTCCGGAAAGAGGCCATTTCAAGCCGCTAACTGCAGTTGGGCATTGATTGCGAGAGGCAGCCTGGGTGAGACTTCTGCTGCGCAGTGCTGGCTGCAGTGCTGGCTGCAGTGCTGGCTGCAGTGCTGGCTGCAGTGCTGACTGCAGTGCTGGCTGCAGTGCTGGCTGCAGTGCTGACTGCAGTGCTGGCTGCAGTGCTGACTGCAGTGCTGGCTGCAGTGCTGACTGCAGTGCTGACTGCAGTGCTGACTGCAGTGCTGACTGCAGTGCTGACTGCAGTGCTGACTGCAGTGCGCCTGCCGTCCGTGTTCTAGGCTGTCCTCGCTGCTGGTCTGCTGCCAAGCTGGCCGCATGGCAAGTGAAGACACATGACCGGCGAGCGGCTACCGCGCCGTGTGGCGCGGCATGACCAATGGCAATGAGATGATCACATCGGACGCTAGCCAACTAGACAAGTTCCTGGTAGCGGCACTCTGGAGCGTCGCCGTCACCGCGACCGTTGCCTACGTTCCATTGCAGATTCCGTCGCCCATTGTCCCGTTGAAGCAGTTTGCGCTTGGCACAATTGGTGCGCTGCTCGGCATTGTTACTCTGAGCCGGTTACATCTGCGCGGGCCAATTGCACGTCTTGCGAAGGCATCATATCAGACGGCGTGGCTGGCATGTGCGATTGGATGGGTAGCGTGGGCCGTGCTTCGCACACTTCTGGCATCACGGGCAACGTGGTATGAAGCCTACTGGGGAAACAGTGATCGCGGTAGCGGAATACTTACCTATCTCGGCTTCGTTGGGATTGCCATAGCGGCGATGCGTCTCGCGGGGCACATCAAAGCACGCCAGTACCTTTGGTGTTTTGCGGCGGTGGTTTGGGTTGTGGTGCTGTACAACGTGTGTCAGATGTATGGGCTTGACTTTGTTCGATGGAGTACCGCCCCGACGCATATCGCAACGTTTGGAAACTTGAATCAGGCGTCGTCCTTTTATGCGGCGGGCACTATCGTGCTCGGGCTCGCCGCCTGGGATGAGTGGCTTGAGAGACCGCGCATTGAACCGGCACTGCTGTGCTGGGGACTTGGAAGTTGCGCGGCGCTTGGGTTCTGCCTTCGCACCTCGATGGCTGGGAGTAGGCAAGGCCTGTTCCTTGTGGCGGCTGTCGCGGCAGTTGTCATTCTGTGTAGGTTTCGTTGGCGGATCGTCCAGGACGGCGCCGGCGCGGGCCGTCAGAGATGGCTAGGCCTTGCCGCCGCGATGGTGGTATTCTCCTTGGTATACACGCTCCGTGACCATGGAGTTGGAGATCGTTTTCGGATCTGGTCCACAGCGATCGCGATCTGGTGGAACCAGCCGCTCGTCGGTGCCGGAATAGGCCAGATCCCATGGGTGTGGTATCAGCACGCTACAAATGCCGAAATGCAAGCCGGCGAATTGTTTCGTCTCGTCGATGAGGTGCACAGTGGGCCGTTACAGCAAGCGGCCCAACTTGGACTGCCAGGCTTGGTGAGCTATGTTGGGCTGTTGCTGGTTCCAACCGCAGTAGCGATCAAGCGCCTGCAGGATCATTCCGGCCTGTCGCGCGCGATCGCCGCGCTCTGGATTGTCTTTGTTTTGCAAGACCTATTTTCGCCAGCTGCATTTGGTTTGACATCGTGGGCAGCGATTGCCGCCGGAATACTGCTCCAGGGTGAAGGTGGAGTTGAGGCGAGCCATCGTCCTCGGCATCCGCCAGCATTCTGGCGCACATCCATTGCAGTTGCGGCCTGCGGGATGGTAGCCGCCCTAGCACTACAGCGAGTCCGGTCGGGGTATCCCTTCGTGCGCGCTTGGCACAGCGCTTCAGACCTAAACGCGGCTTCCGCGGACGTGCGACGACGGCTCGTGTATCTGTCGGCACGATCTGATATTTTGCAGGCAGTGTCGCTCCGTCCGTTTGATACCGCGATCGCGAACACGGCGGGCCTCGCGGCCGCGCTACATGGGGATCCTGCTACAGCACGCATGATTGCTACGGCAAGTTTGCTAAATGAACCCCGTAATCTCCGCCTACACGATCTGCTCGGACAGTTGGCCTTTGCAAGTGGGAATGCGGATAGTGCCGCGGCGCAGTACGCACGCGCAGCCCAAGTCGCTCCCCGAAGCACCGCAGTCGCCCTCTTGTGGGATATCGCCGCCCAGCGAAGTAGGCAGCCTGGCATGCAGCGTGTCGCGGGGATCCACTTAGACTCACTAATCGCATCTCAACGTTTTTCTGACTCGCTCGTTGCAACTTGGCGGTCGGACCTAGAACGTGGGATAGACAGGTCGGTAATCCGCTACCGCCACTACGGCCGGTAAAGCGTAACGGCTCGCCCCGGTCTGGTCTTCGGATCTAGAGAGGCTGCCAACCACTGGTGAAGATGAGTCGGTCCGTTCCGGGTGAAAGTGTCATTGGTCCGAATCGGACTCGATGATCGCATGCTCTCGGTTGGTGCCGGTTGCTGGCGCGACAACGTCTTTTCGCTGAGCGCCGACGATTACCGGTCACCTTTTAGCACGCGCTCGAGATCATCAAGTCCGCGGCTGATACCACTCAGCTCACGAGCTTTCGCCTCCCAGTCGTCCGGGACGCGGAGGGAGCCTTCCGCCCGAAACTCAGCGAGCCACTTGCGGATCAAGGCGGCGCACTCCGACGCGACGTGCACCATCTGGGCGCGGCCGGCCTGGGCGAGCAGCCGCGAGACGGCCGAATCATCATGGCCCCCGATGGCGAGAATGGGGCGTCCGCTTCCCACATACTCGTGCAACTTGAGCGAACTGCTCCAGTCGATGGCCGCATCCTGCCACTGCAAGAACAGGAGCGCACTCGCCTCCTGTTGAGCCCGCAATGCATGGATTCGTTGAATCGGCGGTTCTTGACTTACCAGATGGCCAATATTGAGCGTGGCAACTTGCCGTGCAGTGTCGCTGTCGAACGGCCCGATCCAGCGGAATTGGAACGTTGCCGCATCGATCGTTCCATCGCGGCATAGGATCGCGATAGCTTCGAGCAACGGCGTGATGTTCTGCTGGCGAGGGTATCGTACTCCTGAATACAGCAGAGTGAATCTCGTCGATTGCGCCACGCCAAGCGGTCTTTGCTCGTAGTCGACGTAGCCATTTGGCACGACGGCGGATGCAACGTCATGGCGTGCGGCCAAATGCTCAGACCACGCCATGGTCGGCGTCGTGAGCGCGTCGGCGCGCCTGAGCATCCGCCTCTCCCACCGACGGTCAATCGCTCGACGCCATGCTGGCATCGCATAGTTGTGATTGTTGGCCCAGAGGTCGCGGAAATCAGCCACCCAGCGGAGCTGTGGATTCTCTCGCTTGAGTGCGGCCGCGACGGCGTGCGACGTGGGATATGGCGAAGAGCTGACCAGCACGTCGAACGACTCTTCGCGGAGCAGCGCACGGGCCGCGCGCAGCGCTGGGCGGCGCCAGGGCGCCTGCAGGTCAGGCCAGCCGATCAGGGCGAGCACTGTCTGAAACGCTGTGTCAAACGCCGACCGTGCACCCGCCGCGGGCAATTGCGCCCGAATCTGCGCCGTGAGGCTCTGCCGGCGCCGAAGCCCGAACAGCCAGAGGGCCCTGCGCACGGGCTCTAAGGCGTCGGTGGCCGAGCCACATTCAACGAGGCGCGCGCGCTCGGCAAAGATGCGTGGGAATCCGAGCTCCTCCGCCGCGTCGGGGCCGAGGGGAGCTGTCACAACCGTGACCTCCCATCCCTTGGCAATAAGGCCGCCTGCCAAGGCCGGCCAGCGCGGTGAGGCGTGCCGAAGGTCGGCGACGAGCAGGCATCGGCGTGGCGTCGTCACAAGGCGGACCCCGTGGCGTGTGCGGCGCGGCCCATGGTTTGCGTCACCACGTGACGACGAATACGGCGCCGAAGTCGCGCCACTGGGCCGACGTCACCAGCCGGGAGGCACTGCGCTGAACAATGGCCTCCGGAATCGCGCGCCGCAGCAGCGGTACGAACGCGTGCACCCAGTTTCCGTCCACCAGGGTGCTCTCCGTCAGGGCATCATCGGCAAAGGTATGTACCACAATGGCGCGTCGTGCCACCCGCCGCATCTCGCGGAGCGCGGAGGCGGCCTGCACAGGCCGCAGGTACATGAAGACGGCGTCCGAGAGTGCCAGGTCGGCGCAGCCGTCGGGGAAGGGAAGCCGCTCCGCTGAGCCGTACCAGAACCCCCCCGCAGAACCTCCCTCGGCGCGAACGCGCTGTTCGGCGATGCCGAGGCCGAGGGGGTTGATGTCCACGCCGTCGAGGCGCACATGGGGCGCCTTGCGGGCGAACAGCGCGAGGTTGGCACCGTCTCCGCATCCCACTTCGAGCAGCGACTGCGGGTTGAAGGGCGCGATCAGCGACCAGAGCTGCTCGCGGTGGGGATCCACCACGTCGGTCGCAGGCGGTGCCTGACGGTAACTGCCGTCGATGAAATGTCGGTACCGCCACCACCACTTGATCGCACCCGTGTGAAAAGCCAAGGCGCGAAACACAGCCTTGCCAGGGAGCCGTCGGAGCACGTCAGCGAGCCGCATTGGCCGCCTCGGCGTAGAGGGTCGCCATCTTGCGCATTTCCGTCTGGTGGTCGTTGCGCTCGAGGATCGTCTGCTGGCCCGCCTCGGCCCACGTACGGCGCCGGTCTAGGTTGGCGGCCGCCTCTTCGAGCACTGCGGCCAGTTCCTCGTCGTTGCCCGTGGGAAAGAGGCGTCCGTTGAGTCCGTCACTTATCCAGGCGGCGTTCTCGCCCGAATCGGAGATCACCACTGGGAGGCCAGATGCCATGGCCTCCGCCGTGCTGGCGGCGATGCCGGCGTCGGACGTCGATGTCGAGACGTACAGGTCGGCGCCGCTGAGGATGCCTGGCAACGTGTCTTGCGAGTACCGGCCGCGAAAGGTCACCACGTCGCCCAGCGCCAAATCGGCCACCATCCGTTGGAGCCGCTCACGCTCGGGACCGTCCGCGTGGATATCCACGACCATTTGAACGCCGCGGTCCGTGAGGCGCCGCGCGGCGCAGATGAGTGTCGGGATGTCGTAGATCGGGTCGAGCAGGCGCAGGCTGATAATGCGAATCGGAGGCGCCGGTGCGCTGCTGGCTTCCCGATCGGATTTCCGGTTCTTCGCGATCGCCACGAAGCGCTCGGTCTCGACGCCAAAGTTGATAATCCTCACCCGCGACGGGTCCACACCGAACTCCGCGAGCCGCGGGCGCATATGCTGCGCATCGCAAGTGTACAGCACCGATCGGTGCAACGTCCGCCGCACGATGGCGCGCCGCCACCAAGGCCTCGCGTCGAGGATGATGTCGGATCCCCACGGAGTCGCGACCATCGGAAGGTTGCCGGGGATGGCGAAAGCGAGGAGGGCGTAGGTGCCGAGCGAGTGCACATGCACCACGTCGGGCTGGGCTGCGCGCGCGATGGCGCGAACGGTCTTCAGCCAGCGCACCCAGCGCGTAAACGTGGCCCCGTCGCACGGGAGGATGTGCAGGGTGAGGCCCGGCGGTGGCGCGACGTCGAGCGGGTGCGCCGAGATCCAGGTGACCGTATGGCCATGCTCCGAGAACCAGCGGATCCAGCGGGCGCTGTGCACCGAGTTTGCGGGAGCGAGGAAGAGCAGCTTCATACCGGCGCCCCCACCTGAATCGCGCGGCGCAGTTCGTTCCGCATCAGTGCCGCGTAAAGGCAGAGCGCGAGCGCGACCGTGGAAAGCACGAGGAGGGGCGACGGCTCAGAGATCACGAATCGTACGGCAGCCACGATCGAAGCAGCGAGGATCGCCGCGCCTACGATACGCAGCGTACGACCGGCGGGCAGTGTGAAGGGGACCAGATGGCGCGCGCGCAGCACGGTAACCAGGGCCAGCAGGGCGCCAGCGATTGCCCAACTGAGCACGGCCCCCCGCTCGCCGAGGCGAGCGACCAGCAGCACAGCGAGGGCGAGCTTCACGGCGAGGCTGAAGACGAGCAGCGCGAGCAACTCCCAGGTGCGTTCGGTCACGTAGAAGACATAGCCTGCGAGCTGGTGCACTCCTAGCCCGGCGGCGCCGATCATCAGGGCGAGAAATCCCGGTGCATTTACCGCGTAATAGGGCGTCGTGAGGGAAGGAATCAACTCGCGGCTCACGAGCGGCAGCACGAGCAGGGCGGGGAGTGAGACGAGTAGGTAGGTCATCAGGGCGCCGGTGACGACTGGCGCCGATGTGACGGCCTTGCCGTCGCGCCAGGCGCGTACGAGCATCGGGTAAAACATCGACCCGAGAATGACGTACGCCATCATCGCGTTGGAGGCGAACTGCTGACCGATGTTGAAGTGTGGGAGTGCCGCCGGCGCGGAACGGGCCAGCGCGAAGCGCTCGGTGAGCACGTATGCCTGCGCCGCGAGCGCCGCCGGGACCATCGGCAAGGCCATCCGCATTGCGCGCCGCGCGAGCGCGCGCGCGGGCGCGAACCCGGCCGCCAACCACAGCGCGCCATCAAATCGCCCGACCATCACCGCGACGGCGCCGAGTGCTTGAACCGTGGCGAGCGTCGCCACGGCGAGCGCGACGTCGTGGATACCCGCGACCGCGAGTGACCCGACGATCACGACGCGCAGCACCGCCTTGCCGGCGACCACGCGAGCCGCGCCGCGTGCATCGAGCTCGGCACGCATCTGCACGGTCACGAATTCTGTCCAGAGTTCCGAGAGCGCGAGGGCGAACGCCGCGGCGAGCACACGGGTGTCCGTGACGTCGCCGCCAAAGACGAAGCGCGCCACCGGGCCAGATGCAAGCGCGCCGACTGAGGCGGCGAGCAGCAGCGCTCCGGTGGTGACGCTGAGGATGGTGAGTTGAAGCGAATGCCGCACCCGCGGGTCCACCGACTCCTCGGAGAACCGGATGTGCGCCTGATACAGCCCCATCGACGCAATCGTACCGAGCGCGCCGGTGAGGGCGACGACCTGGGTCCAGAGGCCGACGGCGGCCGGCGCCCAAGCTCGGGTGATTACCACGATCAACAGAAACCCGAGCAGGCGGTCTATGGCGAAGGCGGCGAACATCACCGCCGAGCGCGAGCCGAGACCCTCCTGCCTGCTGGCCACGAAGCTTCTCAACGCCCGCAGAGGGCGCGGGCTTCGCGCACAATGCCTGCGGCCGTGAAGTAGAACGCAGTCTCCAACGGCTTGCTCGTGGGTGCCGGCGCGTCGGGATGCGTGATGCGCGCGCACCGCACGCCGCCGGAGCGCAGGTCGTGCCGCTCGGCGACGCCAGCAATGATCTCGGCCGCGAGGCCGCAGGAGCGCCAGTCGCCGTCAACCACGAGCAGCCGGCCCGTCTTTGCCGCCGACTCGTGCACGAGTGCGGGCTTGAGCGGGTTGAGTAGTCGGAGGTCGATCACGTCGCACGCGATCCCCTCGGCGGCGAGGAGTTCCGCCGCTTCGAGGTTGAGCTTCGTGGTGTAGCCGCAGCCGACGAGTGTGAGGTCGCTCCCCACACGGCGGCGCATTGGCGCGATATCACGAATCGACACGTCGGCGGCCGGCTCGAGCTCTTCCTCGAGCTCATAGCACCAGCGATCGTCCATGTAGAGCACCGGATCATCGGCCAAGGTCGCCGCGATGAGCATGTCGCGCGCGTCGCGCGGCGTCGCGGGCATCAGTACATGCAGCCCCGGAATGTGCGCAAACCAGCTCTGCAGGCTCTGCGAGTGCTGAGCGCCCTGCTCGCCCCCGCGGTTGATGATGGCGCGAATCACGAGCGGCACGGACAGCTGGCCGCCAAACATCGATCGCCACTTGGCGGCCTGCGTGACCATCTGGTCCACGGCGAGCAGCATGAAGTCCACCCGTGGATGCACCACGATCGGGCGATACCCGCTGAGTGCGGCGCCGATCCCAGCGCCCGTGGTCGCGACCTCGGACACCGGGACGTCGATCACGCGATCCTTGCCGAACTCGATTTCGAGATTCGTCATCGAGTTGCCGACGTACCACGGGCTCCAGAGCCCTTGGCCGATGACGAAGGTGCGCGGATGGTTCGAGAGGAGGTGGGCGAACGCGTCGCGGATGGCGACGCCGTACGACCGCCGTTGCGTGGCGCTGCTCATCGGGCCCACACGCGCTTGAGGAGTTCTGCCGTAGCGGGGAACGGCGCCCTGAGCGCCGCGGCCCAGGCCTGGGCGACCTCGTCACGGGCCTCGGCGTCCAACTGCTCGAACTCGGCTGGGGTCACGAGGGCGCGCGTGGCCAGCGCCTCTGCCAGGCGACGGATCGGGTCACGACCACGCCACGCGGCGAGGTCGTCCTTGCGGGCGACGCCAACGTCCTGATCGTCGCGGTGCCCCACGTGGCCGCTCCAGCGGTAGGTGACGGCCTCGATGAAAAACGGGCCGCCGGTCCCGGCGCGCCACGCGGCCGCCGGTTCGCGTAGCGCGCGCCAGACGGCCACGACGTCGTTGCCGTCGACGGTTGCGTGCGGCATCGCATGCGCCACGGCGAAACGCGACACCATGTTGCGCGGCTGCCGTAGGCTGATGTGCAGGTGGCTCGCGAAGAGGTTGTTTTCACAGACGAATAGCACGGGCAGACCCATCACGGCCGCGAGGTTCATGCTCTCGTGGAAGCTGCCTTCCTCCGCGGCGCCGTCGCCAAAGAACGACACGCCGACGTCACCGTGGCGGTCCATCTTGGCGGCGAGGCCGGCCCCGACGGCGATCGGGATGGTGGCGCCCACGATCGGCACCGAACCGTAGAATCCGTGCGCTGTTGCCGTCAGGTGCATCGAGCCGCCCATCCCGCGCGAGACCCCCGTGTCACGCCCGAGCACTTCGGCGAAGAGCCCTTCGAGGCTGCTACCCATGGCCAAAAAGTGGGCGTGCGAGCGGTGCGCGCCAAAGGCCCGGTCGCTCGCACGGAGGTGCATCGCCACGCCGACGGCGGCCGCTTCCTGCCCGATGGCGAGGTGACAGGGGCACCGGATGACCCCAGTGCCCACGTTTTCCGCGATCCGTTCCTCCGCGCGGCGGATGCGCAGCATCGTGCGCAGCGCCGCGACGAACGGCGCGGGATCGTCAGCGCCGAAGTCAATCGGGCCGTGGAACGCGGTGGCATCCGCGAGGGCGTCGAGTTGCTGGGTCACTTGCCGTAGAACCCGCGGATCACGCCGGCGATGTAGGCTACGTCGCTCCGCGTGACGAGCACATTCATGGGGATCATCACGCACCGCGTGAAGAACTTATCGGTCACTGGCACATTGGCCTTGAGGCCGAGTTTGGGGTGCTGGTGAATGGCGCGTCCGCTCCACTGCACAAGCGATCCGATGCCATTGGCTTTGAGGTGCACCTGCAACGCCTCGCGCTTGTCGGCTTCCATCTCAAAGTTCTGGTACACATCAAAGTGGCGCGGGTCGGCATCGGGAGCCGGCGGCAGGGTGACTTCGGCGAGGGTGCCGAGTTCTTCGTGGTACGCTTTGGCGATGTCGCGGCGGTAGTCGATGACGTTCTGGTACGTCTTGAGCTGCAGGTGCAGAAACGCGGCCTGCAAGTTGTCGAGCCGCGAGTTCATTCCCCATCCGGCGACATCGCCCTCGCGGTCGCGGCCGTGGTCGCGGAGGCCGTGAAGTGTGTCGGCGACAGCGTCACTATTGGTGGCCACGAGGCCGCCATCGCCGAGACAGCCGAGCACCTTGGCGGGATAGAAGCTGAAGGCGCTCGCGGCGCCGAAGGTGCCGGCGAGCTTGCCATTGAAGCGGGAGCCGAGCGCCTGGGCAGCGTCTTCGACGATGGTGAGATTGTGCTTTTTGGCCACGGCGCCAATGGCGTCCATGTCGCAGGTGCGGCCGTTGAGCTGCACCGGCATGATGAACTTGGTGCGCTTGGTGAGGGCTGGTTCGAGCGCGGCGGCGTCCAACATGTAGTCGCTGCCGATGTCCACGGGAACCGGCACGCCTCCGGCAAAGTGAATAGCCGCCGGCGTGGCGATCATCGTGTGTGCGGGGACGAGCACTTCGTCGCCCGGCTGGATGCCCGCGGCCCGGAGCGCGATATGGAGGCCGTCGGTGGCGTTGCCGACACCGAAGGCGTGGTTGACGCCGAGGTATTCGGCGCAGGCGGTTTCGAAGTCGCGCAGATCTTTTTGCATGATGAACGCGCCGCGCGAGAGCACATCGTGAAAGGTCGCGGTGAGCTCGGGCTCGATCGCGGCGAAGGTGCCCTTGTAGTTGAAGAACGGGATGTCGCGGGTGGTGGTCATGGTGTTGATTCGCGTGGGTCGTCGTGATTAGGCGCGCGGAGTGAGGCGGGGCGTGTCACGGAGTGCTACCGGATAGTACTGACGGTCCGCGAGCAAGCGGACCGTGCCGAGCAGAATGCCGACGTCGGTCAGGAAGGAATGTTCGCGCACGTAACGGAGCTGGAGGTGGAGCTTCGTTGGCTGGATCAGCTCCTCGAACGCGCGGTCTGGATCTGGGTATCCGGCCAGCACCGCCCCTTCGTCGTTGTTCCAGATAGAGGCCCAATCGGTGATACCCGGCCGCGCGCTGAGAATCTCAGCGTATTCGCCCCTGTACATCGGGAGGTACTGCAGCACCTCCGGTCGCGGGCCGACCAGACTCATCTCTCCGGCAAGCACGTTGAGGAGTTGCGCGATCTCGTCGAGTTTGAGCCGGCGTATGAACCGCCCGGACGGCGTGACGCGTCGGTCGGCCGCGCTCGTGGACGAGACGCCGGACTGGTCGGCGTTCACCACCATCGAGCGAAACTTGAAGATCCGAAACGTGCCGCCGCCGCGCGCGATTCGCTCGCCGCGATAGAACACTGGCCCGGGCGAATCGAGCTTGATCCAGACGGCCAGCGCAAGCAACAGCGGGGCGAGAACGACGAGGCCGGTCGCCGCGACGAGTAAGTCGAACAGCCGCTTCATCACGCGGCAGCCGCACGGCGGGCGGCCACGCCCCGCTGCAACTGGTCAAGCAGCCGCAGGTGGACCCGGTTCGTGTCGAACTCCTGGCGGAACAGGTCGGTCGCTGCCGAGCGTGCGGCGGCGAGTCGGGCGGGTTCATCCAGAAAGCCCGCGACGGCAGCCGCGAGAGCCGCGCCGTTGCGCTGGTAGCAGACGCCAACGCCTCGCCGCGCGACGAGCTCCGCGAGAGGTCCCGTGCCCAAGCTCCACGCGAGCGGGAGGCCGTGCGCGAGGTACTCTCCGGCCTTGTTGGGCACCGCGTTCCGAAAGTTGAGCGAATCACGATAGGGCAGCAATCCGACGGTCGCCTGCTCGAGCAGGACGCGCAACTGGGCGTACGAACACCAACCGGCGAGCAGGGGCCCACCGGGATCGCGCGTGGCGCGCGTGAGCGAAGGGAGTTGCTCCCCGATTCCGCATATCACCGTTCGCACCCCGCGGCTTTGCAGCAGCGCGCCGGCCGTGAGCACCGGGCCGAACTCGAACTGGCTGCTGACGCTGCCGGCGAACGCCATGACGGCAGGGCCGCCGGGGCCCAGTGGCAGCCCTTTCTGATTCCAGAATGCGAGCGCGTCTGATCGTTCGGCGGCCGAAAGGTCGCGCAGCTCGTAGCCCAGCGGGATGACGGCGTCGAGCGCCCCCACCGCGCGACGGGCGCGAGCAACGCCCCAGTCAGCGAACGGCTGGTTCTGGGCGATGATGCCGTCCGCGCCTTGCAGAGCGGCGCAGAGCGTCTGGTCGAGGTTGCGGAGGGCGAGTCGCGCTGCCCACCGTGTGCCGATGGGCGCGCGCTCGACGAAGAGGTCCGGCCAGAGATCGCGAACGTCGACGAAGCTTGCCACTCCTCGCGCCGCCGCCCAGCGCACCGCCTCGGCCGCCAGTTCGATCGTCGGCATTGAGACGAGCACGGCGTCGGGCGACGCGAACTGCGCCGCCCGTTCACGAAAATCACGGCCGAGCTCGGCGTGGTCGCGGAACCGCGCAATACTGATGTTGCGCTGGTAGCCGCGGCTGTTCAGAAGGTGGATGCGGTATGACGGGGAGACCGCAACCACGTCTGGCCCATCCCGCTGGACCTTCCGAAAGTGGTCGAACCGATTGGTCACCCAGTCTACTGTGTGACCCTGTGCCACCAGCCACGCCGCGAACTGCCCTGTCCGGTGCAGCCGGATGTCGGCTCGGTCGAAGGGCAGGGGCTCGCCGGCAGTTACCAGCAGGACTCGCATCGGTCGCGGAAGGGTCAGAGCTGAGGCAAGGGCCCGAAGACGGTCTCCCGTGACCTACCAGGAAGAGTGGTGTAAAGCAAAATGGCCAAGTAACTTACCCCGATAAAGCTAGTTTCCGAATATGCAGGCGCAACGCTTTGCGCATGGAAGGCCGCGCCATCTGTGCGGACCGGTACTCCTGCCCCATGTCACGAATGACGACTCCAGTAGCACGATCCCGCGTGTCGACCAGTTCGTCGCTCAGTCATTGGGTCACCGATCTGGTGCTGCTCACGGCCACGCCTTTTTTCGCGCTGGCCATCCGCATGGAGTCTGTCACGTTTTCTCACGAGCTGAATGTCCTGCTCGTGAAGTACGTGGTTGGCGCGGTGGCGATCCGGCTGCTGGCGAACTGGAGAGTGGGGGCGTACCGGGCGCTCTGGCACTACGCGAGCGCCCTAGACGTGAGCCGGCTACTGGCGGCCGCACTGCTCTCGTCGGCGGCCTGTTTGGTGTATGGCGGGTTTCTGGTGCGGTTCATCCCGCCGCAGGGGAACCGGCTTGCACTGGCGGTCATCCTGATCGACTGTGCCTTGGCCGCCACCGCGGTAATCGCGCCGCGGCTCTGGCGTCGGCTGTCCGCAAGCGGTCTCCGCCTCGACGCTGCGACGGAGAGCCGGGTGTTGGTAGTGGGTGCGGGGCGCCTCGGGCAACTGATGCTGCAGGACCTGCGCACGGCGCGCACGGGACTCTTTCCCGTGGGCTTCGTGGATGACGACAGGGCCAAACACGATCGCTCGCTGAGCGGTGTGCCGGTGCTGGGTGGCGTCGACGCGCTGCCGGCTCTGATCGCAGAACACCGGGCCAACCTCGTGATCATCGCGATTCGCGACCCCAACGGGGCGTTGGTACGCCGCGTGCTCGACGCGACGTCGGCGGCGGGGATTTCCGCCAAGCTCGTGCCGGCACCGAGCGAGGTGGCGGCCGGGACGAAGGTGGTGCAGGCGTTGCGCACGGTGGACATCGACGACTTGCTTCGCCGCCCGCGCGTGGAAAGCGATCTCGCGGCCGTGCACGGGTTGATCCATGCCAAGACCGTAATGGTGACGGGCGCGGGGGGCTCAATCGGCGCTGAGCTCGCCCGGCAGTGCGCGCGGTGCGGGCCCGCGCGACTCATTCTGCTCGACCACAACGAAGACGGGATGTACCAGATCCATCGGCAGCTGGCGGCGAAGTATCCGGAGCTGACCGTTGTGCCGATCGTCGCCGACATCCGCGACACGGCGCTGATCCGCGCGCAGATCGCAAGCCACGTCCCCGATGTGGTGTACCACGCAGCGGCGTACAAGCACGTGCCACTGATGGAGCAGAATCCGGTGGTCGCGCTGGTGAATAACTTGGGGGGCACGCTCGAGCTGCTGACGCTCTGCGAGGCGCTGGGCGTGGGTCGCGTGGTGATTATCTCGAGCGACAAAGCGGTCAACCCATCGTCGGTGATGGGCGCCACGAAGCGGCTCACCGAACTGCTGATGTGGCAGCGCGCCGGAACGTCCCCGACCATCTGTTCAGCGGTCCGCTTCGGCAACGTGCTGGGCTCGCGCGGGTCTGTCGTGCCGCTCTTCCTCGAGCAGATTCAGACACAGCGCCGCATTACGGTGACACACCCGGAGATGACGCGCTTCTTCATGGCGACGTCCGAGGCCGTTGAACTCGTGCTGCAGGCGTCGGTGCTGAGCCGCGGTGGCGAGCTATTCGTGCTCAATATGGGCAACCCGATCCGGATCGTCGATCTGGCGCGCGACCTCGTGCGGCTGAGCGGGATGACACCCGACGACGACGTGCAGATCAGTTTCACCGGCGTGCGGCCTGGCGAGAAGCTGCACGAGGCGCTCATCGGCGAGTCCGAGGCGCTCGAGCCGACGGCGCATCCGGGAATCAACGTGGTGCGGGTGACCGGGACGGTGGTGGCCGATGCGGCTGCGCTCGCCGAGTTGGAGCAGCTGTTGATGGAGAAGCAGGTGGGCGAGCAGCTGGTGGCGCTGCTGCATCGGGTGATTCCGGAACTTTCGGCGCCGCTGGCAGGTTGAGAGGGTGTGCAGAAAGGCCTGCGGCGATCACTCGCGTTAGCTTTTTCTTCTGTCGCTGTCTATGGCGACGCACCGAAACTTTGCAGAGGAGTGGTCATGGGACAGTTCCAGTGGCGTTCGCTCGTTGGCTGCCTCCTCGTCGGCACCCTGGCGTGCTCAGGTGATGCGCCAGCCACCACCGCCGAAGCGAGCGCGCCAATCGCGCCCGACAAGTATGCCGAGCAACAAAAAGCCTTTGCCGATTCCGTCATTCGGTCCGTGGTCCCGGCGGACCGGATCGCGAAAGAGATCAAGCACACGGTTGGCCCGCAGCGCATGCAGGATTCAATCACCACGCTGGCCAGTGATAGCACGGGCAACTGCTTTGCGCTGGGGCGCGCCGTCGATCCCTATCTGTCTGGCGCCGTCAACTTCTGGGTCTACATGTCGGTGCTAGGGGCTGACCAGATCAGTGTGTACAAGAGTCAGTGGTCGTCGGCGGCTGGCCGGGCTGTTGATGACTGCTTTACGCTGGCCGCCGCGAAATGGCAGTTGCCAGCGACCATCGCACCGCCCGGTCCATATCTCGTGCAAGTCCTCTTCAAGCAGATTCCGCCAAAGCTGTAGCGTGCCGCAATGAACGCCCGTCGAGGGCTGGCGTCTTGGGTGCCATGGGAGTGGTGGCTGCTGACGGGCCTGGCTCTGGTGACGCGGTTGTGGCAGATCACCTCGCCACCGGACTTGGTTTGGGACGAGCGCCATTATGCCTATTACGTAGGGGCGTATCTGAGTGGGGATTGGATGATGGATGTCCATCCACCGCTCGGTCGGCTGTTGTGGACGCTCGTGGCCTGGCTCGTCGGCTACGGTCCCGATCTGGTGACGCAGGAGCAGGGCATGCCCTGGGTGCGCATCGTGCCAGCCTGCACAGGGGCGATGTTGGTGCCCTTGGTGTGGGGCATTGCCCGGCGCCTCGGTGCCGGCCGGTTGGGTGCCGCGCTTGCCGCGCTTGCCGTCCTCACGGACACGGGGCTCTGGGCGATGTCACGCGTGGCGGTTCCGGACATCCTTCTGCTGACCGCCCTCATGGGCAGTGTTGCGAGTGCGTTGTCGGCCGTGCAAGTGCCCAGTCCGCGGGCACGCTGGTGGTGGACGCTCCTCGCCGCCGTAGGCGCGGGTATGGCAGTCAGCATTAAATGGACCGGCCTCGCCGCCCCCGCGCTGGTCTTTGTGATCTTCGCCTGGGCCACCTGGACCAAGCAGTGGTCAGGGCGGCGGTTGCTCCAGTCGCTTGGCATCGGTGTAGTGGTTATGTCCGCGATCTACGTGGGGGCGTTTCGCCTGCACGTAGCCTTGCTCCCCAACACGGGGCGCGAAATCGGGTGGATGTCGCCAGCGTTTGAGGCGACGCGGCGTGGCAGCCCCAGCTACGATCCATCGGCGCAGCTCGCATTTCCTGCGCAGTTCGTGGAGATGCACCGCGTGATGCTGCGGATGCATTCGAGTGTGGCCGAGCAAGGCGGTGGCGCGTCGAGTTCGCCCTGGTATTCATGGCCCCTGAGCCAACACACGATCACCTTGCGATCCGACCTGCGCGGCCAGGGCGATGCGCAGCGGTGGATGATCGTGGCGGGTAATCCGGTGGTCTGGTGGGGCGCACTCGCAGCGATCGTGCTCGCCGGCGTTGGGCTGCTCGCGGTCGCGCGAAAGCCCGCGAAAGGAAACCGTTGGACCGCTGCGATTGACGCGCAGAGGCCTGCACTCTGCTTCCTCGTGATCGCCTATGCGGTGAACTTCGTTCCGTTCATGCTGATTCGCCGGCCGATGTATCTGTATCACTACCTGGCGGCGTTGCTCATCGCGATCATCGCGCTCGGTGTCATACTCGACGTAGCGGCCACCGTGCATCCGCGCGGTGCGCGCCGGATCGCGATCGGCGTTGGGTCTCTTGCGGTGCTGGTCGCGGTCTACCTCGCGCCGATGGTCTACGGCTGGCCGATTGGGAAAGCGGCGGCCGAGCACCGGATCGCCTTTGTTGAGCGCCGGCTGAGCCGATAAGGCGGTCCGCGCGCAAGCTCAACGTGGCGCCAATGGCGAGGGCACTGTCTGTTGAGTTATGGTTCCCATTGATAGGAGTGAGTCACGAACGCTTAGGCTGATCAACCGGAGCGTGCTTCCCATGCGTTACGCGATAACCTCATTTGAAGCTGCCTGCATCGGTATCACGGCCGCGGTCGCAATGGCCTTGGCGCTTCCGCCCTCGGCCAATGCGCAAGCGACCGGCTTTGTGCCGCGGCCACTGTCCGTGCGGGCTGACTGGTTGCAAGCACAAGAGCCGTTGACGCGAAACGCGCTGCCAAGCAACGCGGTCGTGATCGCTTGGGAGGGCGCCACGGTCGGCTACCAGCTCGGCTTCCTACGGATTGCGCGGGATCTGAGCACGATCGAGGGCGGGACTGCGGGGATCGAGCTGGCCTCTCGCATCAACCGGTTCCGTATTGCGCTTGGTGCAACGGGTATGGTCGGTGTGGCGATGGCATCGCGCGACACGACGGGATACGATTTTGTGGGCGCCGGTGGTGTTGTTGGACATACCCCGAAGTTCGACTACTCCAAGTCAGGCGCGAACGGCGTGGGTGCGACCCTGTCGCTGGAGTACGAGTTTTTCGATCACCTTGGGTTGCGTCTGACGGCCGGCAGCTGGCGCTTTTCGGGGGCGCCGCTGGGGAGTGCCACCTCGCGGCGCACGATCGGTGCCGGAGTGACCGTGCCGTTCGGCACACGGACCGCTGACGTCAGGAGCACCCCGTGAGCGCGATCCAACAGCTGACCTCGATTCGACGACTCGTCATCGGCGCCACCGCGAGCGTGGCCTCGGTCGTCGTCGCGTGCACCGAACATCTGCCCGTAGGGCCGAGTGCTTTCGGGGCCACGTTGGCGGTACCAGCGCTGCCGGACACGCTGGTCGTCGGGGACCTGAAGTCCATCTCGGCTCTGACCAACGACGGGGCGGGAAACGCCGTGTCCGGCTTGACGTACGCCTGGGCACTCAGCGATTCGGGAGTGCTTGGCTTTGGTGCGAGCGAGAGTGCGTCCGGTGCGACCCGCACCCTGTTGGCCAAGCGGACTGGGGTCTCGACCGTCACGCTGCGCTTGCCCGATCTGCGGTTCGCGACGACGAATGTCACCAAGCGCGTGACCGCTGTGTTGGCGCGACTCCAGCTGACCACGGCGCGCGATACGTCCGTGCGCTCGATTGGCGATACGATCGTGGTGCGGGCGACAGGCTTTGTCAAAAGTGGCGCCACAACGGTGGCGAGTCCGCTCTCTGCCCTGTCGTGGACATTACGTGGCACCGGGGCGACGGCGATGCTCGCGGGCGGGGATTCGGCGCGAGTGATTGCCCTGTCGAATGGGGTGGATACCGTCATCGTGGCCCACCCCTACTGCTTGGCCGGCGCTCGGTGTGCCGACACGGCGCTCGTGCGAGTGTCGCAGGTGATGCGCCTGGCGCTGGCGGCTCCAACGCTCTCGGCCTGGAGTTTCAACGATACGGTGTCGACTGCTGCCACCCTCAAGGATTTGCGCGGCAATGGGCAGATCGGGACCTACCTCAAGTTCTTCCCTCAAGCGGCTGCTGATTCCGCGGTGGTCACCGTGACGGCGCTCAATGGGCTCAGTCAGCCGACCAATGGCAGCATGGCCGTGTCGAAGCTCATTGCAAAAGCCAATGGCATCGCGCGAGTTACGGTACGGGCATATAGCCTGGCCGATGCGCTGATCGATACCGCGTCCATCTCGGTGACGGTGCGCCAGATCGCTGTGCGCACCACGGTGTTCCCGCTGCAGAGTTCCGTCACGCATGGCGACTCGGTTCCGCTCCGGGCACGGGCGATTGACGCCCGCGGAACGGTCATCGCCGATGCGACGGTCGCGCTGACCCCCGTATCTGGCACCCTCTCCGGATTCTGGGCGATCGGTTCGGCGCCCAGCGCAGCGGCCACGCAACATGTCTGGGGCGATGTCGCCGGCGTCGCCGCGGCGGCGAATCATGCGGGAGCCCCGGCCGTGACCGTCGCTCGCGATACGGCAGCCATCCAGAGCTTACCCGCGATGACGGTCGTCGCAGGTAGCGACTCGGTGGCGAAGGTGGTAGCGGTCAGCGTCCGTACCTATGCGGCGGTCGCCGTGCCCAGCGCCTGGGTGCGTTACGTCGCGAGCGGTGGCGTCACGACGGCAGACTCCATTCAAACGGGCGCGGATGGGTCGGGTACTGTCACCTGGACCGCGCCAACCACGGTAGGCACCTACCGGCTGACGGTGTTGAAACGGGAGGGGGCGCTGCCAGTGACGGCGGCGGATTCGGCTGGCTTGATCCTCGCGCGCCGGACCGTGCAGGTGATTGCCGCGGCGGCGCACCCAACCACGAGCAGGGTCACCCCGACGGATACCCTCATCAATGCCGCAGGGACCACGACGCTCTCGTTGGCTGCGAAGGATGCGTATGGCAATGTGACCACGACGATCGTGCCTGCGGATATCGTAACAACGGTCCTCACGGGGACCATCGGCGCCTGGACCTGTGCGAGCAGTACGTGCACCGCGACGTACACCGCACCGATAACGGTCGGGACGGATACGGTCAGCGTGAAGCTGGCGGCCCTCCACACGCTCGGGTCCCCGTTCGCAATCCGCGCAAAGCCGGGCGCGGCATCGCTGGCTATCTCGACCATCAGTGCAAGCGCGGCGAGCATTGTGGCGAACGGAACGGCCACGAGCACGCTGACGGTGCAGTTGAAGGACGCCAATGGCAACAACCTGACGGCCACTGGCGGCACAGTGACAATCGTCAAGACCACCGGGCCAACGCTGACGCTCACCGCCGTGACCGATAACGCGGACGGAACCTATACGGCCACGGTGTCCGGGACGGCGTCCGGGACGGCAACATTTACGGCGAGTTTGGCCGCTGCTGCGCTGACCCACGCCAGTAATCCGGTGACCGTTGCGTTGACCGCCGGCACTGCCACGAAGCTCGCCTTCACGACGCAACCCTCGGCGAGTACCGTCTCCGACGTGGTGTTCGCACAGCAACCGGTCGTGACGGTGCAGGACGCGAACGGGAATACCGTGACTGGCTCGACAGCGGCAATTGCACTCACGCTCACCACCGGCGACGGGACTCTAGCCGTTACCACAACGGTGAGCGCGGTCGCCGGAGTCGCAACATTCGCCGGGCTCAAAATTACCAGTCTCATCGGCGGCGCCAACTATGTGCTCACGGCGGCGACGGCTGGATTGACGTCGGCCACCACCACACCAGCGTTTACGATCGTAGCGCCATCATTCTGAACTCGTGCGTAGAACTCTCGCGATGCGCACCGTCCGTCACACTGCCTGTGCCATTGCGCTTGGGGCCTGCGTGGCTCCAGCGGTAGTTTCTCAGCCCGCCACGTCGCTCAGGCAGCCATCGGCGGCTGTGCTGGCGGCACAGGGTCCCGACAGTTTTACGGTCCGCATCTCCACGACGCAGGGGGCCGTCACGGTCATCGCTCGGCGAGCGTGGGCGCCGCGCGGGAGCGACCGATTCTTTCATCTGGTCCGGCTGCGGTTCTACGACAAGTCGATGTTCTACCGGGTGCTCCCCAACTACATCGCCCAGGTGGGTTACCATCGCGACCCAGCGGTCACGACCGCCTGGGACGAGTTGGCAATCAAGGACGACAAGCGCGGTCAGTCGAATAAGAAAGGGTCCGTGACCTTTGCACACGCGGGCGCCAATAGTCGCACCACGCAGCTCTTCTTCAACCTGGCCGACAACACCAACCTCGACCCGCTCGGGTTTACGCCGTTCGCGGAGGTGACCGAGGGGATGGAAGCCCTCGCGGCGCTGAACGGAGAGTATGGTGAGATCTTTCCGAGAGGGAACGGGCCCAAGGCGGCGCGGGTGGCGCTCGAAGGCAACGCCTACCTCAAGAAGGCGTTTCCAAAGCTCGACGGCATCGACAGCGCGCGGGTCGTCGAGCGCTGGCCCCTCGCCAAGCGGTAGCCGGGCGCCCTGGCTGATTGGGCCGCCGTCTCTAAGCAGCGAGACCTCTCTGATTGGAGCGACCGATGTTAAACTACAGGTATCCGACCCGGTAGCTCAGTTGGTAGAGCAGCGGCCTTTTAAGCCGTAGGTCGTGGGTTCGATCCCCACCCGGGTCACTCGTCGGAACGAAGAAGCCCGCGAGATTGTCGCGGGCTTCTTTGCGTTCAGTCGGTGTCGCCTAGGCGGTCAGCCCTGCCGGTGTCAGCCCTGCCGGATGGCGCCCCATAGCGGGAAGAGCGTCCCGAGCACCCAGAGGAGAACTCCTGCAGTGATCGCCTTCTCCTTGGTGAGTTTGCCCGCTGAGTACAGGCCAACGGCGAGCAGCACGGTGACCCAGATGGTGATGACGTCGAGCCGCGTCAGTACGGCAATCATCGCCGCTCCGGTCGCGTCGGGGTCGAGAAATCGCGCCGGCCCAAGGCTCAGTTGCGACAGGTTCGTCAAATGGCTCGTGTCGCTCATCAGGAGCCCCTCCACGTTGGTGATCACGCCCGCGATGATGCGTGGGACACACCCGTACGCCGCGATCATCATGCTCGAACCGAAGGTGATGTGGGCGCCGAGCGGCTTGCCGACGAGCCACACAAGGATGCCGACCCCGAACAGGGCTATTGGCGCACCGATCACGAGGAAGATCGGCATCAGCTTCTTCTGGAAGTTCATCCCCACCTGCATCTGCTCAGCGGTCATGGCCGGGTTGGCCTTCTGTGCAGCGGCCATCCCCTTGGCCATCTGGGCTTCCATGATGGGCTCCATCACGCCCTTGCCCGAATAGAGAATCCCGCCGAGCAGGATGGCAACCACAAAGAACGCCATACCTCCACCACTTGTTGCGCGCCGCGCGAATACCCGCGCGGGCGTAGCGAAAATGTCGACGAAGTCCTCGAAGAGTCCGGGCGCGTCGGCGGGAGCTGGGGCGTTCGTGGCGTTTGGGGCGTCGGGGCTGGTCATGGCGGGCTTCCCTTGTGAGAGGCTAGGAGCAAGATTAGCGGCGCGTGGTCTAGGCTGCTTAGTCGCAGGGGTGAGACCAAGCGGAGCGAGCCGCCGTCAGACGCGACGCAGGGGCGGCCGAAGCTCGCGGCCGGCCGCGGCGTCTGCGCAAATGCGGCGGTACGCGCTGTCGAGCCGGTCGAGTTCGGATTCCCAACCGAATGCCTGCGCGGTCGCGAGGGAGCCAGCGGCGAGCCGGTCCCGGCACTCTGATTCGGTCAGCAGGTGGAGCATCGCTCGCGACATCGCGTCGGCGTCGCCCGCGGAGCACGCAGTTCCGTTCTCGCCGTGCCGCAGGTGCTCGCCAACGCCGCCCGCCGGAACCGCGATGACCGGCAGTCCGCTGGCCATCGCCTCGAGTACCACGAGGCCGAGTGTTTCGGTGGTCGAGGCGAAGGCGAACGCATCGGCGGTCGCGTACAGTTCCGGAAGTTCGGTCGTCCGGTCGAGGTTGCCGAGAAAGACGGTCCCCGCCGGCGCCATCTGGCGTAGCCTGATCTCATCCGGGCCGCTGCCGGCGATCACGAGCTGTGCGGCATCCGGCCCGATCTGCTCGCGAAGCTTGGCGAAGGCGCGGATCACGGTGCCCACATCCTTTTCCGGCGCGAGCCGCCCAACGTTATAGATAGGTGAAGGCAGGCCATCCCTGATCGGTTCTCCTTTCCGTGCGGGTACTCGGCGTCGGTCATGAGTGTGGCGTTCATCCATGCGGCGAACTTCCATTCGCTCGCTGTGCCGATACTGATGCTCGCCGCGCTCGTTGGGTTTTCGCGGGTGCGCCTTGGCGTGCATTATCCGGGCGACGTGCTCGTTGGGCAGTTGATCGCGATTGCTACAGGCGTCGCCGTGCGCGCGCTCTGGTAGGGCAGGGAGCACTGCAGCAACATCACAGGAGCAGGCGGGGCTTTGCCGGTGCGGAACTGGCAACTGATGCGGCGCACTCCCAAGTAGATTTGCCGATGATGTCCGATGCACGCGCGGACGGGCTGCGGCTCGCGATCTTCACCGACACCTACCCGCCGCAGGTCAACGGCGTAGCGCGCACGCTGGCGCGTCTCGCGCAGGCCATCGAGCAGCGTGGCGGCGCCGTGCGGATCGTGACCATCGCGGACCCCGGCGCGAGTTCCGATGCGGATCCCGATGCGGCGCCCGATTCACGGGTTGAGCGCTGGCCCAGTATCCCGTTCTGGGCGTACCCCCAGCTTCGCATCGCCGCGCCGTCGCGGCAGCGTGCGCTGGATCTGATCGATCAGTGGAAGCCGAACCTGGTGCACGTGGCCACGGAGTTCGGCGTGGGCCTCGCAGGACTCTTTGCCGCCGAAGAGGCGGGCGTGCCCGTAGTCACGAGCTACCACACGCATTTCAAGGCCTATCTCGAGTTCTACAACTTGTCAGCCCTCGGGCCGGTCGCGTGGCCCTATCTGCGTTGGTTTCACAACCGCGGCAGGCGGACCTTTGCGCCGTCCGGCATTGTCGCGCGCGAGCTCAAACAGATGGGGTTCGAGAATATGCGCGTCTGGTCGCGCGGCGTGGATGGCTCGCGGTTTAGTCCGTCACTTCGCTCCGAGGCCATGCGGGCGCACCTGGGCGTGACGCGCCCCGGCCAGGTGGTCGTGTCGTACGTCGGCCGGCTGGCGCGTGAAAAAGACTTGATTGTGTTGATGCGGGCGATGCACGCCATGCGCGAGCGCGCGGGCGATCGCGTCGTTTTTGCGATCGTGGGTGATGGGCCGGCCGAGGCGGAGTGCCGCGCGGCTGCGCCTGCTGGCACGGTGTTCACCGGCAAGCTGACGGGCCGCGAACTCGCGGTGGCGTATGCGTCGGCCGACATCTTTGCCTTTCCATCGATCACCGAGACCTTCGGTAATGTGGTGCTTGAGGCGATGGCGAGCGGGCTCGCAGTCGTCGCGCCCGACATCGGCGCCACCACTGAATACGCAACACCAGAAACGGCGGTGCAATTCAGGGCCAAGGACGCCGAGTCGTTCGCAGGCCAACTGCTGCGGTTGGTGGACGATGCGGCGTTGCGTGCCCGGATCGCCGCGTCGGGCCTCGCGTTCGCCCGCGCGACGACCTGGGACTCGATCTTCGACCGGCTGGTGCGCGACTATCGCGACGTCGTGGCGTCTGCCCAGGCGCCGCTCCCTCGGTCCGCCACGAAGCGCTGAGCGGCCGTTCTCACGGGAATGTTCCAAGTGGAACGTGCATCTCATCGAAATCGAGGCAAGGGCTGGCACGAGGGATCGCAGAAACCCAATATAGGAAATGCGATTGACCGGACGGGTCTGGCGGGGGGTCGTGGCGGGGGTAGCGCTTGCGAGCCTTGCCGCTGGCTGCGTGCCGCTCAGGCGCCTCGTGTCGGTGGCCCCGATCCCACGCCAGAGCATCGACTCGGCACAGGGGCTTGGTGGTGGGGCTGCGATCGCGCCCGGGCACCCGTCGTTGGCAGTTCCGGCAGAGCTGGCGGGGCGAAGGGGTGCGGAATCGTCAGCTGGCCTCACTGGACCGGTGGGTTATTCGGCGGTCGATCTGGTTCGCGAACCGCCGATCGATTCTGCGGTGCCCGCGCCTCTTTCCGAGGTCGCCGCAGCTCCAACGCCCCCTCCCATTGTCTGGGACCTTGAGGTGGAGGCCAACGCGGCGCGCACGCGAGTTGCCTATTTCTCCGAGGTATTTTCTGGGCGCGCACGGCCGGCGTTCGAGCTGGCCCTCAGCAGGCAGACCCGGTTCGCCGGCATGATTGGCGACCGGCTCAGAGCCAACGGCCTGCCGCAGGACCTGACCTACCTCGCGCTCATCGAGAGCTGGTACAATCCCGACGCCTACTCCAAGGCGGCAGCGGTCGGAATGTGGCAGTTCATGGCGGGCACGGCGCGTGGCGTTGGGCTGCGCGTTGACTGGTGGGTGGACGAACGGCGCGACCCGGTGCGGAGTACCGAGGGCGCGGTGCGGCTGCTTGGTTCGCTCCACGACGCGTATGGCTCGTTCTTTCTCGCCGTGGCCGCGTACAATGGCGGATCGGGACGCGTCTCGCGCGGGCTGGCCCAGTTCGCGTCGCGTATTGATCCGTTCACTGGAGAGGACCGCTTCTTCGCGCTTTCGGACACCAAGTATCTGCGCACGGAAACGCGCGACTACGTACCGAAACTGATCGCCGCCGCGCTCGTGGCCAAACAGCCGGACAAGTACAGCCTCACGGTCGACTCGGTGCCGGCGTATGCGGTCGACAGCGTCTGGGCTCCCGGTGGCGCGCCGATCCCTGCGATCGCACGTGCGGCCGGCGTGGAGACCGCTCTGGTCACGCAACTGAATCTGCATCTGCTCCGCGGCATGGTCCCGCTGGGCGATTCGCTCTGGGTGCGCGTACCGACCGGTGCGGCGACCGATTTCGAGTCGCGCTATGCCGCGCTCGATTCGGCCGATCGCGTGGCGCTCACTCGCGTTATCTCGAAGAAGGGCGAGTCGATCACCTCGATTGCGCGCAAGCACGCGCTGACGGCGAAGCAGCTCAACTGGTTCAACCCGAAGGCGTCGCGCCTGAAAACGGGGAACCTCGTGACGGGGCAGCCGATTCTCGTGCCGTCGGTGGCCGTTGCGCGTGCGGCGCGTGACGTGCCCAATCCGTCAATCGAGCGCTACCCGCAGCGAACGCGGCGTCCCGTGTCGCGTGCGACGACGAGCGCGGCCTCGAAGTCGGTACCGAAGCCAACAGCGAAGCCAGTCACAAAGCCGCCGGCAAAGTCAGCATCGAAGTCAGTGGCCAAGCCAGCGACAAAACCGCCGGCCGCTACCCAGAAGCGCTAGCTGGCCCTGAAGTGGCCGCTGCGTCCACCGGATTTTTCGAGCAGTCGCACCGCGCCGATCCGCATCCGTTTGTCGGCGCTCTTCACCATGTCGTACACAGTGAGTAGCGCCACCGACACGGCTGTGAGCGCTTCCATTTCCACGCCGGTTGGTGCCACCGTCGCCACGGTGGCTTCGACACGAATCGTTGGCGGCGTCGCGACCAGCGTCAGCGTGATGTTCAGGTGCGAGAGCGCCAGCGGGTGGCAGAGCGGGATGAGTTCCGCCGTCCGCTTGGCCGCCTGGATCCCGGCGAGGCGCGCCACGCCAAGCACATCGCCTTTCTTGATCGTGTTGCGGCGTACCGCCAGCCAGGCGGCGCGCGTCATCCGGATTTCGCCTGCGGCGCGCGCGCGGCGTTCGGTGGGCAGTTTCGCGCCCACGTCCACCATTTGCGCCGCGCCGCGTGCGCCGACGTGCGACAATCTGGCCTTCGCGGGCGACGATGATTTCTTGCGCGACGACGGCGTTGCGCGCGACGACGGTTTTGCCGGCGACGACGGCTTCGCGGGTGACTTCCGCGCCTTGGCGGTCATCGGAGCGTCTCGGCGAGCTGCGTCATGAGGCGGAATGTCGCGAGTTGAGGTACCAGGTTGCGCTCGGCGTCACGTTTGGTCTCCTCGACCATCATCACGGCGCGCGCACCGGCGCCCGCGCTGACCTCATCGCCGGCGGCGGCGGCGGCGCGGGACTGCTCGTGCAGTAGTTCCGTGAGTGCGTCGAGCATGTCGGTAAAGGCGCCGCGCGCCTTGGTGCTGCCCTGGGCGTACGCCACACGGTACAGGTTGTCACGTCGCCGAGAGACCGTGTCGAGCAGGGTGCGCGCACGCGCGAGCGCCGCGGCCTTGGCGTCCGCTTCGAGTAATGCCCCGGGCGCTCCGTGCGCGAGCCGCACGAGGTCGTCTACGGCCTTGCCTTTGACGAGCGCCTCGGCGGCTGGGAGCGCGAGGAACTCGCGCATCGCGGCATCGGTGAGTGGCCGCGTGCGCACCCCGATGACCCGCGAACGAATGGTCGGGAGCAGCGCGCCCGGCTCGCTCGACGTCAGGATCACGGTGGTGTCGGCGGGCGGCTCTTCAAGGAGCTTGAGGAATGCGTTGGCGGCTTCCTGGCTCGAGGCCTGCGGCACCATCCGGTCGGCCTCGCCCACGACAAACACCTTTCGCTTGGCGAGCGACGGCGTCAGGGTCGCTCGCTGGACGAGCAGCCGTGCGCCGTAGAGGAAAATGCCGGCGCTGCCGTCGGGACGCGGATACAGGCCGTTGCCGGCAATGCGTTCGGCGACGGCCTCCGCGTATTCCTGCTGTACGTCGTCGAGCGCGGCATCGGTCCCGTCCTTCATCCGCGGCGTCGGAAAGATCCAGAGCAGATCCGGATGGGCCCCGGCGGCGATGTACTGGCAGTGCTGGCACGCGCCGCAGGGTGATGCGGCGTCGGGGCAGAGCAGCCGCTGCGCCAGCCAGAGCGCGAGCCGTTGCTTGCCGATCCCGGCCGGACCGGTGAAGAGGAGGCCCGACGCGAGCGAGCCGCGCCGGATCTGTTCGTTCAGTCGCGCACGCAGCGCGTCGTGACCTATGAGCGGCGGGAGCGGCATAACCGTAAGATAGTGTCCATGACTCCGATGCGTTTCGTCAGCGCCGCGGTTGCCGCGGTGACCCTCTGCGTAGCCGACTCTGCGCCACTCCGCGCGCAGGCCACGGCCAGTTCCACATCTGCCGCCCCGCGCCTCCGCGCGCGCGAGCTCGGTATCGCGCCCGGCGTCTTCGCGCCGGGGCGTCTCAACGCGATCACCGACGTGGCCGGAGTGAAGATCGGTCAGGTGACAGTGGACGACGGGTCGCGGGTGCACACCGGCATCACCGCCATTCTGCCGCATCCGGGCAACGCCTACCTCTCGCGCGTGCCTGCTGCCGTCTATATCGGCAATGCGTTCGGTAAGCTCGTCGGCACGACGCAGCTGCGCGAACTCGGCGAACTCGAAACGCCGATCCTGCTCACCTGCACACTCTGCGTCTGGAAGGCCGCGGACGCGATGACCGAGTGGATGCTCGCGCAGCCAGGGATGGAGCGTATCCGGTCGATCAATCCGGTCGTTGGCGAAACGAATGACGGCGGGCTGAACGACATTCGCTCGCGGCCAATCACCGCCGAACAGGTGAAGCGCGCGCTCGACGGTGCCAGCGACGGTGCGGTGGAGGAGGGGAGCGTGGGTGCGGGGCGCGGCACCGTCGCCTTCGGCTGGAAAGGCGGGATCGGGACGTCATCGCGAAAACTGCCTGCAGCACTTGGCGGGCACACATTGGGCGTGCTCGTGCAGACAAACTACGGGGGCATTCTCCAGATGGACGGCGCGCCGGTCGGTCGCGAACTCGGTCAATACGCGTACAAAAACGAAACGAGCACCGAACGGGGCGACGGCTCGGTGATGATTATTGTCGCGACCGATGCCCCGTTGTCGGACCGGAATCTTGAGCGGCTGGCGGCGCGTGCGATGCTGGGCATCGGGCGTACCGGATCGAGCGCGTCCAACGGATCGGGTGACTATGTGGTCGCGTTCTCGACGGCCGCCGAAGTACGCAGGGCGTGGGACGCGCGGCGGCACACGACAACGGAACTGTCGAACGAAGAATCGTCGGCGTTGTTCGAGGCGGCTATCGAGGCCACCGAAGAGGCGGCGTACAACTCGATGTTGAAGGCCACGCCGGTCAGATCGAATGGCCGCACGGTGGAGCCGCTGCCCATCGACAAGGTGAAGGAAATCCTGGCGAAATACCGGCCGCGATAGGACGCGGCGGCCGATGGTGCCGTGGCCGGTCACGCCGCAGCCACATGTCAGGGCAGCGTCTGCGCCAGCACGGCCTCGGCCCTGACCGCGCGCCACGCACGCATCGCGTCGCGGAGTTCTGGTCGTTTGGTGCCGATGATCTGCACGGCCAGCACGCCGGCGTTGGTCGCTCCCCACTTGCCGATGGCGAGCGTGCCAACGGGAATCCCCGCCGGCATCTGCACCATGGCGAGCAGCGCGTCGAGGCCGCCAAGCGGCGTTGACGCGATAGGTACGGCGAGCACGGGCAGCACGGTCTTTGCTGCGATGAAGCCGCCGAGGTGCGCCGCGCCGCCAGCCGCGCAGATGATGACCTGCAGTCCGCGCGACTCGGCGCTTGCCGCATAATCGAGCGCCGCGTCAGGCGTGCGATGCGCGGAGAGGACTCTGGCTTCCCAGGCGATGCCGAACTCGGTGAGCACGTCGCAACAGGGCTTTAGGGTCTCGAAGTCGTTCTTCGAGCCCATCAGGATACCGACTTCGGGATTCGTCATAGTGTCAAATATGGCGAGCGCACAAGTTCTTGTTCCCGGCCACGGCCAGCCGAGACGGGGCTGGAGACGCGGATTACCGAGCGGTCGGCGCTGTCACAGCCCATCGCGCATCCAGACTCCAGGGTCCGGCGCCGGCGGCTGAGAAATAGAGCCAGACGAAGCAGAACAGCGCCGCGGAGCCGCCGCCGTTCATGGAGGGCCAGAATCCGCCAGGCGCGTGAAACTGGAAGTAGGCGACGGCCATCATCCCCGACAGCAGAAATGCGACGGGCCGGGTGAATAAGCCGACCAGCAGCAGGGCGCCGCCGAACGTTTCGAGGGCCCCGCCGATCCAGAACTGCGACAGGAACGCCGCGGTGCCGCCGTTCGGGGGCATCCCGGCAGGAAACGCAAAGAGCTGCGTCGTGCCGGAGAGGACAAAGATGAAGGCGGCAGCGATCCGCAAGATGCTCGACAGGTACGGCGCGCAGGCCGACCATCTGGTCACGATTCCTGGATTGGTCATGCGTCGCTCCTGAGCTGGGTGATGAGACCGTGGAATTTTCCGCGCATGCCTAGCGCTCTTTCGACGAAGCCCCGCGAGGTGTCTCGCGAGGCTTCTGTCAACTGATCCCCACCGTTCGGTCCGTGGTGAAGGAAGCAAAGCTCCCGAGGAGGGATTTGAACCCCCGACCCGGCGATTAACAGTCGCCTGCTCTACCAACTGAG
>SXGR01518398.1_pt1 | contig 61719 bp, 43 predicted proteins | sample 3174711 | NCBI WGS metagenome assembly SXGR01 (sample SAMN11356860, study PRJNA531348) | freshwater metagenome | isolation source: freshwater sample F1-60 | place: China: Fuxian Lake, Yuxi | collected 2017-12-25 | reverse complement strand
CGTAGGCGCGTTCGCCGCGGCCGGTTTTCTCAATGACGATCGGAATGATGCTCATTGCGGGGTCCTAGGTTCTGTGGGTTCAGTCTCAGTCAGCGGAATGGTTTGCTTCTCAAAGATGCAAGTGCGGTTGTGATTGTTTGTGGACGGGCACGCGCTCAATGATCGAATCGATCAAGCCGTACTCCAGCATTTCATCGGCGTTCAGCCAGCGGTCGCGGTCGCAATCTTGCGTGATCTGCGCGAGTGACTTGTCGGTCACTTCTGCGTAAAGGAGATTGCAGCGTTCTTCGAGTGCCTGCATGTGGCGCGCTTCGATTTCGAGGTCGGTCACTTGGCCTTCGATCACGCCGCCAATGCGCCCTTGGTGCATCATGTGCCAAGCATTGCGGGTGGCGAAACGCCGTCCCTTCGTGCCGCACGCCGCGATCATGCTCGACATGCTCGGCGCGCAACCCACGACATAGGTTGCGACACTGCACGGCAGGGCGCGCATCGTGTCGATGATGGCCAGACCATCAGTGACGCTTCCTCCGACACCATTCACGTAGATCGCAATCTCCGCCTTGGGATCGTCGGACGCGAGGTACAGCAGTTGCGCGCAAATCGAACTCGCCATCTCTTCTTCGATCTCGCCGGAGCACATCACAATGCGATCCGCGAGGAGTCGCGACCAGATGTCGTACTCGCGTTCGGTTCGTCCGGAGCTGTCGATGACATGCGGGACGAGGAGTGGTGGATCTTCTTCACTCAAGGCGAGCAACTCACATCGGCTTTGCGGGGGGAACGCGGCGGGGACGCAATCAGCGCTTCGTCTTATCGGGGAAAACACAGAGTTCGTCGACGAGCCCGTACGCCTTCGCCTCTGCCGCGGAGAAGTACTTGTCGCGCTCTCCATCGCGGGCGACGGACTCGACATCTCGACCGCAGTGTCGTGCGAGGATTTCGTTGAGCGTTCGCTTGGCCTTGATGATCTGCTCCGCTTGAATCTGGATGTCGGTCGTTTGCCCAGTCACACCGCCGTGCGGCTGATGGATCATCACTTTCGCGTGCGGAAGAATGTGCCGCTTGCCAGGATGACCCGCCGCGAGCAGGACGGCGCCACCGGAGTACGCGCGGCCGATGCAGAAGGTCGCCACTTCACTCGTGATGAACTGCATCGTGTCGTAGATGGCAAGGGTGTCATCCACCGCGCCCCCGGGGCTATTGATGTAAAAGTTGATGTCCTGCCCCTTCTTCTGATTCTCGAGGTAGAGCATCTGCATCAAGATTCGCGCCGCGGAGGATTGATTGATCTCGCCGATCAAAAAGATCACGCGATTCTCGAGCAACAGTTCGTCGATCGTCATCTCGCGCGTTCGCTGATAGCTCGTCGAGGCAAGGATGTCCCGCTGCATGTGCGAAGGGAGAGCGTTGAGCACGCCGACGGACGATTGGTCGTTGTAGTTTCGCATCGGAAGTAGTTGGCTATTCTGTCGGTTGAGTCTTGCGGAGGGGGAGCTGCAGCCTTGGGGCGGATGATAGGCTCGAGCCTTCTTCGGCAAAAAGGGAGCATCGTCCCCGCAGCAAATTCAACTTCCCATCGAGAAAGTTCGATCCTCACGGACTCCACTCCAGCCATCACGCGGCACTTACGGCCCGAAGGTCCACGGGACATCACGCATCCGAGCGGAGCGGGGGGCGCGCGTCGCATCGAGGTCGTCGAGCGCGCTCGACGCATCTTCCGTTGCACCTGAGGCCTTCAAGAGGAGCGCGATTTCTGTTCCCTGTTCATCACTTCGGATCAACCGCGCACTACCACCGTGGCGCGTCGCGATCTTGCGCGTCACCGCAAGACCCAATCCTGTGCCGCGTTGCCCTTTGGTGGAGAGGAATGGTTCGAACAACCGTTGTCGAAGCGCGATGGGAATGCCCGTGCCATTATCAATGACGGTGATCGACACCAAGTCCTCTTCGACGCTGGAGCGAGTGCGCATCGTCACCACGCCAGTCTTGTCTGGCGCCGCCTCGATCGCGTTCAGCGCAAGATTCGTGATCGCCTGATAGATCGCGCTCAAATCTGCGTACACCGGCGGAAGCGAGGCATCGAGTTCGAGCGCAAGCCGAATGCGTTTGCGAGCGGCGGCCGCATGGAGGAGTTCCTTTACCTCCGTCACGAGCGAGTTGAGGTCGATCATCTCTGGCTCAAGTGGTCGTTCCTTGGCCCACGCGAGCATGTTGAGGACGAGTGACTGAATGCGATCGAGATTGCGTTGAAGAATCGGCCAGCCTTCGCGTGCTTGCGCGAGGTCGCCGCGCGCGATTGTCATCTCCACGGCATCCGCGCCGCTGCGTAACCCTTGCAGAATGTTCTTGATGGCGTGGGAGAGCGTCGCCATTGACTCGCCAATCGCCGCAAGCCGATTGTCGCTGCCGCCGTTTGCGGTTCGGGCGGCGAGGCCAAGGCCGACGAGTTGTCCGGAGAGGTTCAAGAGCGCGAGCGTCGAGGGGTGCGAGATTTCTGTCCCGCCCTGTGCGACGAGGACTGCGGAAGAAACACCATCGCCGTATCCGAAGAGTGGAACCGCAATCGCGTTGTGTTTCCCGTCTTGTTCGTCGCGAGCGAGCACCGCGTCTCCGTTCGCGAGCGCCTGTTCAGCGAGGGCGATGGGTGCGAGTTCCAGTCCTGTTGGCGCCACCAGACCCTGCGCGCTCGCACGCAAGATCGTGCAAGCTCTGAGATTCGCAGCAACGCGAATGACTTGCGCGGCCTCGGTGAGGAAGTCTTCTGTTCGCGTGGGCTCGGCACTCAATCGCCCGAGTTGGTAAGCGAGCATCGCGTCACTCGGCCCCGGCGTGGGCAGCGCGATGTTGGTCGCAGCTGCAAACGGCACGCCGAGGTCGCGCGCGCCAGTGTTTCCTACCGCTTCGTCAACGATGAGGAATTCACTGTCTCCGAGACGGAGGCGATCACCTCGGTGCAGTGCGGCGTGCCCAACGGTGCGCGTGCCATTGAGAAAAGTGCCATGACTCGAACCAAGGTCGCGCACGAGCCAATGATCTCCGTCGGGCGTCAGTTCCGCATGCAATCGCGAGATTGTTCGATCCGTCAGGCCCAATGCCTCGCTCGAACGACCCACGAGTTGCGGCTCGTCTGGCGGCAGCGCAAACACGCGTCCGCGATCGGGTCCATGCACGGCAAGGAGGGTGGGCACAGGCTGGAGTGTACGCAGGGGCGCGGATGCCTTCGTACACTCCTTGCATGGCCAAGGCGGCGGATCTCAATCACACCATGCGCGTCATTGTGCTTCATGGGAAGGACAATTTTCAGTTGGTGGAGCGCCTCAAGCGGCTGCAGATTGCGCTCGATGCGCACGCGGGCGCGCCCGTGGCTCGGTTCGACTTTGACGGCGCGAGTGCGTCGCTTGCGGATGTCTTGGATGAACTTCGCACCTTCGGGCTCTTGGCTTCGCACAAGTTGATCGTGGTCGATCGCGCCGATCAGTTTCTCGGAGCGGAGGAACGACGCCGCGCGCTCGAGCGGTACGCGGAAGATCCAGCGCCAGATTCGACGCTTGTCTTGCGGGCGGAGGCGTGGCGACCCGGCAACTTCGACAAGCTCGTCCTCAAGAATGGCGGGGCGATCGTGAAGTGCGAGGAGCCAGATGCATCCACGGCAGCGGGTTGGTGCGTGAAGCGAGCATTGCATGCCCATCAAGCGGAGTTGCTCCCCAATGCCGCTGACGCGCTGGTGGATCGGCTCGGCACGAATCTCTCGCGGCTCGACTCCGAGCTCGCGAAGTTGGCATCGTTTGTTGCGGACGCTGGTTCGACTGGCGCAACTCCCAAGATCGACTTGAAGACGGTGGCAGCGCTCGTGGGCCGAACGCGGGAGGAGCAAGCATGGGAGATTCAGTCGGCGGTGCTGCGAGGGAGCGCGGGTGGCGCGGTCTCGAAGGTTCGTGAACTCGTCGAAACTTCGCAGGCTCCCGAGCAGTTACTCATTTGGTCACTCGTGGACCTCTCTCGGAAACTCCACGATTGCGCCCGACTCTTGGCGCAGGGCGAGCCCGAGAACTCCGTCTCCCGCACCGTCCGCCTTTGGGGAGAGTCGGCCGCACCGACGCTGAAAATGGCAAGGAGACTCGGCCCCAACCGTGCCGCGCGGCTGTTTGCCGAGTGCGTCGACCTCGATCGCCGGTCCAAGCAGGGTCAGGCCGGAGATCTCGCGAGAACGATTGAAGGCTTCGCCGCACTTCTTGCCGATAGCGTGCATTGATTCTGTGTGAAAGTTCGGTCGCCGCCGCGCCTTCTCTTGAGTCCTCGTTTGGGTCTGTCCGAACGCTGGCAGGGTTCCTCGCGCTGTGTGATCGTTGATGCCCGGAGGGTGTCAGACGCAGTCTGCGAAGCCAATTCGCGCGGCCGCCCGCCGAACTTCGATCAAGACGCATGGAGGCGTCGTTATGACCGAGTGCTCTACCCCCCTTTGCTCTCGACGACTCATGGCACGCGCCTTTGCGGAGCGGCACATGACCTCGTGTTGCATGATCTCGACATTCCTCGGAACCGGCATTGTCTTCTTGTTCTTTGGAGGGTGCGCGACCCCCTCCGCATCGACGCGACTGGCCCACAACGACGATGGCCTTGCGGCAGTCGAGGTTGAGGTGAGTGAGCTTCCGTCAGACCTATCGTCCGCAGGAGCAGAACTCGCGGGACCGACTGATGCGGTGGCAACTCAGGCTTACGCTGAGCCCGCACCGACCACGAAGAAGGCAACGGTTGCCGATCTCGCAGCGACCTACGAAGCAGACCTTGCGTCACTTGCCACGATGCAGGCAGCGACGAAGAGCTCGCCCGTTACGACGGGCGCGCCCACTGCGACCCCCGTGTCCACCACCGCGTCCATCCCCGCCAAGATCGAATGGAGTGATGGAACCACCGGATCAGCGCCCGACCGCGTCACGACGATGCGAGCGAGTGCCGAGCGCGCGCTGCTCGAACGCGCCGCCGCGGCGGCGCAGGCGACCGCAACCACCGCGGTGCCAACCGAGACCACGACTCCGGCGAAACCCGAGCAAACCACTGCAAACGAGCCGCTTTCCGCGGATTTGCCCGCTCCAAGCCTTGCGCCGATTCCAGCGGACGCGTTCAGCATCGCGAGTCGTCTCGCCTCGACTCTCGCGAATGATGCGTCGAAAAGCGCAACGCCGATGCGACAACTCCTCGCACTCAGCGCGCTTGCGGTGACGGATCCGACCATCCAATTGCCTACAGATCTCGCGACGCACCTCACCGACGAAGAGCGCGCGACGGCGGAGAAGTTTCACGCGGCATTCGTGCGTATTGGGCGCGACTTGCAAGAGGGCAAGGATGATGCCGCACTCGTGACTGCGGTGGAACAACTGCTGACAGCGCTCAAGCCCGCGCCAATGCTCGCGCTGCCGCGCGTGGAGTTCTGCACGAGAGTGCAGGCGTTTGGGCAGATTGATCCGATTGACAACCGAAGATTCCTCGCCGCGACAAGCCCGCGCGTCATTATCTATAGCGAACTCGAAAACTTCGTCAGCGCGATGGCTGACGCGAAGTGGACGACACGCCTTGCAACGAAAATTTCGATCTTGACCGAACGCGACGGCGTGGAAGTCTGGCGTCGAAGTCCTGAGTGGACGGCCGTGGTGGACGCGAGCGATGTGAAGCGCGATGACTTCTTCGTCGGAGAAATCGTGACGCTCAGCCCGCATCTCTCGGTGGGCAGTTATGTCTTGAAGATGACGATCCGCGACGAAGCCACGGCAACCGTTGCGGAAAAGAGCGTCGCCTTCCAAGTCGTCGCCGACCCCACCATGGTCAGCAACGCGGGGTAAGCGGGGGCTCTCTTCTGGCCACAGCTTCGCCGCGCATGAATCCTCAGTGGCGCGCAGCGCGTCGCAGACGACTCAGGCGCTTCGAGACATAGGGCCTGATTTGCGGCTCCCGTTTGCCGCTCGCCTGCGCTTGCCGCTCCTAAATCGCTTCGCCGCAGCGTCTGGCATCCGAATTCCTCCGCTTCGCCTCTGGGCTACAGTTTCGCGCGTGACGCGACCCTCCATCATTCAACGCTCCTTTGGTCCTGACTTCCTCGCGCTTGAGGGTGTGTGCGCGACTGAGTTGACTTCCATCCTCGACGACGCGGAGCGACTGTTGCCTTGCGCCGTGGGGGACGCACCTGCTGCGCGGGTGCTTGAGGGGAAGCTCATCGCCAACCTCTTCTTCGAGGATTCCACGCGCACGCGAGTCAGTTTCGAAATCGCCGCCCGCCGCCTTGGCGCGGAGGTTGTGAATCTCTCGGCGTCTGGCTCAAGCGCGAGCAAGGGCGAATCCCTCGTCGACACCTCTCGCAATATCGAGGCGATGGGCGTTGACTGCCTCGTCGTTCGATGCGCAATCTCCGGTGGGGCGGCGCTCGTGGCAGCCAATGTCCGGTGTGCCGTCGTGAACGCCGGCGATGGCCGTCACGAGCATCCCACGCAGGGGCTGCTCGACCTTCTCACCCTCCGTCGGCATCTCGGCAACCTTCGCGGGAAGCGGGTTGCCATCGTCGGCGACATCGCCAACAGCCGAGTTGCGCGATCCACGACCCATGGCCTCGTTGCGCTCGGCGCACAGGTCGTCGCCGTCGGGCCCCCGGCGCTCGTTCCTTCAAGTTGGGGGGCGCTCGTTTCTGGCGAAAACATCTCGATCTCGCACGATATGGACTCGATCATTGGCGAAATCGACGCCATCATCATGCTTCGCATCCAGACGGAGCGTGCAGCCGATCGCGGAGTCGCTCCAGACTATAGATTCGCCTACGGTTTGACGGAGGCTCGGCGACGGCGCCTTCGCCCTGACGCGCTGATTCTGCACCCGGGGCCGATGAACCGTGGCGTCGAGATAGACGACGCGGTCGCGGATGATGCCTTCTCAAGCGTTATCTTCGAACAAGTCTCGGCGGGGGTGGCGGTTCGGATGGCAATCCTGTCACGAGTGTGTGGACGGAGATAGTCGGCTCATCAACGGTTGCGTTTGCACGGAAGGGGTGGAAGTTCGCACTCGCCCGACACAGTGAGGCGACTCGATTCGGGTGGATTTGAGGTGTATGCGGTTTCGCCAAAGTTGGTCATCTGTGCATGCTGCGTGCATAAAGTCGCTTGTCTTCACCGTATTCTCAAAGCGCAGGCGGGTCTAAGCCGATCTTGCCAAGGCTTCCGGGCGCGAACTTGGCGATGGCGCCGAGATTTCTGTTGGCGCTCGGCGGTCAGTCCTGGCCAAAGTTCCTTATGCCATCTACCTCCCGACTCCAGATCTGCACACGATTCATCACTCTTGCTTCGGCGAGTTCCGCGCTCACCGGATGCAACCTTGACTCGTTCATGGACCCATCGAAGACCGGCTACTTCGAGCACACACCAACCTCGATGCCGGTGATTGAGCGCATTGATGTTATTGAGTCGGAACGGATTGGTTGGGGAAACACTTCCGCACCGCTGCCATCTGACCTTGAGCCCGCGAGTTTGAAGTACCGACTTGCGCCGAGTGATGAGGTTCGTATCGAGATCTTTGAACTCGTCGCGCGTGGGCAAACCGAAGTCGCGCTGCGCACGATTGATACGAGTGGCATCGTGCGCCTGCCTTCGGTCGGTGACGTGCGCTTGGGTGGATTGACGATCGAAGAAGCACACCACGCGATCGAGCAGAAACTCAAGGGCTATCTCGCCGATCCCATTGTCTCCGTGATCTTGGAGAACGGTCGCAGTTTCCAGTTTCAGGTCTACGGATCGGTGGGGACGGTTGGCCTCTACCCGCTCATGCGGCCGGACTTCCGTTTGATGGAGGCGATGTCGCTCGCCGGCGGCACACTTCCAACGACGCAACGCGTCTATGTCATTCGCAGTGAACCGCTTGACGATCGCTTGCGCAAGGATTTTACCGATGCGCCAGTCGGAACGAGCATGCAGGGCGGCGTTCGCGCCGATCAACAACAGCCCGAAGGCAGTGGATCCAATGGTGCGGGAAACAGTGGTTCCACTGGCAATGGCGTTGGCAATCCTGGTTCTTCGGCTGCTCCAATCGACATCGACGCGCTGATCAATCAACTCGAAAATCGTGCCGCACCAGCGCCAGTTCCCGCTCCTGAAGCAGTGCCAGTGCCTGACGCGGCTGCTCCGCTTCCCCCTCCTGTCGCGCCCGCAAGCGCGACGATTCCTGAAGCACCGACTCCTGCTCCGACCGTCGATCCAGTTCCGGCGGCGGCTCCTGGTTCGCTGCGCGGCATGCGTGGTGGCGCGTCGATGCAGAATGCTCCACCTCCCGTCGATGTGGATGACGTCACTGGTGTCGACGTGCGCGAGGTGACATCAGCCGACGCGCAGATCGTGCAGGCAGCGCCAAGCACAGCGCAGTTGTTACAACGCGTCCCGACTCCGGCCACGCGATGGGTTTTCGATCTCGCGACCCAGCAGTGGGTGGAGTCGTCGCTGGCCCCGACCCAGAGCGGCGAGGCGCACCCCGCACGCCCCGTCATCCGAGCAGGGAGTGCGGAAAACGCCTACGCCACGCGCATCATTGAAGTTGACTACCAAGCACTCGCGCGGGGCGAAGCAAACTACGACATCATCATTCAACCGGGCGACAAGATTTTCGTCGAGCCCCCCGAGACTGGTTTCGTCTACATCGACGGCGAAGTGAATCGCATCGGTGTGTATGAGTTGCTCAACGATAACACGCGTCTCACGCTCAGCCGATTTGTGAGCGCGGCGGGTGGACTGTCGCCCATCGCAATTCCCGATCGTGTTGATCTCGTGCGCCGAATTGGATCTGACCGCGAGGCCACGATTCGCGTCGATTTGAAGGCGATTCGGAATCGTGCGGAGCCCGACCTCTACATTCGACCTGGTGATCATGTGATCATCGGCACGAATTTCTTCGCCACACCCTTGGCCGTGTTGCGAAACGGATTCCGCATGACTTATGGCTTTGGGTTCTTGCTCGATCGCAACTTCGGCAACGATGTCTTCGGGCCGCCGCCTGGAAGTTCGCCATTCTGATCTTGGCCTCCAAGGAGCGCATTCTTCGGGTTGGCTCAATCTGTCAGGTGGATGCGCCGATCAAAGCGTTCCACGCGGAGGTGTCGCGCGTGAGAGAAGTGTGAGCCGCCGACCTTTCCCGATCCTCGCGTATGCCACGATCTCCCTCTTCACCTGCGACCAACGGCGGCTCACCGAGCGCGCGCGTGCTCACAATAGAGCCTGTGATGGCGTGGTTGCTCGGACTCGCGTTGCTGGTCGTCTTCGTTGCGGGCTTTTGGACCTTCTTCGTAGCGCAGTGGCGCATGTCTCTCGAAGAGCCGTCCGATTGGGGGCACACCTTTGCCATACCGTTCATTTCTGGCTACCTCGTTTGGCTGCGACGCGAGCAGATCCTCTCGGTGGCCCTTCGGCCGTGTTGGCCTGCGGCAAGCGTGGTTGTTCTCGGCATCCTTGGCTACGCGCTCGCGACCTTTGGACCTGGGTGGTTTGCGCAACACCACAACGCGCGCGGAGGAAGCGTGGGCATCACGCTCATTGGTCTCTGCTGGCTCATCCTTGGGAGCCGTGCGACAAAGTACATGATCTTCGCGCTCTGCTATTGGATCATCTTCGGGCAGAAAGTCAGCGATGGCATTCTTCGACCGGTGACCGAGCGCATGCAAGATTGGTCGAGCATCGGCGCCTACTGGTCTTTCGTCGCGATGGGATCCGATGTCGAACGCAGTGGCAATGTCTTGACGATCTGGCACGACGGTGAACAGCAGGCGCTCAATGTCGCGGAGGCGTGCTCGGGGATGCGCATGCTGGTCGCGTTTCTCGCGCTCGGCGTACTCATCGCCTACACCAGCCTGACCTCATTCTGGCAACGCGGTTTGCTCATCCTCGCGGGATTTCCAGTCTCCTTGGGCGTGAATGTGCTTCGCGTCGTGACGCTTGGCATCCTCGGATGGTTCGATGTGAATTTCACGACGGGCGAGTTTCATTCCTTCATTGGACTCGTCTGGCTCGTGCCCGCGCTTGGGCTGTACTTAGGTGTGCTCTGGCTCATTCGCAACATGTTCGTGGAGTCCGATGACCACGACGACGCGCTTTCCTCGGAGCCGACCGATGCGCATTGAAGCAAGCGTCTATCGCGCTTACGCCGTCGGTTTGGCGATCCTTGTCGTGGGTGCGCTTGGCTTTCGCGCGGCAGTGGCGCAACTCAATCTGTACTTGATGAAAGAAGCGGTGCCGCTTCGCGAGGGACTCGATTCGATTCCTACCAAGCTTGGTCAGTGGTCGCGCGTCGGCAAGGATGCGCGATTTGATGACGCACTTGTGGAAGAGCTCGGCACAAAGCAATACCTCGATCGAACCTATGTGCTCAACGGCAATCCCAAGAATGGCGTTATGGCGTTGCACATCGCTTACTACACCGGAACGATTGATGCGATCCCGCACATTCCGGAGCGATGTTGGGCAGTGCACGGATTGGAGATGACGCGCGAGGCGATCTCGGTGCCATTGCGATTGGACATGACGAAGTGGTTGCAGTCGAGCGGTCCGGTCAATCTTGCGACTGGCTTGCCCTATCGGACGGCAGTCGTGCGAGATCCCGTCACGGCCGAACTCGATCGCGTCACGATGCCGCTGGAAGATGTCTCGATGCGAGTGTTGGAGTTTCAAGATCCCGCCAATCCTCGCAGACGCCAAGTCGGGGGCTACTTCTTCCTCGCAAACGGCCGAACCACCTCCTCTGCACTCGGCGTGCGGGGGATTGCATTCGACCTCACCAATCGATTCGCCTACTACTGCAAGGTGCAATTCACGATGTCCGGTTCTGTCGAAGACCCCGACGGAACGCTGGTCCCGATCTTTGAACGCGAGGTTCGCGTACTGCTCGGCGAGTTGCTGCCACACCTCATGAAACGCCTACCGGACTGGCCAGTTTGGGAGCAGAAATCGCTCGTCGAGGCTCCTCCGGCAGCAGTGCCATAATCCCCCCGTACACCCTGGCTCCCTCCGCGCCTATAAAGAGAACCACTATGGCAACGCAACCTTCCAAGAAACCAGCCCCGAAGAAGAAACTAAACAAGCGCATCCTCTTGGTGCTCGTCGGCGTGGCGGTTGTCGGCGCGATCGTTCCGCTTGCGCTTGCTCGATTGGGCCCTTCGCGCAACATCACTGCGGGCGATGCCGCCTTTGCAGCAGGCGACTTCAAGACCGCAATCGATCAGTATGGTCGCGCGGTGCGGAAGAAGTCGACCAACTTGGAATACCTCTCGAAGTACGAGAAGGCGCTCCGCGTGTATGTCGCGCCGACGGCGAGTGAGGCGAAGGAGCGATACAGCCAATTCGTGTCCGCACTTGCGATGGAAGCTCGACTGAAGCGGACCGACGGAGCCGCGTGGTCGGAGTTTCTTTCGGAACTCGAAGCGCAGGCCAACCTCAGCGATGGCGTGGCAGGCTGGAAGTCCGTGGGCGACACAGCGGAGGAGATGATGGGTTCCCTCCCGGATGACTCGCCGCTTCTGGCCGTGGCGAAGTTTCATCGCGGGGTCTCGGGTTTCCGTCGCGTGGACGCAATGAGTCCCGAGGATCGCGAACTCACTGTTGCAGACCTCACCGACGCTGCGGCGGCGCTCTCCGGCGACGAGAAGGCCCAGGCGCTTTCCGCGCTCGTTCGATTGCATGCGGGCGTGTCTGGGGCTGCGAAGAACGGGCTTCGTCCTCGTGAAGCCGCGGAATCGCTCGCGCTCGCGCAAGCGGCGTTTGCCGAACTACTCGTCGCGTCGCCGGATTCCTCGCAAACGCGGCTCGCCGGCGCCTCGCTGCGCATGGTCGGGGGCGAAGTACCCGATGCACTGGTGGATCTCACAGCACTCGCAGAAAGCGCGGAGCAGACGAAGTCCGGCGCGGAGTTGATGGATGCCCTCGCGCTGCTGCTCCGTGAAAAGGGCGGCAGCGTGCTCGCCACTGATCTCCTCGACGGTTGGCTCGCGCGCTTCCCGGATGATCTCTTGGTGCGTCGAATCTACGCGTCGCTCCTCCGGGAAAGCGACCGTGCGAGTGCCGAACGACAAGCGCGGATGCTGCTGGACGCGAAGCGTCCTGTCACTGGACTTGCTTCGGCAACCTATGAGGAGTCGCGCACGGCGGCTGCGGCGCTGCTTTTCGATATCGCCTACGACGCAATCAGCGCGACTGAGGATCCAACTGAACGCGCGGTAGCGATCAAGCACTGCGAAGAGCTCCGTAAGGTGCTGGAGTCAGAGGTTGATGCCAAGGCGAATCCGCTGCCGCTCCTGCGTGCCGACGCGAAACTCGCGTTCGCGCAGAAGAAGTATCTCGACGCGATCGTGAAGCTCAACGAAGTGTTGAAGTCGACGGATCGTTCAGGTGTCGCGTCCGGTCGCCCGCTGAGCCGAGATGAAGTTGAAATCGTGCTGCTTGCGTCGATTGCGAATCGCGAGATTGGCGAGCGTGGGCAAGCGCTCTATCTCATCGAGAATGCCCTTGAGTCCTCACGAGGAAACATCGCGCTTCTTCGCGTGCTCGCGCAACTGTCGATGGAAAATTCGAAACCACTCGACGCGATCGCCGCGGCGGAGATGGTGTTGTCAACGATTCCGGATGATGCGGCGATGCTCGAACTCGTGAAGGTTGCACGAAACTACATGGCGACCGACATCGCGAGTGCGAAGCCGACAGACCCCATCTTCGTGCTCGCGAGGGAAGTGCAGGCACTTGCAACCGCGAAGAAGTTTGCCGAGGCGCGTGCCAAGCTCAACGCCATTCTGAAAGATGTGCCCGACGATGTGCGTCTTGTTCGAATGCTTGCCACCATAAGCTCGAATGAAGGCCCGAAAGAAAAGGCGCTCGCGGAGATTGGCGGATATCTCGTGCAATTCCCTGGGGACTCCGTCCTTATCCGAATCCAAGCGTTCACCGCTTCGGACGATCCGGTGGAGCGCGTGCGCGCGCTCGTCGGAGAGACCGCCAAGGATGACACGGAGCGCGCGATCGGCTTTTATATTCGCCTTCGACAGGAGGCGCGCTTCGTTAGTGACCGCGCTCGGAATGAACAACTCCTTGCGCTGCCAAGTGCGAATGCGACCGCGGAACTCGGCAAGCGCTTGAATGAGGCGCTGCCCGCGGCGAAGGCCGCGGCGCTCGAAGCAGACCGATTCAATCCAGTTCTGATCGAGACTCAGTTCCAAGACGCGATCTTGGCAAACGACGAAGCCTCTCTCACCGCGCTCATTGAGATCGCGAGACAGGGTGCACGAGATGCGACACAGGTCCCAGTGATGCAGGCGCGCATGCTGTTGATGCGCGGTGATACGCGAGGCGCGATGCAGGTGCTTGACGATGCCATCGCGGGTGGAGTCGATGCATCGACGATCTATCGCGCACTCGGCGTCGCGCGCCAAGAACTTGGCGACATTGACGGCGCGATCATGGCGTATGAAGAGTCGTACAAGCGACGACCGACGGATGTGACGACCGCAAAGGTGCTCGCGGACTCACTCCTGCGAGTCGGAAACAGTGTGCGCGCGCTCCAAGTGTTGCGCGAGATTCGCCGAACGGCTGGTGAAGACAGTCAGATCGCCGATATGTGGCTTGGCCTCGAGTCGACACAGGGTGATCGCTCGCTTGCGCGCCGGATGCGCGAGACGCGATACGCGGGCAGCCCAGATGACCTCGATAATGCAATGGCGTTTGTCGTACTCCTCGCGAGCGGAAACCCCGATCGGGAGGACATTCTCGACGAATCCATGAACCCGATGTACTCCGAACTGAGTTGGCGCGCGCTGACGGATGCTGAGCGCACAGCAAAGATCGACACCGAACGCGGCGTGTGGCGCGACAAGGCACTGACGGTCCTCGAGCAACTCTCCGCCAATAATCCATCGAATGCACAAGTTGCGGCCGGTCACTCTGCTTATCTCCGAAATGTCGGTATGGCGGGGAAGGCGACCGCGGTCATCGACGCCTGCATCGCGGCTGGTGGTGCCAACGGGAGTTGGCACGCGCTGCTCTTGAGATTGCAGGATGCCTACCTGCAGCGCAATCTTGAGCTCGTCGATGCGACTGTGGCGGAGATTCTCCGAAGGGATGATCCAACGACGCGAGGCGCCGCGCTCGCAGCCGGTGAGACAATGCTGAATGAGCGAGATCCCGCTCGCGCATTACCGCTCTTTGAGAGCGTTGCGATCGCCCAGCCTTCTCGTGTGGCGTGGATTCGATTCTCCGAGACTGCGCTTCGCGCCGACCAGATCGACCGTGCGCGCGAAGCGTTTGTGAATGCGTTGAAACTCGGTGGGAAGCCCGATGTTTCGACAGAACTCTTGGGCGGCATGATCGAGATGGCGGCCGGCGATGCCAAGCGCAACGCCGGTGAAATCGCGGCCGCGAAGACTGCGTATGAAGCCGGACTCCCCTTCATGCTTCGTGCACGAGAACTTGCCCCCGGGAATCCGGCGACTTTTGCGCAAGACGCGCAGTTGAAGCGCAAGTTGTACGAGTTGACCAATGACAGTAAGCGCGGGGACGAAGCACTCGCTGCCGCGGATCGCGCGGTGCAGATTGGCGGCGCGTACTACACGGCCTCCGCGGTGCGCAGTGAAGTCCTGCTCGCCCGTGGTGACACGATGGGCGCGATCCTGGAGCTCGAACGTTTCCTTCGCATCGCACCAATGTCAACCGAAGCGCGTGAGCGGTACGCGCGGCTTTGCCTCGACGCAGGGCAGACGGAGAAGGCGGAAGCAGCGCTTCGCGAAGGCATCGCGACGCTTCCAGCCTATGCGCCTTGGCACATTGGCCTTGGCAATCTGCTCGCGGCGCGTGGAGATTTCGCCGCCGCGTCGGCGTCGTACTTACGCGCTGCAGAACACAGCAATGACATCGATGTGTTTGTGCAGGCGGCGGACGCGTTGCTCCGCGCGAAGAATCCAAAGGGACTTCTCACGATGGCTCGTGGTCGCGCTGGACTGATTGCCGCGAGTCCGGCGCTGCAAGGTATGGTCGGACTTGCACTCCTCGCGGAGAACGACCGCGCAGAAGCGTTCCGTTACCTGCGCGAGTCGCGCAACGCGGGCATTTCGCTCGCGCAGGGCGGAAAGGCGCAGTCGCTTGAGTCGTGGCATACCGCACTTCGCACTGGCTTTGCGCCGAATGAGTTCGCCAAACTCGATGCGTTGGTGACGGAAGTTGCGGGCGGCACAAAGTCCGCGTGGGATGAGGCATTCCTCGCGGAGTTCGCGCTTCGAGATCCGTCGAGCCTGTCCACGGGGATCTCGTTGCTGGAGAAGGCGGTTGCAACGAGCGAGCTGAGCAGTTCGCCGATGTTGCTCGCGCAGCTCTACGATCGACTCGGTGGTGCCTACTACATGCGGAAGGGCGATGGCGATTGCACTCTCGCGCTCTCGATGTTCGAGAAGGCGCTTGCGCTCGCGCCTAACGCCGATCAAGTACTGAACAACTACGCATTTCTCGTCAACGATTGCGCACATGATCCACAGAAGGGGCTTACATTCGCGCGCCGAGCCGTGCTCATGCAGCCCCAGCGCGTCGAGTACCTCGACACCCTCGCGGTCTTGCTCATTGCTTCGGGAAATGCGGATGAGGCGATCACTGTCCTCGGGCGGGCGGCAGGCATTCGTCCGCTCGCTTCCGCTTCGGTGCATTTAGCGCAAGCGTACATCCTGCAGGGTCGAACCGTGGATGCGGAAGCCGCGCTCCAACGAGCCCGAGAACTGAATCCGAGTCCGGATGTTCAGCTTGAGTTGGATGCGGTCGCGAAGAAGCTCGGCTCTTAGAATTGGACAGAGCGAGACTTCGCTCAAGAGCCAACCCCAGTCTGCTCGATGCAAGAGACCGAGAATACACATGACCGCAGCGCCATCCAGACCTCCCCAATCGCGGCAACCAGCGAGTCGCCCTCGTGGTTCGCAATCCGGCGCAGCCGCTCCGCGCATTGATCCAGTGCGCATCCTGCGACAGAATGTTTGGCCGCTCGTGGGGGCGATTTTTGCAGGGCTTGCCCTTGGCGCGGCCGCGCAACTGGTTTGTGCGGCGGTCTATCCGTTGTATTGGGGCAATGTCTTGTTCGAACTTCGAGCGCCACCAGAAGAGGTGGGCGATGTCATTTTGAAGGACGATCGCACGGAAGAGGCTGTCGAGCGACTGGGTCAGACGGAAGCGGCGCGCATTCTCTCGCGACAACTTCTCGAGAAGGCGGTGTCGAATCGAGATGTCGAGCAGACCGTTTGGAGCCAGAGTTATAGAGACGAGAACGGCGTGTTCGTGCCGGCGGATGCGGTGGATGATCTTGAGGACGAACTGAGCGCGGGACACAAGCGCCGAACGGCCTACTTCGAACTCTCGTGGTCGACGCATGTGGCGGCGGATGTCCCGGTTGTTCTCAATCGCATCGCCGAGACTTACACGACCGAGGAGGCGCGCCGCGAAGAGGAGCGGTTCGTGAGGAACCGGAGCGCGTTCACGAAGCAACTCAAGTCGATGGAAACGGAGTTGGTCGATCTCGATACTCAGATTGCCACCTTCATTTCCAGCCGCAGCATGACTTCGTTGAATGATGAGCGAAATGACATGCTGTTGGTCCTTGAGGATCTTGCTCGACAGATCAACGAATCTAAGAGTTTCCTCACGCTGTCGGAAACCCGTCGGCAGCAGACACATGACAAGATGGACGGGCGGCTTGAGCCGTCGGCGGATGACATCCGCTTGGCGGAGGGCGATCTCCAAGTGCAAGACATCATGCAGTCGGTGAATGTGACTGGCATTGGTGCGGAGTCCGCCAAGCGTAAGTTTGGGGACAATCATCCAGCCGCCATTGATGCGTCGCGACAATACGCTGCGGCACTGCAAGAGAAGGATGCGCTCGTGCGGCGCGTGTTGCAGCGAAATCTCGCCGCCGACTTCAAAGAGTTTTCCGATCAATCCGAGAGTTACACCTCGCTGCTTGAGAAGTTCCAGACCGAGTTCACCGCGCAGCAGGCGCGCATGAAGGATTTCGCCGCGGCGCTTTCCGCAGTGAAGCAACTCCAGGACCGTCGCGAGCGACTCGTGGAACAGCGCGCGAAGCAGATCGAAATCATCGGAAGCATTGATCAGTTGAAGGCTCGCGAAGACGCGCGCCGCGTGACGATTTCGCAATCCGCGGTCACGCCTCGCTTGCTCGCGTTTCCAAAGTGGAAGCTCATGCTGCCCCTCGGCGCGGCGGTCGCGCTCGGCGCAGTTGCGGGGTTCATCTTCTTGCGCGAGTTCCTCGACCAACGTGTGCGCTACGCGTCGGATCTCCAAGGCATTCCCAATCTCCGACTCCTCGGCATGGTTCCGGATCTCTCTGAAGACCCGCTCTCGCCTGAGAAGGTGGAACGGGTCGTCTTTGATTCCCCGCGCAGCGTGCTTGCCGAGAGCTACCGACAGATTGCGGGGCAAGTCTTTCAGCAGATGGATGCTTCGCGGTTGAAGACGATGCTCTGCATGAGTGGACTTCCTGAGGCGGGCACCACTTGCCTCGTCACCAACCTCGCGGAGAGTGCTGCGGCTGCGGGTCGCAAGATTCTCGTGGTCGATGCGAATTTCCGTCGCAGCCATCTCGCGTCTGCGACTGGGCTTGAGCCAGACGCCGTCGGGCTCGGTGATTTCCTCAAGGGAGCCGCGAGCTTTGACGCACTCGTGCACGAGGTTGGGGATCGCGTCTCTTGCGTCGGCGCGGGAACACCGGATTCGAGAATCTTCGAACTCCTCGGCACCGCGCAGATGGACGCATTCCTCACGGAGGCTGCGGCAAAGTTTGATTTCGTGTTGCTCGATCTTCCGCCAGCGGTTGTCGCCGCCGACGGCGTCATCCTCGCCAATCGTGTGGATGCTGCGCTCATTGTCGCGCGCGCATTCCAAGAGCAGCGGGGCCTCGTTGCCCGAATGGCGGCGCAACTCTCGGATTCGAGAGCCCAATTGCTTGGTGTGGTCTTGAGCCGTCCGATCAATACTGCCGGCGGGTACTTCAAGAAGAACTTCGAGACGATGGCGAAGTACGGTGGCGGCTGAGCGCATGGTGGTGAGGGAGCCTGCCGAACTTCGAGAGTACTGCTGATGACGCACCTACCTAGAGAGCGAGTCCTGATCACCGGCGGCGGTGGATTCATAGGTTCCCATCTCGCGGAGCATCTTCTTGAGCTGGGCGCGAGCGTTGTGGTCATCGACAACTTCTCGACTGGGCGTCGGTCGAACCTCTCCCGCATTGAGGCGCACCCTGAATGGAACTCTCGTTTCCGCCTCGTGGAAGGAGATCTCGCGGCGCATCTGCCCGATCTTGATCCTCGCGACTTCGATGTGATCTACCACCTTGCTGCCGCCGTGGGCGTGCGCTTGGTTGTCGAGCGCCCGATTCACACGATTGAGACCAATGTGGAGCAAGCGAGCGCGCTGTTGCGATTCGCGGCGCGGGGAGGCTGCCGAACCCTCATTGCCTCGACGAGTGAGGTGTACGGAAAGGGCCTTCGTACACCGATGCGCGAGGACGATGATGTGATCTACGGTCCAACGACGCTCACGCGTTGGTCGTACGCGGCCTCGAAGGCGATCGATGAGTACCTCGCCCTTGCGTATCACCGAGAGCATGGATTGCCCGCGTTTGTCGTGCGATTCTTCAATACCGTGGGACCACGCCAGGTTGGCGAATACGGCATGGTCTTGCCGCGCTTTGTGCAAGCAGCGATCCTCGGAATGGATCTTGAAGTCCATGGAGATGGCACGCAATCGCGCTGTTTCTGCGACGCGCGGGATGTCGTGATCGCGCTTCCACGGTTGATCGCGAAACCAGAGTGCGCGGGCCGAGTTTTCAATGTTGGCAACGACACGCAGATTTCAATTCTCGAACTCGCACATCGCGTGATCGCAGTGCTTGGCTCGCGTTCCGGAGTCCGAATGGTTCCGTATGCCCAGGCATTTGCGCAGGGCTTTGACGATCTCCTTGTACGGCAGCCAGATCTCACACGCATTCGATCGGCCGTCGGCTTTGCGCCCAAGATCTCGCTCGACAACACCATTCGCGATCTGGCGGCGGAGTTTGCGCCGACGACGCGAGCAGGATCCTCTTCGCGAGGTGCATCATGCATCTAGCGAACGACAACCTCGCGCAAACTCCAACGCGGTTCGACAGCATGCCGATCGTTGGGGAGTTTGCCTCGGGAGCGCAGGCAGCGCTTGAACTCCTGAATGGATACGCGCTCGTGTTCATCGTGGCGTTTGTTGTGACGCTCGTCGCGACGCCGATCGTGCGAAAGAGTGCCATCGCGCTTGACATCATCGATCATCCGAACGAGAGTCGAAAGGAGCACAAGTTCCCCATCGCATATCTCGGCGGATTTGCGGTCTTCCTCGGCATCGTGGTCGCGCTCGGGGCGAGCTACTTGATCGTCGATGGGCCTGCGGGGTTGTTGGGATCGGTTCCGTTCTCGGTGCTCATTGGCGTGCTCGCGATTACCTTCACGGGCCTCGCGGACGACATTTGGAAGTGTGATCCCCGTGTGAAGATTGCCGGTCAACTTGTGGCTGCCGCCGCGCTCGCGATTGAAGATGTCGGCACTCGCGTCGCGGAGGGTGCCCTGTTTCCGATTTTCGGGGAGCCCGAAACTGTGCTCGTGCAATTCGCGGGGATGGCGGTCGTGAGCCAAGACATCTACTACTGGACAGGGACCGCGCTCATCGCGATCTTCGTCTTGGGTGGATGCAACGCTGCCAATCTCATTGATGGCCTTGACGGGCTGTTGAGTGGCACGAGTGCCATCATGGCAACTGGGCTCTTGGTGCTTTGCATGTTCATGGCAGCGCAAGGTGTCGAGGGAGACCCGTTCGAATCACTCGCGGGTGCGCGCATCGTGCTCTGCCTTGCGTTGCTTGGAGGCATGCTCGGGTTCCTACCATGGAACTTCAATCCCGCGATCATCTTTCTCGGCGACTGCGGCAGCCTATTGATCGGCTACCTCTTCGTTGTGATTATCCTCATGCTCGGCGAGCGCGGCGACACGCACTTGGTCGCTGCTGGGCTCATCATCTTCGCGCTGCCCATCATGGATACCGCGCTTGCGATCGTGCGACGCAAACTCGCGGGGCTGCCGATGTCGGCTCCGGACGCGAATCACATTCATCACTTGCTCAAGCGGGCATTCAACGGCCGCGTGAAACTCGCCGTTCTCACGCTCTACCTCATGGCAGCGGCGTTCGCGTTTCTCGGGGTTGCACTCGGGGCGCTCGCGATTGATCAAGTGGTTCGATTGCGAGTTGTCTACGCGGTTGTCATCGTGCTTTTTGGCGGGTTTGGCGCCTTCGCACTAAAGGTCGCGCTTCGTAGTCGTTGGGAAGCTGATCTTGCCGTCGGGGCAGCGGATTCAGTTGGGTCAATTCAACCTCGAGCGGTTTCCGACGACGCGCCGCAGCAGGATTCGTGACCACCGCGCCGGCCGCATCTGGCCACATCCCTGTTCTGATGGAACAGGTGCTTCAGTCAATTCGACCTATTGCAGGCGAGGTGTTTGTCGACTGCACTGCCGGTCGAGGTGGCCACGCGGCCGAGATTGCCAAGCGCATGGCACCTGGTGGAACCGTGGTGCTCTTCGATCTCGATGCGGCGAACCTCCGGTACGCGACCTCCCGCGTCGCGGCGGAGTCCGGCCTCACACCCATTCCGATTCACGGGAGCTTCACCTCGGTTGGACGAGAACTCGAGGCGCGTGCGCTCCGTGCAGATCTACTCCTCGCGGACTTGGGTTTCGCTTCGAACCAGATGGATGACCCTTCGCGTGGGATGAGTTTCTCCCACGACGCGCCGCTTGATATGCGTCTCAACCAATCGATGGGTCAGACAGCTGCGCAGTTTGTGGAGCGTCTGAGTGAACGCGACTTGGCGGAGATTCTTCAGCAACTCGGCGAGGAGCCATTCGCTCGACGAATTGCGTCGAAGATTGTCGATTCTCGCGCACGAACGCCGATCACAACAACGACGCAACTGGCGGATCTTGTCCGAGAGGCATATGGCTCAAGGGCGCGAACTTCGAGGATGCATCCAGCGACGCGAACCTTCATGGCCTTGCGCATCGCAGTCAACGACGAACTCGGAGCGCTCCGCGCGTTTCTCGAGCAGCTCGGAGTTGCTGCAGTGCGCGCGAGCGAGGGAGCGCCGACCTGGCTGAACCCTCAAGCACGCGTGGCAGTGATTGGGTTTCATAGCCTCGAAGACCGCATGGTGAAACGCCTGTTCGTCGAACTCTCGAAGCGGAGCATCATCCGCCTTGAGGGGAAGCAGCCGATCGTCGCATCGGATGCGGAGCTGGCGGAGAACCCGCGCGCTCGCTCAGCAAAACTCCGGACAGCCATGGTCGGTCGTCCGGATTGAAGGTGGTCGAAGCACAGGTCGCCCCCCGTGCGGACAACACAGCAAGGATGCATGGCATGACACGCGAGAACAAACTGGCACTCATCATCGGATTTGGATTCCTCCTCTTCGTTGGGATTTTGGTGTCGGATCATCTTTCCGCGCGCGCCGGACCCGCGTCCGTGCCAGTCGCGCTCCGATCTCCGGTACCGAACAGTTTGCCGCGTGAGGTCGAGCAGCCGCGGGAGTTTGGACGGTTGGATCGTCCGCTTCCACAGACCATGCCAGAGTTCGACAACACTCGAATCGTTCGCGAGCAGCCGCCGCTCCAACTCGAAGTGCCGCAGCCGATGGCGGAAGCGCCCGAGCAACCATTCGAATTCGCGACTCCGAAGCCTCGCGTCCACATCATCGCCAAGGGTGAGACCCTTGGTGTTGTCTCGAAGAAGTACTACAACACAACCCGATACGCCGCGCAGCTTGAGTCACTCAATGGAGTGCGTTCGAGCGCGCTCAAGATCGGACAAGAGATTCAGATCCCACCGATCGAAGTGATCGATCCATCCAAGGCCATCGCGGTGGCACCGATCCTGGATCCATCGGCTGGGTACGCGTTTCCAGTCGAGCCGCAGCAGATGCAAGCGTTTGGTGTTGAACCACAATCTGCGCCCTATCGCACAGTGACCCTCGGCAAAGGACAGACGCTCTATCAGATCGCGAAGCGCGAACTCGGTTCCAGCGCGCGGTGGGGCGAGATCACACAGGCCGATGGTGATCGCATTAGTAATCCCAACGCGCTGCGCGCCGGTGCTTCGTTACGCGTTCCCAACAACTGAGCCGCGCGCGTCTCCCGCTCGGGAGCCGCCAAGGACGGTGAACATGTTTGCCAAGATTTGCATCATCATTCTTGCACTCGGCGCGACCGCTGGCGCACTTCTTGTGAACCGACAGCAACGCGTCGATGCAGCAGCAGAGATCAGTCGCATGCACTTCAAGTTGCATCGACATGAGCGCGCCGCGAGTCGCCTGCGCGCGGAGATTGCGAGTGCGGTGCGCCCGGATGAAGTGCGCGCGCTGCTGACGAGCGGAGGGCAGGAGTGGGAGCCGATTCTGTATCGATACAACCCTGCGAAGGCACAGCCTCTCATGGATCGTGATGCGATAGCGCAAGAGGCCGACGCTAGTGAGAGGTTGGGAGGATGACATCCATGCAGTCCGCCGGAACTCCTCGCGCGAGCTCGATTGCGTTCTGGTCGCGGCTCGCGACCTATTCGATCGCGGGCGCCCTGATTCTGACTGTTGGGCGCGTGCAATGGTTGAAGTCGAATCCATCCGAGGCGCTCGAAGCCTCGATGGTGCGCAAGAACGGGCAGTCCATTCATGAGCGCACGCTGCCGGAGCCATTTGCGCGCGGCACGATCTACGACCGACGCGGTCAAGTGGTTGCGATGGATACGACTGGTTGGTTTGTGTACTGCGATCCGAAGGTTGTCTACCGTAACGCCCAAGACGCGCTCGAAACATGGGAGCGCGCGAGCGACACCAAGCGCGCCGCGATGCAATCAAAGGGTGTCGAACCACCGTCGCTCGATCCATTTGGGGATCTCGCGGCGAGAGTGGCGACTGCCGTTGGTGCTGAGGCCGCTCCAATCCTGGCCGAGATCACGGAGCGCACGGATCCAGCCTTGCATGTCTTACAGAAAGAACTCTCGCCGGAGTTGTGGGCGAGATTTCCTCGCTACATCGTGCTCGCAACCGCTCTGAGCGACGCGCAAGTCGACGCCCTGCGCACAGCGAAGGTTCCTGGTGCGGTGCTCTCGCCGCGACCGGTTCGCGCGTATCCATACGGTGGACTCGCGGCGCCAATCATCGGCAAGGTGGGCGCGGATCACAAGGGACTCTCTGGTTATGAGTTTCGCGCAGAGAAGGCGCTCTCACCGACGGATGGGCGCGTGACCTACCTCTGCGACAATCGCGGACAGGTCATTTCGATTCCTGAACACGGCCTACAGGTCGGCGCAGAGGGTGATGACATCGCGCTCTCACTCGACATGGTGATTCAAGAGATTGCAGAGCGAGAACTCAAGGCGACCGTGGAGAGCGCGAACGCATCGGGCGGTCGTTGCATCGTCCTTGACACGGAAACCGGTGAAGTGCTCGCGGCGTGCGACACGCTTCGAAACGAAACGGGTCGTACGCCAATCACCACGGACCCTGGAGCGAAGATCGATGCATCGCTCGCGCGCCTGCGCTGGGTGACGGATCCGTTTGAGCCCGGCTCGATTTTCAAACCATTTGTCTGGGCGTGGGCAGTGCAGGGCGGATTCGCGCGCCCGAATGAAACGATTCGATTGCCCGATGGCCCATTGACGCTTACGGATGGTCGCGCGAAGCGCACGATTCATGAGGCGCATCGCACGAGTTACGGAACGAAGACTTGGGAGAATGTCCTGGTCAAGAGCGTGAACGCTGGCATGGCCACCGTTGCGCTGCGCATGCCGATGCAAGAGATGAAGGACATGCTCAGCGGGTTTGGGTTTGGCAAGAAGACGGACATTGGGATTCCTGGCGAAACCGCCGGACAACTTCCACCCGGCGATGAATGGACGAATCGAACACGCGCGCAAACTTCCGTTGCGTTCGGGCAGGGGGTGAGTGTTTCTGCCCTGCAACTCGTCCATGCATTCAGTGCCTTCTGCCGCGATGGAACGATGGTCCCATTGCGCATGCTCGTCGGCGCTCGATCAAGTGCGACCCCGATCCCGGTGCTCACCGAGCCCGTTGTCATGGTGACGCGCGAGGCGATGGAGAAAGTCATTACCGAGGGCACAGGAAAACGGCTCAAGCCGATCTTGCACTATCGAGGCTTTGGAAAGTCAGGCACCGCGCAACTCGCGACGCCCAAGGGTGGCTACTACGCCGATCGATACATGTCGAGTTTCCTGCTCGGCGCGCCGTACGATCAACCGAAGCTCGCGATCCTGGTGACGATTGAAGATCCTGACAAGAAGAAACTGGGCGACGGTGTCGGCGGCGGTGCGCTTGCGGGTCCATGCGCGGCGAAGATCATGAACGGCGCGCTTGAATACATCGGTGTGCCTCATGGGCTCGACCTTCCGTATGAGCCCAAGAGCAAGATCGCCAGCAGCGGCCATTGAATTGGCACGCGAGCAATCAATATTTGCGGCGACTGATCACACGCCGAGCAACAGGCGCTCCGGATGCTCGATGCAATCTTTGATGTGCTTGAGGAAGCCGTGGCGTCCCTTGAGCGCTCGTGCAAGATTCTGACCCGCAGCGGGTCAAATCGTTGCACTCGCTTTGGACTCCGACCGCGCGAGTAAATCGCGGCGGTCGGAGGGCGGACTCCATCCGTCGAGCAGCTTTCAGGACCACGACGCGTGCAAGCCTTGAGCGCTCGTGCAAGATTCTGACCCGCAGCGGGTCAAATCGTTGCACTCGCTTTGGACTCCGACCGCGCGAGTAAATCGCGGCGGTCGGAGGGCGGGCTCCATCCGTCCAACGATCCGAACCTCGTCGGTTGCTTACATCCCGAGCAACAGGCGCTCCGGATGCTCGATGCAATCTTTGATGTGCTTGAGGAAGCCGACGCTCTCCGCTCCATCAATGATGCGGTGGTCGTAGCTGAGGGCGATGTACATCATGGGGCGCAGCGCGATCTGTCCGGGATTCTCGGGATCTTCCACGGCTCGCTTCTTGATGCCATGCATGCCAAGGATGGCTGATTGAGGAGGGTTGAGAATTGGCGTTGCCATAAGCGAGCCATAGACGCCGCCGTTGCTGACGGTGAATGTGCCGCCGGTCATCTCGTCGACGGTGAGCTTTCCGTCGCGCGCACGAACGGCGAATTCTCGGATGGCGTGCTCGATCTGTGCGAAGGTCATCGACTCGGCGTTGCGAAGAACGGGGACCACCAGCCCTCGATCTGTCCCGACCGCAACGGCGACATCGTAGAAGTCGTGGTACTCAAACTCATCGCCGATGATGTAGGCGTTCACTCGCGGGTACTTCAACAGCGCGCTGACGGCGGCCTTCACGAAGAAACTCATGAAGCCGAGTGAAACTTGATGCTGCTTTTCAAACGCCTCCTTGTTGTTCGTTCGGAGTCGGAGCACTTCCGTCATGTCGACTTCGTTGAAGGTCGTGAGTGTCGCGGTTGACTGCTGGCTCATGAGCAGTCGTTCTGCGATTTTGACGCGGATCTTCGGCATTTTCTCGCGGCGCGAAACCCGTGCATCGCCCGAAACGCGCGTCGCGGCGACGGGCGCAGGCGTTGCACTCCCTGTCGGAACCGGCGCAGGACGAGTTGCGGGCTTCGATTCGGTGGTGGTGGCTGCCGCGAGAACATCCTGCTTCATCACGCGACCCGCAGTGCCGGAACCATGCACGCTTGCGAGGTCGACGCCCTTCTCGGCCGCGACTTTCTTTGCGACTCCGCTCACACGGACGCTCTCCGCCGCGACGGCGGTCGTCGTGGCGGGTGCGGTGGACACGCTGCCTGCAGGCTTCGCTGCATTGGTGTCGACGGCGGCAACTGCTGCGCCGACTTTTACGCCTTCGCCAGCCAGCTGAAGAATTTTCAAGGCCCCCGAGGCAGGTGCACGCAGTTCGAGTGTGGCCTTGTCGCTCTCGATCTCCGCGAGCAAATCGTCCTTCTCAATCCACGCGCCATCGGATTTTTTCCACGCGCCGAGCGTGACCTCCGTGATGGACTCGCCGGGACTTGGGATGGTGATGTCAACTGTCATAGGTGTACTCTCAATGGATGCGGAGCGACGGCTCAGTGCGTGGAGCCCTTACTCGTACTTGAAGAAGGAGTTGATGCGTTCTGCTTGGCTGCGCCGACGGCTTCCACAAGAATCTTCTCTTGTTCGATCATGTGCATGCGATGGGAACCACCTGAAGGCGTTGGGGAGTCACTGCGCCCGATGAACTCAAGCTTGAGCGACATGTGCTCGCGGAAAATCGTCTCGATGAAGCGGTACGCGCCATTGTTGCGCGGTTCTTCTTGCACCCAGATGAACCGCTTCGCGTTGGGGTACAACGCGAGCGTTTTCTGAATCAGAGCGTCTGGGAATGGGAAGAACTGTTCGATTCGGACGAGTGCGGTTCCCGATTGCCCACTCTTCTCGCGCTGAACGGCGAGTTGATGCCACATATTGCCAGCGCAAAGCAGGACGCGCTGCACACTCGATGCGTCGGTGATGGTTGGATCATGAAGCACGGTATGGAAGCGGCCCTTCGTGAACGCATCCACGCGGCTCTCGGCGCTCTTAGCCCGCAGCATGGACTTGGGCGTGAGCACGATGAGCGGCTTCCGGAATGGTTGTTTCACCTGACGACGAATCAGATGGAACATCTGCGCAGCCGTCGACGGTTGGCAAACGATCATGTTGTCGTCGGCGCACATTTGCAGGAATCGCTCCACGCGGCACGAACTGTGCTCTGGTCCAAGTCCCTCGTAGCCGTGGGGGAGGAAGAGCACCAAGCCACTTGATCGATACCACTTCTTCTCGGCGCTGGCGATGAACTGATCGATGATGACTTGCGCGCCGTTTACGAAATCGCCGAACTGTGCCTCCCAGATGACGAGCATCTTTGGATCGCCCAGCGAGTAGCCGTACTCGAATCCAAGCACAGCTTGCTCAATGAGCGGAGAGTTGTGTACGCAGAATCGCGCTTGCCCGTCGGCGAGGTCGTTCAGAGAGAGATGGCTCTCGCCCGTTTCTTGGCAATGGACGACGGCGTGACGATGGCTGAAGGTTCCGCGCTGCACATCCTCCCCGCTCAATCGGATGGGATGCCCTTCGGTGAGCAGCGTGGCATACGCGAGAAGTTCCGCGGTTGGCCAATCGATACTCCCACTAGCGACGGCTTGCGTGCGTGACTCCAAGAGTCGCGAGACAACCTTGTGGAGTTTCGCGCCGTCGGGCGACGCCCCGAGTTTGGTGGCGAGTTGGGCGAGTTGCTCCTCGCTCACCGCCGTGTCGATCGGATCATGGGAATACGCGCGTGTGAGGCCGGTCCACAGCGATTGATAGGGATCAATGATGGGAATGATCGTCTCTTGCTTCGCGCGGGTCTGCGCTTCATCGAGTCGGCGGATGTAATCCGCTTGAAACGCGTCGAGTTCCTTCGCGGGCGCGATACCTTGTCCGACGAGCGTTTCGCGGAACTTCGTCGAGATGCTCTTCTGCTTTTTCACTCGCGAATAGAGCACAGGCTGTGTGAAGGTTGGTTCATCCGCTTCGTTGTGACCATACTTTCGGTAGCACCAGAGATCGATGATCGCGTCGGTGCCGAAAGTCTGACGCCACTCGATCGCGAGTCGCGCGATCCACGCGCACGCGTCCGGATCGTCGCCGTTGACATGGAACACTGGGACGCTGTACCCCTTCGCGACATCGGTGCAGTAACGACCGCTAAAGCTGTCTTGCTGGAGAGTCGTGAAGCCAACCTGGTTGTTCACCACGATGTGGATGGCGCCACCGACGGTGTATCCATCGAGGCGCATCATGTTGAGGCACTCGGGAATGACGCCTTGTCCGGCGAACGCCGCGTCGCCGTGCATGATGAGTGGCACGACCTTCTTGCGCTCAGCGTCACTGTGCAGTCGTTGTTTACCCCGCGCGCGTCCAAGCACAATGGCACTCACAAACGCGAGATGTGACGGATTGGGCGAAAGCGTCAGTCGAACTCGCTGTCCCGATTGCGTCGCGCGGTCGGTGGAGTATCCCGAGTGATACTTCACATCGCCTGCGCAATTGATGAACCCTTCTTCCCAACTCTCGTCAAACTCGGTGAACAACCGCTCCGGTGCCTTGTCCATGACATTGATGAGCACATTGAGCCGTCCGCGATGCGACATCCCAAACGCGAACTCTGTGATGCCAAGCGCGGGAGCTGCTTCGATGATCGTGTCGAGCATCGGGAGCAAACTCTCGCCACCTTCGATGCCAAATCGTTTCTTGCCGACATATCGCGTTGCGAGAAACTCTTCGAACGAGGTCGCTTCGATCAACTTCTTCGCAACGCGCGTCCGCTGTTCCGCAGGAAGCTTGGGCTTGTTGCGGCAGCTTTCCATGCGGCGCTCGAGCCACGCGCGTTGGGCGGGATCTTCGATGTGCATGAACTCCACCCCCACGGAACTGCAATACGTCTCTTCAAGGAAGGCGACGACTTCGCCGACGGTGGAGGGACTTGGCAGAGGAAGCGAGTCCACGGTGACGAGCGTCGCGAGATCCGCGTCCTCAATGCCAAAGGACTGCAGCGTGAGTTGCGGGGGAAAGGGGCGCGTGGTGCCGAGCGGATCGAGGTTCGCGGCGAGGTGCCCCCAACTTCGGTACTGCTCAATCAATCGATCGACGCGCCGTTCAAGTGGGGTCGCGTGCGTAGGCGCTGGTGCAGTCGTGGCCGTGACGAACACGACAGGGGATGCAGAGCCGTTATCCGTCGGCGTCGACGAGGGAGCGGGCTGGGCCAGTCCAAGTTCAAAGCCTCGGAAAAAATCACGCCACTCCGCCGTCACCGACAGAGGGTCGGCCTTCCATTGCGCGAAGAGGGTCTCCACATATTCACCGTGCCAACCATTGACGGCAGGGCTTGATCGATCAGACGGGGTAGCCATGAAATCTCCTGCAGAAATGCACCGCTCGAACATTCCCAAGCGGGGGGAGGGGATTGTAGAGCCTCCGCGCCGCTCCTTGAGTCAAAAACCATTCGCCCGAGCACAACAATTCACAAGGCACGCCGCCGTGACGGGCTACGAAACGGGGTCGACATCGACGGCAAGATGCTCGCCGAGGGGAAGCAGCCCTGCCGAACGCGCGGCCGCGAGAATCCGCGAGATTTCGGCGGCAGTCTCGTGTTGGAGTTCGATCTCAAAGCGATACGCGCCGGAAACTCGCGCAATGCGCGCAGCCTGCGGACCCCGCACCTCCGCAGCCTGTTTGGATTGCGCGGCGATCGAACGGAGTTCGTCGGCGAGTTGTTGGGCGGACTCGAGCGCTTTCGCCTCGCTCGTATCACGGAGCGTGAGCCGGGCGAGCCGTCGCGCTGGCGGAAGACCGAACTCTTCCCGATCACGCAACTCTTGGTTGGCGAAGCTCTCATAGTCGTGCGCGGCTGCAAGTCGAATGGCCGGATTCTCCGGGAAGAAAGTCTGCACAATCGCGCGTCCTGGGTTCCCACCGCGGCCGCATCGACCAGAGACTTGGCTCACGAGTTGGAAGGTTCGCTCGCCGGCGCGGAAGTCAGGAAGGGAGAGCGCCGTGTCCGCGCTGACGACGCCCACGAGCTGAACGCTCGGGAAATCAAGGCCTTTCGCGATCATTTGCGTTCCCATGAGCACACGAATCTCGAGCGATGCGAAGCGCGCGAGGCAGTCATGAAAGTGCTTGGCGGTCTGCATCGTGTCGCCGTCGACCCGCACGAGGCTCTTTCCTTCCTCGAGCATCGGGAAGAGCCCGAGCAGTTCTTCTTCCACGCGCTGGGTACCGAGTCCGAAAACGGTGACTGGTTTCCCGCATTGTGGACAGCTTCGAGGAAGTTGCTGTTCCGCTTGGCAGTGGTGGCATCGCACCCATTGCAAGCTTGCAATGCGATCTTGGTGGCAAATCATTCCAGCATCGCACTCGCTGCATTGCGCGGTCCATCCACATCGTGGATCGGCGCACGCAATGTAGTTTGCATACCCACGCCGATTGAGGAGTAAGAGCACCTGTCCTCGATCGGCGAGCGTTTCGCGCATGGCGTCAGCGAGCGTGGGGCCGATGAGGTGCACCCGACGATCGCGGAACTGCCTTCTTTCTTCGGCAAAATCGACGATGCTCACCTTTGGCACGCGCAGTCCAGGCGCGCGGTCGGGGAGGCGATGCAGCGTGGAGGTCTTTCGCTTGGTCGCGTTTCTCCAGGATTCAAGCGAGGGCGTCGCGCTGCCGAGCACGATGGGACAGTTCGCGACTTGTGCTCGGCGAATCGCGCAGTCGCGACCGTGATAGCGCGGCGCAGAATCCTGTTTGTATCCCGTTTCGTGTTCCTCATCGACGATTACGAGCCCGAGCGATCCATCGGGAATCGGTGCAAACACAGCACTCCGTGCGCCGACGATGACATCCGCCTTCCCCTCGCTCGCGAGCGACCACATGAGATTCCGTTGGCCCGCCGTGAGACCGGAGTGAAGGATTGCCACGCGAGAGTCCGGGAAACGCGCGACGATCCGACCAGCCGTTTGCGGCGTGAGTGCGATTTCTGGGACGAGGAGAATTGCCTTCTTTCCTCGGTCCAAACAGCGTCGGATCAATCGGATGTAGACCTCGGTCTTCCCCGATCCCGTGACGCCAAAAATCAGGTGTTGCGCAAATGCGCCGAAGGTGTTCGCGATGTTTTCGATGACCTCATGTTGGAGTGCCGTCGGTTCCACGGCGGCGGTCGAACCAACCGCGGCCATACTCCACGACGCTTCCACGGTCGTTCGTTTGCTTGTGCGTAAACATCCAAGTTCGACGAGGCGCTTGAGCGTCTGCGCACTCGATAGTCCCGTAGCCGCGAGCACCGCAACTTGCTCTGCGGGCAGTTCCATCAGGCGAATAGCCGCGAGCGCTTCTCGCTGGCGTTTCGTGAGCTTTGGTGACTCCGCGTCCGCTTGAGGTTGGGCGAGTTCGTAGAAGACGCGCGTGACCCGCCCGACCTGTTTTCGTACTGCCCCCGGCAGAATGCCTGCGAGTGTCATGCCGATGGGGCATGCGTAGTAACCACTGACCCATCGCGCGAGCGCGAGTAGCTCGCCTGGTAGAACCGCTTCGGACTCATCCTGTGCCAGGATGGACTTCAGCTTTGGCACGGTTTCTAGGCTTGCGCCGAACTCTGCCGGATCAGTTCCCTTCCGAACGATCCAACCGGCGGTTGGTTGATTGCCACGACCGAGCGGCACGAGAATCCGTGCGCCCTCGGGAAGGTGCGCGAGTGATTGCCCGACGAGATAGGTAAGCCCCTCTGGCGCGTGATCGAGCGCACGCTCCACAGCGACCAATGCGAAACCCGCAGCGGGCGGCGATTGTGGAGATTCAATCGGAAAGAGTGAGTCTGTGAGGGGAGGCATGCAGGGAGGTTCGCGCGAGAAAGGGGAGTGTGCGAGAGTTCTCCTAGTTCGACAACGCGGGAGCGAAGACGCTCTATCATCGTCGCAATGCCAAATGTGCAAACGAAGTCCGAATCGGGCACGATTCCCACGATTCCCAAGATCCCCGCGCGACTGGCGCTTGAGGATGGGGCGGTGTTTCACGGCTTCGCGTTTGGCGGACTGCTGACCGCCGGAGTCGAGGGCGCGGGAGAGGTTGTGTTCAACACTTCGATGGTGGGCTATCAAGAGGCATTGACGGATCTTTCCTATACGGGCCAGATCCTTTCCATGACCGTTCCACAGGTGGGGAATTACGGCATTTCTGCGACGGATCTCGAGAGTTCGCGACCTTGTGTGGCAGGTTTCGTCGTGCGCGAGTTGGTGGAAACGCCATCGAACTATCGAGCGGTTGAGGGAGTCTCGAGTTGGCTTGCGCGCAATCAGATTCCAGCCATCACTGGCATTGATACCCGCGCGCTTGTTCGCCGCTTGCGCCTTGGGGGCGCGATGCGCGGCATCCTGACGACGGATGCTTCGGCGAGCGATCGCGAACTCGTGGCGCGCGCGAAGTTGATCCCGTCGATGGCTGGCGCGAATCTCGCCGCGTCGGTGAGCCCCAATCGCGGCGGAACCTGGAGCGAGCCACTTGGCGAATGGCGCCCGCGAGGCATTGAATCGGCGGTAGGTGCGCCGAGATTCAAGGTCGTTGCAATCGATTGCGGTGCAAAGCGCAACATCTATAGGCATCTGCGAGAGAGGGGCTGTGCGGTCGAGTTCCTTCCCCACACCGCGACTCCGGCGGAGATCCGAGCGCTCAACCCGGACGGCCTGTTCATCTCCAATGGCCCTGGCGACCCCGCGGTGGTCGAAACAGTGATCGCAACACTCCGCGAGATTGCGGGCGAGGTTCCGACCTTTGGAATCTGCCTTGGGCATCAACTCTTGGCCCTTGCGCTTGGTGCGACGACCTGGAAGTTGAAGTTCGGTCACCGAGGGGCGAATCAACCGGTTCGAAACCTCCTCACCGGACGAGTGGAGATCACGAGTCAGAATCATGGATTTTGCGTGGATGAGGCTTCGCTGACCGCTGTCGGCGGCGAGGTGACACATCGGCACCTCAATGACGGTACCTGCGCGGGCTTCCGGCATACTGCGCGGCCGATTTTCAGCGTGCAATACCACCCAGAAGCGAGCCCTGGCCCGCATGATTCAACCTACCTCTTTGATTGTTTCATGGCCATAATGGAGAGTCGAAAACCGCTCTCCTCCGGGGATATGGAGCGCTCGCAAGAGGCGCTCGCGGCTGTGGGCGTACTCACCTGATTCGCAAGCCGATTGCGGTCGTGCCATAGTTCAACGGCCTCATGTCCTTGCGCCTAATGGAGGGCGGATGTACCTTGCGCCACCCCCTGCGAAGCGCAGCGCCCAAACGCCGCGTCAACCGAGGAGCCTGAAGGTGTTGGAGGGCCATGTCTGGTGCCCCTCAACTGTGAGTTGTCCCCTAAGTATCGATTGAGTTCCACGACCCGTCATCGAACGCAAACTGCTTGCAGCGCGCGTATCGAAGAGAAAGGCTGAGTAGGAGAACTGCATGCAGCGATTCAAGTTGTCCCCGTCGAAGTTCATTGAGTCAGGCTCACGCGGCTCGTCCGCACGAGTTTCGTTTGCTGGCCGATTCACCGGCCTCTTGGCTCTCGCACTCGTGGGATCGATCGCCCTCACGCGCGTCACCTCCGCTGGGGTTGCATCGCAACGCTTTCTCCAGGATCCGCCACCGGTCGAGCCAGCACCAGATCCAAATCCGAATCCAACTCCAGAGCCGACTCCGGAACCAACTCCAGAGCCGACTCCCGAGCCAACCCCAGAACCAACTCCAGAGCCAACTCCAGAACCAACTCCCGAGCCGACTCCGGAACCAACTCCCGAGCCGACTCCCGAGCCGACTCCGGAACCAACTCCCGAGCCGACTCCCGAGCCGACTCCCGAGCCAACTCCAGAACCAACTCCAGAGCCAACTCCAGAACCAACTCCCGAGCCGACTCCGGAACCAACTCCAGAGCCAACTCCAGAACCAACTCCAGAGCCAACTCCAGAACCAACTCCCGAGCCGACTCCGGAACCAACTCCAGAGCCAACTCCCGAGCCAACTCAGGAACCAACTCCCGAGCCAACCCCGGAGCCGACTCCGGAACCAACTCCAGAGCCCGCACCGGTGGATCCTCCAGTCCCCGCTGTTCCGGCAGGTCCAAGTGTGGACGAACTCCGCGCAACCGCGCAGGCTTTCTCGTCGAAGTCGGACTGGGCGAATGCAATCTCCGCATGGAGCCAAGTGCAAGAGGCCGCTCCTGGCGACGCGCAATCCATTCAGATGATTGAGCAAGCGAAGGCGCAGCTCGATCAGCAGTCACTGCTGAATCAGACACAAAACGATCTCGGGCTTCTCCAGCAGCGCGCGCGAGTGACCGCGGATAACGCGATTGAGCGAGCCAATCAACTTGTCTCTGTCGGTGACTACAACACAGCAGAGAGCGTGGTCGTTGGCGCCCGTGCGAAGCTCGACACTGCTCGCAACATTTTGCCTCAGCCAGAGTATGTGAAGCTTTCGGCCGAACTCGAGCGACTGCTCGTGCAGGTTCAAGATGGTCGCATGGCGCAGAAAATGGTGGATGAAGATCGCGTCCGCAGCGAAGCATCGGCCGCTGCGCAGAAGGCACAAGCCCAGGCGATCGCGCAGCGTCAGCAGCAGATCAACGAGATCCTCATTCGCGTCCGTCAACTTCAGCGCGAGTTCAACTACCCACAAGCGCTCGAAGCGCTCGAGACTGCGCTTCAGCTCGATCCAAACAATCCCGCAGCGCTCGCGCTCCGCGATGCGATCAAGACGGCGAACATGTATCGCCAATACTCTGAGATCGAAGTTCGTCGCAGTGAGGCATATGGTCAGTTTGAAGTCGACAATCTCGCCGCGAGCGTTCCCCCGAAGGCCTCTTTGCCGCGACCGAAGGGTCGTTCGTTGACCGGTGTCCTTGAGTACCCCGACAACTGGATGCAACTTTCCGAAATGCGCAAGCGCAATCAGGCTTCGGGTTTCCAAGAAACCGCGCAGAATCAGGCGACCTTGAACCAGCTCTCGAGTCCGGTTTCCGTCAACTTCAACAACAATGATGTTGCGTCTGTCTTCAATTACATGAAGCAGACCACCGGCGCAGATTTCTATCCCGATTGGAAGGCGCTTGAAGCGTCAGGCATCAATCCAGAAGACACCGTCACGCTCGAATTGGCGAATGTTCCGGGCGATGTTGCGCTCAAGCGTGTCCTTGAGCAAATGGGCGATGACCTTTCGCATCCAGACTTCGCGATTGAAGACGGCATCATTGTCGTGAGTTCAAGCGAGGCCCTTCGCAAGAAGACTTTCCTTGTTGTCTACGACATCCGCGACCTCCTCTTCGAAGTTCCTTACTTTGACAACGCACCAGACTTCAACCTCGGCGCCGCGCTCTCGCAGGGCGGTCAGGGCAGTGGTGGCGGTGGACAGGGCGGCGGCGGCGGTGGCGGTGGTGGCGGCGGTTGATTCGGCGGCGGCGGTGGCGGCGGTATGGGCGGTGGTGGTGGAGGCGGCGGTGGCGGCGGTGGCCTCATCGGCGACCCAGCCGAGGATCCAGAGCGCAAGACCCGCGAAGAACTCATCCTTCAGATCAAGACCATCATTCAAGAGGAAGTTGACCCAGAAGGCTGGGTCGATGCAGGTGGTGATACCGGCAAGCTCCAAGAGCTCAATGGCAACCTGATCATCACGAACACTTCTCGCAATCATCGCGAGATCGAGAGCCTGCTCAGCCAACTTCGTGCGATCCGTGCACTACAGATCAGCTACGAAACCCGCCTGCTCTCAGTGACCACCGAGTGGTTCGAGCAAGTCGGCATCGATCTCGATCTGTACTTCAACACCAACGATGACATGTGGAATCAGGCGCGTGCGGCTGATCCAAACTTCAATCTCAGCGATTTCTTCTTCCAGGGGCAGGGTCCTGGCAGTCCGTTCCAGAATGGGCAGTTGAAGGATCCAGTCATCTTCGGAACGCTCGATGACACTCCGGACTACTCCAATACTCCAGCTTCGGGCGCGGCCTTTGGTGTGCCGGATGCTGCGGGCACGGGCATTGAGTATGTCTATGGTCCAGTCGGCGCCCCGATCCGGCGTCAACAGGGTTGGGCGCCGATCGGCTTTACGCAGAACTCGCTCGGACTTGACGAGCGACTTGCAGGCGCTGCTGTTGGTGCGGTTGGACAAGCCGCACTGCTCACACCAGCGGGCTTCACACAGCTCTCGTACATGGATGACATCCAGGTCGACCTTCTCATCAAGGCAACGCAGGCAGATCAACGCAATGTGATGCTCTCCGCGCCTCGCCTGTCGCAATTCAACGGGCAGCGATCATGGATCACGATTGCGAAGCAAGTGAGTTTCATCTCTGGTCTCACGCCGGTCACCGGCGATTCGTCGGGCGCATTCCAACCCGAGGTTGGCGTTGTTCAAGTCGGATTCGTCCTCGACCTTGAAGGCGTGATTTCGGCGGATCGCCGTTATGTCACGATGAACGTGAACTTTTCCGTGAGCGATGACCTTCACTTCCGCGACATTCCTGTGCAGGGCGCGGCAGGTGGTGGCGACATTGGTGGTGGTCGTGCATCGACCTTCACAGGCGTTATTCAGTTGCCTGAAATCAACGTGACTTCAGTCGCAACGACCGCAAGCGTTCCGGACAAGGGAACCATGCTTCTCGGTGGGCAGCGCCGCTTCAAGGAGTTTGAAGTGGAGTCGGGAATCCCAGTCCTCTCAAAGATTCCGATCGTGAACCGCTTCTTCACCAATCGCATCGATTCGGAAGAGGAGCTCTCCACCGTCATTCTTATCCGGCCAGAAATCGTGATCCAGCAGGAGAACGAGGACGAACTCTTCCCAGGACTGAGCGATCAGCTTGGCGCGATGGGCGGTTGATTCGGAGGCGGGCTGGATTGCAATTGTTCTTTCTTCCCAAGGCTCGCAAAGGCGAGCCTTGGGTCGTTTTTGCCTTGTGTGCAGGGGGTTGGTACGCTTTCAGCCCCGCAGGGCGAACTCGCCCACGCACTTGGTCAAGCGGCCGTCGCTGGAGTCATCATGCCTGTTTCGCTGCTGCAAATCCGTCGCCTCGAAGGCTCGATTCGCGTCGACTTCGTTGAGAAGAACATTCTTGACGAAGGAAACCTCCATCAGATTGAGCAGGAGATTCGAACCGCTCTTGAAGCGGAGAAGCATCCTCGCCTCCTCATCTGCTTCAAGAATGTCGAGCACATGTCGAGCGCTGCGCTCGGAACTCTTCTCGCATTGAAGGACAGTATCGAGAAGAAGAGTGGCGAGTTGCGCCTCTCCAATATTGATCGTCGTATCTACGAGATGTTTGTTATCACCAAGCTGAATCGGCTGTTCTCCATTCACGACAGTGTCGAGCAGGCCGCGAGTAGCTTTTCGACCAAATGACATTGAGACTTCGCGCGGGAATCGCCTCGACTTCACTTCTGCGCAGGCACCTCGCTCCATGAACGCGGCCAAGGACATCCTTCACATCGAGCGCAGGTTCTATGGACTGCGTCCAGGCCTTGAGGAACTCCAGGAGGAGTTCGCGAATGGATTGCTGAGATTCGGCTACGACGAGGCCGCGGCGTTTGCCATCCGGCTCGCGATCGAGGAGGCCGTGGTCAACGCACACCGTCATGGAAACAAAGGTGACGAGAATCGCTGTGTGCAGTTCCGAAGCAGTATCTCGGCGAGCCGGATTGAAATCGAAGTCATCGACGAGGGTGCGGGGTTCGATCCGTGCGCGATTCCCGATCCCACTCGCGAAGAGAACCTTGATGTTCCGTCCGGTCGCGGTGTGATGTTGATGCATGCGTACATGAGCGATGTGGAGTACATCGCCCCGGGTAACCATCTGCGGATGGCGTATTGCAAACCCTCACGGTCTTGAACGCTGGCGACTGGGATGCTGCCCCACGCTGCAGAATCCTCGCGCGCTTTGGTCTGCGCTGGCGGATGAACCGCCGCCGGCTCAAGCTATCGCGCCACTGCTTCGGCGCGGACTTCGCGGAGCACCGTGACCTTGATCTCGCCAGGGAAGGTCATCTCGGCTTCCACTCGTCTTGCGATGGTTTCGGCGATTTGAAAGGCCTTTGCGTCGTCCGCGTGTCGCGCATCGAGAATCACGCGGACCTCGCGGCCTGCCTGAATTGCGTGTGCTTCGACGATGTGCGGGTTCTCCTTCGCGATCGATTCGAGCTGTTCGAGTCGCTTGATGTAGAGCTCCATCGATTCGCGGCGCGCGCCTGGTCGCGCGCCTGAGATTGCATCCGCAGCCATCACGATTGGCGTGTACGGCGTAGTGGATGGAATGTCGGCGTGGTGTCCCGCGACTGCATTCAGAACCGCTTCGCTCTTTTCGCCGTACTTCTTAAGGAACTCCGCGCCGATGGCCGGATGTCCGCCTTCCATCTCATGATCCATTGCCTTGCCGATGTCATGGAGCAACCCACATCGGCGCGCGATGGCGCCGTTGAAGCCGAGTTGGTCCGCAATCATTTGGCAGAGGAAGGCGACCTCGATCGAATGTCGAAGCACATTCTGGCCGTAGCTCGTTCGGAAGTGCATCTTGCCGAGCGCTTCGATGACCTTCGGGTGCAAGCCGCGAATGTCCGCCTCCACGGCGGCATCGTTGCCCATCTTCTGAATGCGTTCTTCGATGTCGCGTTTGCATTGATCGACGAGTTCTTCGACGCGAGATGGATGAATGCGACCATCGGCGACGAGGCGCTGCAGGGCTTCGGAGGCGATGGCCTGGCGGACGCGATCGAAGCAGCTCACGCTGATCACACCCGGGGTGTCATCCACGAGAATGTCCGCGCCGGTCGCCTTTTCGATGGCGCGAATGTTGCGCCCTTCACGGCCGATGATGCGCCCCTTCATGTCCTCGCTTGGAATCTTGATCGATCGCACGGTCGACTCAGCAACGCTTTCGGCCGCGTAGCGTTGGATCGACATGAGCGTGATTTCGCGAGCGTTGGCGCGAGCATCGCGCGTTGCTTCATCGAGGATCTTCTGCCGCAGCGTGCTGCCATCATGCGCACACTCCTCGCGAACTTCGGTCATAAACGCCTCGGTCGCCGCCTCTCGCGTTAAGCCGGACACTTGGGCCAGTCGCCCTTGGAGTTCGAGCCGAATGCCCTTGTTTTCTTTCGCAATTGCTTCGGCGGCGGTGGTGACTTCCTTCAGTTCGACTTCTCGCGCGTCAAGCCGACCCTCGCGCTGGGAAATCGACTCAAGCTTTCGATCGAGCGTTTCCTCGCGCTTGGTGGCTCGATTCAGACTTTCATCAAGCTTCGTTTGCTGTGACTGAAGTTCGCGATCGACCGTGGTCCGTCGCTCGGTTGCGCGTTTTTCTGCCGCGAGCTCGATGCCCCGCGCCTTCGATTCCGCTTCCGCAGAACGCTTCTCGGCGCTCAGGTCTGCTTGTGCCTTTGCATCGGATGCGATGCGCTCCGCTTCTGCCTTTGCTGACTTTAGCGACCGACCGGTGATAAGGCCGCTGACAAAGATGCCGAGCGCGCCCGCAGCGATTGCAGTCACCACGATGGTGAGGACGAAACCAGTCGACACACTCGAATCGGTCGCTGGGTCGGATTGAAGCAGGAGTTGCAGCACAAAACCTCCACGGGAGGGGGGAACAATCGAGGCCCGTTGTTCCAATGCCGCAACGACAATGACGATCCGTTCAATCGATGGCTGCAAGAACTCAGCGTTCAGGCTCGCTCGCGGGATGCGCGAATCCAGTGCACGAGATACGAGGTGCGCCTTGAGGGCGGCCTCCAGTCTCATCACACGCATGCATCGCAAAGATTGCGAGGGTCAAGCGTGCGCAACGCGCATTCCTATGCCATTCTCAGACGCAAGCATCAGACGCAAACCAAACGCAGGAGACTTGATGCAGCAATCGATCTATCGGCCAAAAGTTTGGCCGGGAGGATTGGCGGTTGAAACCAACCCTCCTGTGAACGGTCGCCTCGCGATGAGCGCAATGGGCAACCGGGTGAAGAGCGGCATTGAGCCTAAGGGCGCGCACTGCCGATTCAAGCGCAAGGACGGCGCCTGAACACTGCTGAGTATCCGACGATTTGGGCTGTTGGTCAAGGTAGGATTTCCGGCGTGCCGCCGATTGTGCTCTGGTTTTCTCGCCTGCTCCCGACGAACCCGATTTGCATTCGGGTGGTGGCAGGGGGTTCTCGGCGCTCCCGCGACCTCTACGTGCGCGCCGCCTACCTCGCGATCGTCATAGCCGTGCTCCTCATTCAGTTGCTCGGGTCGGATTCGACGATGCGGCAGTTGGCGCAGCGAGGCGCAAATGCCTTCACGGTCGTCAGCTTCGGCCAGATTGCGCTCATCGTGCTTCTGACTCCGGTGTTCATGGCGGGTGCGATTTTGCAGGAAGCGAATCCGAAGACTTGGGACATCCTGCTGACGACGCCGCTCTCCAACCTGCAGATTGTGCTCGGGAATCTCTTCGGGCGCCTGTTTTTCGTGCTCACGCTCATTCTCTCAACGCTCCCGCTTTTCATTCTTACGCAGTTCTTCGGCGGAGTCCCGGGAAGTTCTATCGTGATGAGTGACCTTGTCGCGAGCACGAGCGCGCTCGTCGTGGCTGCGACTGCGGTTACGCTCAGCGTCACGCGCATCGGCGGGAAGCGCGCCGTGTTTGTCTTTTACGCCGCGGTCGTGATGTATGTCTTCGCGACCTACGCCGCGGACCTCTACCTTCGTTCGGGGAACTCCCTCGGCGCTGGGACGGGCGCCTCCTACACATCGTTCTTCGCGCCGCTCAATCCGTTCCTTGCGCTCGAAGCGCTCCTTGCCGCAAACACCTATGTTCCGCGCGGCGCAGAGGCGCTCTCCAACCCGCTCGCGGTCGCGTGGTACGCGTATCCAACAGCGACATTCTGTTGGCTCTCGATTCTGATTTCGATCGTCATGGTGCTTTGGTCTACGCTTTCGTTGCGGTCGTTTGGCCGAGCCCCTGGAGCGGCGTCGTGGTGGAGCCGAATGTTTGCCGTCACGATGCAGGGTGGCGAACGAGAGTCGCGCCGTGTCGGAAGCAATCCCATCGCGTGGCGTGAACGAAGCCTTCGCGCAGCAAGCCCGGCAGGCGTGGTGGGTCGATGGGTCTTTCTCGCACTCGGCATCTTCGCGGCGCTCGTGCTCGTCGGGCTCCACCATCAAGGCTCGATTTCTCCGAGGGACCTACGGCTTGGACTTCTCGCAACGGTGGGCGCGGAGATGATCGTTGTGCTGCTGACGGCGCTCAACCTCAGCGCGACCGCGGTGAGCCGTGAGCGGGAGGATGGAACGCTCGACATCCTGCTGACGACGCCCATTCAGCCGGGACCGTACTTAGCGGGGAAACTGCAGGGACTTGTGCAGTTCCTGCTTCCGATGATTCTCGTTCCCTTCGCCACGCTCGCGATCGCCGCGATCTATGTGCTCTGTGGGGGGTTTGGCGCGCCCGGTGGTGTCGTCCTGCAAGAAACGGTCGGCGTCAACACGATCTCCGTTCCACTGATGTTTCCTGAGGGAGCACTGCTCGTGCCGCTCGTTCTCGTCGCAACTGCAGCGTTTACTGTCATGATCGGATTGCAGTGGTCGGTCAAGACGAAGGGCACGATTGGGTCCGTGATCGCGGCGTCGCTCGTCGTGTTTGGGATTGGTGGGTTTCTCGGGCTCTGCGGGCTCGGCGCGGGCCGCGGTGTGCCCTATGTGGGTGCGGCCTTGTCGGCGATGAGTCCGGTCAATCTTCTTGTTGCGGTGATTGATCCGACGGAAGCGATTCCTGAGAGTCTCGCGGACGGCATGGCCGCGCGCGTTTCTCTTGTGGTCGGGTCCGTGGGCGCAATCCTCGCGTATGGACTTGCTGTGTTCGCTATGCACGCGCAATTGAAGCGGTCATTCATGATGACCGTTCGGCGCCTCGCTGGATTGAACTGATGTCGCAAACTTTTCTGGAAAGGTGAATCATCATGCATCTCTTCGCGCTACTCGTTCTGATGGCTTCGACCCAAGCACCGCCCACGGGTGCCCGTCCGATTGTGAAACCTGAGGGCGAAACAGCGCTCACGATTTACAGCAGCGCCGATCCAGCGGGCTTCGACCCGCAACGATGGATTCAACAGCAACGACAGGGCGTGGACAATCCATGGGGAGTTCCGGGGTACGGGGTTGTGAAAGTCGTGCGTGAAGTCGAGATGCCCAAGGGCACAGGGACGCTTTCCTTCACCGATGTTGCCGCATGGATCGATCCGACTTCGGTGTCCTTTGCGGACCTCGACGACCCAGAGACTTCGGTCATCGAGCAGAGTTTTCAGTTCGACCTCGTGAGCCCATCGAAACTGACTGAGCGGTACATCGGTCGCAAGGTTGTCATTTCGAGCCCGATTGGAGGCGTGTTCAAGGTGTTCGAGGGGACGCTCCTGTCCGCTACGCAGGCGCAACTGGTGGTGCAGATGGACGATGGACTTCACATCGTCGCCGCGACCGGCGCGCAGATCACGCTTGGCGAGTTGCCGGGTGGTTTGTTGATGAAGCCGACGCTCGTGTGGAGGCTCGCGAATGCATCGGGTGGACGGCACTTCGTCCGCACGACCTATCAAACTTCGGGCATCACTTGGCGAGCGGACTACAACCTCACGCTCAGCGAAAAGGAGGACGCGGCGGACCTTGGTGCGTGGGTCACCTTGCTCAATCTGAGTGGCGCGAGCTATCTGGATGCAACTCTCAAACTTGTCGCGGGAGATGTGCAGCGTGTGCGGGAGCATGCTCCTCGCGGTGGAGGAAGTGGCGGAATGCTCGGAGTGTCTGCGCGCATGGCCGACGAGGGGGGCTTCGAGGAGCAGAGCTTCTTTGAGTATCACCTGTACTCGCTGCCGCGAAGGACCGATGTCTTGCAGAACACAACCCAGCAGATTGCGCTGTTTCCTACAGTTACGGGGTTTCATGTGAAGAAGGAGTTACGCTTCGACTTCACCGGAGGAATGGGCGTTGCAAGCGAGCCCATGGTCGAGCGTGAATTCGAGCAGGAGATGAAGGGCAATCCTTCGGTTTTCGTGCAGTTTGAGAACAAGAAGGAAGAGCAACTCGGTATGCCGCTGCCGGCGGGCAAGGTGCGTGTGTACAAGCAAGATCCGCATGACGGAACGCTAGAGTTCATCGGCGAGGATCTCATTGCGCACACGCCGCGCAACGAAACGGTGTGCATCAAACTTGGCGAGGCCTTCGATGTCGTGGGCGAGCGCACTCGGATGGATTTCCAAGTCGATACCTCCGCAAAGCGCATGAGCGAGTCATTCCGGATCGAGATTCGCAACCAGAAGTCTCAAGCACAGAGAGTTCGCGTGCATGAGCGGCTTTATCGCTGGACGAATTGGAAGATCGAGAAAGCGAATGCGAAGTTTGAAAAGTTGGATGCAAACACGATCGCCTTCGACGCGGAGGTTCCCGCGGAAGGCAAGAAGGTGATTGAGTACACCGTCGTTTACTCGTGGTGATTCGCTGGTTCGCGCGAGCGGTCCGATTCCCAGAGTGAGACGAGTTGCGAGATGGTCAGTTCTTCTGGTCGCTGGATTGCGAGAATTCCCGCAGGCCATCCATGGTCGCGACCGAGAATCGAGCCGAGTTGTTTGCGACGGTTGGAAAACACACGCAGCAAGAACGCGCTGAACGCCTTGCGGAGTTGCGGGTCTGGCGCGATGTCGGGTGTTTGCCGTGGGCGGATGGCGATCATGGCGCTCGTGACCTTTGGCGGAGGCCAGAAGCATCCTGGAGGGAGCACTGACAAGAGCGTGACATCCGCGCACGCACCGATGGAAATGGTGAGTGGGCCGTATTCGCCGCACCCCTCGCGGGCAAGAAGCCGATCTGCCACATCGCGTTGAATCGTGACGAATTGTCCAAGGCAGTAGGGTGTCTCGCACGCCAGCATCGCCATCAATGGGCTTGCGATTTGATAAGGGAGGTTGGCAACGAGCGAGAATGGTCGCCCCGCGATTACATCCAGAATCGCGGGGCTGATCGCATGCTTGCCGTCGAGGCAATCGCCCTCAAGGAGCGTCATGCGCCGAGCGTGTTTGGGGAGCAGTGTTTCGCGTAGGAGCGCGCACAGATCGCGATCGAGTTCACACGCGAGGAGTTCGGCGCCGGTTTCGAGGATGCACTCGGACAGCGTGCCCGTGCCGGGTCCGACTTCGAGCACGAGGGAATTCGCGTCGATTGAGCTCGCGGCGACGAACTTCCGGAGGTGATTGTGATCGACGAGAAAGTTCTGCCCGAAGCGGTGCTTGGGAGTCAGCCCGCGCGATGCGAGAAGGGCACGAATCTCCGTCTGGGTCTGCAAGCGCGCATCGTATGAGCGCTCGCGCGATTCTTGAGCGCTCGCGACTTGGAATCCGCTCCAAGCAGCAGATTCCCTCGCTCGCTTTCGACTGCGCCGCCGCGAATGAATCGCGATCGGCGCAAATCGGGCGGCCTTCGACGGACTGCGCCGCCGCGAATGAATCGCGATCGGCGCAAATCGGGCGTGTTTCGACAGGCTGAGTCGAGGCGAATGAACGGCCACCGGCGCAAATCGGGCGCTCAAGTACTTGAGCGCTCGCGACTTGGAATCTGCTCCAAGCAGCAGATTCCCTCGCTCGCTTTCGACTGCGCCGCCGCGAATGAATCGCGATCGGCGCAAATCGGGCGCTCAAGTGTTTGAGCGCTCGCGACTTGGAATCTGCTCCGAGCAGCAGATTCCCTCGCTCGCTTTCGACTGCGCCGCCGCGAATGAATCGCGATCGGCGCAAATCGAGCGTCTTTCGACGGGCTGGCTAGGCTTCAATCGTTGAGGCAGACCCGAGCATGTGCGGAGTCGAACTTAGCCGGTCCACGCGTTGAGCATGATTGTGAGGTCGCTTGCGTCCACGACTCCATCATTGTTGAGGTCGCCCGTGCCCGAGCCGAGCCAGTTGTTCAGCAGTAGTGCGATGTCCTGCGCGTTCACTGCCCCATCTCCGTTGAGGTCGCCCAAGAGCGTTGGCACGAGCGAGATCGTCGCAGTGTCCATGATGACAGGAGCGCTCTCGCCGGTTGCGGTGTAAAGGTCATGAACCACTTGGCCGCGAGTGTCGGTCACATTCGCGTCGCGCAAGAACTCCATGTACTCGCGCGAGGAAGTTTGGAGGTAGGTCTCGACCACCGCGCTCGTCGCGCCATCGGGAATTGCGAAGAGTGAGTCATCCCAGTACTGACCATCGGCATAACTCGCGCCCACAACCGGGGCACCGATCGACGCGAGTTCAGCGTTCGTCACGCCGCGTGGTGGAATGCGATTGTCTTTCAGAAGGATGTTGTTGAGCACGAGGTGGAAGCTCTCGCCCGCGGGCAACTTCGCTGCCTTCGCAACCGCGCTTGACATCCCGAAGCGGCACTCGTAGACCTTTGTGGATTCTGCATCCAGGGTCGCGGTGAGCGCGTCGTACGCACCATGCTCTCCCACAACCACACCTTTTTCATTGAGGAATCGGACATGCACCCACACACGACGACCTTCGGGGTATCCGGTCGGGAGCTTGTGCCCCGTCTGATTCGTCACACGAACTATCAGATTCTCGCCCGCTTGGCTCAGTGTCATGTCCGACCCATTCGCGATCATCGTTTCGTTCCGCGCGCTTGCGGCGTCGACCCGTTCTTGCGTGAGTCCGCGCGCATCGGCCTCTTCTGGGCCGTATTGCTCGCGGAGCGCGCGAATGACCCATGAGTTTGAACCCGCAAAGGAGTGCTGCGGCATGTCAGGGCGTTCGAACCACGGTTCACCGTATTGATAGAAGACGCAACCGCCCGCGATCACCTTGGGCATGTGGCAGTCTTGGCAACTCGATACCACGCCGTCAGGGTCGTTCCCGCCGAAGCGGTGGTCGGCGTAACCCACGCCGTTCACGAAGTCACTGATCGACCACTCACTGAAGGTGCGTTGCTCAGGCATCATGTCCGCGGGGTTGTCAGTGGGGTGCGGTTTCCCGAGCGCGTTGAGGACGAACTGACCCTTTGCGTTCTTGGAGAAGGCAGGATTGCTGACATCGTGGCAAGTGCCACAGAACTCGCTCTTCTCATGGAAGGGCGAAGTGATGAGTTCGACTTGATTGTTCGACGACGAGAACCCGTGGAGATTCTGCGGGACATCGCTGAAGGGACCTCGGCGATTGTCCTGTGGATCGAGCACATACCGCGCGTTTCCGGCGCCGCTCGGCAGAAGATTCTGACTCACCAGACTCGCGATGATCGCGTTGTCTGGATTGGCGGGACCGGTTGGGTATGCGATTGCGCTGCCGGCGCCGAGGACGGGGTTCACGACGCGGTGACAGAAGTTGCAGTTAATGCCGTCGAAATCTTCGGTCGTAAAGTCTGCCGTGGTTCCACTCGCGGTGCGGCCGCCGATGAACGCGCCCGGCGCGTGGCAGCGAAGGCAGAGCATGCCAGCGAGATTCGCGTCTTGATTGGCGATTGTGAGGGCGGCGAGGAAGACCGGATCGTTCGCACTCTGTCCCATCATCGAGGTGACCCACGAGTCATACGGCGCGACATCAATGCCGTAGTCGCTATGACAGAAAGTGCAGTTTTGCGAAGTGAGGATCTGGTCGAACAGTTCGGGATCAGGTTGAGGCTGTGTTCCCTTTTCGAAAAAGTCTGCGGAGGTTGTGGGAATCGTCACTTGGCCTCCGGTCCGCATCGCGAACATGGTTCCGACGGAGGAAAGCGCGAGGACGCCGCCGCCGAGGAGGAGCAGACTCCGGCGGAGGAGCGGTGCTCGTCGGCTGTGATCGGATTCGTGGCGTATCGGGCTCATTGATTTCATGCTCGGTTTCGACTGCTCTTCATTTGGGACCAGAGTCGGCCTGTGCATGCGCCATGCACCAGTTCCTCAGCCGCTGCAAAGGTACTTTCGGACGCGGGGCGGTCAAGGATGACAGACGATTCTCGATGGGATGAAGTTCGAAAATTTGATTTGGGATGCGCGCCGAGTCTGAGGTATCGCGGAGTGGTTCGCGGCATGGGTATCGGACGCGGTAATCGTGAATGAGCGATCCTCAACGCGGATTCGCGGGATAGACGAAAGGAGGTGGATGAGCGATGAAATTGACGAATGGGCCGTGGTCACAAAGGACACCAACGGGAACCTTCTGAAGGATGGCGACTCGGTGGTCGTCATCAAGGACCTCAAGGTGAAAGGTGCAGGCGCAACCATCAAGCGCGGGGAGACCTTCAAGAACATCAAACTCACGGGAAGCGAGGATGAGGTCGAGGTTCGCCAAGGCAAGAGCGTGTGGGTGCTCAAGACCTGTTTCCTGAAGAAGTCCTAGTCGATGGTGCCGAGGCCCCTCACGGTCGACGACCAACAGACATCGTAAACTTCGTGCATGCAGATTCACTGCGCTCCGACAACCATTGCGCTCGGCGGCATCCTCGCGCTCGTTTCCGCCTGCGCGTCTCCGCCGCAGGGTTCGAGCGTCGCGCAGATCGCCCCGAGGTCGTACACAAACGCTTTCGACGCCGCTTGCGCGGTTGCGAAGGAGGCAGGATTTCGCGTGGTGACCGCGGATCGCCAAACGGGCGTGATCGAAACCGCTCCCGCGTTCATGGGTTCCTTCGTGGAACCGTGGGAATGGGACGACATGACGCTCTCGCAGGTCGGTGAAGCTTCCATCAACTTTGAGCGCAGGCGATTGCGGTTCGAGTTTCTCCCGGCGGGTTTTCAAGAAACCGCGTCGAGTCCTGACGCTCCAATCGCGGGCCCAGCGATTGCGGGATCCTCTCGGGTGAAGTCCGCAGACCTCGCACGCACGCAGGATGCGTTGGAGTTGCGCGTGGTTGCGAGCGTGGAGCGACGATTTCAGCCCGGCGCACAACGCAACGCGTGGACGCGCTCCATCACCGGCACGATGACGGATGTCACGGTGAAGGACGACGGCCTTTCGGCGCGTGATGCTTCCCGATGGACCGCGTTCGAACGGGACGAGCGCTTGGAATCGCAACTCCTGCGCGCGGTCGAAGCGCAACTTGCGTCCGCGAGCGCGCGCTGATTCACGCAGCGTCCGTCAAGCGATGCGCGGATCGACCCAGCGATACATCACATCGACCGCGAGATTGAAGAGCACGAGGAGCGTTGAATAGACGAGCACGACGCCCATCACGAGCGTGATGTCCTTCGCGAGGACCGCTTCGACAAAGTGCTGCCCGATTCCTGGAACTGCGAAGACCTTTTCGACCACGAACGATCCGGTCATCGCGACCGCGGTCGCAGGGCCGAGGTAAGAGAGCACCGGAAGGAACGCATTTTTCAACGCGTGATGGAGCGCAACTTGTCGCTGAGAAAGTCCCTTCGCACGGGCCGTGCGCGCGTGATCGCTGCGCATCTGCTCGATCATCCCGAAGCGCACAAGGCGTGAGATGTACGCGGCAAACGGGAGCGAGAGCGTGAGCGCGGGAAGAAAGAGCGACTCGACGCCGCTCACACCTCCGATTGGAAAGAGCCTGAACTTCACCGCGAAAAGCACAAGCAGCGCGCTGCCGATGACAAAGCTCGGCAGGCTGATTCCGACGATGGAGAGCAATTGCGTTGCAACATCCGCGAGGCCACCTGGTCGCATGCCGCCGACGACTCCGGCAAAGATTCCGACCGTCAGCGCGATCATCATCGCGCTGATGCCTAAACGCATCGAGACCGGCGCGCCCGTTTCGATGATCTCGTTGACGCTCCAATCCGGTTGTCGAAGGCTTGGGCCAAGATCGAAAGGATGTGGGCTTGTGCCCATGACCCAGGCGACGCCACTGGCCTTGGCGAGATACTCGCCGTAGAACGCGAGGGGATCATCAAGATGGTATTGCGCCTGCATCGCGGCCACGATTTCCGGTGGAGGCCTGCGTCCTTCAGGATTTTCTAGTGGGTTGCCGGGCACCATCCACGCCAGCGTGAAGGTGACCGTGTACACCGCAAGCACGATGAGAGGCAATTGCAAGAGCCGGAAGAGAAGCATGCGCGTCACGGCGAGGCCTCCGCTTCTGCCGCATCGATGCGCTCGAACTCGTCGAAGTGTTGTTCAAGTCGCGGATGTTCTCGAATGCCGTGGAGCCTCGAGGGGTCGTACATGTAGACCGTGACATACGAGCAGATCGGAAGCAGCGGGACTTCTTGGGCGAAGAGGAATCGTTCGCACTCCGCGAGGCGTTCGAGTCTCCGATCTGGGTCGGTTTCACGCTGGGCGTCGTCGAGCATTGCGTCGAAGGCTGGATTCTTGTAGCCGCGGTCGTTGTTGCCATCCGTGGATCGTTGCAGTTCAAGGAATGTCGAAGGATCTCCGTAGTCGCCGTACCAACCTCCGCGCGCGATACTGAAGTTCCCCTTCTTGACGTCTTCCTTGTAAAGCTTGGCGTCTTTTCCTCGCACTTCGACCGGCACGCCGAGCTCGCGTCGCCACATGTCGCGTAACGCGAGCGCGAGGTTTTGGTATCGCGGACTCGCGGTGGAGTAGAGCAAGTCCACGGTGGGAAATCGCTTCCCATCGCGGTCATCGACGAAGCCATCGTTGTCGCGGTCGACCCATCCGGCGTTCGCGAGTTCTGCGCGAGCGCGTGTTGCGTCAAACGGAAGCCCTTCCACCAACGGATACCCCTGGATGGATCCAGGCGGAACGAGTGTCGTGGCTACGCGTTCTCCGAGACGAGTGACTCGATCGATGAGTGCTTGCTTGTCGGCGGCCATCGCGAACGCTCGGCGCACACCGACCTGATGGAACGGATTCGGTGCCCCGTTGGGCGTCGTTGGTCGGCAGTTGAAACTGAAGAAGTCCGTGCCGTAGGCATTCAGGGCGCGAATGTCGCGCCGCTCGCCGAACATCGGACTCGGAAGCGTTCGGATGCACTCATCGAGTTCCATGCCGCGAGCTTGGTCGGCGTGGATTGTCTCGGCATGGCGTGTTTCAAAGAGGCGCCGCTGCGCGAGCATTTCCGTCTTGTACTCCGGGCCCACATCGGGCAACCAATCCACGCCACCCGCGCCAAACGCAAGCACTTGGGTGTTCGGGTTCTCGATCACACGCACTTCAACGCTCTGCGAGGGGACACGCGCGGCGTCCCAGTAGTACGCATTCTTTTCGAGACGCATGTCGCGCTTGTAGCGCCACACGGTCGGCACATAAGGACCGTTGGAGATGAGGTGCGGCGGCTTGGTCCAGCCATGCGACTGTTCCATCCGTCCAGTGCGCGCATCGAGGTGCGTCCACTGTTCGACGGATGCGCGGTGGACGGGAGAAAATGGTGCGAAGGCGCACAGATCGAGAAAGTAGGGGAGTGGTCGGCGAAGACGGACTTCAAGGGTGAACTCGTCAAGCGCGCGGATGCCCACGAAGTCTCGGAAGCGCGACTCGGTGGTCTCCCAGAGCGCTCGCGCATCTTCGGCGGTGGTCGGTGCGACGCTGTTGCGCGCATTGAACTCCGCGAGCGCCATTGCGCGCCATTGGAAGAATGCTTCGGCGCCCTCAATCTCGAAGAAAAAGCCAGAGTAATCCGCCGCGGTGTCGGGAAGCAGTGCGCGCCGCCATGCGTAGACGAAGTCCTTCGTGGTCACAAGGTCGCCGTTAGACCACTTCGCGTCCCGTCGAAGGTTGAAGGTCCACACAAGTCCGTCAGAACTGGTGCTCCACCGCTGCGCAACACCTGGTTTGATTGAACAATCCTTGGGATTGAGCGCGACGAGTCCTTCGTAGATCGTCTCTCCTCGTCGGATTTCATGTTGGTAGCTCATCCGCTGCGGATCGAGCGTGAAGCAATCGGATCGTTCAACAATGACGAGGTCTGCACGGGGAAGTGGCGGATCGAGATAGGTCGTTGCGATGAGCGCAATGAGCAGGAGAAGAAACGGTGCAAGGACCTTCACAACGGAAGCGTAACTGCCGCCGCCGAGGAATTCGCGACCGACGGAGAGCGAACCCACATGACAGAATGGCGCCGGTGGACGCCAAAGCGAACTTGGCAGCTTGCGAACTCGACGAATCGCATCGCAAGTCGCGAGCGCTCAAAGATTGCACTGAGGCCGGTGGACGCCAAAGCGAGCGAGGCGATGCGCGAACTTGGCAGCTTGCGAATTCGACGAATCGCATCGCAAGTCGCGAGCGCTCAAAGGACGCTCTCAAGATTCGCGCTTGTAGGTCGCGACGGCATCCGACCATCGTTTCACTTCCGCGGTGAACGCGGGCTTGTCGGAGGCGTCCCAAGTCTTGGGCAAGACCCCATCATCCGAAGTGCGTGGAGCATTGGGACGAATGGATCGGTCGACGAGTCGCAGCAGAACTTCCGCGCTGTTGCACATGCCCGCATACGCCGTCGAAGTGTGCGCGCTTGCGTGTCCGGTCGTCCACTGTCGTTCAGACGCCTTGAGCAAATCGATCAACCCGCGGGCGAGTTGAGGAGCGGCGGCGCTCTTCTCCGCGACGGGCATTTCTACCCACTGATTTCGGACGCTGATGAGCGCGCGATAGACCGACGCGACGCGACCATCCGCCGAGCTGTTTTTCGCGATGGAACTTGCGAGTGCAACGATTGAGTCAAACTCGGCCTTCCGCACATTTCGAGCAGTATCCGGCGTCAATTGCGGCCGCTTGAGGAACGAGTTGAATCCTTCCAGCTGCTGTTGCAGCGCGAATGGATCGGTTTCAGCGAGCGCGCACGCTGCGAGGCGCTTCGCGAGCGCCTCGACTTGAATCGTGGAGAGATCTGCATCCACCGCGAGGTCTGCCGCCAGGCCCGCTGCGACGATGCGGCGAGTTCCATCCTTTTCCATCGCGGATGAGGCTCGGTTGAGAAGCACATCGAGCGCCTCATTCGAGCGAAGGAAGCGGAGGACCTGCATGGCGAGAATCGCGCGCCGAAGGTCACTTCCTGCCGCAATCGGGCTCAACAATGGTGTCAGTACGATCGAGTACCCGCGGCGAAAAACGGCCGTCGCGGCAGGATCGCGTGGTGGATCAGTGAGCGTCCGCCGAGCCGCGTCGAGGGCCGCTTGGTCGGTGGAAGTCGCGATCGTTTCGACCTCGCCGGCGGCGAAGGTCTGAATGGCCGCCTTCTGAGCCTCTGTCAAAGTCGTGCTACTCGCGACGATGGCCCGATCGAGTGATGCCGACGCATTCGTCGACTGGGCGTTCGCTTGCCTCGCTCCGAGAATGGAAATGGTGACGAAGGCGAAGGCGGCGAGCGGTCGGAAGCAGCGCATAGGTGGAGGGTCTGTCCTAGGATCGAGCGCGAGACGCAGGATCGAGCGTGGAACGCTACTTCGCCCCGCTCAGACTGTCAATCATCGCGACAGGAACCAAAGCCCCGCGTGGTCGCTTGTCAGGCAGCTTATGACGCTTTGAGTTCGATGCACCACGCAGCGAGATTGTGCCGATCTTGTACCTCAGATGATGCGTTCTCCGAAGGAACACCGAGTGATGGGCTGTTTGACTCTTGCACATGCAGGAGTGCATGCGTCAGCGACTTCGTCGTGCGCTAAAAAAATTGCTTTCGCGCGGTTGCGGCTGGGAACTCCATTGGTTGCCTGCGCCTCTCTCGCGATTGCTGCTGCCCCTTCTCAAGAGGCGCAGCAGGAGGCTGGTAGCGGAGCGCGAAGCGCGACAAGACAGGTTATAGACCAATCTGCGATTTCCGCGTCAGTCGAAGCCGACCCGGTTCTCACGGAGCCCCAGCTGCGGACAAGCCTTGCCCGGAGTTTCGCGCAGTCCGCGCGACAGTTTCTGCAGCGCGGCCGCGTGTTCATTGGCTCGCTCGAAACGGCACGCGAACTGCTCACGAGGGCGGTCGCGCTTGCGCCCGACGATGAAGAGATTTGGCGGATGGCGCTCGACCTCGGCTCCGTGCTCGAGGAAGGCGACCCGATCGGTGCGAAACTTGGAGCGGACGCCCTGGTGGCGATTAGTCGCCTCGACCCCGAGGATGAGGGCGTGCGACTTCGCCGATTGCTCGGGGTAATGGAGGAACGACAGACGGCGGAGGCGCGCATCGCGGTCGCGCTTCAGATACTCGCGCCCGACTCGATCCCGCAGATTGGTCCGCGGGTCGCAGCGCGCATCGCGTACGAGTTGGCATCGCTGTACAAGCGCACCGGAGACATGAAGGAGTATGAGCATTGGCTCCTTCAAGCGACGCGATTTGATCCGTGGTTTCCCGACGCGGCGAATGAGGCTGCCGGCTACCTGCGATTGCGCGTGTCGACGATTGAGGAGGCAGGACTGCTTCGTGCAGCAGCGCTCGCAAATCCAGGTGATGGATTAGCTGCGGTTGCACTCGCGCAACTCTGCTTAGAGCATGGCGCGTATGGCGGCGCTGCGGGGATACTAGAGATTGAAAGCGTGGTTCTGCAGACTCGGCGGCCAAGCCTTCCGTACGACACATTGCTCGCCGATCTGATACTTGCCTTCTGGGGAAGTGGGCAGATTGAGGCAGCGGAATCGGTGTACGCGCGGCGGCAGCAAGCGCTCGACTTCGTGTTGCGAGAGGAGATTGATCGAAAGGGCGCACTCGTGAGTCTCGCGAGACGGAAGGAAATGCAACTGCCTCCGACTCCCTCAATCATCACCAATACGGCAGCGATGCTTGTGGCACGCAAGATGGACGGTGCCGAGATTGTCACGGCGAACACGGACTCGGCGTTCAAACTTGCGATCCAAGCATCGGAAGAAGCGAAAGTCCCCACAGATCAAATCGCCTCGCTCTGGCTCGAACGCGCGTTTGTCGCCTTGTGGCTCGGTGGAAGTGTCGAGGACGCGACAACATCCATCGCGTCCGCTGTCGCGTTGCAGCCCGTTTCACCAATGGCACAGGCGCGCTTTGACGGCTGGTTTGCGTATCGCGCGGGCGACTTTGCGAGGGCGGAGGCACTCTTCGCGCCGCTTGCGGAGAGTGACCCTTCAGCAAACATCGGACTTGCGATGGCATTGGAATCACTGGGAAGAGTGCGTGACGCGGCGACGCAGTTTCTTGGACTTGCGAAGACATTTCCGGCGACCGCGATCGGCCTTTTCGCGCGCGAGTCGCTGTGGAGATTGCTCGGCAACAAGGTTCCCCTCCTTCCCGACGCAGCGGAGCTCGATGCGATCGCTTCGTTGCCGAGCGGATTCCGTAAAATCGTCGAAGACCCAGGCGGAGCGTTGCTGCTGACGATCCAGCCGCGCGCGCGCGAGGTGGAGATGTTCATGCCGTTGCAGTTCGACTTTGTGATTACCAATCGCGGCGATTGGCCGATCGCAATCGCGCCAAACGGACCACTGCGTGACACGGCAACCGCTGCATGTACGGTGAGCATGTCAGGCCAACTCTCGACGCGAATTCCGCCGTATGAGGCGGTCTCACTGAGTACGCGCCTTGGTCTTGCGCCGGGGGAGTCCGTTGTCGCCACCTATGACGCGACGATCGGTGACGGCACGCGCACGTTCAAGTATGACCCGACGGTTGGAGGCTTCGCGAGCGTCCATGGGATTCTGAATTGGCGCACGACTGCGACGGGCATGGAGCCTGGTCCGCTTGGGATCGAAGTTGAATCGGACACGGTTCGCGTCGAAGGGGTTCGCGTGGATAGCGCATGGGTCACGCGAGCGATCGCGGAGATCTCCGATTCGTCGAAGCCTCCGTCGCCAGTCACCGTCGCATTTCTTGCGTGCGCCGTCGCGCGTGCAGAGGCGCGGAGTGCCTCGCTCGCGGCGGCGACGATTGATGCACTCGCGGGTGCGGAGACCGCGCTGCTCTCCGCGATTTCTCGCTTGACTCCGCTGGAAGTCGCGTGGGTTGCTGCACAGGTTCCGCCTGCTCGCAAGAGTCTGACCACTTTTTACGCCGCCGTCGACGCGATTCCCGACGCACTTATCCGCACGGCGAGGATGACCGCGCAGCCGGACTTTCCTGATGATGTGCTGATTGAACTCACGCTTCGCGACGGACCCTTGGAGGCGCAGTCACTCGCTCGCGCGCTGCATGATCACCGCGAGGGCATACTCCTCGAGCGGCGCGAGAATCTCGACATCTCGAAGTGATGGCAGAACATGTGCGCTCGCCGTTTCCCCCGCGTGGAGCTTTCATCGCGAGTTTCAGGGGAGCGGCGGCGCATCGCGCGCTGTGGCTTCGCAGCGAAGGGACGCGCTCCGCCGCAAGGATCTTGCGCGAGGAATTGCTGCGCTTCGCGGTAAGAATCTTGCACGAGCGCTCCAACGGATGCGACACTGCTGCCATGACTGCCATCGAACACTTCTTGAGCAATCCGAAGGTGCGGCGACTGGCGCGACCCATCGGGGTTACGGTTGGCATTCTGTTGATGGCGTGTGCAGTTGTGTTCGCGGTCCTTGAGCGAGCGCAACTTGCGGAAGCGCTTGCGAAGTTGCGCGATCCGCCTCCTCAGACGCTCGCACTCATGCTCGGTTGCGTGCTCGCTGGCATCGCGCTCACCGGATTGCTCTTTCATGTGCTCATCGCGAGATTCGCGCGCGTCCCGTGGTGGGAGATGCAAGCGCTTGTCGCATCGACAACGCTGGCCAACTACCTTCCACTCAAGCCTGGACTCATCGGTCGCGTCGCGTATCACAAAGTTCGCCACGGTGTTTCGCCGGTGCAGTCGGCGCGGACCATCCTCGAAGCGGTTGGGTTGACCTTTGCAGCGGCGATGACCGCGGTGAGTTTGCTTTGGCTGTGTCAGACCTTGGAACTTCCCGTCGGCTTGGTGTTTTTCTCACCTCTGCTCGCGCTCGTCGCGCGTCTGTTTCCGGTGGGGCGCACGCTCGCGCTCGGATTTGTGATTCGGAGCGCCGAGGTCTTTTTGTGGGCGCTCCGATACTGGTGCGCGTTCCAGTTGATCGGTTCGCCCGTTTCCTATGAGAGCGCGCTTGTGCTTGCGACGGCGAGCTGCCTTGCGACGCTTGTGCCGTTCATCTCCAACGGCCTCGGCCTGCGGGAATGGGTGGTTGGATTGCTCACACCGCTCCTCGCGGGTGCATCAATGGAGGCGGGCATCGTCGCGGAACTTGTGAATCGCACTGCGGAACTCATGGTGGTCATTCCCTGCGGCGCCGCGGGCGCGTTCTTGCTTGCGAAGCACAAGGGTTCCGCCCGTGCCTATACGAATGTGACCGAAGCCGTATGATCGGGGCGCATGTCGACTTCCACGACGCTCGATCGAAACTCCGCGCTACCCAGCGTTGCGGCCATCGATCGGATGGGTGGCACGCGGAAAACCATCGAGGGAGCGGGCCTCCGATGGAACGGCATGTCTGCCGTGCGCGACCTCGGTGTGGCTCCCTGATTCCCGCGCGTGCCACCTATGCCCACGATTAGTTGCTTCATTCTTGCTTACAACGAGCGCGACAAGATTGTCGATGCGGTTTCTACCGTGCTGTGGTGTGATGAAGTCATCGTGGTGGACTCTGGGTCCACGGATGGAACGGCGGAGGCGGCGATTGCCCTTGGAGCACGAGTTGTCCAAGTCCCCTTTGAGGGGTTTGGAAAGCTCCGCAACTCGGCACTCACCCACCTGACGGGCGATTGGGTCTTTTCGCTCGATGCGGACGAACGCTGCACGGTTGAGGCGCGCGACGCCATGTTGCGCGTCGCCTCGGATCCAACCAGTCTTTCAATCTGGAATGTGCCCCGTCGCAACTGGTTCCTCGGAAAGTGGATCCGCCATAGCGGCTGGTATCCGAATTTTCGACAGCCGCAGTTTTTCAGGCGCGGATCGATGACCTACGACAACCTACCCGTGCACGAAGGATGGATTGCGGCGGCGGGCGCGCGAGTGGGCGTACTACCCGCAGATATCTGGCAGTTCCCCTTCGCGAACATCGCGCAGATGGTGCACAAGGCGAACCGATACTCGTCACTTGGAACCGCGAAGGTCGGCCAGCGGAAGGGGATCGTGCGAGGAGTCTCGCACGGAGGCTTGCAGTTTTTCAAGCACCTCATTCTGAAGGGTGGAGTACTCGATGGTCGCGCGGGCTTCTTGATCGCCGGCGCGTACTTCTTGCAGACATTTCTGAAGTACGCGAAGCGACTCGAGGACGGGCAAGCACCGCCGCCCTCGGCCGGCAGGATCGAGGCCCAGGTCAAACGGCGGACCTGAACGGCCCACTTCCCACTTGGAGTCAGAAGGGAGTGATGGAATCTGTCCTCGCGCTCTGGCGCGGCAGAACTCCGCGCTCTCGCGCAACGAACTCCGCGCTTTCGCGCGATTCTGGCACGAGCGCTCAAGGGGCGCAAGCAACCCGAAAAAACGCGCCTCGCTTTACACGCGAATCTTCAGGTTGTCCAAGACATTCATGAAGTTGATGTACGCGTCGTAGGGCGAGTTGTAGGGCGAGAAATATTTGTGCACATCTCCGTCGGCCCAATACTTCGTACACATGTAGTAGAGGTGATCACTTGTCGTGAGCTTGCGCCAGTCCTCGAGAATGTATGGATCACCAGCGGCATGGCGCTCCTTGACCGCGCCCTCGAGTCGATAGAGTTCGGCCGCAGCATTGTCCTGCAGCGGATTGCCGAGCCATGCGGAGAGATCTCGTTCCGTATCCGCCCACGAGGTCCAACTCGGTACATCGTATTCCCCAACGGGCTCGGAGCACTCGAGTACTTGGGAGGGAGTGAGAAACTGATTGTGTCCAGGATTCATGTCGTACACGCACTTCGGAAGTGCGTCGAGGAACTCGAAGATTCCCGTGTCTGCCCACTGATGCTCGCCGAAAGTCTCGTAGTCCATGAAGAGGTTGCAGGTGAATCCATCACCATTGATTTGGTTCACCCACTCCGCGAATCGTTCCGCGCTCAGGGGCCATTCCTTCCATCCGCGATTCGAGAAACGAAACGCGATGTCATCACTCAATCGGTAGTTCTTCAGAAGGAGTTTGACCCTGCGCTCTTCGGGTGGCCCGGAGTCAGCCGCGCATGGTGGTGGCACATAGATGTAGTTGGGAGACCGGAACCCGAGCAGGCGATCCACGCCCTCGCAAATGATCGCGTTGTGCTGCCCGCGTGCGGCGATGTGGTGTGCGAGTTCGTTGGAGTAGATCAACTCCGTGTTGCGGAAAATCTTAGGTACGACCCCAAAGACCTCTTGCATCTTGCGCTGATGTGCAGTGACCTGCGCGTCGAACTCCGATTTCGAGAAAAGAAAGGAGGGCGAGTGATGGCTCGTCTCGCCGATGAGTTCACAAGCGCCGGTGTCCACGAGCGCCTTGAGTGTGTCGACCACATCCGGCGCCCACCGTTGCAATTGCTCGAGCGCAGTGCAAGTGATGGAGTACGCGCAACGAAATCGACGATCGTGCCGCTTGACGAGATCAAGCATCTTGAGTGTGGCAGGGCGATAGCACTTCTGAGCGACCTTGCGAAGCACTTGCTCATTCGCGGCGTCGTCGAAGTAGAACGGGTCGTTCGCGAAAACGGAGTAGCGGCGCAACCGCCACGGTTGATGCAATTCAAAGTAGAAACAGACGCTTGCCATGGGGTTGCAGCGTAGCGGCACGCTCCCCCAATGGGTTAGACGCCGTAGTACTCGCGATACCAACGCACGAATCGTTCAACGCCTACCACGACACTGGTTGCGGGTCGATAGCCCATGTCGCGCTCGAGCGCTTCGACATCCGCCATGGTGTCGGGCACATCACCAGGCTGCAGCGGCAACAGATTCATGATCGCTTTGCGTCCCACGCACTTCTCGATTGCGCCGATGTAGTCAAGCAGCTCGACTGGGCGAGAATTGCCGATGTTGTAGACGCGCCACGGGGCGCTCGAAGTCCCTGGATTCGGGTGCGCGGCATCGAAATGCGAGTCAGGGCTCGCGGTCGTGTCAAGCGTGCGCACGATGCCCTCCGCGATGTCATCGATGTAGGTGAAGTCTCGACGGTGTTTGCCGTGATTGAAGACATCGATGGGCTTGCCTTCAAGGATGTTCTTTGTGAAGAGGAAGAGCGCCATGTCCGGTCTTCCCCACGGTCCATACACCGTAAAGAACCGAAGGCCAGTCGTGGGCAGTCGAAACAGGTTGCTGTAGGCGTGCGCGAAGAGTTCGTTGGCCTTCTTGCTCGCGGCGTAGAGCGAGAGCGGATGGTCCACGCTGTCTTCCACCGAGAAGGGTAGCTTGGCGTTGCCTCCGTAGACCGAGCTCGAACTCGCATACACCAAGTGCTCGCAACCACTGTGTCGGCATCCCTCGAGAATGTTTTGGAAGCCGACGATGTTGGAATGCACATAGGCGTGCGGATTCTCAATCGAGTATCGCACCCCTGCCTGAGCCGCGAGGTGCACGACGCGAGGGAAACGATGCGTCGCGAAGAGCGCCTCCATGTCGGCGCGCTGCGCGATGTCCATTCTCACGAACGAGAAGCCTTGATTGCGCATGAGGCGTGCGAGCCGAGCGTCTTTGATGCGCGGGTCGTAGTAGTCGTTGAGATTGTCAAGGCCGACGACCACTTCGCCTCGGTCGAGCAGTCGTTGCGCAACGTGAGAGCCGATGAAACCCGCTGCGCCGGTCACAAGGATCGCCATAGGGCGCGAAGTTTACAAGGTTCTCCCAGCGCCAGGTCTCGGCGGGCGAGTTCAGGCGGTGCAGCGAGAGGATGGGGCGCGACTCATCACGCCGACGATGGACTCGATGACGCGCTGCTGCTGCGGGAGGCTCATGCTGCTGCCACTCGGAAGGCAAATGCCATCCGCAAAGAGTCGAGCCGAGACATCACGCGTGAATCCGCCGCACTCATGCGCGAAGTACTTGCACCCTGCGAAGAGTGGTTGCAAGTGCATGGGTTTCCAGGTTGGTCTCGCCTCAATCTTCTGCCTCGCGAGTGCTTCGAGCAGTGCATCTCGCGTTGTCCCTGCCTTTTTCGGGTCGACGGTGAGCGCGGTCAGCCAACGCGTGGAGTGGCTCCAGGCTGGTTCCGGCATGAAGTGGACGCCAGGGATCGAACTGAGCGCTTGTGAATATCGCGCGAAGATTTCGCGACGAGTGGCGACGCGATTTCCCAATACACGAAGTTGGGCGCGTCCGATGCCCGCGAGGACATTCGACATGCGATAGTTGAATCCGGCTTCGCGGTGCTCGTAATGCGGCGCGACTTCACGGGCTTGAGTGGCGAGAAATCGCGCGCGCGCGATCCGCTCGGTCGAGAGCGCTGCGAGCATGCCTCCACCGGAGGTCGTGATGATCTTGTTCCCGTTGAAACTGAAAGCCGAGATGTCGCCGAAGGTCCCGCTGGGATGACCGAGGCAAGTGGCGCCCAAACTCTCTGCAGCATCTTCGAGAATCGGAACATCCCACTCTTCGCAGATTGGGCGGATGGATCCGAAGTCAGCGCTCTGTCCGTACAAATTGACGACGAGGACCGCCTTCGGCTTTTGGCCAGCACTTGAGAGCACTTCAAGCGCGCGTCGGAGTGCGCTCGGTGACATGTTCCAGGATTCAGGTTCGCTGTCAACGAAGACAGGCTCCGCGCCGAGCAGCCGAATTGGATTCGCGCTCGCGACAAAGGTAAAGCTCGAGCAGAGCACCAGATCGCCAGGTCCAACACCGAGGAGCGACAGACCGAGGTGAATTGCAGCTGTTCCGGATGCCGTCGCGCAACACGGCAGCGCGCCCAGCGCCTCCCCGAATTCTCGTTCAAACGCATCCACATTGGGGCCGAGTGGGGCGATCCAGTTGGTCGCGAATGCCTCGTCGATGAACAAGCGTTCATCGCCCGTCATGTGTGGAGGGGAGAGCAAGATGGGCGAGTCGCAGCTGGGCGAAGTGGATGCTTGAGGACACATCGGATGCGAATGGCGTGGGGAAAGGTTCTCGCCTAGGAAAGCAGCACGGAGACAAGCTCTATCGGCATTTGAACGATTCATGCCACGCTTGGAACATCAGAATGTTCCAGATCGCGTACCCCTCCTCGCGAGAGCGCAGGAATCGCCGCCAACGGCGTTCGACGAGGTCGGCGTCGAGAACCCCTTCGCTTCGAATCGTGGAGGACAGCAGGAGGGATTCCGCCCACGGTCGCAGCGGTCCGCGCAGCCACCCCCCGAGCGGTATGCCGAACCCCATCTTCGGTCTGTCCATCAACGCCCGAGGGACTCGTCGAGCGACGACTTCTTGGAGGATCCACTTGCGTGATCCGTTGCGGATTCGCATCGACTGTGGCAGCGAGAATGCGAGCTTGGCGAGTCGGTGGTCGAGTAGCGGTTCGCGCGCTTCCAGTGAAACAGACATGCTTGCGCGATCGACCTTTACCAAGATGTCGTCCACGAGGTAACTCACGAGATCCGCCTGCATCATGCGCGTGACGAACGGCATGTCGTGGGCTGGGCGCACCAGAGAATCAGCGTTGGTGAGTGGAGATTGGGGGAGGACTGCGCCCGGGACGAGTCGGAGGCTCTCGCGATCCGTCGCGACAAGGTCGAGATACAAGCTCCACGCATCCTTGTGCGCGAGAAGTGATGCAAGCTTGTGTGCGCGATCACCGGCCCGATCCATTAGGAGATAGTTGGGGAGCGCGAGCGAGAGCGCGCGGCCGATGGCGTTGCCCAGCGGACGAGGCAGGGTGCGCAAGAGCATCGATGCAGCCCGTCGAGCAAAGAGCGGAACTCGTCCGTTCCACTGCGCGACGCGCTCGGCCCACGCGTAGCGGTAGTAACCGCCGAACAACTCGTCGCCTCCATCACCGGAGAGCGAAACGGTCACGCCTCGCCGTGCGGTTTCGCTCACAAGGAGCGTGGGAATCTGCGAGGAGTCGGCGAAGGGTTCATCCCAGATCTCAGGAATGCGTGGAATACACGCGAGTGCTTCGTTTGCGGTGACGATGCGCTCACAGTGATTCGTGCCAAGGTGATGCGCGACTTTTCGTGCGAATCGAGATTCGTCGTAGTTGTGATCTTCAAAGCCGATGGTGTAGGTCTGAATCGGCTTGGCGGAAAGGGATTGCATTGCGGCCACCACGGCCGTCGAGTCAGTTCCTCCTGAGAGGAATGCGCCCAGTGGCACGTCGCTCTCCATCCGAAGTCGCACACTATT